>Ga0115002_10001311_pt1 | contig 34222 bp, 34 predicted proteins | sample ArcticOcean_MG_C_8_FD_89576 | JGI IMG/M metagenome (GOLD analysis project Ga0115002, IMG submission 89576) | Marine microbial communities from western Arctic Ocean - ArcticOcean_MG_CB11_86 | ecosystem: Environmental > Aquatic > Marine > Oceanic | place: Arctic Ocean: Canada Basin | collected... | reverse complement strand
GCAGCCGTCAGCATCATCTGCACTCTGCGTCCAGGTGCTGCCGTCACTATCGGTACCCGACCCCGAACCGTCATCGCAGTAGGTCTCGATGTACCCGCCACTGGAGACATACGTGGAGCAGCCGTCAGCATCATCTGCACTCCGCGTCCAGGTGCTGCCGTCACGATTGGTACCCGACGACGAACCGTCATCGCAGTAGGTGGAGCTGGACCCGCCACTGGAGACATACGTGGAGCAGCCGTCAGCATCATCTGCACTCCGCGTCCAGGTGCTGCCGTCACGATCGGTACCCGACGATGAACCGTCATCACAGTAGGTCTCGACTCTGGCTGAATGCTCGACTTCGCTAAAGGACGTGGTTTGACAACCGAGCTCGTCCGCTACGGACCTAGTCCATCCGCTTCCGTCGGCATAAACGACTCGATAGGAGCCATCAATACATGTGGTCCTCAGATGATCGTCGAGTGTCTCGGTCGTGCAGGTTTCAAACGTTTCGGCGGAATCTTCGAAGAAGCCATGTCGTTCATCTGATGCCTCGCTGCCGCATGCTGAGGCAACGACAGCGAACGCAACCAGGGCCGCCACCACCGACAACACAGTTCGGTTCAAACGCAGACTCATAGAATTCCCCTCCATAGCGCCTACAGGCCCACCAAGGCACCCGTTCGAAAAAAAAACCTTACTGCAAACTCATTAAAGGCAACATGCGGGGACTGCTACCAGAGCGAAGGCGTTCGACAGTTCCGGCAGTTCCGACTGCCGGTCTCAGGAGAAGGCGGGAATCACCTCGTTGCAGAAGAGTTCCATGGAGCGCTTCTGTTCGGGCAGGCCGAGGCCGAGGCTGGCGTAGTAGATGAACTCGTCGACACCAAGGGCTTCGTAGCGGCGCAGCTTTGCAATCACTTCGTCGGGGGTGCCGAACATGAGGTTCTCGCTCAACGTGGTCGGCTCGTAGTCATCGCTGTTGGCAACCTGGTCGAGTGGAATGGACCGCGGGAAGCCGTTCTCGACGTCTCCGAGGTTCTTGAACAGGTTCTCGAACTGGCTGAGCTGCCGTTGGGCGGCCTCGACGGGGACCATCCAGTCGTCGGCGGAGTCGTATACGGCGGTGTGGCGCATGACAGCGAACGTGGGACGGTCGCAACCGGGGTTGGCTGCCACGGCGTCGTCGAGTTGCGACTTGTAGAGCTCCGCCTCGGCGAACGACCGTGCGAAGGGCCATGACAGGACGTTGCAGTCGTTCTTGACTGCGTAGTCGTACGTGATCGGCGACCGTGCCGCCACCCAGAACGGCGGATGTGGCTTCTGGACGGGCTTGGGCACCGACGTCGAGGTCGGAAACGACCAGAACTCGCCGTCATGTGTGTAGTCGCCGGCCCAGAGGGCCTTGAGTACCGGCACCATCTCCTGCATGTATCGCCAGGCGTCGGTCTGCTTGAGCCCGGGTGCCATGCGGTCGAACTCGCGTTGGTACGCCCCCGAACCAATGCCGAACTCAAGGCGGCCGCCGCTGACCAGGTCGAGGAACGCAGCCTCGCTGGCAAGGTTGATCGGATGCCAGTAGGCGGCGACCGCGACTGCCGTTCCGAGCCGGATGCGGTCGGTGTGGCCGGCCCACCACGTCAGGATCTGGAACGGGTTCGGAGCGATTGTCATCTCGAGGGCATGGTGCTCGGCTGCCCAGACGATGGTGAACCCGCCGGCCTCCGCCATCTGGACCATCTCGAGCGTGTGTGCGGCGACCACGTCCATGTCGGCACTGTCGTCCATGCGTTCGAGGTTGATCGCGAGTTGGAACTTCATGACTGCTCCTGCTCCTCGTCAGCGGCCGCCTGACTTCTCGACCGACCCCACCCAGAACGCCCGACCGTAGCCGCAGCCCTCGCCTGTAACCACGACGTCGATCACGGCGTCCTCCTGGGCCGGGAACTGGTCTCGTCGGATCCGACAGCGACGGGTCCTCGGATCGACGCCGGCCCTATCACTCATCGGGGTGTGGCGTTTCCGTCGGGTTCCGTCTCGGCCAGACTGTTGGTCGTGCGGCTCACAGAAACTCCCGAACAGCAGTCATTGCGCTCCGAGTTGCGCTCCTACTTCGCCGGGCTGATGACCGAAGAGGCCCGGGACGCGCTACGCGGTGGCCACGAGGCATCCGCCGCCCGACGATCGGTCTTCCGGCAACTCGGATCGGACGGAATCCTCGGCCTCGGCTGGCCCACCGAATACGGAGGCGGCGGCCGACCGGAAACCGACCAGTTCATCCTGTTCGACGAGGCGCAGCGGGCCAACTGTCCGATGCCGTTCGTGACCCTCAACACGGTCGGGCCGACCCTCATGCGATTCGGAAGCGAAGCCCAGAAGCAGCGCTTCCTCCCGGGGATTCTCACCGGTGACGTGATCTTCGCCATCGGCTACTCGGAACCGACGGCAGGCACCGACCTGGCCTCGTTGCGAACCCGGGCCGTCCATGACGGCGACGAATGGGTGGTAAACGGATCCAAGATCTTCACCAGCGGAGCCAACGAGGCCGACTACGTCTGGTTGGCCTGTCGAACCGACCCGGAGGCACGCAAGCACAGGGGCATCTCACTGCTGATCGTGCCCACCGACGCCGAGGGATTTTCCTGGACGCCCATCATCACGGTGGGCGACGGGCCGACGACGAGCACCTACTACGACGACGTTCGGGTACCGGCCGACAACCTGGTCGGCGAGGTCAACGACGGCTGGTCGATGATCACGACGCAACTCAACCACGAGCGGGTCGGCCTGGCCGCCACCAGTGCCCAGGCATTCCGACTCTACGACGACACCGTGGCCTGGGCGGCCGACACCGTGGCCACCGAAGGTGGACGGGTCATCGACCGGCCCTGGGTGCAGTTGGACCTGGCCCGCTGCCATGCCGAACTCGACGCCCTCCGACTCCTCAACTGGCGGATGACCCTCGATGTGGAACGGGGTCGCCTCACCGCCGACCGGTCGGCAGCGGTGAAGGTCTACGGCACCGAGGCAGCGGTGAGGATCTACGAACGCCTACTCGGCATCGTCGGACCGGAAGGTCGGGTCAGGGCCGGTCAACCCGGAGCAGTACTGCGGGGCGAACTGGAAAAGGCCGGCCGGGCCGCTCAGATCAACACGTTCGGGGGTGGGGTCAACGAGGTGATGCGAGAAATGGTTGCCTGGATGGGCCTCGGCCTGACCCGGACGACCCGACAGGCCTGAGGACGACGGGGACGACAGTGGACTTCGACCTGAGCGCTGACCAGCAGGACCTGGCCGACCTGGCCGACCGGATCTTCGGCGACCTCGCTTCAACCGACCGGGTGGCCGAGGTGGAGGCCACCGACGACCGCTTCGATCGCAGCCTCTGGGAGGCCCTGGCCGAAGCGGGCCTCGTCGGCGTAGCACTCCCCGAACGCGACGGGGGCCTCGGCCTCGGCATGGTCGAAGCCTGCCTTGTCCTCGAACAGCAGGGCCGACGGGTGGCCCCGGTTCCGCTACTGGCCGTCACGGCGCTCGGCGCGTGGACAATCGCCGCCCACGGTTCCGACGCGCAGCGGGCCCGATGGTTGGAAGGCGTAACCCAAGGCAGCCGAATCCTGACCGGGGCGTGGACGGACCCGGCCGGGACGGACCACTCGCAGCCCCTCGCCGGGGTGACCGACGGGGCGGGCTGGCGCGTCAGCGGGACGAAAGTGGCCGTACCCGCCGCCGGTGTGGCCGAAGCCGTAGTCGTGCCAGTCGACACCGACGGCCACCGTGTGGCCGTCGTTCCACTCGATGCCGAAGGCCTGACCGTCACCCTCGCCGAGACGACCAGCCGCGAGATCCAGGGAACGCTCGAATTCGACCACGTGGCAGTCGGTCCCGACGACCTCCTCGGCGGCGACGGCGACGAAATCACCCGGGCAGTGCTGGACCGGGCCCGGATCGGAACCTGCGCCATGGTGCTGGGCTGCTGCGAAGAGGCCCTGGCCATGGCGGCTGCCCACGTGTCCGAACGCGAACAGTTCGGCCGGCCGTTGTCCACCAACCAGGGGGTCGCCCTCCAGGCCGCCGACGCGGCGATCGACACCGACGGCATCCGGGTCACCCTCCAGCAGGCAGCGTGGCGGCTCGACAACGGCCTCGACATCTCGCAGGCCGTGCCGACGGCCAAGTGGTGGGCGGCCGAAGCCGGCCAGCGGGTCGTGCTCACAACCCAGCACCTGCACGGTGGAACCGGGGCCGACATCAGCCATCCGGCGCACCGCTACTTCCTCTGGGTGCTCCAACTGGCCGACAGCCTGGGCGGGGCAGGAACCCACCTGGCCCGGCTCGGCTCGACGATCGCCGACGGAGCCTCCTGAGGGCCGAACGGGCGGGACTAGAGGCCGAAGCCGTCGACGACCGGCTCCTTGTCGGCGAAGAACGGCCTCAGGTGGTCATCGAGGGTCTCGAGTGTCCAGTCGCCGTCGTGGGTGGCCTCGAATGCCCGACGGGGCCGTTCGTAGACCGTGACCTCGCCGCCCCAGACCTGAAGCATCTGGCCGGAAACCCGGTCGGCCAGCGGGGAGGCAAGCCAGGCCACCAGGGGCGCCACGTGCTCCGGGGCGAATGTGTCGAAACCATGGTCGGGCTGCTCGAAGCTTTTTGCTGCCGGACCGCCCATGATCATCCGGGTACGAGCCCGGGGCACCAGCACGTTGGCCGTGCACCCGAACCGGAGCACCTCGCGGGCGGCCGAGACGGTCAGGGCGGTGATCCCGGCCTTGGCGGCGCTGTAGTTGCCGCTCCCCAGGGCGCCGATCAGCGCCGCCTCCGAGGAGGTACTGATGAGTCGGCCACCAAGGGGTTCCCCACCCCCGGCCTTCCACCGTTCGCGCCAATGGGCCAGCGTGTGGCGGATGGTGCAGAAGTGGCCCTTGAGGTGCACCCGGACCACGTCGTCGAAATCCGATTCCTCCATCTTCTGAAGCATCGAGTCTCGGATGAATCCGGCGTTGTTGACGACGATGTCGAGGGACCCGAACTCGTCGACAGCCGTTCGGACCAGGTCGCCTGACTGCTCCCAGTCCGCCACGTCGCCGAAGTGGGCCACGGCCCGGCCGCCCATCGCGGTGACCTCGGCCACGACGTCCTCGGCCGGCGAGGCGTCGTGACCTGTGCCGACCAGCGTCGTGCCGAGGTCGTTGACGACCACCGCGGCACCATGGCGGGCCAACTCGAGGGCTTCGACCCGACCCAGGCCGCGACCCGCACCGGTGACAATGGCGACCCGGCCGTCGAGGAGCCCCATCGTCAGATCCGTTCGATGACCGTTGCCGTGCCGATCGCCCCGCCGCAACACATGGTGACCATCGCCGTCGAGGCGTCACGCCGCTCCAACTCGTGCAGTGCCGTCACCAGGAGTCGTGAGCCGGTGGCTCCCACCGGGTGGCCCAGGGCGATGGCACCCCCGTTCACGTTCACATTCTCCGGATCGATCTCGGGATACTGGCCCAGCCAGGAGAGCACCACGGCGGCAAACGCCTCGTTGCATTCGAAGAGGTCGATGTCGGACAACTGCATCCCGCTCCTGGCGAGGAGTCGTGCCGTGGCGTCGACCGGGCCATCGAGGAGGTAGTAGGGGTCGGTGCCCACCACCACGTTGGCCACCATGCGGGCTCGAGGCTTCAGGCCGCGGGCGGCGGCCCGTTCGGCAGTCATCCACAGCAGGCCGGCAGCACCGTCGGAGATCTGCGACGAGTTTCCGGCCGTGTGGATCCCGTCGGCCATCACAGGATCGAGGCGGGCCAGGCCCTCGGCGGTGGACTCCCGAATCCCCTGATCGGCTGCCACACGCCGGGTCTCGGCGGTTCGGGCACCGTTGTCGTCGAGGACTGGGACGTCCACCGGGAGGATCTCCCTCTCGAAGTGGCCTTCCCTGGCTGCGAGGGCCGCCCGCTCCTGGGAGCGCAGTCCCCATGCATCGACCTCCTCCCGTGTGACCCCCCGGTTGGTGGCGATCCGCTCGGCGGCTTCGAACTGGTTGGGACTGTCCCACGGGAAGTCGTCGGGCTTCGAGGACCCCGGGCCGTTGGCGACGTTGGCACCGAGGCCCACATGGCTCATCAACTCGACCCCGCACGCCAGCCCCACGTCGATGGTGCCCGATGTGATCAGGGCGTGGATCAGGTTGTTGGCCTGTTGGCCGGATCCGCACTGGGAGTCGATTGTGGTGGCCCCCGTGGTGTAGTCGTCACCAGCGTTCAGCCAGGCGTGGCGAGTCACGTTGCTGGCCTGTTCGCCGGCCTGGGTCACGCACCCCCCGATGACCTGGTCGACCTCGGCCGGCTCCAGGCCGGCCCGGTCGACGATGCCCCTCTGGAGGGCTCCCAGCAACTGGGTGGCGTGGAAGCCGCTCAGGTCGCCGGTGCCCTCCCGGCCCCGCCCGATCGGCGTCCGTAGCGCTTCGACGATGACGGCCTCGGCCATGGTGACACTCTTCCTGTTGGACGACTCACATCATCGTCCAGGCACCCGGTCGGCGGCTACATCGGCCCTTTCAGAAGCTGACGCCCACGAACCCGGGTTGGGACGGGTCGGATCTCCCCTCCTACGATCAGGGTCTCGGGCCCTGTCCCGAGTCATCCAATCAGTACAGACAGAAGGACCCGTGGAACTCAACGACATCGACCTGTTGGACCTGGACCGCTTTCGCGACCAGGAGCACTTCGCCATGTTCGACGTACTCAGACGAGAGTCGCCGGTGCACTGGCACGAGGAGCCCGAAGGGAACGGGTTCTGGAACGTGGTACGGCATGCGGACCTCGTCGAGGTGAACCGTCAGCCAGAGCTCTTCTCCTCCGAGGTGAGTGGCGTCAGCATCTTCGACATGGAGGCACCTAGCGACGGTTCAGGCATGGACACCCGCGGGGTCATGATGATCATGACCGATCCACCCCGCCACACCCGCTACCGACGACTCGTCAGCAAGGGCTTCACACCGAGGATGATCGGCCTCATCGAGACGTACCTGCGGCACCGGACCATCCTGGTCGTCGACGAGGTGATCGAACGTGGCGAATGCGACTTCGTGGTCGACCTGGCCTCAGAACTGCCGCTCCAGGCCATTGCCGAGATCATGGGCGTTCCCCAGGAGGACCGCCAGAAGCTCTTCAAGTGGTCGAACCAGATGATCGGGATCGACGACCCCGAATACCAGACCAACGACAACCGGGCGGCGGCGATCGAGTTGTTTACGTACTCGAACACCCTGGCGGCCCAGAGGCGCGAAGACCCCCGCGACGACATCGTGACCGCACTCATCAACGCCGAGATCGATGACGGTGAGGGCGGGCTGACCCGACTCAACGAGTTCGAGTTCGACGCCTTCATGCTTCTGCTGGCCGTGGCCGGCAACGAGACCACCCGCAACGCCACGGCGCACGGCATGTGGGCCCTGATGGCCAACCCCGATCAGTTCGAGTTACTCAAGGAGAACCGTCAGGAGTTGTTGCCGACAGCGGTGGACGAGATCGTCAGGTACGGCTCGCCGGTCATGCACTTCCGGCGGACCGCCACGGAGGACACCGAGATCGGCGGCCAACCCATCTGCAAGGGCGACAAGGTGGTGATGTGGCATATCTCCGCCAACCGGGACGAACGGGAGTTCGTCGATCCAGACCGCTTCGACGTCGCTCGTTCCCCGAACCACCACGTCGGCTTCGGCGGCGGCGGCGCCCACTTCTGCCTCGGCGCCAACCTCGCACGTATGGAATTGAATCTCGTGTTCGACGAGATCTGCCGCCGGTTGCCTGACATCCGCGCGACCGGCGAGCCTGACCGGTTGCGGTCCAACTTCATAGCCGGCATCAAGCACCTGCCGGTGGCGTTCACGCCGGGAGAGCGCGTCAACCCGGGCCCACTTCCCGACCGGGGGTCCGTCTCCGCCTGAGGCCGGTCGTTCCTTTATATGGAGACCACCTGCACCCACTCCCTGGGACGCCTCGTTGAGGCCGTCAAGGGATCTGGCACCCACGAATACATCGCTGTGTAGCCCTGGGGCGCCGGTTCTCATGCAACACGCGAAAAACCCCCGCCGAAGCGAGGGCAGATCGCACGGTGGGAAACCGTGTCCAGCGACGACTCCTCAGCCGTTCACCGGTACGGGAAGGCTACCTGACAACGACTGCAAGCCAGACAGGAAAACCACAGAACCCCCTGCTGAGCAGGGGGTTCACGTGGAGCGGACGACGAGATTCGAACCCGAGACCCTCACCTTGGCAAGGTATGTCGACCTGTTTCGCCGACCTGCGCAAACGTCCTGAAACCTCCTCTGACCTGCACTTCTTGTTGCTCACTGGTTCGCGTCGTTTCGCGGTGTTTTGCGATGTCTCGTGGCCTGTAAGCGGCCAGCAAAAGTCAGGGTGTCGAGATGTTCCACTCCCGTGGTCGTCTGCGTGCCCAACGACTCGGAATTCCCTGATGTGAACGTACAGTTATCAGTGGACCAACGTTTTGGGTTGCTGATAGAAAGGCCCACGGCCAGTGAAGGTGATCTACCACCACACAGTCGGACCCTGGATGGAGCGACGTCTCGCCGATCTGGCCGACTCCCATGGCCTCCAGGTAGAGGTAGTGGCGCCCGACGACCATCTCTCATTGGCTAACGCACTTCCCGGAGTTGAGGTCATCTGGCATGTCCTCGAACCGTTGACTGCCGAACAGATTGCAGTTGCGCCGCACCTCAAGCTCATCCAGAAGATAGGCGTAGGGGTAAATACGATCAGCGTTGACACCGCATCGGACCGAGGAATCGCCGTCTGCAATATGCCCGGTACCAACAGTCGCTCGGTGGCCGAGTTGACCCTCGGCCTGATCTTCTCGTGCCTTAGGCGAGTGACCTGGTTGCACAATCGCACTGCGAATGGTGCCTGGAGTGTCTCGCCAGAAGTTCCTGAGTCAATGATGGAACTCGCTGGACGGACGGTCGGCCTGGTGGGTTACGGGGACATCCCCAGAATCCTTGCTCCAGTTCTCGAGGTGCTCGGCGCAAAGGTGCTCTATACCGCTACATCCGAAAAGCATGACGCCTCTGGAGAATTCCGAGAGATTGAGCAACTCCTGAAAGAGTCCGACATCGTCTCTTTGCACCTTCCTCTGGTTCAAGAAACCGAACAGATCATCGACTCTCGACGACTGGGAATGATGAAGCAAGGCGCTGTGCTCATCAATACAGCACGCGGCGGACTCATCGACCAACCCGCTCTTGTAGAAGCACTCCGTGGAGGCCAGTTGACTGCGGCAGGACTGGACGTCTTCGCTGAAGAACCAGTCGATCCGGACGATCCGATTCTCAAGCTTGAAAATGTCGTTCTATGTCCCCATGTCGCTTGGCAAACCCGGGATACCTTGGAACGAAGCATCGAATTCGCTGTCGAGAACTGTCGAAGGCTGACAGAACACCTCCCGCTCCTCAGCCAGGTAAACGAGACCTGACCAATTCCTAACTCCGCCTTCTAGACCGACTGCGAAGTGGGTGCAGCAAGTACTCCCCGGTTCTCGCGTTCCTCAATCTCCCTTATCGCGGATCGAACGTTGAGTGCCTTGCCTAACAGGAGCCCGACCGCCGCATCGTGCGGCATCCTGCACTCAAAGGCCACCACGTTGCCCTCTTCATCGACCATCTCCATCTGACCCAGCTTCACTAGACCGAGCGCAGCAACCGAGGCTCGGGACTCATGGCCCTTAGTTCCCCCCTGGATCTGAAGCGAGTAGCTGCCCTCGCCATCGGCCAACGCTTCAATGGTCTGGTCACATTTGCGGTCAAAAACCTCGAGAGGCCTAGCCTCCAGGGGCAATTGATCATCTGCCTTGACCGCCTCAAGGAAGATACGCCGGCAAGCCCATCGATGGCCACACCCACACGGGAAGCGGACATGGGCTGGATCAGCGTCGTCATAGTCCATCTCACCGAGTGCAGCCATTCGTGACGCGATCCTCGTCATCCGGTCTGAGGCTCCTGGGCGGGTGCTGTAGGTATGAACGACGAATGATGTTCCTTCTTTGTCATTGTCTTCATAAAGACCAATGCTGATGTCTCTGAATTGTGAGTCCATTGGAACCAATTCAACCCGGGGCCCAAAGTTTCTAATTCGGCTTTCAGAAAATCCCATACCTCTATCCCTTCTCGATTTCGGCCAGGTAGCCGATGACTGCACCTACCTGGATCTCTATATCCTCATCAGCCTCGCAGACAATCTCTACCAGAGTTCCCGCGCCAAAGGACTCCATCTCTATAACGACCTTGTCAGTTTCGATCTCGGCAATCGCCTGACCTCGACTGACCTCATCACCCACGGACACAAGCCATGAAACAATCGACCCGCTGGTCATGTCATAGCCAAGCTTCGGCATTGGAATGGGAACCCGCATCTAACCGGAGACCGCCGTCCTGACAGCGTCCTCGATGCGTTCAACACTGGGGATCATCAAATCCTCGAGAGGGGGGCTATGGGAGATGAGGACATCCGGCATGCTGACCAATACCGGTGGGTTCTGCCAAGAAAACCCTGCCTCGGTCAGACGAGAGACCACAGCAGATCCCCATCCACCTTCGTGATACTGCTCCTCTAGGACGACCAAGCGACCGGTCTTTTCCAGACTCTGCCTGATTGCGGGCAAATCAAGCGGACGCACCCACCGGATGTCGATCACTTCGGCATCGATTCCTTCCACGGCGAGGGTCCCGGATGCCTCAAGGGCCCTGTGGACCATGAGGAGCGATCCAACGACAGTCACATCGGACCCTTCACGGACTACTTCAGCCTCACCGATCTTCGGAAGCCCGGTGTCCCCCCTGACCAGCGGCCCCTTAACCCCGTGAAGAGCCTTGTGTTCGAACACGACGACGGGATTGTTCTCCCGGATCGCTGTCCTCAGTAGTCCATACGCGGACTGCGGCGATCCCGACACGGCAATCTGCAAGCCGAGAAACTGCAAGAACCAAGACTCGCCGGTACTTGACGTTTGGGCACCAAAACGACCGCCACCTCCCCCGCTGGCCCTCACCGTGACCGGTGCCGAAGTCTGCCCTCCGGACATGAAACGCAGGCGGGGCATCTCCATCGCGATGGCGTCATATGCAGTTGGAAGGAAGTCGCTGAACATGATCTCCACGACCGGCCTCATACCCGTCATTGCCATCCCAAGGGCCATCCCACAGAACCCGTTCTCAGCTATCGGTGTGTCGATGACGCGGTCTCCTCCGTACTTCTCGAAAAGACCCTCAGTCGTCTTGAACGGTCCGCCGGCCGCAGCAATGTCTTCGCCGAGCAGTACGACAGTTGGGTCGGAGGCCAGCTCATCGTCAAAGGCCAACCGAACGGCCTCCCGATAGGTGACCTCAACTGCCTCGTCAACCGCGCCGTCAGCCCTAGTCTGCGAGGACATAACTTTCAGCCTCCTCGAGACTGGGCCAGGCACCGGTTTCCGCCCGATCAGAAGCTTCATCGACCATCGCCTGGACTTCTTCCCAAAGGAAGTCGCGTTCAGCCGTCGACAGAATTCCGGCTTCCTCAAGACGGGCACCAAGAATGTCGATCGGATCACGAGCCTTCCAAGCATCCAGTTCCCCGTCTGGCCGGTAGGTCCCCGGGTCGGTGCGGGAGTGACCGCGGTAGCGGTATGTCTTGGCCTCGATCAGAGTCGGCCCCTCGCCAGCTATTGCGCGCGCCCGGGCTTCCGCTACCACCTCATACACGGCGACCGCGTCCTGTCCATCGACGACAGTGTTAGCCATCCCGTACGCATCGCCGCGGTTGGCGATGTCTGCGACCAGAGCGGTGGACTTCCTATACGGGGTGTATTCCCCGTACTGATTGTTCTCGATTACGAACACGCCTGGAACCTTCCAAAGTTGTGCCATGTTGAGGGCTTCGTGGAAGGCGCCGATATTGCATGCTCCGTCGCCGAAAAAGGTGACGGATATTCGGTTCTGGCCAAGAAGTTTTGCGCTCATGGCAGCACCAGCACCAAGTGGGACTGCGGCACCGATGATGGCCGGCGACCCAAGCATTCCTAGGGAAAAGTCCGTGACGTAACTTGAACCGCCCATACCCCGACAAGCGCCCGTGGTTCTTCCCATGATCTCGGCAAAGAGCGGCTCTAGGCCCATCCCCCGGGCGAGGGAGTGGTGATGACCTCGATAGGTACAGACAACCCAGTCCTCAGCTTCAAGAGCGGCATGGGCTCCGACCGCGACTCCCTCGTGGCCCTGAGCCAGATGCACTGTGCCGGGAACAAGGCCGCGCATGTAGACCTCCATGATCTTGTCCTCGGCGAGTCTGATCTCGACCATCTTCCTGAACCAATCCACGAGTGCGGACGGAGAAAGAAATGGCGGAACCTTGCTCGCCGGCTCAAGTGAGGAGGTTGCGTGGCTGGTAGCGGAATCAGCCATTCGCAGGACCAAGAACGAGACCCAAAGGTTTCAGGAATGCCGGCACATCGGCAAACTCCCAAGACTCGATCAACTGACCTCCCTCAACGCGAAACATGCTGATCGCCTGGGCTCCGGCACGGTTCCCTGTTGGTGGGATGCCATTGAACTCCCCGGTTTGGGTCCCACCGAACTCGATGTGGCAGGCAACCCAGTCGCCCTCAGCCACGACCGTGTGGATATCGATCTCGAAGTCGGGAAAGCCTCCGCGGGTATTGGCTGCCCACTGCCGCAAGCCCGCTGGCCCTCTTGGGTAGTCAGTTGGGACGTGGTGATCCAAAAAGGAGGGGGCGATGATCTCGTCAGCAACGGAGTCGTCCCCCGCGGTCCAGAAGTCCTCGTAGAGTTTGCGCACTAGTTCTTTGACATCTGTGCTCACTGAGCCACGGTCCTTTCTAAAGCCACATCGGGCATCCATCCGACTACCCCTGATGTCTGCCGCGTCCGGCGCTTCAGTCCCTTCAGATATGAAGTCCCGTTCTACCAGAGACTTGATGTTAGGAATCCCTATGCCGACTGTCAACGCGACGGCGGGAGTAGGGGAACTAACTCATAGTTCAGCCGTCCATTCGGTGGTCTCAACGAGGCCCCGAACCCGATCGAGAAATGCCGAGGCATAGGCGCCGTCGAACGAACGATGGTCCCACGCCAGGCTGAGCACGCCGATAGACCGCGCTGCGACAACTTCTTCACCTTCACCATCCACCACAACAGCGGGCTTTCTCCGCACGCCGTCGGTAGAGAGAATCGCCACCTGGGGTTGATTGATGATCGGGAATGTGAGCAGTGTCCCATAAGAACCAGGATTTGTGATTGTAAAAGTTCCACCCGCCATATCGTTCGGTGTGAGCTCCCTTGCCCGGGCACGTCGCGCGATTTCTGCAAGCTCCCGTGCTGTTTCGGCCAATGTCAGATGGGCCACGTTGTGGATGACCGGAGCAACGAGACCCTCATAATCAAGGTCTACAGCGATGGCCAGGTTCACATCTCGGTGGACCAGTAAATCTCCTTCGCCGACTGAAGCATTGACCTTCGGATACTCAGCTATGGCCGCAACTAGAGCCCGGACGAGAAATGGCAGATAGGTGAGACTTGATCCTTCCGACTCCTTCCAGAGCGAACCATGCATCTGCCTCGCCGCATCCACCGCCTCGTAATCAACCTCCATGGTGGTAAGCACATGAGGTGACGTCGCCTTTGACGCAACCATGTGAGTACCTATCCGCTTCCGGATTAAGGAGAGCTTCGCGACACTCGTCGAATCCTCCTGGTCATGATCGCTACTTGAATCTTCAGTCATCGGTTTCCTTAAACACGTGGTTCGAGTTCCTTGTTTCGCCACGCCCGAATGTAGTTAGCACAATCGGAATCTCGTCCCATCAGAACGTCCTCGGCCAACCGGTAGGTTGGCGATGAGCGGTCGATCTCGAATAGGTCCTCGATCTGGACGTTCAGTGGATCGACAATTCCGCTGTCGGCGCCCGCCTCTAGGGCTAGTACAAGGAACACCTTGTTGATGACGGTTCGGTTCGGGATCCCGAACGAAACATTGCTGAAGCCTCCCGTGATGTGGACCTCGGAGCCATACTCCCTTCGCAGTTTCCGGATGGTGTCGAGAACATGGATGCCGAACCTGCCGTCAACAGCAATCGGGAATACCAGCGGATCGATGAACAGGTCGCTCTCTGGGATTCCCCTAGCCAGCGCCTCCCCGACGATCCGGCTCGCATTTTCGACCCGGGCCTCTGTCCCCTCGGGCATACTGGAATCCCCTGCTGCGGTCACGATTACCCGGGCATTGTGCAGCGGGACTAGATCGAGCGCCTCAAGGCGTTCAAGCGAGGCGGAGTTTAGGAGCGGCCTGGCGTTCTCCGGCCTGCATGCATCCAGTCCAGCCTCGATGACGCTGACGGCGGAAGAATCAACGGAAACCGGGAGATCACTATTGGCCTGGACAAAGCCCACGAGCCAAGCCATCGCCTGCTCCTGATCCGCTCGATACAAGGAGATCTCGTCGACGTTGAGGTCTAGAAAGTCTGCTCCGGCAAGTTCTTGGCTCCTAACCATTGAGGCAAGATACGAACACCCGGTCTCCTGGTCTCGCCCTCCGCCCATAGCCATCTGGATAGCAATCTTTACGTGCTTGATCCTCCCCCCCGAATAGTCCTGACCGACCTTCGCTGAGTCAGGGATGGTGAGCAACCGTTCCTCGCCATCGACCGCGACGAACCGCACGGATTCTTGAAGCCCCTCAGTAGCGAATCGCGGTCCCTTTTTCAATACGACACGCGTGGTGTGGATGTTCTCGCCAATGGCTACGAAGCGTCCAGGCTGCTTGGGGCTCTTCATACCTGGACCTCTATATGCGGATCGATTATCTCATGTGGAGACAGGACCTCCGGCGACTGGTCGATCATCGGCTTGAACTGGCATCCCTCAACGAAGACTTCGAAGAAATCAGCGGTCGTTTCAAGTTCGATGTGTTGAACCTCCTTGGCGAAGTCATCGAGAACAGCACACACCCTTCGCGCAAGCAACGCTTTCCGGGCACCGCCTAGGGCGGCATTGCCGACCTTGCGGATCCGGCCCTCCGGAACGGGGGCCAATAGCCCAATGCTCACGGCGTTTTCCACATTGACGTAATTGGCGAATGCCCCTGCTAGGTACAACTTGTCAACACTGGCAGGTCCTATTCCGGCCGTCTGCAGGACAATCAACTGGCCGGCGTAATTCGCCGCCTTGGCCTGAGCAAGAAGGCTCACGTCCTGTCGCGACAAGGAAAGCCCCCATTCCGGAACCACGGTGAGGGCTGACAGTTTCGGCTCGTTTCTGAACACACCCATCTCGCTCATCAGCCCCGATCTGCGGAGTTCCGCCAAAAGGTCGATGAGCCCGGAGCCACACAGCCCCCTAGGAGGACCTCCTCCGATGGTCTGAAACTCCTCAGCTTCCCCATCTGCATTGAGGCGAATGGACTCGATCGCACCTTCCTGAGCGCGCATGCCGAAGGACACCTGGCCGCCCTCGAACGCTGGACCGGCTGGACAGGATGCTGTGTAAACCACCCCCCGGTGCCGCAATACCACCTCGGTGTTGGTCCCCATGTCGATGAACATGACCGTCTCGGACAGATCCATCCCAGAGGGATCAGAACCGACCATGCCGATCGCCACCAGTCCAGCCATCGTGTCTCCCCCTACATGACTCGCTATGACCGGAAGTCCGATCAACTGCGCTTCTCGGTTCGCCCTGATACCGATGTCCCTCGCTCCAAACATCAGAGCTGTTGTCGAGGCTTTGCCCTCCCGCATGTCGATTTCGGTCAAGGACTTGTAGGGCCTCTGTCCAATCGGTTGAACGTCAAGCCCGAAGAGGAGATCACGCATGGTCGTATTACCGGCTACGACGATCTCGTAGACGTCAGCCGGCCGGCAACCAAGCCCCTCACACATAACCCTGAGTCCACGGTTGATCGCAGCCACTGCAGCCTTCTGCAGTTCACCCTGAGCCGCCGGTGCAGCGTCGTAGGAAATGCGGTGCATCACATCACTCCCACCGAACCGCTGGGGATTCTCAAAGGTATGCGCTGCGACGACCTCGCCGATGCCGAGGTCAACCAGTTCCATGGCCACAGTCGTGGTACCGAGGTCCACAGCGAGACCCAGGAGAGCGCCACGGAAACGTCCTATTTGGACCGAGTCGCGAAAGACACTTTCACCATCTGTCGATACGGCTGGGTCTAGGTCCAGTGGCGCACTTGTCGCTGTTGATCCCAGGATCTGCGGCCTACGCCACAGAGGGGCAAAATCGACCTTCTCCTTAGTCCCTCTAAGAGTGGCTTGACACGCAAGTCGGAATTCCCCGGACAGGAACCGCTCGGCATCAGTTCGATCCCCTAGGGAATCGGCCCCCTTGAAGACCTCAACGACACACTCATGGCACTGGCCCACTCGCCCACATGATGTGGGTATGGGCACCCCAAGTTCGTCCGCCCGATCGAAAAGGGTGCGGGGAGGGTCGACCAGTTCATGGTGCTTCTCTAGAGATTTCTCATCCATCACTCCTGGGCGTCCGAGTCGCTAGGGCTGCGGCGCGCCGCCTCCGCTTCGGACCGGATCTTCTGGATCCGTAGTCGGGCCTTCTCATGGCTTAGAGGATGAGACTCCCATGCACTGCGGTAGTCAAACGTGCCATCATGGCCGCACTGAAAGGCTTCCGTTTCGCCATCTCCAGCCTTCCGCTGATTCCGGCAGGAAAACAGCGCGGTACACCTGTCCAAGCGATCGCGATACGGGCACCGGCTCTGCGAAACGTCTTCAGCATGGGACGCCATCGTCCCAAAGATCTCGCTGATTCGATCGAGGCGTTTTCGTAGTTCCGCCTGCTTAGAGTCGTCCATGGTCAGAGTTTGAGAAGGGCCTTGGCCTGTTCCACGCACTCCAAGGCATCCTTCCCATAGCCGTCAGCTCCCATGGCGTCCGCGAATTCTTCGGTGACTGGCGCGCCTCCCACCATGATCTGCACCTCATCGCGAATCCCCTGGTCGATGAAAGCCTCGATAGTCACCCCCATGTAGGGCATGGTCGTCGTCAGCAAGGCCGACATGCCGACAAGAGACGCCTGATGTTCCTCCACGGCGTCAATGAATTCGTCGGCCGTGGTGTCGACACCGAGGTCAACGCACTCAAAACCCGAACCCCCCAACATCATGATGCAGAGGTTCTTCCCGATGTCATGGAGGTCTCCCTTGACAGTCCCCATGATGACTGTCCCCAACGGCTCGATTCCCGAAGCCGACAGAATCGGTTCGATGTGCTTCATGCCGGCCTTCATGGCCCTGGCACATGAGAGGACCTCCGGGACGAATATGAAGGCCTCTCGAAACTTGATGCCAACGATTCCCATGCCGGCGATAAGGCCGTCGTCCATCACCTCAAGTGCATCAATGCCTGCATCAAGGGCACGAAGCGTCAATTGGTCGACCAGTTCGTTGTCACCTTCGATCAGCGCAGCAGCTATCTCCTGCATCAGCGGTTGGGTTCGACTGAACAGTTCAACGTTCCGGTCTCGTTCCTTCTGGATCTCCACGTATTCTTCGATCTCGTGACGGATCGTGGCGTTGGTGATATCCGAAAGTTCAGACACTGTTCTCCCCTTCCCTACCGCTGAACGGAGATTGGTTCGAATGCCATTCCTTCACGGTCTTTGGAATTTCGAGAAGGTTCTCGATTGGCGTCTGAAGCGGAATCGCACACTCCGGTCCGACCATCTGTACCCCTGCCTCAAGGTTGCTGATGACCTCGTCCCGCACCTCAGCCGGCCCTTTCGAAAAGAGCGTCTCTGGGTTGTTGATGTTGCCGACCAAAGCCACTTCCCCGTGGACGGCCTCCATTGACTCCGCGGGCTTGTTCTTGGAATCGAAGTGAAAGGCTGCCATTCCCGTTTCGGCTATATAGCCCATCCGGTCTACGGTCCGGCCGCATATGTGCAGGATCAAGGGACAAGGAATTCGTTCAGCCATCTCGGTGTGGAGATCCTTGAGATACCGGGCGTAGTACTCGGGGGATACAAGGTCCCCTGTCGCATGATCGGGGAAAGTCAATGCATCCGCGCCCGCCTCCACCTGTGCGATTCCAAAAAGCACTGAGACCTCCTTCAAACGCTCAAGGACTTTCCTTGTCTGGTCTTCGTCATCTAGTGACATCAACAGAAACGGTTCAACTCCAAAACCGTGGTACGCGAGACTCCACGGCCCCATCGTCTTTCCAATAATTGCTACCTCGTCACCGAACTGCCTTCGGAGCAGTTTGATTGCCTCAAGCACGCACTGGGTGTCGGGGTGTTCTAGAAGGTCTTCTGGAAAGACAATGTCAGTCGGGTCCTCCCAGATTGGTTCTCGCATCCGAACTGTCGGCCAGTTGTCCTTCTGCTCCCACTGCATTCGGCAACCAAGGGCCGAGGACTCCTGGATGATCGAGAAGACGGGCATGACTGTGTCGAAACCAAGTTCCGTATAACTCGTTGCGGCGAGACGCGCCATCAACTCGGGCTCCCGATTGGCTTCAGGAAAAAAGGCATCTGCCAGATCCATCAGTTCGACTGTCGCAACTGAGGTCGGATTGCACACCGGGGTCCGATCGACGGGCTCTCGTTTCAAAGCTGCCAGAACTCGTTCTCTACTCCCCATCGGAGTTCGAGTAATTGACTCCGTCACCATCGCCGTCCTCCCATTTCAACTATCGCCAGATCATGCAATGACGAATCAGACACCTCTGCCATAGGATATCCTATAATTTCCTTGGCACGTGCAACCTGGTCAATTACGCATCCAGGGCCTCTGTCAATCTTCAGCTTTCCCAAAGCAAGGCTAGATCTGTGACTGATTTCTCGATGGAGCATTCCCCTCTTAGACCGCTCGTTCGAAAACCTGTGCACAAACAGGTTCAGGACACAATTCGAACGCACATCATCGAAAATGGCCTCAAGCCAGGCGACCGACTTCCGCCCGAGGGGCAACTCGCGAAACTCTTAGGAGTAAGTCGAAACTCTGTACGAGAGGGCGTTAAGGCCTTGGAGGTCCAGGGAGTCGTCGAGGCTCGCGTTGGTGCAGGGCTCTTCGTACAGTCCTTCAGTTTCGACCCGATCCTGGAAACGCTCCCCTATGGCCTCCTGAGTGATCTTGAATCAGTGGGCCACCTTCTCCATCTGCGCGAGGTACTAGACCGCGGAATCGTCGAACAGGTGATCGCCGCAATTGACGACAAGCAACTCGCTGCACTCGACTCGATCTTGGACGAGTGGAGGCTCGCTGCCAGAGAGGGCATGTACCACGTAAACCTTGACCGAGAATTCCACCAAGCCCTTTATTCGAGTCTCGACAACCCTCTTCTATCTCGCCTTGCCGGCCTGTTCTGGGACACGATGCAAGGAGTTGCTGATCAGTCCACCTTCCCCCACGTGGAGAACCCGATTGAAACCCACGACCTCCACCGGGACATGGTCGAGGCACTTCGCGCCCGCAACCCGATCGACCTTCGAAAGGCCATCGATCGGCACTACCCAGGCATTTGGTCTTCAATCCTCTAGCGAACGGGATATCTCGGAACACAGTGCCCAAGACACACGAGCCCCACCGATGAAGCAGGGTTGGGGAGATCCTTACTTGACGGTGGAACACCACCCATTCTACAATCCGTAGAACATTACTTCATATATGATCCCACATGATTAACTAGACTTATCGGTCCGCTTGCGACGTTGGCTCGGCCGTCAAGAATTTCTTCGACGAAAGGTTCCAAATAATGGCTATCAAAGCTCGAAAGTTCGATCACGTGGCGGTCACCGTCAGCGACACCGAAGCGTCGCTCGCTTTCTACGTCGGCCAACTCGGGCTGGAGCAGGTGGAACAGCACCAGCTTGAAGGCGACAAGATTGACGAAGCCAATGGCCTTCAAGGGGCCCGCGCTCAGTCAACTCGTCTCATCGCGCCCGATTCCCCTGCGGTGCTGATCGACCTTCTTGAATACTGGGACCACGAACCTGAAGATCACATCACGCCGCACGGCTCGGTCGGATCCTGCCACTTCGCACTTGTAGTTGACGATCTCCCTGAAGCAGTTGCAGAACTGCAGGGGAAAGGTGTCCAGTTCATATCAGGACCCGTCAATTTCGAGTTGACCGAAGGCTCGGTCAGTGTCTGCTTCTGCGAAGATCCAGACGGCAACCTCGTGGAACTGATGGAGGAGTACAAGCAGTACTAGGGAGTTGATAAGCAGGTCTTGCGCCAGGCACGCCCAGTTGGCATCGGCGAAGCGGGTAAGCCCTGCTAGCTCTTGATCTCTCCAGGAGTTCCAAAATTCTCCAGGTAGTGAGCTGCGCCTTCAGTCAGTTGTGCATGTGAGGGCTGCCAGGCGGTGGCGCCACCATCGACCATCAACAGCGAACCGGTCATATACGAAGCCTCGTCACTAGCCACGAACAGGACTGCGTTAGCCACCTCGTCGCAATACGCGAACCGGGAGAACGCTGTTAGCGACGCATAGTTGGCGATGTCAGGTGAACCCTTCAGCGGGTGGTTGATCATCATCGCCGAGTCCTGCATCCCAGTCGGACATACCGCGTTGGAGCGGATCCCCCAATTGCGACAGTCCTGGGCAATGCACCTCATCATGCCGATGACTGCATGCTTGGAGGTGTTGTAGTCAGACTGGTGCTCGTTCCCCACTACACCCGAGACCGACGAAATAAAGACGATGTTCCCCCCAGATTCTTGAACTTTCATCTGGAGGGCCGATTCCTTAGCGCAAAGAAATGGGCCATTCAGATTGACCCGGATCGTGTTCTCCCACTCGCCTTCGCTTATCTCGACAAAGTTCTTTCCCGCTCCAAAGATTGCAGCATTACAGACAAGCACGTCAAGGGAACCGTAGGCCTCCACCGTCGCGAGAACCGCGGCGGATACATCCTCGGCAACGGTCATGTCCATCTGTTGAGCGATTGCCTCTCCCCCGGCCGCTCGGACACGTTCAGCAACCAGGTTCGCCAATTCTTCGTTGATGTCGGCGACGACCACTCTTGAACCTTCAGCGGCGAAGCGGCGAACGATGGCCTCGCCGAGACTTTGTCCACCGCCAACCACCAGTGACACCTTGTTCTCCAACCTTGCCATGTCTTCTCTTTTCTCGTTGAGCCGCTACGACGACTTGCTCTTCGAAGAGGCCAGATAGCGCAACTGTTCTGTTATCTCCTCGTCCTTGAGTCGCACTGAATCCTCCAGGACCTTCGACACGGGCGCCGGCACGTCTTTTCCAGTAACCCGCGTGATCGGATGCCGAAGGTTTCCGAAGAGATCTGACTGGAGGCGGTCAACTATCTGCGCTCCGAGAGAATGGCTCACAGTGGCGTCTTCGACAATGGCCAGTGCTCCTGTCCGTCTGGCTGATTCGACGATCAATGCGGTATCCAGACTCGACCGGTCCAAAGTCCGGAGATCAAGGACTTCAACGGATACGCCGTCTTCCTCCAGTTCGACAGCGATGTTGAGAACCCTGTGAAGTGGGTGTGACCACGTCGCTACAGTCACGTGTTCACCCTGCTTTACGGTATTGGCCTTGCCGAAGGGAATCATGTAGTCAAGATCGCCCTCGGGCAATGGCCCCTTCATCGGCCAGAGCAAATGGTGCTCGATCACGAGAACAGGATCTTCACTCAGCATCGCAGTGTTGAAAAGACCTACATAGTCGGCTGGGCTGGAGGGCGCCACAATTCGCCACCCGGGGAACAGCCCGAAAAGGGCCGCTGGGTCTGAACTATGTTGAGGCCCATAACCCCGGCCCTGCGCAGTTCGGGTCCGAACCACCAACGGCACAGGGTGCTTCCCTCCGAACATGTAGCGGGTCTTCGGGATGTGGTTTAGGAGTTGATCTGCTGCCTCAAGCGCGAAGTCAGGGAACATGATCTCCACAATTGGCCTCATCCCAACCATCGCGGCACCAAGCGCTACCCCAGAGAAGCCATTCTCGGCAATCGGTGTACTGATGACCCGATCCGGAAAGGAGCGAAGAGCATGGCGTGTGCTTCCATACGCACCGCCTCGCAGATGACTGACTTCTTCCCCAAGTACGAATACCTCGGGGTCCCGCTCCATCGTCCGATGGATAACCCGAGATATCGCATCGCCAAAGGCAACTTCCCTACCTGCGGGCAAATCCGCAGGTTCCACGAAACCGACCCCGACAAACTCCCGTCCGTCGCTGACCACACCAGCCTCGGCGGTAAGCACATCAGGCTGATGGCGACCTGGGATTACCCATGACCCCTCAACGAGTTCAGCACACCGGCCGACTACCCCTGCCACAAGACCTTCCGCAGCAGCGAGAACACGCTCAACCTCTTCTTGGCCAAGTACCCCTTGGTTCAATATCTGTTCGGGAAATGTGAGGATCGGATCCCGCTCCGACCAGTAATCCTCTTCTTCTTCAGATCGATACCTGAATGCACTTCCCCGTAGTCCCCCTGACTGATGAAAGTACCGATACGCCTTAGCTTCAATCAGCACCGGACTACTGGTAGAAATCGCGTGGTCACGTGCAATTCGAACAGCCTCTCGGACCGCCATCGGATCCATCCCGTCCACAAGGAGTCCCGGAATATTCTGACCAGCAGCCCGGATAACGATGTCCTCGAATCCAACCGTTTCCATGACTGTGGTGGCAACTGAGTACAGGTTGTTATCGATCAGGAAGATCGTTGGCAGACCGCAGGCCTTCGCCATGCTCATGCCCTCGTGGAAAGCACCGATCGACGCGGCGCCGTCTCCGAAGAAGGCGAGACTCACCGAATCCTCACAACGAAATTTTGCAGCAAGTGCAGCTCCGGCAGCGATGGGGATACCGCCGCCTACGATCGCCGATGTGGCTAGTACGCCAAACTCGGGGCTAGAGAGGTGCATCGATCCGCCCCGCCCACCAGCCCAACCGTCCCTTAATCCGAGTATCTCAGCCATAGTGCGGTAGACCACGTCAGTCAGTTCGCTAGGGAGTTCCAAGTCATCCGACGACGGATCGAAGTCTGCGCCGACGCTATAGGACATGACCTTGGCGAGGACGTGGTGATGCGCACGGTGAGTCGAGGTGATGAAATCCTGATCCTTCAAGCCAGCAACGGCTCCCACAGCAACGGCTTCCTGGCCGATGCTCGAGTGAACCGGACCGTGCACAAGCTCTTCGTTATCCAGTAGCCACTGTTCGAAATGCCGGATAGTCGCCAGTTGAAACAATGCAACAGCTGCATCCCGCTCATCAACACCGCCTCCCGAGTTCGCATCAACTCGCGAGATTCCCGGAAACTCCTGCCACTCCCGATTCTCTAGTTGCCCTTTGCCCATTCCATTACCTCCTGCTTGGCGCTGTCGACGTGAAGAACACAGAGAAGGCAGTGCCCTCTGTGACTTCAGTGATCTGTTGACTCGAAAGCCCCCAGCCTCCTCTAAGAACAAGTTGAAGATCGCTTGCATACTCTTCGGGTCCGCCACAGACGGGATAGTTCGATCCCCACATCATGCGTTCGGTTGAAAACGCTTCAATAGCTTGAGTTATGAATTCTGCAAGTGGGTGATGAGGCCGCGGACAATGCATCCCCTGACCCGAAAGAGTGATCATGACATTAGGCAAGTACGCCAAATCCAGGGTCTCCCATCCCGCAACCATCTTGCTTCCAACGACTTGAGGGCAACCTAGATGAGTAATAATCAACTTACTATCGCCAACGGCACCGGCGAGACGAACTATCTCTGGCAGTATCTTCTTCATACCGTTTGGGAGATATAAAACCAAGTTCAACCCCAATTCGCATGCAGCGATGGGAAGTTCCGGATTCGCATGTAGGGAATCATCAGTCAGCCGAATCGCCCCAAAGGACGGCGATGTCGCTACATCTGCCACGGCATCGGGCCAAGATGGCTCAGACCCATCGACCAGGGCCACTCCGGCGAACCGGTACGGGTCCTCAGCCACGATCTCCTCGATGTATCGATTGTCGTAGTGCCCCAGATGCTGAACTAGAACCGCTCTCTGCACACCAGCAAGACGCATAACCTCGCTGACGGACTCGATCGGTTGATACTTCGAAATCCCACAGTGGGTATAGGCATCAATCATCCGACCATCCCAAACAGTCGTCCACCAACTGAAGGACTGCGTAAGACGGCACCACAGAGGACAGATCAAATTCGCTGGGCTGTTCCGCCGCTAACGCATGAAAGATATCAGAGTTCTGTATAGAGAGATTTCTGATATCGAAAGGCTCTAACAGAGATAGTCCGGAGTCATCGTATAGTTCTCCGTTCTGAAAAGTAAGAACGTCTTCTTCACCTACTAAACGGATTCTCCATAGAATGCGTTCACAATTGTAGGTAAGTGTATGAGTCACGGGTATACCGTCGTTGCACAAGAAGCCCAACGACAGATCCATATACATACGCGTTTCCGGGTGGGGACGTCCAAGCATTCCTATCGGATCTTGAATGCTAGGCATCCCGAGCAACCAAAGGGAGGCGTCGACTTGATGGCAAGCATGATGCCAGAGCAGATTGTCAGTCCAACTACGCATACCGTTCCAACCCTGGTTACGGCGCCGGGGAATAGCAAACGTGCCATCAATCTGTGTAACGGTGAACTCATTGGCCAACATCTTTTCACGAACCATGCGGATTGCCGGAAAGGAACGCATGGTATGGCATGCGAAGATCCGTCGACCAGCTTCCTTGGCTCTTCCGGCTAGGCGCTCAATCGAAGCAAGCGAAAGACCCACCGGAATTTCAACGATCACATCCTTCCCCGCCTCCAAGGCCTGGGTTGCCTGTTCAACGTGAAGCGGACTCGGAGAGGTAATGACGACTACGTCCACTTCGGGATCGCCAAGTGCCTTGTCAAGATCGCTTGCCGAACGGTCGAAATTCCAGAACTTCGCAAAGTCCTTGGCAACTTCTTCTCGTCGAGAAACCACCCAAGGCCGACGACGGATTCCCAACTCATCAAGGGTCGCCATGTGTTTCTGAGCGATCGCGCCGGTGCCGACCATGCAGACACCAAAGTCTGATGGATTTCCAGTACGTCGAGCCCTAGCGGCATTGTTCACCAATGAAGCATAGTACTGCTGACAGAAGCGTCGAGGAGCCTCAGCTAGCCAGACATTCGCCAGCGTTGCATACCAGAACAGATGAGGGTAGTTCTGAAGGTCCGTTGTCGATGCGGTTTCCCAGCACGAAGGCCAAATCCATGAGTTCACCCAATTACAGCGCTCCAGCCGCCGCCTGCGCCGCTAGCTTGCTTCTCAGCCTGGCAAGAGCTTCACAGCCACTATCGATGAGAGCACTGGCAGAGGCAACTGGCACAACCAAGTCACTGGTTTTTCGAGTCACCAAGGAGCTCGAAGCCGTGGGCTACGTGCGCGACGACGGAACGGGCTGTTACCAGTTGGGTATCAGCGCCCTCGAGTTGGGGGGTGCCTACATCTCCCAATCCGACTACACCTCAGTTGCGCGTGACGTCCTTCAAGAGCTTTCCCACGACACCGGCGAGACAGTAAGCCTTGCCGCGCTCAGAGGGTCGGATGTGCTCTATCTAGAAAAGTGGGAAGGGGCCCACTCTGTCGTCACAATCTCCCACGTTGGGCGCCGCCTGCCGGCCAACTGCACCGCACTGGGAAAGGCTCTTCTAGCCATGCTTGACGATGGAGAGGTTTCCAGACTTCATCAGGGTGAACTCCCTACGCTTACTCTCCACTCGATCGCTACACCAGAAGAACTGTTGGAGGATCTTGCTGCCACGAGACAGCGCGGTTACGCAACCGAAAAGAACGAGGTACTAGTGGGCCGGGCCTGCATAGCCACGGCGCTCGATCCCTCCCTCGTGGGTCCGGACCTCCTGCAAAACAATGCGGTGAGTATCTCTATGCCAATCCACCGTTTCGAATCTGACGATCTCGCCGACCTGGTCGAGCAACTCATGAGAGCCCGCAGCCAAATTAATTCCAATTGGAAAACTCGTGGACTATTCCAACCCCGCTTCTAAGCCCCCGGGTTCGAAGGGCGTCGTTAGGACCTCACGTAGCGCTTAGCCAATGATCGGAGCAGACTGAGCATCCTTGGCTTGATGGGCGAAAATCAGGTATTGATTTGTATATGAACATAGGCTATAATGGCAAACTCGTCTCGGAGACCTAACCCCGGTGTTACCAAGCCATGATTCATAAGAACCAATTGCTCGAGAAGCTTCAGGCCGGACAAGCAGCCATCGGCGCATGGTGTCATCTCTCTGATTCGCTGGTCGCTGAGATTGTGGGCATGCTTGAGGTTGACTACGTCGCAGTCGACATGCAACACGGTTCGACTCCTCAGTCCCATATCATTCCAATGCTCCAGGCAATCACCGCAGCTCGCAAGACGCCTCTGGTACGAATCCCACACAAGGATTACGGGATGGCCCAACGGCTCTTGGACGCAGGTGCCGAAGGCCTCATCTTTCCCATGGTTAACAATCGAGCCGACGCTGAGGAGGCTGTCTCTGCGACACGCTATCCGCCTCTCGGCGACAGAAGTTTTGGGCCACTTCGCTCGCAGATGACCCTCGGCAAAGACACTGACGTAGTAAACGCCCAAATCATGTGCCTAGTACAGATCGAAACCCCTAGAGCGATACAGAACCTCAAGGAGATCATCCAAACTCCAGGAGTCGACGGGGTCTACATAGGACCAGCTGACCTCGCGCTTAGCCACGGGCTGTCGATCCAAGACCAAGAGCCCGTGCTTGACGACCTCTTCGCCCAGGTGCTCAGCGCCTGTATCGAAAACAATTCGATACCTGGCATCCACTGTTTCTCAGGTGAATCAGCACGCCGTGCCCAAGACCGTGGATTTACCATCACCAGCGTCGGTAGCGATGCCGTCTGGCTCCGCAGCGGGTACAGCGAACAACTAGCAAGGGCTCGAGGTATCACACCTGTCCCAGTAACTGGTTACTACTAGGGAAACGCCCTGGACGACCTGCACGGGTTCAGCCCCAGAGCAAGAGACCCAGTGCCAAAATCTAGACTCATCTATTGTGAAACGAGTGGTCAGATACGAATGCCCGACCTAATCGTCACAACCGGACCCATAACCGACGAATGTCGAGCCTCTCTTAGCGTCGTCGCGGAAGTGAAAGTGCTTCCAGATGACAACGAAGAAGCCCTGCTGGCCGCCGCGCCCAGCGCCATCGCATTCGTGGTCAGAGGAACTTCCCGACTCACAAGGAAGGTAATCGAATCCGCTCCCGGGCTTCTAGTAATAGGGAGAACCGGTATCGGCGTTGACGGTGTCGACATGGAAGCCGCAACAGAAAGGGGCATTCCTGTAGTCGTGACTCCTCATGCTGGCGTGAACGCAGTTGCCGAGGGAGTCTTCACCTTAGTCTTGGCAATCACAAAGAAGATACGGGACCTAGATTTCGCAGTCCGAAACGGAAACTGGGCTGATCGCGACCACCTCGGTATCGGAGATCTCGACGGAGCAACGCTCGGTATCGTCGGTCTGGGTCGGATCGGATACCGGGTCGCGACGCTCGCATCCGCCTTCAACATGACTGTCGTTGCCTTTGACCCATACATCAATAGCGGGCCACCGGAAGGTCCGGCAATTGAATTCATGAGTCTGAATGGCCTATTCGAATGCTCCGATTTCATCAGCCTTCATGCACCCCTGACTCCTGAGACTCAGGGCCTGGTATCCGCTGACTTGCTACAGTCCTGCAAGTTAGGAACAGTCCTCGTCAACCTCGCGCGAGGGGGACTAATCGAATCTCATGATGTCTTACTTTCTGCGCTAGACACGGGTGCTCTTGCCGGAATAGGACTCGACGTCTTCGACGAGGAGCCACCAAACCTTTCGCACCGGATATTCCAAGACGAGAGGGTCCTCTTCTCGCCCCACGCCCTCGGCCTCAGCGATCGAGCTCGACATAACATTTTTTCAGAGATGACTTCCGGGATGCTCGCAATACTTTCCGGAGAACGAGCCCGTAACATCGCTAATCCTGAAATACACCAAAGGACACTTTCGTGAAACACCCCATACGGCTTGGCAGTATCGACCCGGAACCCGAGAACGCCATCCTCGTTGAATGGCTGATCCAGATCGGAGACCGTGTCGAAGCCGGACACCCGTTAGTCGAAGTGGACGTCGACAAGGTCGTGATTGAGATACCCGCGCCCGTCAGTGGCATTTTAGTGGAGACAACTTACGACATCGATGAGGAACTAGCCCCTGGTTCGATCCTCGGATACATAGACGACGCTCCATAGCGCGCCGGACCTGAGCATTCGTAACCTTAGAGGCGGTAGACGCGTTCAGCGTTCCTAGACATTATATTCGCCTGATCAGCTTCCGGTAGCGTCGACAATATCGATCTATACGCTTGCACAATCGTCCCGTAATCGCTCCAGAGACTATCTACAGGGTAGTTACTAGCGAAGATCGTGCGCATGGCTGAGAACTCGTCAATACAGTGTTCTACCCACGGCCTAATACTCTCCGTGTTCCACTGGTTGTCGCCCATCCCTAGGCCCGATACTTTGCAATAGATATTATCGCATTCTGCAATACGGGATATTCCCTTTTTCCAATTATCAAAGTACTGTTGCGTACGTTCTGTAGGAAAGCCGGCGTGATCTAGCACAATTGTAACTTCTGAATGCCGTTCCGCCAGCCTTGCAAGACTCTCCATATCTTCCCATTTAACATCAAGACTGGCTACAAGGTCAAACTCGCTTAGCATTCCGAACCCGCGATCGAAATCGGGATGGTTCAGGTAGTCACCATAAGAGAAGTCTCTGATCCCGCGCGTATTCTCATATAGGCAGTGGCGCCTAAGCAGCGTATATACGTCTGGATGCCGGAGATCCGCCTCAGCGACAATTCCATGGGGAAATCCATATCGATCGCCGAGCCCTTGCAGCCATTTAGTCTCATTTGCAGGATCCGGGGAACCCATGGCGGCCTGAACGTGGATCGACTTCGTAACGCCCCATCCTTCAATGTCTTTCAGATAATCCTCGACTTCATAATTCGACTCCGCCAACTTCCTTAATTGTGAGCCGATAATCGGATGTACGAAGTCCGGATTCTGCAGATGTTCCCAATAGAGTTCTGGATGTTGTAGATCCCAAAGATGCATGTGGGCATCGACAATTGGTAGATCTGTTGTCACGAGTCAACTCCCATTCCGTTTATCCCTTCCACAGCAGCACGTCTGACCGCCGTGAAAGATCCTCAGTGCCATTCTTGTCGCATTCTCTTCGCTCCCTCGATCGAGAACCCGCTGCCTTGGATATGTTCGATAAGAGAACGCTCCTGTTGCTCCACCCGGACGACCGCCCCTGGGAGATCAGGTGCTAGTTCCTTGGGGACAACAACAACGCCGTCCTCGTCGCCGTGGAGAAGATCACCCATTTCAATCTCCTGTCCGCCGACATGCACGCATTCTCCAATGTTCAGGATTCTGAAGTTGCCGTGGGATGGAGTCACGTACTGAGAGAAATAGTGAAATCCCATTTTTCGAACGGCGGCCAAATCACGAACACCGCCGTTAGTGACAAGGCCGACAGCACCGAGGCGCTGGGCGAGCGAGGCCATGACCTCGCCAAAGTAGGCACAGCGTGACGGGTTCTCGCCTACGTCTTGCATGACCAAGACAGCCGGAGTTGGTAGCGCGCTCAAACGCTCCCACAATTCCCAATATCGATTTGGAACTGGTCCGGGATCGTCAGGACTGGATACCTGGACCGTTAGAGCGTGGCCAACCATCGCGCCAAAGTCCGCAAACCGACATTCAATCTCTCCTCCCACGAATCCCCTGTTCCGATTCCGCACATCAAAGGTCTCGATTGCATTTGCTACAGATGCCGTGCTTAGTTGAGCTAGGTCGGACAACATCCGTCCTTCAGCAGTGTCCAACTCAGTTGCCCCTTCGGTCCGATCAGACATCAGATTGTCTCCCAACTGGTGTGATACCCGTGATATCAACGCTTGTAGATTCCGGATAGTGGCAGGCACTCGGGTGTCCATGATGGAGTCGGTCCATGAGCACAGGCCGTTCTTCCGCACACTTGCTGCTGGCTTTCCAACAACGGGTTCGGAAGTGGCACCCAGACGGCGGATCGAGAGGGCTGGGAACTTCTCCTTGGAGTTTGGGAACCTGCTGGAAACTCTTCGGACGACCGGGATTTGCTGGGACCGCCGCAAGAAGCGACTGGGTATAGGGGTGGACGGGATTACGATAGATTTCGTCACTGTTTCCGATTTCGACAATCTTTCCCAAATACATCACCGCAACCCGATCAGATATTTGCCGCACAACTGAAAGGTCATGTGCAATGAAGATATAGGTGACACCCAGATCATCCTGCAACTCCTTGAGCAGATTCAGGATCTGGGCTTGAACAGAGACATCCAGGGCAGAGACTGGTTCATCGCAGATGACCAGTTCCGGCTTGCTTGCAAGCGCGCGGGCAATCCCAATCCGCTGACGCTGCCCACCGGAGAACTCGTGGGGAAAGCGTTCTGCGTATTGTCGTCGGAGACCAACGCGTTCCAGAAGTTCATGTGCGCTATCTCGTTCCTCCCCTTTTTCAACAACACCCTTATGGATCACCATGGGTTCAGCGATGATTGCGCCGATTGTCATGCGGGGATCAAGCGAGGCAAACGGATCTTGGAACACCATCTGGATATGCCGCCGCAATCCGACGAGCCGGCTCGCAGGCAATCTCGTTATATTCTGCTGCCGGAAATAGACGTCGCCCGAGGTTGCATCTTCAAGCCGAAGGATGATGCGAGCCAACGTTGACTTGCCGCAACCGGATTCTCCGACCACTCCGAGAGTTTCTCCGGACTTAACGTCGAGACTCACACCATCGACTGCCTTCAGGGTTGCGTTTCGCCTCGTGATGACGGACCGCGAACGTAGTTGAAACTCCTTCGAGACATTCTCGAGCCGGAGAATGGGGAGCGACCCTTGTCGGCCGCCTTGCCGGTCAGTCTCCACGAAACATCTCCTCGGCGTAGTGACAGGCGCTACTCCGTCCGTCCGCTATCGAGCGAAGCTCAGGGACTTCGATGCCGCATCGTTCGACACTTCGGCTACAACGTGGATGGAATGCGCATCCGCCTGGAATATTTCTCGGGTCAGGTGGTGCACCCTTAATCGGTACCAACTTTTCAAGGCGTCCTTCCAACTGGGGTATCGCCTCGATCAAACCCAACGCATAAGGGTGTGTGGGTTTCGTAAAGACCTCCAAGGTCGGTCCAGATTCAACGACCTTGCCCGCGTACATGACAAGGGAACGATCCGCGACCTCGGCGGCAACGCCCACGTCGTGGGTAATCAGAATCAAGCCCATCCCGGTCTCTGCCTTGAGATCCTGGAGCAATTCAAGTACCTGGGCCTGCACTGTCACGTCGAGTGCTGTTGTTGGCTCGTCAGCTATCAATAGCTTCGGTTCGAGCGCCAAGGCCATGGCAATCATCACCCTCTGGCACATCCCACCGGAAAACTCATGTGGATAATCATCCAACCGGGAATCCGCAGACGGGATACCTACTCGGTCCATGAGTTCCTTGGACCGGGCCCGAGCTACTGCCCGTGAACAACCACTGTGGACTCGAAGCACTTCACCAATCTGTTGGCCAACTGTAAAGGCAGGGTCTAAGGCAGCGTGGGGCTCTTGAAATACCATCGCAATTTGTGCCCCTCGGATCTTCTGCATCTCAGATTCGCTGAGGTCCCGAAGTTCTGAGCCTCGGTACAGAATCTGCCGGGCTGTGACGCGCCCAGGGGGCGAGTCCACGATTCCCATCACTGCTTGGACGCAGACGCTCTTCCCAGACCCAGATTCTCCAAGTATTGCGAGGGTTTCCCCTTCAGCTAGATCGAAGTCGACACCATTGACCGCGCGCAACAAACCGAAAGGGGTGTTGAACTCGACAGTAAGCCCGACGACGCTGAGAAGAGGCACCGCTTCGTCATTGGAAGACCCGAAGCCTTTCCCTCCTTGGGGGCCTTTGACATCTACTTCGCTCATGACTCTTCCCCGCGCGCCGAGGCACGAACCAACCAGACTGACCGTCGGACAGGATCTGTGATTGCACCGAGGGCATTCGCGAAGAGATTCAGGCTCAAGGCAGTGAGCAGGATGGCCAGTCCGGGAAGAGTTGTGAGCCACCATGCTGAACCCAAGTAATCGCGTCCATGGGCAACCATGAGGCCCCACGAAGGAGTCGGTGGTTGGACCCCGAATCCCAAGAAACTGAGACCGGACTCCGCCAAGATCATCGCTGCCACCTCAAGCGTTGCGAGAACAAGCAACGAGGTTTTCAGATTAGGCACAATGTGCTTTCGAATCGTCCGGCTTCCGGTATTACCAGCAACGATCGCTGCATCGACAAAATCCGATTCCCGGAATGAGAGAGTCATGCTCCTGGCAACACGGGCATAGATCATCCACCTGGTGAGTGCCAGAACGATGATCAGGTTGAAAAATCCAGGACCTAGAACAAACAGCAGGGCAAGTGCAAGAAGCAGGCCGGGGAAGCTGGCCTGCAAATCGACAAGTCGCATGATCACGTCATCCGTGCGCCCGCGAAAATAGCCAGCCAGAACCCCAAGCGTGCTACCAAACAAGCCTGAGAGTGTTACTCCTGAGATTCCGACGAGGAGCGAGACTCGTGCACCATGCATAAGGCGAGCGGCGATATCTCTCCCTAGCGGGTCGGTTCCGAGAAAGTGCGGAAATCCTGATCCATCCGCGTTCGGCGTCATCGGGGGTCTGTTCCTCATGTGAAGATCTTGGTCGTATGCGTCGTGTGGCCAGATCTCGGCACCGACCGTCGCTGCGAAAACGATGAGGGCGATGGCGATCATTGCGAAGAGTGTCGGCCCGTCGAGCAACAGACTTCGCAAAAGCATCGACCGGCTTACCCTGCCTTCTAGCGCTTCACCTGCGTCAGGAGTTGCTTCGGCGGCCACGCGACTCGTCTCCAAAGGTCACTTTGGGGTTCAGGTATGTATAACTCGCGTCAACCAGCAGATTGACGCCTATCACGCCCACCGTGACGACAAAGACCAGCGCTTCGATAACAGGCAGGTCACGTCGACTAAGAGCCTGGATTGTCAATTGCCCGAGGCCCGGCCATCCGAACACCGTCTCTACGACGATCGCGCCATTGAGGAGCGAAATGAGTTCATCTCCGATGATGGTGATGATCGGTAGGGAGGCGTTCTTCATTGCATGGAGGAAAACAATGCGTTTGGGAGAAAGCCCCTTTGCCCGCAAGGAGCGGATGTAGGGCTTCGACATCTCGTCAGCAAGCGAAGTCCTCGCCATTTGGGAGATTCTCCCTAGAGGCTTGAAAGCAAGGGTAATGGCCGGCAGCAATACATAGGAAAAGCCGCCGTAGCCGGATGTCTTCAACCAATCGATTTGAGTGGCCAAGAGCATGATGAACATGAGACCCAACCAGAAGTCGACGACCGACACACCCCCCAGCGAAAATACGTTGATTGCTCGGTCTGCAAAACTTCGGGGCCTCAGTGTTCCGATGGATGCGAGTATCAGTGCAAGGGGCACCGCCATGAGCAGTGCCACCGATGTCAGATAAAGGGTGGCCGGCACCCGGTCGAGGACAATGGGGAGGCTTGGCACCTTCTGCCAGAATGATTCGCCAAAGTCGACTCGCACCACACCGCCGATGAAGTCAGCGTACTGCGCTACAAGGGAGCGATTGAGGCCGAGCGTTTCACGGGTCAGTTCCACGCGCTCATGCGATGCTTCAATTCCTAGGACGAGGCGTACAGGATCACCGATGACCCTGGTAGTTAGGAAGACAAGCGTCAGGACAAGCCAACCGATGCCGACCGACTGGATGAGTCGTCGGATCCAATACCTGCCCATATTCATTCCCAGCGGTTATTGACTTCTTTCGGACTATTTCTAACGCAAGCCTCTGTCAACTGGGAACGGGGTGTATGGACATCAGGTATTCCCGATGTCGATACACCCCGACCTTCAAAAAGAGGATGCAGCATCCGTCCCAAACTGCGTTAGCCGATGTTGCCGAACTGCTTGGCGAGGATCGTGTGGGCAAGTGACGGCTCCCAGTCGATTCCCTGGACGCCATAGGCGAGATCCTGATGGCCGATGTAGCCATTGCCCCAGTCGCCGTGCAGG
>Ga0115002_10001309_pt1 | contig 34246 bp, 27 predicted proteins | sample ArcticOcean_MG_C_8_FD_89576 | JGI IMG/M metagenome (GOLD analysis project Ga0115002, IMG submission 89576) | Marine microbial communities from western Arctic Ocean - ArcticOcean_MG_CB11_86 | ecosystem: Environmental > Aquatic > Marine > Oceanic | place: Arctic Ocean: Canada Basin | collected... | reverse complement strand
TGGGGAGTATGGTCGCAAGGCTGAAACTCAAAGGAATTGACGGGGGCTCACACAAGCGGTGGAGCATGTGGCTTAATTCGAGGCAACGCGTAGAACCTTATCCTAGGCTTGACATGTATGGATGGCTCTCTTGAAAGAGATGAGTTTGCCTTCGGGTGAAACATACACAGGTGCTGCATGGCTGTCGTCAGCTCGTGTCGTGAGATGTTGGGTTAAGTCCTTAAACGAGCGAAACCCTTGTCCTTAGTTGCCAGCGGATAATGCCGGGGACTCTAGGGAGACTGCCGGTGTCAAACCGGAGGAAGGTGGGGACGACGTCAAGTCATCATGGCCTTTATGCCTAGGGCTGCACACGTGCTACAATGGGGCGTACAAAGGGAAGCAAACTCGCGAGAGCAAGCAAATCCCAAAAAGCGTCCCTCAGTTCGGATTGCAGGCTGCAACTCGCCTGCATGAAGTTGGAATCGCTAGTAATCGCAGGTCAGCTATACTGCGGTGAATATGTTCCTGAGCCTTGTACACACCGCCCGTCAAGCCACGAAAGCGGGGAGCGCCTAAAGTCGTTTTCTAATACTTCGGTTAGGGAAGCGCCTAGGGTGAGCTCCGTGATTGGGACTAAGTCGTAACAAGGTAGCCGTAGGGGAACCTGCGGCTGGATCACCTCCTTTCTAAGGATAAATTGCTTCTTCATGGCTGGTATTGAGCCTGGCTCAATACTGAAATGAAAGAAGAAAACTACGATCCGATGGATGCTTCGGTATCCATCACACTGATGACGTGTCCCGGAAGATCGGTCACCAACCAAAATGTAGCCCCGGCTCATCTTCGGATGAGCCGGGGTTTTTTGCGCGCTGATAACGGTAGAGAATCGCTCGCGTCGGCCCGATACCGACTACTCCACCGTCACACTCTTGGCCAGGTTCCGAGGTCGGTCCACGTCGCAACCGCGTAACAACGCGATTTCGTATGCCAACAACTGCAACGGAATACTCGTCACCAACGGCTGAAGGAACTCGGGTACGTCTGGTACCGAGATCACCTCGTCAGCCAATCTGCCAATCCGCTCGTCGTCTCGACCGGCAATCGCAATCACCGGACCGCCCCGAGCTCGAATCTCCTCAAGGTTGCTGACAACCTTCTCGTACACTCCGCCACGGGGCGTTACAAATACGCTCGGTGTCTGCTCGTCAACTAACGCGATCGGGCCGTGCTTCATCTCTGCCGCTGGGTAACCCTCGGCATGAATGTAACTTATCTCCTTCAGCTTCAACGCACCCTCCAACGCCACCGGGAAGTTGTACTGACGACCCAGGTACAAGAAGTTCTCGCACTCGGCATACCGATTCGCCACCCGCCGAACCGAGTCGTGACACTCGAGCGTTGTGGCAATCACGTCAGGCATCTCCTGCAAGGCCTCCAGAAACGCCTGGCCAGCCCCGAACGACATGTGCCGCATCCGGCCCAGGTACAACGCCAACATCGCCAGGACGGTGACCTGAGCCGTGAAAGCCTTGGTCGATGCGACTCCAATCTCCGGGCCCGCATGCAAGTAAATCCCGCCGTCGGCTTCACGAGCAATCGTCGAACCAACCGTGTTGCAGATAGCCAGGGTCTTATGCCCCTTGCGGCGGCACTCACGCAACGCCGCCAGTGTGTCGGCCGTTTCACCACTCTGAGTGATCGCAAAGACCATCGTCGTGTCGGTCAGCGGCGAATTACGGTACCGCAATTCGCTCGCATACTCGACCTCCGTCGGAATCCTCGCAAACTCCTCGAGCAGATACTCACCCACCAAGCCCGCATGCCAGCTGGTACCGCAAGCCGTCAACACAATGCGATCAATTCGCCGCACCTCCGCAATGTCCGCATTCAACCCACCAAAAATTGCCGTCGCGTTGTCCAAATCCAGCCGGCCTCGCAAGGCGTTCTCGATACTGCGAGGCTGCTCGTAGATTTCCTTGAGCATGTAATGAGGAAACTCGCCCAGATCGATATCCACCGCTTCGTCCTGGATCGTCTGAACCGAGACCTCGCGAGTGCCCGCGTCACGATGCCTGACCTCCAAACCGTCCCGCCCCAACCTGGCGGTGTCGTGGTCATCCAGATACACCACTTCACGCGTGTAACCGACCAGGGGACTGGTGTCGCTGGCCAAAAAATACTCGTCACGACCCACTCCAACCACCAGCGGGCTGCCGCAACGGGCCGCCCACAAATGACCGGGGCAATCGCGAAACAGAACGCCAAGGCCGTAGGTCCCCTTGAGGTCTGCGAGCGAAGCCTGCAACGCGTCCCAGCAGGTCTCCGGATCATCGGCCGCTCGGCCAGATTCGATCAGTTGCTCCAGATGCCAACCAATCAACTGAGCCACCACCTCGGTGTCGGTCGTCGATCGGAACCCGCAGCCCGTGTCGCTCAAACGTGATTTCAACGCGTCGTAGTTCTCGATCACACCGTTGTGTACCAGCACGACGCGGCCGGTTTCGTCAAGATGAGGGTGAGAGTTGACGTCGGAGGGTGGCCCGTGAGTGGCCCAACGGGTGTGTCCGATGCCGATCGTGCCGTCGACCGGATGCGACCCGACCAGTTCCGTCAGACCGGCCACTCGACCCTGACGCTTCCGCACCGCAATCTCAGACTCCTGGACCACCGCGATCCCCGCACTGTCGTAGCCTCGATACTCGAGTCGCTGAAGCCCCTCAAGTAACAAGTCTGCAGCGGGACGATGCCCGACGTAACCGACAATACCACACATAAACTGGGTGCCCGGATCACTTCCGTTGAGGTCGTTCACACCGAATAATCCGGTGATCGGCCGGACAATAATCCAACGTCAACCCGAACGTCAAGAACGACTCGAATCTCGCGGCCGCACCCGTCGTCGCCTGGGGGGCTAGGTGCCCTTGCTCGACTTGGCGGCCGGTGCAGTCGTCGGTGCGGTGGTGGTCGGCTGAACCGGCTTGTAGTTGGCCGGACGGTTCTCGGCCAACCAGTCGGTCAGCGGCTTGAGTGTTTCGCTCGAGATGGCTTGGAAGTCCGGCTTGCCGCCGGCCGCGGCGGTCGGCTGAACGATGACATGAGCCACCAGCGGCACGATCTGACGATAGGCATCCTGCAACCGGGCGGTGGCGACCTGGCCAAGCAGACCGGCCGGCTTGCCGGCCACAGTCAACTCGCTCTTGTTGATCGCCTTGAAGGCAAAATAGAGCCGCTGAAAGGACCGCTGCCAGTACCCGGCACTGGGAGACTTGTTGTACGCAGCCGACATCTGGCCAGCCAGTTCCACCAATTGGTAACTCCGCAAACCGTCGTCGAATGCTCCTCCCAATGGAGCCCGTCCCAAGGCCTTGGCTGCCGCGGTGCGGACCAGGAAGTGACGGTTCGAATCGGCCAACACCTCGGCCAACACCGTCTCGACAAATGGCTCGGCCTGCTTGTTGACCAGGATCCCTACCCCTGCCAATCCCTCGACCAGAACCTCCTGGTACCAGATGTGCTGCAGGTGGCTGTTGGCCCGCTGCCGCACCAGACTCTGCTGGTAAGGCCGCTTCAGCTCCTTCGCAAACGACTCGGCCACTCGCAGCCTCAGGTCAAACCCGGCATCCGGCTCTCCGGTCCGCATCAGTCGGACCAGGCTCCTGACCGCCACAACCTTGATCGCGTCCAACTGACGCGTCTCGTTGACCACGTCGCACAACGGGTTGGCGGCGTCGGTGTAACGAGAATCAGGAATCCCCTTCGAAGGATCCCCCTTGCGAACCACCAGTTCGCCAAGCAGGTAGGCAACGTTCAGCCGGACGTGGAAGTTCTGTAGACCACCCTGGCCGCCGAAGATCGACCGAGTCGAATATCGCTCGAAAAACCGGACCGCCTCACCAGCACCAGCCACTTCACGCAAACCCTGAAGGCTGTTGGACTGGAACGTCGAAGACGTCGTCTTGCCGGTCTTCGGATCGGGTCGAGTGATCACGACCACGATCTTCTGGCCGTTGTTGTGAGTGATCTTGAAGTGAGCCGTCTCGAGCAATTCCGAAAGTGCCAGCTTCAACTCCTGCAACAGGAAGCTGCGCACCTGAGGCGTCTTGGCCTGCAATTGGACCATCTGCCGAATCTCGCGACGACGCGTCGGAAGTGAATTCCGATTCCCGGGCATCGTCATCTTCGCCACCACCCAGCGAACTCCCGCTCGGATGTCCTGCTGAGACTTGGCGCCCAAGCCCGGTGCACGTACGGCCTTCATGAAGGCCGAATACCCCGAACGTCGAAATGCCAACTCGTTCTTGGAAGTCAACAACGAGTTGTTCAGACCCATGACCTGAGGCAATGGCGGCGGCGGCACAAACCCGATTGGCAACGGTGGACCCATTGCAGCAGCCAGCTTTTTCTTGGCGGGCGCTGACGACTTCGCCTTGGCCGCTGCCTTGGGCGCTACGGCTGGCTTCTTCTTCGCAGCCTTTGTGCCGGCATCCTGAGCATGGAGCGTCGGCGCCGACATCCCGTGACTCAGCAATATGCTGACACAGGCTGCAATACAACCAATCAACCCGTTACGGCAGACCGGTGCTCGGTTCAAACCCGAATGTCTCAACACCAACAGCCCCTTCCGTCACACAGACAGGACTACCACTGGGAAAGTCACCTCGGTGACCACCGCTTAACAGCCCCGCTGCCTCTCAAAATTAGCGTCATCAGTTGGGATTTGCCACCGAAGACTGGAAGGACGAGATGAGATCAGAAGAGTTCCGTCTGCGGTTGGACCATATTGGTTATCACCCCGATTTTCACGAGTGTCAAGCCGATTTCGAGCACCGCGACACTCGTTTTGCCTCACCAGGACCGACAGGACCAAACACGACGCCCGGGAGGATTCTGCTGCGACGCGAGGCGGCGGATTGTGACGATTATGTCGAATCCAAAAGTTCCGTCTCTGCCAAGCACCGTCCGACTCAGACAGAACGCCCAACTCACCGAGAAATCTCGAGCGGTGACGCCTTCGAACCTGAGAAATCACTCGCTGCTCGAGAATTCAAAAATCTCGGTCGGACAAGCCACGCGAAAGTAGTCCGAGACATCGAGAATCACCGAATCGGTCAACGAACCGGCGTTGAATGCAATCCTCTGGTTCGCCTCTATCGCTCGATCCACGTACAAGGGCAACGGCAGGATCGGTTCACCAAACGGAGGCACACTGCCCGGGACCAGGCCCTCGTGGCCGTCGATCGCAGTCAATTCCAACAGCTCCTCGGCCGTCGCAAATCTCAGCTTCCGAACCCCCAACGTCCGACGGATTGTCGCCGAATGAGCACGCCGGTCGGCAGGCAGGACGAACACGGCAAAACGATCGCCCAGCTTCATGACCAGGGCCTTGCCGCCGTTCTTCAGAGGCTCGCCACGAACCCGTGCCGAGTCCTCGGACGTCCGAGTCGGTTCGTGATGCACCTCGCGGAACTGCACGCCCTCGACGCACAGCCAGTCGCGGATCGATTCGAGCACGGTGGTCATGCCAGGCGAGCATATCAACTGGACTCGGGTTTGACAGTTCGAGTGGTTTCTTCGACGATGCCAAGCGTCTGCAAAATGCCTGGTGACCGGGCGATCGGTTGTGACCGGTCGCGTCATGAGACAACTCGATGAGTATTCGCGAATTCGCCGAGCGAGTGCTGTTGTCCGAAAGTCTCGAACAGAAACTCGAGCCTCCCGCTGATGATCTCATGGACACCGATCCGGGAGCAGTCGTCCAAGTCGAATGGCCGGGTCGGCCTCCGGAACTGACAATCGCCCCGCCCCGGACGACTCCGAAAATGCCCGCACTCGCTGGCTTGCAACAAATCCAAGCGAGAGCTATCGCACACCACATCATGGCCAACCACGAGTTGCAGGCGTTGGAGGTGATGGGATGGGTGCTGTGTGCGTTTCCCGATGCACCCGGGGAGTTTCGGGAAGGAATGGTCGACATCATGGCCGACGAACAACGACACACTCGGATGCACATCCAACGAGCGGCCGCCTGCGGGATCGCCTTCGGCGACTTGCCCGTCAACGGCTACATCTGGAAAAAAGCCCAACTGTTCACCTGCCCACTCGATTACCTCGCCGGACTACCGCTGATCTTCGAAGGGGCCAACCTGGATCATACGCTGACGTTTGCCGATGCCTTCGAACAGGCTGGCGATCGACGCGGAGCGGCCATGATGAGGACGATTCATCGCGACGAGATCCGACACGTCCGGTTCGGTATCGATTGGCTCAGACGAATGAAACCCAAAGACCAATCCGACTGGGACACATTCGCCGAACACCTGCACTGGCCACTGAGACCGTCGAAGGCACGAGGCGGCGAGTTTCAACGCGACGCAAGACTCGAAGCAGGACTCGATCCCGAATTCGTCGACCGGCTCGAAGCTCTGGATGCCGGCGAATGAACGACCGAAACATGCACCATTCCGGATGCATCGGCCCGCCATCCCGAGCGCAGCGAAGGATCTCACCGGTTCGGACAAATCGCCGCTTGAGATTCCTCACTTCGTGAGGAATGATTGTTTGCTGAGCTCTTCACGCAGGTGACTCATCGGGTCTCCAGACAACTCGTGGTTGCGGTTCCACTGCCTGGGAAACAGGATCGCCCGGCCGCCTCGAGCCCGAAACCTCTCGACATTCGTGTCGTTGTCGTCGATCAATAACTGGTCTGATCGAGCACACATCCACTTGGGCGGCCCGATCAGGAAGTTGCGGAAACCGCGGCCAAATCTCCTCTGCAGCCAAGTGATCTTACCTGCGGCACAGAACGGGTCGCCACTGGGACTGGTCAGGATGCACCACGGACCAATCGACTCGACCAGCTCGAACAGGTCATCGCACCACGGGTAGGGCTCCAATGACGCCCAGAAATCGGCCCCGGCCTCTTCAATCGGACCCCAGAATTCCGGGCCGCTGATTCCCATCACATCGGACATGTCCCACTTGCCGGAGGGCCACGCGTCGAGCACCTCGAGCCGACCGTGCAACCGCAAGGCGGCGGTGACAAAATCGACCAGCACTCCGTCCATGTCGACCAGCAGGCCCAGCGGCTTCGGATCCTCAGAACTCGTCACAGCGTCGCAAACCTCGTGTGAGCAGGTAAACTAATCAATGGGCCGGTCGAGGATACCGGTCAAGACTCAAAAGGGAAAACCCATGACACGTTTCCACCACCGGTTGTTGCTCTCGCTTGGTTTCACCTTCCTGCTGACGGCCTCTGCCGATGCGCACTTCCTGTTTATCCGTATCGGCGAACACGCCGAGGCCGGTCGCCAGGTCGACGTGTTCTTCAGTGAGATCGCCCAGGCCGGTGACCCGCGTTTCGTCCCCCGCATCGCTCACGCCAAGCTCTGGATGCAAACCACTCCCGGCAAGTTCCAGCCGCTACAGGTCCGCAAGTTGCCCGACCGACTTCGATCGCGGCTGCCGGCCGATGGAGCGGTGGCCGTCAGCGGCGAATGCACCTGGGGCGTGCTGACACGCGACGTACCGTTCTTGCTGAGGTACTTTCCCGGAGCAATCCACGGCGACGCCAAGATACTCAACACCCTGCGACCTCGCCCCAAGATCCCCCTGCAGATCACCGCCGTCGTACACGAGGACCGGATCGAGATGGTTGCCCTGGCTGACGGGAAGCCGATGCCCGGTGCGATGTTCACAACCGTCGACGACGACCTGGTCAACGAGGAACTGAAGGCCGACAAGAACGGCCGGGTGGTCTTTCGACCCGATTCTCACGGGCACTTTTGTGTCTACACCAAGCGAGTGATCCCGGGCGAGGGGACTCACGACGGCAAGAAGTACACCGAAACACGTGACTTCGCCACGTTGGCGTTCCGCTGGCCGCTGGTGCCCTCCGGTGGCGATCCTAAAGCGGTCACGTTGTTCGAGGCTGCCCTGGCCAAGCGGGCCAATTGGGTGGCGTTCCCCGGCTTCACCGCCGCGATCGGTGGCAACGTCGATGGGCGAGCCTTCGGCGGCACCGCAAGAGTGGCCGCCGACGGCAGCGTGTCGCTGGACATCGACGAAAAGCACGCCGAGGAGTGGGTCCAGGACCAGCTGGGATCGATGGCGATGCACCGCCGGGCTCCGACCCGACAGCGGGCCCGACCGGTGCTGCGTTTCGCCGACCAGGACGACGAGCACCCGCTGGGCCGCCTGCTGACGTTCGTTGGCGGTGCGATGGCGTCCAGTTACCGGGTCCGCGACGGCGAGATCACCGTGGTCAACCGCGCGATTGGTCCCCAGCACATGACCATCACCGTGCTCGACAATCAGCCCAACACCGAGGGAAAGTCCCTGCCCCGTTCCTACTCGGTGCAGTACTGGGACGGAAAAACCGGCAAGCTGCTTAGGACCCAGAGTATCCAGAACCGCTGGAAGAGAGTGGGCCGCTTCGACCTGCCGACCCGGCTGACCGTCACCACGGCCTCGGGAACGGGACTGAACGTCCGCAGCCTGAAACTGGCCAGGCACAAGCTACTGGTGAAGGCGGCCAAGTGATGGCCAGCTGCGTCAGACCGGCCCCTGGTCGCGTTTCGCCAGCTCGTCGAACCGAAGGTCCAACCAGGCCCGCGACAGCTTCGCGGGCATCGTACCCGGATCGACCCGCTCTTGTCGCCCACGAATGAATCCGAGACCACCCACCCAGGGTTCATTTACTCTCGTCGGATTCCGCCCTACCCGTGTGAAAGATCACACCGGAAAACTCGACGGAATCGGCTGAATATATCAACATATGTTGATATATTCAGTCGAAACTAGTCCAATGAGGACACTTGTGAGCAGGGACACTCGCCTGGTCCACCATGCCCTCAGGTGACTCGGTCCGCCACACTCCTTGAAGGAGCTTTCGGCATGTTGACGATCCACGGTACGAAGCGAACCTACTGTGACGGCGTGACGCGGCGTGACGCACTGCACATCGGTGCCGTAGCCATGGGCAGCGTCGGTTTCGGACTCTCGGACCTGTTGCGAGCCGAGGGTGAAGCAGCGGCGCAAGCCAGCGGGAAGAACCTGATCAACATCTTCCTGCATGGCGGCCCGACTCACATGGACACCTTCGACCTCAAGCCCGAGGCTCCGGTGGAGTACCGTGGCGAGTTCCGTCCGATCGCGACCAACGTGCCGGGCGTGGAGATCTGCGAGTTGATGCCCGAATTGGCCGGCGTGGCCGACAACTACTCGATCATCCGCTCGACCCGCGGCATGAACAACGAGCACACCACGGCACAGGGTGACACCGGTTGGAGCATTAACGCGATGCGTTCGATGGGTGGACGTCCCGGTGTCGGAGCGGTGATGGCCAAGCTGTGGGGTGCCGCGCAGCAGACCTCACGCGGCATGGCCCCCACGGCCATCGACTTCGGTGGCTCGACCCCGGGCTTCCTGGGCCAGACCTATGCCCCCTATCGACCCGACACCACGGGCCGACAGAACCTGGTGCTCAAGAACGTCACGCTCGATCGACTTGACGACCGTCGCAGCCTGCTGACCGGCCTGGACCGGCTCAAGAAGGGCATCGACCGTCGCGGCATGTTCGACGCGGTCGACAGCTACACCGGTCGGGCGCTGGACCTGGTCGTCTCCGGCCGCATCGCCAAGGCACTGGACACCAATCTCGAGGATCCTCGGACCCGCGAGCGATACGCCGACAACAACCTGTTGGCCGCCCGTCGGCTGATCGAAGAGGGTGTCCGCTGCGTCTCGATGACCTGGGGAGGCTGGGATACCCACGGAAACAACTTCAACGCGATGCGGAGCAAGCTGCCGCCGATCTCGCGAAAGTTGACCGCGTTGATCGACGACCTGAAGACCCGCGGCCTGCTCGACGACACGATCATCATGATGTCGGGCGAGTTCGGCCGGACACCGAGGATCAATGCTGGCAATGGCCGCGACCACTGGCCATCCGCCGCGTTCTTCTTCATCGCCGGAGGCGGCTTCAAGCACGGCCAGGTGATCGGGTCGTCCAACTCCAAGGGCGAACGCCCCAAGGACAACCCGGTCACGCTGCAGTCGATCTTCCACACGTTGTACCACCAGTTGGGCATCGACTGTAACACGATGACACTGACGGACCCCAACGGGCGTCCACAGTACCTCGTCGACGACCGCAAGCTGATCTCAGAACTGGTCTGAGTCCCCGGATACGGCAAACAAAACAGGGGCCGGGCTCCACGGGAACCCGAGGCAAAACGACTATCGATGCCATGTCGATGGCGTTCTCTCCCTGATTGTGACCGGGCTCCAACATCGGAATCACCGCCAGCATCGGAGAAAACCGGATTTCACCCGTCTCGCCTGATTCGACAGCCAACGACGTCATCCGCACCGGCCTCCGATGGCACGGAACGTCCGCTCCGGGTCATCCAGTATCAACTCGACCTCGCAGTATTCGTTCTCGATCCTCATCGAATTTCTCCATTAGCCCAACCGATACCGCCGCTCGATTAGCTCGTTGGTCGCCCGTCCTTCGTCACCATCGACTCGAGGAGCACGCCCGTCTCAGATCCGATCGATCACCGGATAGAAACGTCGGTAGTAGGCCAGCCCTAGCCCACGTCCGGATCGCCGACCAGGTCGGTCATCACAGGCCCACCCAGCCACCGGTCCGATCACTCTCGACCACCGCCTCGATCACCTTCATGTTGGCCACCGCGTCGGTGATCGGCGTCGGAACCGGCGTGTCATCCAGGATTGCCCGGCTCATCAACTCGCCCTGGATCGCGTACTGATCACAGACCGGGAACTCGATCTGCTCGATCTCGCCGCCGGTCTCGTGCCACATCAGGCACGGCCGATCCGGTGGCGCGTTGAAGGGAATCTCGATTTCGACCCGCCCGGTCGTCCCGAAAATATTGACCCGCTGGTAGGGCGTCAGCTGCGTCGAGACGCTGAAGGTACTGGTGCCACGTCCGAAATCGAGCATCGCCGAGGCCAGGCGATCGGTCCCGAACGCCTCGTCGTACTCGACGATCCCCACCACGCGATCAGGCTCGGCATCGAAAATGAACCGTGCCACCGAAATCGCGTAGCAACCAATGTCCATCAGCCCGCCACCACCGATGTCGGCGATGTTACGGATGTTCTCACCGTCGTCGTTGTAATAGGCAAACGCCGTCTGGATCGTCCGCAACTCGCCCACCCCCCCATCGGCGACAATCTGCCGGGCCCGTAGCCACTGGGGATGGTGGCGATACATGAACGCCTCCATCAACTTCAACTCCGGATGAGCCGCACCCGCATCGACCAACTGCTGCCCCTCCCCGGACGTCATCCCGATCGGCTTCTCGCACAGCACGTGTTTGCCCGCCTCGAGTGCCTGGATCGACAGCGACACGTGTAGGTGATTGGGCAACGGGTTGTAGACCGCATCGATTTCCGGATCGGCCAGCAGTGCTTCGTAGCTGCCGTGACTGTTGGGAATCCCCAGCGAATCAGCTGCGGCTCGGGCCCGGTCGGCGTCCCGCGACGCGATCGCCGTGATCTCGCTCAACTCCCCCTGCTGCATCGCCGGAATCACCTTCTCGATGCCGATCTTCGCCGTGCTGAGAATCCCCCAGCGGACGGTTTGCCCAGCCGACATGCTCGTATCGCTCATCAGTCGTCGCTCCCACTCATGAATTCGAATCGACTCATTACATCCGCGCCCCACCAGATTGCAACCCAGCCATCCGATCGCACCAACCGGCCCACTTCACAATTCTGAAGACTTCCATTGCGACAGATTGACGCCGCGTCGGTTACAATCCAATTGCTGCGGTGTTCGACTCGTCAGGTACGTAGAGGAGAACACCGGATGGTGGATTGTTCGAGTGAACACGATGCGGCGCTGCTGGACCGGATCCGGCTGCAGCTGGTTCAGGGCGTCGGGCCCCGAGTGCTTCAGCTGCTGCTCGAGCACGTGGGCGAAGCGACCGAGATCCTGGCCACCTCCAGACGACGGCTGCTCGAAGTGCCTCGAGTCGGCCACCTCGTGGCCGACGGGATCGCCGAAGCGATCAGCCGCGAACAGGCTGGTGAGATCGTCGCAAGGTGTCGGTCCGAACAAATCACGATCATCGAACGTGGCGACGATCTGTATTCCCCATTACTCGAAGAAATCCCCGATCCGCCCGACCTGCTGTACGTCAAAGGACAGTTCGAACCGGTCGACCAGATCGCAGTCGCGATTGTCGGCAGCCGCAGGTGCACGGCTTATGGACGGCGGATGAGTGAACTGCTGGCTGGAGGCCTGGCGCGAGCCGGACTGACGGTCATCAGTGGGTTGGCTCGAGGCATCGACGGAATCGCACACCGGGCCGCTCTGGCTGCCGGCGGTCGGACCATCGCGGTGCTGGCCACCGGAGTCAACCGGATCTACCCGCCCGAACACGCCGAGTTGGCCTCGGACATCACCAGATTCGGCGCACTCGTCACCGAAGCCCGACTCGATCAGGGACCGCTGCCCGGCCTGTTTCCTCAACGAAACCGCATCATCAGCGGACTGTCACTGGCAGTGGTCGTCGTCGAGGCCGCTCGGCGAAGCGGAGCACTTCACACCGCACGACACGCGATCGAACAGGGTCGCGAAGTGCTCGCCGTCCCCGGACAAGTCGACAGCACCGCCAGCCAGGGATGCCACGATCTGCTCAGAGACGGTGCCACACTGGTGACCTGTGTTGATGACGTGCTCGATGAACTCGGACCACTGATGAAACCCGTACGAGTTGGCCAATCGCCGCCCATTCACGTCCCACGCGAATTGACTCTCGACGATCGAGAACGACAAGTGCTCGGTGTCGTTGGTCCCGACCCCAGACACCTCGATGAACTGCTGCGACTCTCGCCGCTGAATACCTCCACCACCCTCGCCGTGCTCACCGGACTGGAACTCAGACGACTCGTCAAACGACTACCCGGATCCTACGTCGTTCGATCCAACTAGATCGACACAACCCGATTCCCATCGCCGGGCTCAACTCGCTCTGCTACCATCCCCGCCCGCGACACCGACAACAGCGTCTCCGGGAAGGAGCCACGACGATGGCAAGTCGACGAAATCACCGAAGCGGCTACGGTGGATTCCTCTGGCTGGGACTCCTGGCCCTGGTTGTCGTCGGATGGCTGGGATGGCGAGGTGGCTGGTGGCCGGTCAATGTTGCACCGGCCGAAACTTCAATCGCCAACTCAGTGTCCCCGCTCGAACAGACGCAACTCGACTCGCTCAACAACCTGCCCGCTCAATTCGAACCACCCATCGTCACCGACCAGATCGCCAACGCGAACGTCGTCGCCGGATCCCAATCGTCGTTCCCGACAGCTTCGATCGATCAGGCCAACGACTGGAAACCAACCCGGTCACGATCCAATGCCTCCAACGCCCCTGCCCCTGCCCCTGCCCCCATCGGATCGCCTCGCATTCAGCCGGTCGAATCAGAACTGGCAATCCCGAACAGCTCGACTGGGCCGAAAACGGTCTCCGAAATCGACTCGCTCGTCCAGTCCGGCGACCTCGTCGCCGCTCACAAGGCTCTCTCGTGGATCTACTTCCAGCAACCCGGCCAACGAGCTCAGATCACGCAGCGGATCAACCAGACCGCAAAAGCCCTGTTCTTCTCGTCACGGCCTCACATCCTGCCGGCTCACACGATCCAACCCGGCGATTCACTCGCCGGTATCGCCCCTCGCTACCAGGTCGGCTGGCAGTACCTCGCGGAACTCAATCGCGTCACGCCACGGAGAATCCGAGCCGGCCAGACGCTGAAAGTCATCCGCGGCCCGTTCCGTGTCGTCGTCGATCTCAGCGAATTCTCGCTGCTGGTTCGAACCGATACCGAATACGTCTGCACGTTTCCGATCGGCATCGGTCGAGATCACTCGACACCACTGGGCCGCTTCCGAGTGCTCCGCAAGGTTCCCGATCCACAGTACACCGATCCAGACGGCCGAGTCGTCCCGGCGTCAGTTCCCGAAAACCCACTCGGCCGGTTCTGGATCGACCTCGGCGAAGGCTACGGGATCCACGGCACCAACCAACCAGGCTCGATCCGACGTGCCGAATCGAGAGGGTGTCTCAGACTGCACAACGCAGACATCCAACAGCTCTACGGGATGCTGGTGACCGGTTGTGAAGTGGTGATCCACCGCTAAGATGGCGGGCTGTCGAGGCCGCCAATCGCCTGAAGTCCCCGGCCCATCGTGGCCGGTTCTGCCATGTATGACCGCGATCTGCTGATCCAGCTGTTCCAGGATCGAGCCTTGAAGTTCGGCGAGTTCACTCTCGTCAGCGGACGGACCTCGACCTACTACCTCGACAGCAAACAAATCACCCTGCACGCCGATGGCCTGAGACTGGTGTGTGAAGGACTGCTCGAACTGCTCGAAGACGTCGAATACGACGCGGTCAGCGGGATGTCGATCGGTGCCGACCCGATCATCGGCGGCCTGCTGACAGTCGCCGCCGAACGAAATATCCCCATGGAAGGCCTGCTCGTCCGCAAGGAAGCCAAGGGACACGGGACTGGACAGTATGTCGAAGGCCCCGCCGGACCGGGGGCTCGAGTCATCGTCATCGATGACGTGGTCACCACCGGAGGCAGCGCACTGCAGGCGGTGGATCGGATCGTCGACTACGGTGCACAGGTCGTGCAGGTCGTCGGGATCGTTGACCGACTCGAAGGCGGAGCCGAAGCGTTCGCACAGCGAGATCTGCCGTTCCAGTCTCTGCTCACCATCCAGGACTTCGGGATCTCGCCACCGGACGACGACTGATCACGCCTGATGGACCACTCCGATGAATCACTCCACGTCGCTGCCGCTGTACGACGCCGCGGCTGCCAATACCATTCTCGATCCCGACGCTCGAGCCAACGTCGTCCTCCGACTGCTCGACGCCCGGACAACTCTCAACAACGACGCCAAGCTGGATCGCTCACCCGACTCGAACGACACGACCGAACGACTCGGCTCATTCCAGCCACTCGATACTGACTTCATCGATTGGCCAACCCGGCTGCTCAACGACGAATCCGAATTGGCTCGGATCGAACGAACCGGAGCCGAATTCCGCGAACAGGCCGATGATATCGTGCTGCTCGGGATCGGTGGCTCGTCGATGGGACCCCGTGCACTGTTCTCAGCTCTCTCGGACCCGTACCACAATCAGCGACCGCGCGAAGCAAGACGAAACGCTCCACGGTTACACTTCGAAGGCGATAACCTCGACAACAACGGTCTCGTCGCACTGCTCGATGGCCTGGCACATTCCCGCGACCTGCCGTGGCGACTGCTGGTCACCAGCAAGTCGGGCAACACGATCGAAACAGCCATCGCACTCAGAATCCTGCTGGCCACACTCGAGACCGGGCTGAATGACCCCGATCAGGTCGCACGCTCGATTGCAGTGACGACCGCAGCCGACAGCTCGCTGAATCGGCTGGCGGTCGGGATGGGATGCGAGAACATCTTCACCCTGCCCGAAGCGATCGGAGGCCGCTTTTCAGTGCTCACCGCCGTCGGACTGCTGCCAGCCGCCATACTCGGACTCGATATTCGAAAGCTGCTCGAAGGAGCAGCCGGAATGACTCGAGCCTTTCGCGAAACCGAACCGGGACACAACCCGGTGATCGATCATGCCGCCACCTCGATCACCGCCGAAGAACAACACGGGCTGACCGTCCGAGTCCTCAGTGTCTGGACCCGAGAACTCGAACACCTCGGCCTGTGGCACGACCAACTGCTGGCCGAAAGCCTCGGCAAGGACGGACGTGGGGCCACTCCGCTGACCGCCGTCAATACCCGCGACCTGCACAGCCGCGGACAACAACACCAGGACGGCCGACGTGACAAACTGATCACCAACCTGCTGATCGACGAACCCTCCACCACTTCACTCGTCATTCCTCAACGCCAAGACAACTTCGATGGCCTCAATCAACTCGCCGGCCGGACCATCCGTGACGTGCTCGATGCCGCCGTCACAGGCACCAACCGGGCCTACGCCGAAGACGCTCGACCAACCGCCGATATCCGAATGCAGCGGCTCGATGAGTTCAGCATCGGAGCGGTGCTGCAGATGCTGATGCTCGCCGTCACCCTCGAAGGCTACGCCACCGGGATCAATCCCTTCGGTCAACCCGGAGTCGAAAGCTACAAACGACACATGCAGAATGAACTGGGAACGTGAACTGAGCCGCTGAGTGACCCGGCTCAGAGACTCGACTGGCGGCCTCAAACCGGAGACTTCAGACCATGGCAACCACGGTGACCTTCCTGGGACACGGCACGTTTTTGGTCGAAACCCATGGCACACACCTGCTGATCGACCCGTTCCTGACAGGAAATCCGGCCGCATCAACAACCGCCGACCTGGTGCCTGCCGATGTGATCATCCTGAGTCACGGGCACGGAGACCACGTTGGCGACACCATTGACGTGGCCAACCGGACCGGAGCACTGGTCGTCGCCAATCACGAAATCGTCGAATGGTTGACCCGCCAGGGACTCGGAAATACCCATGCTCAGCATATCGGCGGACAACATGAATTCGAGTGGGGCTCGCTGAAACTGACTATCGCTCACCACGGCTCGATGCTGCCCGATGGGTCCGACGGGGGCAACCCGTGCGGACTGCTGCTGACTCTCGACGACTCAACCATCTATCACGCCGCCGATACCGGGCTGTTCCTCGACATGACCCTGATCGGTGAAGTCGGAATCGACCTGGCCATCCTGCCAATCGGAGACAACTTCACGATGGGACCCGATGACGCGCTGAAAGCCGTCAAGATGATTAAACCAAAACAGGTCATCCCCGATCACTACAACACATGGCCACTGATCGAACAGGACGCCGACGCCTGGGCCCAACGCGTAAAAAACGAAACCGATACCCAGCCACTGGTACTCAGTCCCGGCGAGTCCTGCCAACTACCCTGAACCCCCCACTCTTCACTCCCCACGACACCCCACCGCCACCTGGATCTCCTCGCCAACCACACGCACTTCGTAACAGTCGGCCTTGAGTTCCGAACCAGGATTGTCCAGCCAGCTCCCGTCGGTGATCGAAAACCGCCAAGCGTGCCACGGGCAGGTGACCTGGCTGTCTTCAACCCACCCGGTCGCCAACGATGCACCCATGTGCGGACAGCTGTCGTTGATGGCGTGGTAGCTGCCCTCCTCGAGAAAAACGGCAACCATCCGACCCGAAACCGCAAACGCACGCCCCTGGCCCTCGGGGATGTCTCCCGTCTTGGCCACCGCCTGAAATTCCGCCATCCACACAACCCCCGTTGACTGACCCCGAACCACCGCCTCAACCAGCGCCTCAACCAGCTCGGACGCCGATCGAGTATACCGGGGTGCCGGCCGAGTGTTCCATTCGGTTGACCTTCGGATGACGCCTGAGAGAATCGAGTTTCCTCGCGACGTCGCGACCCACACTCGTTTCTCTCAGACCCTCGATTGGACACTCACATGAAACTCAACCCGGTCAAAGCAGCCCTGAAATCTGGTCAGCCTCAGGTCGGTACCTGGCTGAGCCTGGGCAATGTCTACGCAACGCGGTTGATGGCCCGAGTCGGCTTCCCGTGGCTGACTCTCGACATCGAACATTCACCGATCGACTGGAGTGACGCGGCCCTGGTGTTCGGTTCGATCGCCGACGCCGGTTGTGTGCCGTTGGCAAGAGTACCTCGAGGCGACCACGACCTGATCAAGCGAGTTCTCGACGCCGGAGCCCACGGCATCGTTGTGCCGATGGTCGACACGGTTGAACAGGCCACCGCAGCCATCGCCGCCGCCAAGTACCCTCCGACGGGCGACCGATCGGTCGGAGGCGGCCTGCATGCGATCAACTTCGACGCATCGGCCGGAGACTACTTCGAACAGGCCAACGACAATATCCTCGTCGTGCTGCAAACCGAATCGCCCGAAGGGGTCGAAAACGCTCCAGACATCTACAGCCTGCCGGGAGTCGACGCCATCTTCGTCGGACCCAACGACCTGAGGTTCCAGATGAGAGACGCCGACGGGACCTTCCCGTCGGCCGAAGAACACGAAGAGATGATGCAACGCGTGCTGGCCACCGGCAAAGAGACCGGAACCCCGGTTGGACTGCACGTGCAGACGGTCGAAGATGTCCAGCGACGCATCGAAGAAGGCTGGCAATTCATCGCCATCGGCAGCGAACTGAAAATGATGCTCAACTCGGCCCAAGAAATCGTCAGCGGCCTGAATCTCACAACCCAGGCCGCCGACCTCGCTCGCTACTAACACAATCCGGGATCAGAGCTCTAATAGGGAATAGTGGCCCGCGCCGCGGCGAGATACTGGGAATGAGTGACCCACGATCCACTATTCCAGCTCTGACCCCGGTTCGTCGAGTGGGCGTGCTGTGCGAGTTCGAGTCGCTCAACGGTGGAGAACACTCGCTGCTGGCTCTGGTCCCGACACTTCGGGATCGTGGCTGGGATCCGGTCGTCCTGGCCCCTTCGGGAGGTGACCTGGCCCGGGCACTGGTCACTCACCGAGTCGAGCATCTCGAGTTCCGAGTCAGTGACGACCGCGAAACGGCCGTCGAACGACTCGGTCGGCTCGTCAACGAATCCGGACTCCGTCTACTGCATGCCAACAGCCTGTCGATGTGCCGTCTGTCCGGCCGACTGGCTCGGCAAACCGGATTCCCCACCACCGGGCACCTCCGCGATATCGTCAATCTCTCGACCACAGCCCTGGCCGACATCAACTCGAACCGGCTGCTGCTGGCCGTTTCGCACGCCACCGGCGAGCATCACGTCGCCGCCGGGCTCGACGCCGAGCGTCTTCGAGTCGTCCACAACGGCATCGATGTCGCTCGGTTCCAGCAAGCCCACCACGATCCTCAACGAGAACCCGGCTGGCTGAAGCGTGAACTGAATATCACTCGCAATAGCTGCCTCGTCGCGACGATCGGACAAATCGGGCTCCGCAAGGCACTGGATGTCCTGGCCGAAGCGGCCACCATGGTGGCCGGTGACATCGACTATGTGATTGTTGGCCAGAGGTATTCGCGGAAGGCCGAAAGTGTGGAGTTCGAGACGTCGGTGTTCGAGACGTTTGCCAGGGCGGCTCCGGCGGGCTGCGTGCATCGATTGGGAACTCGAGACGATGTTCCAGAGTTGCTGGCCGAAATCGACGTGTTGGTACACCCGGCCCGGCAAGAACCTCTTGGCCGAGTGCTCCTGGAAGCGGCTGCTGCCGAAGTTGCGATCCTGGCAACCGATGTCGGCGGCACCCGAGAAATCCTCGAAAACGATCACTCGGCGCTCCTCGTCGAGCCGGACGACCCCAGCGCCCTCGCCACAGGTCTCGACTCGCTGACCAACGACCGGGCCTTGCGAACCCGGCTGGCAGCGACTGCGTTGGTGGAGGTTCGCTCGAGATTCCCGATCGACGCGGCGACAGACGGGCTGGTCGGTGCCTGGCAGGACGCTTTGTCCGGGTCCGATTGCTCGATCTAGGCGTCGTGGAATTCGGACCAACGCTCCCAGGCGTAGCCCCACTCCATCCACATCCTCAAAAACGACCACAACATTCGCATGCGACTCAACGATTCGCTGGACAACTTCTCCTGGCGCGTCACCGAGGTCTGGGCGACATCAGCCAGGTTCCAACGCGACGCCAACTGGCCGCTGATCCCGTCGGCCGTCAGGTCCGTGTCACCATCCTCGGACAACAACCCGGCCGCATGAGCCGTGACGAACAACTCGAACAACTTGCTACGATACGGATCCAACTCCAACGGCCGCGTGCTCGATTCGGCATCCAGCAGAAGTGACTCGATCCGGTCGATAATGTCTCCGGCCAATGCGCTCAAGCCAGTCTCCCGGTCGCCAAGATTCGGTTGCGGCGTGTTCACTCGAATGATCCAAACTGGAAGACCGGCAGGCCGGACGGCCTAGGGCACCATGAAGAACAGTCCGGTCATGACTCCAGCCTGCACGGCCGCCGCTTCGGTGTTCCACGGCACCTGGTAGAACAACTTCGGAGCCGGCTCGCCCGGACGGTACCAGCCCAGAGTGTACGTCTTCTTCAGAACCGGGTCGATCGTCATCTGGTACGGAAGGCCGATCAACTGAGTACCGAAGCGGTGTGCCGAAATGAACGGTTGCAGCAATTCGTGGTGAGTGTGACCGTATCGCTCGAGCGGTGCGTCCTGGAAGTACAGCGGGAAATGGTACAGGTCGCTCGCCTTCCAGTGATACACCTGAGACTCGAAAACCCGCTCGGGAAACTCGCCACTACCCAACTTCAATTCCTCCGGCTTGCGATTCACCTTCGGCTGACCTAACGGCGAGTAATCCTGAAACGGGCGGATCGTGGTGATCTTGCGCAGCTGTTTCGGATCGCTGACGATCGGAGCCTTCGGCTCGGCCGACACCCGAACCACTTGCGATGCACGCGAGACTGGTAAGGACGGCGGTGGCTGCGGTGGCTGCGGTGGCTGCGGTGGCTGCGGTGGCTGCGGTGTGGCGGTCGGTGTTGAGACCGGTTGTTGATCAAGAGTGATGACCGGTGCTTTGACGGATCGCGTCGGGGTGCGACTGGACGATCCGTTGGCAACGACCCGAGGCAATTGGAATCGGGGCTGGGGGCCAGGTTCTGCGGCGTGACCAAGCGAGGTGACGGCGAGCAGAGCAACCGCGATGGCCCATCGGCCAGCCGGCCGAACAGGCTGACCAAGCTGATCAAGCTGATCAAGCTGATCAGGTCGACTCCATCGACAAATCTTCTGCCGTGTAGTTGGGTGCTTCTTGTGTGATCGCAATATCATGTGGATGATTCTCCCGAACGGAGGCTGGCGAAATCTGAATGAATCGCGACTCCGTTCTCAACTCCGAGATCGTCTCAACCCCCAGGTAACCCATGCCGGCCCGCAGGCCGCCGATCAATTGGTAGAGGAAGTTGCTGAGCGGCCCCTTGTGAGGCACGCGACCCTCGACCCCTTCGGGCACCAGTTTCTTCGCCTTGTTTTGTCCTGTTTCACTTCCGCTTTGCCTGTATCGTTCGCTGCTGCCTTGGACCATGGCTCCCAGCGACCCCATTCCCCGGTACCGCTTGAAACTGCGGCCCTTGTAAAGGATCAGTTCGCCGGGGCTTTCGTCGAGGCCGGCGAGCAGTCCGCCGAGCATGACGACGTGGGCCCCTGCGGCCAGCGCCTTGGTGATGTCTCCGCTGTAACGAATCCCTCCGTCAGCGATAATCGGTACGTCGGTGTCGGTAATGGCCTTGGCCGTATTGACGATCGCCGACAGTTGTGGGACTCCAACTCCCGAAATGATCCGCGTCGTGCAGATCGAACCGGGCCCGATCCCAACCTTGATTGCGTCAGCTCCTGCCATCAGCAGGTCACGAGCCCCTTCGGTGGTGGCCACGTTTCCGGCAATTACGTCGATTTCGTGCCGCCGCTTGATCTCCTTGACAGTTTCAACCACGTTTTTCGAGTGCCCGTGAGCACTATCAACGACCAGCACATCGACGCCTTTTTCCAGCAATGCCTCGATTCGGTCGTAATCCATTACGCCAACCGCAGCACCGACCCGCAATCGGCCTCGAGTGTCCTTCGACGCCATAGGAAACTGCAGAGTCTTGTCGATATCCTTGATCGTGATTAATCCTTTTAATCGGTATTCTCCATCCACCAACAACAGTTTCTCGACTTTATTTTCGAGAAGAATCTTCTGAGCGTCCTCGAGAGTGGTCTCCTCGGAAGCTGTCACCAGGTTCTTGCGAGTCATCACCTCCTGGATCTTCGTCTCGGGGAATTCCAGAAACCTGAGGTCCCGTCGGGTGAGGATTCCCTTGAGAACCCCATCAACGGTGATCGGAACGCCTCCGATATTCCGCTCATCCATGATCCGCGACGCATCGGCGGCCGTCGCATCCGGCGGCAAAGTGACCGGATCGACGATCACTCCGTGCTCGCTCCGCTTCACCCGGTTGACCTCCAGAGCCTGCTGCTCGATGGTCATGTTCTTGTGGATGATCCCGATCCCGCCCTCCTGAGCCAACGCGATCGCCATGTCGCTTTCGGTGACCGTATCCATCGGGCTGCTGACGACCGGGAGATGCAGCGGAATGTTCCGAGTCAGCTGGGTGCCGATGTTGACCTGCGACGGCAGAATGTCGCTGTACAGAGGTTCCAACAGTACGTCGTCAAACGTGTAGCCACGGTAGGCGATGCGACTGTCCATCGTGTCAGACTCCCTGCTTGTCGTTCTGGTGAGAGTTGATCCTTTGATACAGTCGATTGCCCAGTTCCACCAGACCAGCGACTTCGATTTGTTCGGCTCGAGTCTTTTCGGGAATGCCGGTTTCGGCCATGGCCGAATCGATGTCTGCCTTCGAAATCTGCTTGCGATACATCCCGGCCAGAACGCCTCGGAAATGCTTCCTCCGCTGCTGAAAACCTCGACGCAGGAAGTCCTGGAAAAACACCCGGTCAATGATCCGCCGCTTGCCCACCGGATCGGGCACCAGCCGCACAATCGCACTCTGCACCTTCGGACGCGGCCAGAAGACGGTAGGTGACAGTCGTCTGAGTGTTTTGACGTGGCACTGAGCCTGTAGCCAGACCGAGAGCGCTCCGTAGTCGCGGGTGCTTGGTGCCGCCGTCATCCGTTCGGCCAGTTCCCACTGAATCGTCACCACGATCCGCTCCCAGTCAATGTCGGTGGCGACGAGGTTCGAGACAATCGGCGTGGCAATGCTATAGGGCAAATTGGCCACCAACTTCAGCCGACGCCCCGAATCCTCCGCCAACCGCTCGGCGATCAACTCGAGCACCTCCTCGGAAAAATGGTTCTTGTTCTTCAAGGCATCACGATGCAGCAGGGTCACGTTCTCCAGCGGATCGATCACCTCGTGTGCCAACTTCACCATCCTGTCGTCGATCTCGACAGTGATCACCTCGGCGGCAAACGCTGCAAGCTGAGTCGTCAGGCTGCCGGTCCCGGTGCCGACTTCCAGCACCACGTCCTTGGGACCCAGACGGCCTTCGCGTGCCAGCACGTCGACCAGGTTCAAGTCGATCAGAAAATTCTGACCGAAATCGGTTCGAGGATGAAAGCCATGACGGGCAAACAGATCCATCAGGTGACTGCGAGTCTGCCGAACTTCGTTTTTCATGCCAATTCACTCTCAGCTGAAGCCTGATTCGGCCGACCAGGCCTTCCCGACAAGTCGAGCGGGACATCGTCGACCAGTTTCTTCACGTACTTGGCCAGGATGTCGGTCTCGATGTTGACTCGAGTTCCCTCGCCACGAATCCCCAGGGTGGTGACGTCGAGCGTGTGAGGAATCAGGGCGACGCTGAATCGGTTGGCGACGACATCGACGACCGTCAGGCTGACGCCATCGACGGCGACGGAACCCTTGGGGACCAGTTGCCCGGCCAGGCTGACGGGCAACTCGAACCACATCGTTACCCACTCGCCGTCACGAGTCACCTCGACCACGCTGGCCGTGTCGTCGATGTGCCCCTGCACGAAATGGCCACCCAATCGGCCACCGACGGCGAGCGGGCGTTCAAGATTGACGGGGTCGCCGGCAGCCAGTTCCCCAAGATTGGTGCAAGCCAATGTCTCGGGGCCGGCTTCGAACTCGAGACTCCTCTCACCAATCTCCACCACGCTCAGACAACACCCGTTGATCGCCACGCTGTCACCGATCGCCGAATCGGCGGCCCAGTCGACGCCCACGTCGATCTTGAGACGACGAGCAGGGCGACGATCGACCAGTCCCATCACCGATCCGCGAACTTCAACCAGACCTGTAAACATTGAGCGTACCTGTGAAACCTTGGCCGAGTGATCGTTGGGGTCAGAGTTCTGACGGGTCTGGAGTCCGCCGACGCAACACCAACTCAAACAGCGAACGGATGGGCGGAGCGAAGGCGTACCAGCAGAGAATCATCGGGATCGCGACTTCGTGCTGCCAGTAGACGACCGCCAGGGCAAAGACCAGCTTGATCATGTGCGCTCGACCACGACGGCCACGCAACAGGTGATTGACCGCGTGCACATAACGAATGCGGCTGACCATCAGGCAGGCGACGGCCAGAGTCACCAGAGGCAGTACCAGTTGCAGGGCTTGGCCGGGCCATTCGGCAACCGCAACCACGGCCGGGTCGGGCGAGCGGACCAGCAACAGGTACGAGATCGGGATGCTGGCAACCACGCTCGCGGCGGCCGGAGACGGCAGGCCGCTGAACTCCTGGTGCGAGTCCTCCTCGTCGGTCTCGGAATTGAACCTCGCCAATCGCAACGCCGCACAAACCGCATACAACGCGGCGATCACAAACAACAACCGCTGCAGGTGGCTGCCGGGGTCCTCCCACAGAGCATGCGGTGCGGAAATCCGAGTGAACTGCAGCATCAGGAAGGCCGGAGCAATTCCGAAACTGACAATGTCGCACAGGCTGTCGAGATTGGCTCCGAATTCACTCGTCTGGTTCGTCAACCGGGCCACGCTGCCGTCGAATGCATCGAAGATCATCGCCACGTAGATCAACACCGCCGCGATCAACAGCCCCTGCCCCTCCCGAGCTGCCGTGGTCCCCAGAAGAGCCAGGAATGGCAACGTGTTGTCAGATTGCACCAGCTTGGCCGAAATCGTGATCGAGCCGAACCCGCAGACCAGATTGCCCAGCGTGAGCATCGTCGGAAACACGGCAAACAGCTTGCGATGGCCATTCATGATGATGTTCCCTGATTCGCGTCCGAGCCAATTGTGAGGCCGGAATCCGGCGAAAATCGAGCCACCACGCTGGTGCCCGCCTGGACCATCTGGCCCAGTTCGACCAGCAGTTCCAAACCGTCCTCTCGCGGCAACACCAACTCGGTCCTCGAACCGAGTTTGATCATCCCAAACACCTGGCCCGAGAACAACGTGTCGCCGGGTTTCAGCCAGCAGACGATCCGTCGAGCGACCAGCCCGGTGATCTGCCGAACGATCAACGGCCGCTCGCTGCCACCGGTCTCCTCCAATCGCACCGCCAGCTGTTCGTTCTCGGTCGACGCCTCGGGCCGCCCCGCGTTCAGAAACTTCCCCCGCCGGTAGCTCAGGCCGATGACTCGAGCCGGTCGAGGACTGCGGTTGATGTGGACATTGAACAGCGACAAGAAGATGCCGATCTGCACGGCCGGACCGGCGATGTATTCGTCAAACTCGATCTCCCGGATCTCGACCACTTTGCCGTCAGCCGGAGCGAGCACGGCGTGAGGGTCATCGGGTGGCACACGCTTGGGATTGCGGAAGAACCAGGCGATGATCGACCCAATCGCCACCAGCACCGCGACACCAGTCCAGCCAGACCAGGTGATCCATGTGGGCTGAGACGCCAGATGAGACGATCCCCGAGTCGACGTCAGCCACCAGATCAAGCCGCCTGCCGGGCCCCAGGTCAGAGCCGAAAAGACCATCAGTTCGGCCAGTCCAACTCGAACAAACGGTAACCGATCACGACCGGTAAACGGATCGTCCTCGGGTCGCCACCAGTAACCCGGCTGGTTGCGGTAGAACTTCAGGTCGCGCGGGTCGAGCACTTCGTGAGGGCAGCCGTTGTGTTCGCCCTGCCTGCTGTCGGCCATACGTTTCACGTAGCCACGTCGAAACGTCTTCAGCCAGAATCGTCGCAGCACGCCCCAGGCCATTTCCAGATGGATCACCACGCCGCCGCCGGGTTGAATCGACGTCAACTGCGGGTCCATCAGTTCGAGCTGTCTGCCCATTCTCTTCGTCCTGTCGCGTGGCACACCAGCCAGCATTCTAGTGACTCGAACCGCTCGCGGCGAAGGGTCGGTTCCTGCCGACTTCAGCGACAGCACCGCTTGCACGGGCTCGCGAGGAACCGCTGATGCCCGGCTGCGGACCACGTCGATAATCACGATACGGCGACGTCTTGTCGCCTCGTGGATGCACTCCCACCCACCTGCTACAACGGGATCGCAGGCACCACACCAGCAGGAACAGCAAACGATGAGCACCGCAATCACATCCGTCCGCGCCCGAGAAATACTCGACAGCCGCGGCAATCCGACCGTCGAAGTCGACATCACGACCGAAGAAGGCGTGGTGGGCCGGGCGGCAGTGCCCAGCGGTGCCAGCACCGGACAACACGAAGCTCACGAACTCCGCGACACCGACGCCGAAAATCGCTACCTCGGCCGGGGAGTCCGACAGGCCGTCGACAACGTCAACGGACGCATCGTCGATGTGCTGATCGATCTCGATGTGACCAACCAGATCGAAATCGATCACCGGATGCTCGAACTCGACGGCACCGACAACAAGTCCAGCCTCGGAGCCAACGCGATCCTCGCCTGCTCGCTCGCCGCCGCTCACGCCGGAGCCCGCAGCTGCTACCTGCCACTGTTTCGGTACCTCGGCGGAGCCGGAGCCAACCGGCTGCCGGCTCCAATGATGAACATCATCAACGGAGGCGAACACGCCGACAACTCGATCGATATCCAGGAATTCATGGTCATGCCGCTGGGGTTCGAGAGCTTCAGCGAGGCCTTGAGATGTGGAACCGAGATCTTTCATAGTCTCAAACAGGTCCTCTCCGAACAGGGACTCAACACCGCCGTCGGCGACGAAGGCGGGTTTGCTCCAAACCTCGACAGCAACGAAGCCGCCATCACGGCGATTCTGGAAGCGATCGAACGAGCCGATTATGAAGCGGGCTCGCAGGTCCAGATCGCACTGGATTGTGCGGCAACCGAGTTCTACGACAGCGACAAGGGCGTCTATCACCTCGAAGGCCAAGACGTCGATCCCCAAGGCATCGTCGATCTGCTCGCCGGCTGGGTCGACAAGTACCCGATCTGCTCGATCGAAGACGGATGCTCCGAAGACGATTGGGACACCTGGTCACTGCTGACCGAAGCGATCGGCGATCGCTGCCAACTGGTCGGCGACGACCTGTTTGTGACCAATGTCGATCGACTGGCCGAAGGAATCGAAAAGGGCGTGGGGAACAGCATCCTGATCAAGGTGAATCAGATCGGGACCCTGACCGAAACCACCGACGCGGTGAAACTGGCCAACAAGAACGGATACACGGCGGTGATAAGCCACCGGTCGGGAGAGACCGAAGATACGACGATCGCCGACCTGGCCGTCGCACTCGACACCGGCCAGATCAAGACCGGCTCGGCCAGCCGAACCGACCGCATCTGCAAGTACAACCAACTGCTGCGAATCGAAGAACTGCTCGGTAGCAACGCCATCTACGGTGGCACAATCTGATCGACCCACGAGTCGTCCTCGACCAAAAGTCAAAAAGCCCAGGATCCCAAGTCCCCGTGCCACGTCTCGACATCACACCCCCCCGACGCATTTCGCTGGCCTTCTGCCTGACTCTGGTCACGGCCGCCGGCCTGTACGGTCTCGTGCTGCTCGCACCCGGCTGGCTGACTCTCGGTGACCTCGGACAACTCGAAGCAGACAACCGCATAACCCAGTCTCGATTGGAAAACCGGATCGAGTACCTGGAAACGGTCCGAGACACGCTGAAGGCCGATGAAAGCTACGCCAGCGAACTGGCCGGGCTGGACCTGCAAGAGGCAACGCCGGGCGAGAAGCGGTTGACGGTCGACGAGTCGCTTCGACTGGTTCCGCTGAAACCGGTGGACGCACGGCAGTCCGAATTGCCCGGTACGTGGACGACTCGGCCGGCCATCGCCGCTCTGGCCAATAACGACATCCTGAAATCCACACTGCTGGTGATCGCCGCAGGCATGGTCCTGTTCGCCTTCACCCTGCTGCACGAATCTCAGGCCGATCGCCTCGCCCACTGGGGGAACCGGCTGCGAGGACGACTCGACAACTGATCCAGACCGCGACGCCGTTCATCGGCCAGCCGCCTGGAACCGGATCGTCAGATCGGTCACCGACACCACTGGCCAGCGATCATCCTGCAAAGCGGTCGCCACCAGCCTGATCGTCCAGTCGCCCTCGAGACGCCGGTCAGGTCGCGTCGTGAGTTTCAACGTGCCGGTGCTCTGGCCGGGTTTGAGAGTCAGAGGTTCTGAGCGGATCAACCCGGCGAGCGACTTGGGCAATTCCAGACCAACAACAGTCGTCTCGGACAGCTTGGCCGAACGCACTACCTCAACGGGCACCTCGAAACTGCCGCCAGGCACTACCGTCAGTTCACCGGCCCGGTGAGCCAACTTCATGAGTGCTCCTTCGAAAATCATCGTGATCCTGCCAGTCGTGGCCTTCACCACGTGCCGCTCTCGTCCCGTCGCATCCTTCACGATCGCCACCGATTGAACCAGCATGCGAGTCGTCCGGTCCGTCTCGAGCCACTCGGGCATGAAACACGGATACTCGACCCGCAGCGCCCCCTGGGCTAACTCGAGCACCGGACCACTCATCCCCTGCACACGCCGCTGTTGACCGCCTGCCATTCTCATCCGAATCGGACCCGTGAACCCCATTTCCCGCTGGACGACGAATTCGGCCGGATAGGTGGTCCCACGATGCACGGCCCGTTGCCGGTCGCGATCGACCAGTTCGAGTGTCACCGGCGAAGCCAAAGTCGGCACCAACAGCATCCGATTGTCGAAGCGGGCGATGGTAGAACGCGGTGCCAGGTTGCCGCCCAAGCGAGTCCGAGCCGTCACCCGGATCGGCTTCGAGTCGATGGTGGCCGTTCCGGTCACCGTTACGAACGCGAAATCCGTGCCCAGCGTCTTGGCCGCCTCGAGGGTGACCTTCACCAAGTTCTTTGCCTTGGGGATCTTGATCGGCTTCGGCACACTCACACCCTCGGGTAAACCCGATACCTCGACCTCGATCTCCTCGACAAATCCCCCGGATCGCTCGCACGACACAGTCAACGTTGCCTTGCCACCAACGACGAGGGACAGGGACTGAGGCACCGAAATCGTGAAACCGGGCTGCTGCAATCGGACGGTCAGCCGGTACACCGAATCAAGCCGACCGGCTTCGCCAGTGCCGTTGTGAACTCGAACACGGAAACTGCCCTCGGCCGGGACCTGGAAATCGAGGCGTGAATCGAGCCTGCCGCCGAAATCGTCGTTGCTGGCCAACTGCTTGTTGTTCGAGTCGACAATGCTGAGGACCGGGTCGAGACGCGTGCCAACCTGAACCAACGTCGCATCGATCCGAATCCTCTGCCCCGCCGTCGCCTTCAGTTCGTATTCGTCTAACTCGTTCCCCATGCCCAACCTGCCGGTCATTGCCGAACCGGGAGCCAGCGACTGAACGGTTCGGGAGCTTCCTGTGGCCGGTGGGGCCGCTTCCACCGTCTCCGACAAGTCGGTCAATCGCATGGCCACCGGAGGCGTTGGGCCGAATCGAGTCTCCAGCCGGTGTTCGTACCAACCGCGTCCCGAGCTGTCCTTGGGAAAGGTGACACTTGCGACAGTGGATTCCAGCCGCGCCACGCCGGTTTTTACACCGTATCCGACAAACGTCACCGGAACAGTCGTCCCGGGTCGGCCGCCGCTGGGCAGGCAGGCCACCACGCGTGGTCCGGGAGTGACTTCCAGCCGATAGACGAACGACCGGTGCCCGCGATGGTCCAGGTCGGCCACTTCGATCGTGTACCGCTGCCCCTTGCGAACCGATACGGTTGCCGCACAGTCGACACCCGCCGTATCGATCACATCGGCCAACAGCTTCCCGGCCACGTCACGGACTCTCAGATGGCCGTTGAAGGCGGCCCCAAGTCGTCGAGCGAACAACTCGACACTCAGACAACCGTCGCCACGGGCTGTCACGGTGTAGAGATCGACTTCCGAAATCCGTGACAGGCGGCCGTTGACGGTCACCGGCAGCTTGGACAGCGTCTGGGACTCCGACCGGCGACGCGATTCGAGTACCTCGAATCCATCGCCGACAAAGAAGACTGCGGTTCCCGATGCACCGTTGGCACTGGCCACCTGCCAGTGGATTGGCCCGCGAGGCAGGTTGGCGGGCAAGGTGATGGTCGCGGTGAACTCGCGAGGAATCTTGAATGCGGTGCTGCGGCCCTTGGGGCCGAACCAGTAGGGCGGAGGTGCGATCAGGGCGTCGCCCAGTCGACCGGTGACCTTCAGAGTCGCACGAGGTTGATGCAGGATGAGGTCGACATCCGGAGTGAAGTCATAACCGCCCAGTTGAATCTCGACGGTCGTACCGGCCGGAGCACCGGGCGGGTACGTGTAGCCGACTCCAGGGACCTGGGCGGCGAGTTGGGAACGAGGATGGCAATCGAACAGGCCAGCGGCACTCGCCACAAAGCAGACACACACGCTCGCCGTGACTCTCAACCGCATCCTGGCTGCTCCAGACGCTGCTTTTTTCTTGTCAGACCAACTCGTCGATCACCGCACCGCCAGTGACCAGCGGAACCGGCCGACCCAATGGAGTCGTGTGGACTCGGTCGGCGTCGATTCCCATCTGGCGGAGGATCGTCCGCATCAGGTCGTGGATGCCGTAGGGAGTCGTGGTCGGGAACATCGCCTTCGAGTCGGTGGCTCCAATGACCTCACCCCGTCTGATCCCGCCACCGGCCAAAATCACACTCTGGCACTGCGACCAGTGATCACGACCGGCATTGGCGTTGATCCGCGGAGTTCGCCCCATCTCGCCCCACATGATCACCAAGGTTTCGTCGAGCAGTCCGCGGTCGTCGAGATCGGTCAACAGGGTCGAGAGCGCGGCGTCGGCGTGAGGCACCAGGGCCTTTTCGTGGCTGGTGAAGTTGTCGACATGAGTGTCCCAGCTGCCGTGGCTGATGCCGACAAACCGGCAACCCGCTTCGACCAGCCGACGCCCAAGCAGGCAACACTGCCCCAACGACGTCAGCCCGTATCGCTCGCGCAAACCGGGATCCTCGGAATCCATGTCGAATGCCCGGCGAGCCGACGGCGAAGTGACCAGTTCCAAGGCCTTCTGGTAATAGGTCGACATCGAAGCCGCACGGCCTCGACCTCGCTGTGCCTCCGCCAACTTCTCGACACCAGCAAGCAGTCGACGTCTGAGGTCAAAGCGGCGACGGCTGGTGCCGGCGGCCAGGTTCAGGTCGCGGACCTGAAAGTCCGGCTGAACTGGATCGGTTTCGATCACAAACGGAGCATATCGGGCACCGTAGAATCCGGGTCCGCCCGGACCCATCGGCTCGGGTACACAAATGTAGGGCGGCACGTCGCCGCCATGGCCGAGTTCGCGAGAGATCATCGAACCGATCGATGGATAGAGTTCATTGAATGGAGTCGAATTGGCCTGGCCGTCGCCGAAACTGGGCTTGTGACCCGTCAGACACCAGTGCCGACCCGTCTGGTGCCCGTTGTCGCGGTGACTGTGTGACCGCAGAATCGTGAACTTGTCGGCGACACGAGCGCAACGCGGCAGGATGTTGCCGATCCGCGTGCCGGGAACATTCGTCGAGATCGGATGAAACGGACCGCGAATCTCTTTCGGAGCACTCGGCTTCAAATCCCACATGTCGATGTGACTCGGACCACCCTCCAGGAAAATCATGATCACCGACTTGGCCGGAATCTCTCGAGACGACTCGCGACCCGACGCCGCACGGGCTTCCAACTCGAGCAGACCCGGCAACGACAGACCGGACAACGCACCCGTGCCACCCAGTCGCAGCATCTGACGACGCGATACGCCGTCACAGAACCGACCACGCGCCCGACCCAACGAAACTCTCAGCATGGTTCACCTCGATTACCAATCACTTCTCGTTATCGGCTCAACGGACTCTTGTCGTCAACTTAGTGATTGTACAAGAACTCCTTGGTGTTCAAGAGAGTCCACAGAATGTCCTCGACCGCCTCGCGGCGATTCCCGGACGGTTCACTGAAGGCCAGCAACAACAGCCGACGTTCCTCGCTGCTGGCCGCCCGCGACAACGTCGACAGAAACAACTCGTTAATCACCCGGGCATCGGTCAGCTTTGTCCCGGCCAGTCGAGCGGCCGTGCCGTCGCGGTGACGGATCTTGTGAAACGACTCGCTGGAATTCATCAGGTGCAGCGCCTGAGCAATACTCGGCTCGTTGCCTCGTTCGCACTCGCAGACGCTGACCCTCTGAGGCCGACCGAAGATCTGGAAGAAGTAGGATGGCAGCCGGTTGTCCCAGATCTGGATCGCTCGAGACCCCAGAGGCCAACCGTTGAACTGTTCGGGGACTCCGGTCGCTTGGCAAATTGCATCGAGCAACACTTCGGCTGGCAAGGCCTTGTGTGAAGCGTGTGAGTGGTTCTGGTCGTCGAGTTCGTTGGCGGGCAAAGTCGACGATGCCAGCTGGTAGGTTCGCGAAGCCAGCAGCGTGCGAGTGAAGGCCTTGATGTCGTAGTTGAGTTCTCGGAGATGGGCGGCCAGAGTGTCGAGCAGGACTTCGTTCGAGGCCGGGTTGGTCGCTCGGTGATCGTCGATCGGTTCGACCAGGCCGCGGCCGAAGTAATGAGCCCACAGCCGGTTGGCGATCGTGCGAGCCAGGAAGGGGTTCGTGGGTGCCGTCATCCAGTCCGACATTGCCTGCCGTCGGCCGGTGGGATCGGCCAGTTCGACCGGATCGCTGCCCAGGCCGGCCGCCGGGACACTCTGGCCCGTGCGAGGATGCTTGAGATCCGTTCCGGCCACGTCGGTGATCTTCTGGCCGCCACCGGGCGACTTGACTCGCTTGACCCCGGTGAACATTCCGGCCAGAGCGAAATAATCGCGCTGAGCCCACTTCTCGAAGGGGTGATGGTGACACTGAGCACACTCGATGCGCACTCCGAGAAACAATTGGCTGATCGACCGGGCGAGTTCTTCAGGTGTCTTCAGCACCGTGTAAACCGCCGCTGGCGTCTCGGTCGTCGTGGTCCCACGCACGGTCACAATCCGGCTGACGAAACGGTCGTAGGGAACGTTCTCGGCCATCTGACGTCTGAGCCAACGGGTGAACGCGACGGTCACCATCGGAGTCAACTTCTGGTTGTCGACCCGCAGCACATCGGCCCACTTCATCGCCCAGAAGTCGGCGTACTCGTCACGCTCCAACAACCCGGCGACCAACGCATTGCGTTTACGGGGACTGGAATCTGCCAGGAACGCCCGGGCCTCGGCGACGGTGGGCAGAGTACCAATCGTGTCCAGAAACGCTCGGCGGAGAAAACTGGCGTCGTCGGCAATCGGACTGGGGGGGATCCCCAGTTCGGCCAATCGGTCCCACACATGCTTGTCGATGAAGTTGTGCTCGGGCGGCCGTTGGAAGACGATTCCGGATTGAGGTCGAGTGATCCGGGCGACGGCCACTTGTCCCATGTAGCGAACCAGTATCGCCGCCGCACCCGGCACATCCGTCGCATGCACCAGGCCACCTCGATCGACGGTGGCGATCAGATCGTTGTTCGATTCGAACTCGGCCTCGGCCGACACGCACCATTCCCGACCATGGCCATCCGTGGCAATCACCCGCAACTGCTGAGTCTGGCGGCGGTCGAGCAGCCGGTGAGATGGATCGACACGGATCGACGTGCAAACACGCCCCGGCACGTCGAATCGAGCCCCTTCGGTGATCCAACGTCGCAATCTCTGGAATCGACGACCGTGGGGTCGCAGCTTGCGGCCACCGCCATGAGGCACCGTGCCGGCACCCTTGGTCAACAACAGGCTGCCCAATGGCACCGCCGGTGAAATCCGGCCACCACGCTTCTCCTTGACCAACGCCGCATGATCCGATTCGGGGTCGAACCCGAACACACTCAGCTTGAACCCGTTCTGGCCCTCCGCCTTGCCATGACAACCGCCGGAATTGCAACGGGCCTTGGTCAGGATCGGGATCACGTCCTCGCGGAACGACAGCGGCCGCGGATCGGTGATGCCGCCGACAGTGATGTCGATCGACCGAATGGCCCCGTCGAATGTGATCGTCAGGCGGGTCGTGCCTGCGGCCAATGGAATGACCAGACCCGCCGCATCCACCCGGGCTATCGATTCGTCAACCACCGACCATCCGACCTCACCCGTCCGATCAACCGCACGCCCCGCCACGAGCGTCTCGACCAACACCTGGACCGAGTCCTCCGGTGAACTCAACTCGACTCGCTCGGGACGCACCACCAGCCGATCGGCCGCAACAGCCGCTGGCCACGGCAGCAGCCAACAGGTCAGCCAACAGGTCAGCCAACAGGTCAGTAAGATTGTCAGTCGCATGGAAGGCCGAGTAAAACTTGGCGGGGACGTGGATGCAG
>Ga0115002_10001308_pt1 | contig 34256 bp, 43 predicted proteins | sample ArcticOcean_MG_C_8_FD_89576 | JGI IMG/M metagenome (GOLD analysis project Ga0115002, IMG submission 89576) | Marine microbial communities from western Arctic Ocean - ArcticOcean_MG_CB11_86 | ecosystem: Environmental > Aquatic > Marine > Oceanic | place: Arctic Ocean: Canada Basin | collected... | reverse complement strand
CGGAGCTGCTTGCTCCGCGGCAAGCAGCTCCGACGTCGAGGGCGGGCCATCTGAGGGCGATGCGGACACCGTTGCACAGCTCGATACCGTCGCTGGTGTCGGACGGTGCCGAGACCTCAGCCGCGGTCCTCGACGTGACGCTACCCGGGCCGCTTCGCCTTTGAAGGCATCACGGAGCCGGGCGCGATCGTCAGCGCCGGTGGGATCGAGACGGTCGCGGCCGAGAACGGCCGCTGGAGTATCGGCATCGCCCTCATCGAGGGCGATGCCGATGCGGTGATCAAGGCCACCGACGACCACGGCAACTCCCACGAGAAGGAAGTCGTCGTCAGCTACGAGAAGCCGAAGCCCTATGTGTACGTTCTGCCGAAGGAAGAACACAAAAAGCCGAAGCCGGTCGAAGAGTACGCTGACAAGCCCCCCGTGAAGGACCCGGTCTACGACTTCACCGCGCGTACCAAGTACGGCATCTGCACGGTGGAGTGGATTGAGAAAGTTGGCGGCGAGGGCTCAAAGGATACGGATGTCCTCACCAAGTTCATCGGCAACGGGATCCCCGACACCGCCGTCAAGATCACCTCGGAGTACGGCAACGCGATCACCTCGGTGATCTTGACCGCGGAGTGTGGCGGGTCACGCTCGATTTCGAGTACGGCGCCACTGAGGACGAGTTATGGGCGGTGGTCAACAGCGGGGAGCGTTCCTACGGTTTCCTTTGCGGCGCCATTTAGCGGCGACCCCGAGGCGCCAGCGTCTCCGAGCGATCGAGGGCCTCGCGTGTGATAATGGGCGTATGCGAGGCTCCCGCTGACCCCCTCTTGGCGATCGCGCGCCGCCCTGATCGCCGGGCGTGGCGCGGGCACCGCAACCCGGCTGCTGCGACGCGGCGGTGGCACTGCGCTACCGGGGCTGGTCGCTGGGGCGATCGCCCCTGACCTTCTCGAGGAGGTCGCCACCGGCTTCCCGCACGGCCTCGTGACCGTCACCGGCACGAACGGGAAGACCACGACCGCCCACCTACTCGCGGCGATCCTGCGCGAGGCTGGCCTCGATCCGCTGACGAACCACGCCGGTTCGAACATGGAGCGTGGCCTGATCGCTGCGCTCGTGGCCGAAGCCGGGCCGGCGGGAGGCCTCGATGACCGCGATCAGCGCATCGGCGTCTTCGAGGTCGATGAGGCGGCACTCCCGCCGCTGTTCCGGGAACTCCGCCCGAGGCTGGCGATTTTCCTCAACCTGTTCCGCGATCAGCTCGATCGCTACGGCGAGGTCGACTCCGTCGCGATCGGGTGGCACTCGATGCTCGCTGCGGGTTCGCCGGACACAGCGCCCGGCGACGTAGGAGCATTCACGACACAACTCGTGCTCAACGCCGACGATCCGAACATCGCACTCCTCGGCGAGGGCTCGCCCCGCACGGTCACGACGTTCGGAGTTGACGATCCCGAGGTCGCACTGCACTCCGCTCCACACGCGAGCGACGCCCGGTTCTGCCCAAACGGCACGCGCTATCGCTACGACGCGATCTACATGGGCCACGTCGGCATCTGGCACTGCGACTGTTGTGGCCGCAGCCGACCGACGCTTGACGTCAGCGCGCGCAGCGTGATCCTCGAGACCGACCGCTCGCTCGCGACGTTCGCGATCGGCGGCACCGAGGTCGCGGTCGAGTTCCCGCTGTCCGGTCTCTACACCGTCTACAACGCCCTCGCGGCTGCCGCCTCCGCCCACGCGCTCGGCGTTGCGCCCGAGGTGATCGCCCGGGCGCTGAGCAGCGCGGGCGCCCCGTTCGGGCGTCAAGAGCGCTTCTCTCTGGGCGACAAGACTGTGCGCGTACTGCTGGCGAAGAACCCGGCGGGACTCAACGAGGTAATCCGCACCCTCGCTGCGTCCGAAGGCCCCGTCGCGGTGCTGGCGATGCTGAACGACGGCATTCAGGACGGGCGCGATGTCTCCTGGATCTACGATGCCGACCTCGAAATGCTCGCCCCGCGTCGTCCCGAGGTGACCGCGTCCGGCGACCGCGCCGATGACTTCGCGCTGCGTTGGCGGCTGGCGGGCATCGAACCTCGGGCGGTAGTGCTCGACACCGAGACCGCGCTCGACGCTGCGTTGGATGCGGTACAGCCGGGTCACCGCCTCGACGTCGTCGCGACCTACACGGCGATGCTCGACGTGCGCGAGGCGCTCGCCCGCCGCGCTGGAGTTGCCTCGTACTGGGAGGCAACCGGATGACCGCTGCCAGTCCGTTTCCCCCGCTGCGAGTCGTCTCGCTCTATCCCGACGTGATGAACGTCTACGCCGACCGCGGCAACCTGATCGCGATCCGCTCGCGCGCGGCCGAACATGGGATTGGCCTCGACGAGTTCGATGTCAGCCTCGACGATCCACTGCCCGAGGAAGCCGACCTCGTGCTGATCGGTGGCGGCCAGGACCGGGAGCAGCAGCGCATTGCCGAGGAGCTCTCCGGCCGCGGCGATACGCTCCGCGCCTGGGCCGAGGATGACACCGCGATGCTCGCAGTCTGCGGTGGCTTCCAGCTCTTTGGCCGCTGGTATCGCGACAAGCACGGCGCGATCTTGCCCGGCGCCGCCGTCTTCGATGTCACGACGGTCGCCCCCGGGCCGCGCGGCCCGCGCGCCGTCGGCGACATCCTGATCGCCAGCGAACTTCCCGAGGTCGGCGAGGTCGTTGGCTTCGAGAACCACGCCGGTCGCACCTACCTCGGCCCGGCGGCGCGACCGTTCGGCCGGGTGTTGAACGGCCGAGGCAACAATGCCGCCGACGGCTCCGAGGGTGCGATCTACCGCCAGGCGATCGGAACCTACCTCCACGGATCAGTGCTGCCGAAGAACCCGAAGCTGCTCGAGCACCTGCTGGCCGCCGCGCTCACGCATCGTCTCGGCCGGCCGGTTGAACTACCGTCGCTGGAAGCCCCCTACGCGAACCGCGCGCACGATGCGGCTGCCGCGATCGCGCGCGAACGGTCCGCCGAGGGCTAGCCTTCAGTCGACCGACGTGCGCGGACCCTCGATAATGGCTGAGGCGGGGTGTGAAGGATTGTTGTGCTGCCCTCGCCCCGCGCGTCTAGCGCTTCACATACGTCTCCCGTTTCCCGTCGGCTGTCTCGCCGTCGTGCACTCGCACTCGTCGGATCTACGCCGCTCGCGCTCCTCGGTTCGGCATGCCTCCGATCTGACGACTTGCCCGCGACGATCCTCGTGGAGGGCACGCCACTGCCCCCGCGGTCCGGGACACCCGGCGCTCAGGCGGCAGGGCTGGAGCCGACGCTGGTCCCTGTGCCGTTCAACCCAGCGCCGCCGATCAGCGACCTCGATCCGGGCGACCCGACCGGTTTCGTCTTTCCCCACGAGGGCGCGTGCCTCCCGTCGCGTGACGAGGTGATGCCGAATGCACCGCGTGTGTACCGCAACGGCTTCCACGAGGGTGTCGACTTCTATCATGGCGACGTCTGCACGGAGATCGTGCGAGGGCTCCCGGTGCGCGCCATGTTCGACGGCGTGATCGTGCGGGCGATGCACGACTACCGCGACATCAGTCCGCAGGTCGTTGCCGTGCTCACCGCTCGCATGGAGGCTCAAGGGTTCACGGATCCGGAAGCGCTTGACATCTATCGTGGTCGGCAGATCTGGATCGATCACGGCAACGGCGTGGTCACGAGGTACTGCCACCTCGACAGCATCGATCCCGCGGCCGCCGTGGGTGTCTTCGTTCGGCGCGACGATGCGATCGGTGGGGTCGGGGACTCTGGCACGCCCGAGTCGATCACCGATCCCGGCCTTGCGCTGCACCTCCACGCAGAGGTTCGGATCGACGAGTCGTTCCTCGGAGCAGGCCTGCCACCGTCCGAGGTGCGCGCGCTGTATGGGCGGCTGTTCGCTCCGACCACCGAGGCGTCGTAGACCGGGTGAGCCGTGCTACTACCTCGGGCTCAGGGTGCGTCGTAGCATTGATGGTGCTCAACACCTCTCGACAGCTAACGGAAGCCCAAGCCGCGTGACCCCAATGCTCACGATCGAGATACCGTGGGGTCCGAACATCACCACCGTCGGTGGGTTCCTGCTGACCTGGCACGGGTTGTTCGCCGCGGTTGGCATCCTGATCGGCGTTCAGATCGCGATGAAGCTCGCCCGCGCGACCGAAGTCGACGAAGACGACCTCTACACGCTCGCATTGATCGCGGTACCTGCTGGGATCGTCGGTGCGCGCGGCCTCTATGTGATAGAGAACTGGGACGTTGCTGGGGGAAGCCTCGGGCAGATCATCGCGATTGCGGAAGGCGGCATCTCTGTCTGGGGCTCCCTGATTACGGGGGTCCTCTGTGCCGCCGCCTTCGCGGTCTGGCGAGGATACGACGTTCGCGGCAGCCTTGACGTAGCGGCCTTCGGGATGCTCCCAGGGCTGGGGATCGGCCGAATCGGCGACCTCATCAACGGAGAGCACCTAGCGACGCACACAGACCTCCCGTGGGGAGTGATATACACCGACATGGAATCGCAGGGGTATGGCCATCAATTCGTTCAAGGTGCAGTCCATCCGGCGACTACATACGAGATGATTGTGCTGTTGGCGGTCACTGTCGTCCTGGTGCCCGTGTTCTTCCGATGGATGTATCGGTACTCCGGCGTAACGTTCATGATTGCTGCTGGAGCCTATGCGGCGACGCGATTCGTCTTCACTTACGTCAGGGTCGACTCCGATCCGTTGATCTTCGATTTGGTGGCCCCACAGATCCTCGCCGTTGTCACCTGGCTCATCGTGATGCCGATCGCCATCTACTGGTTGCGCCAGGGCCCTGACGAGGAACGTCCCGAGCCAATCCCCCCCCCGGGGCGCATCCCGGTCGTTGAGTCCGCCGTGCCGACCGCACGCGTGACCTGAACGGGCGACGGTGACCGCCGCGGTCGTGTTCTACACCCGCGTCGTCTGTCACCTCTGTGAGGAAGTTGCGTCGGGCCTCGAGGCCGTCGCGCGTGAACTCGGCTTCAAGGTCGAGCCGGTTGATGTCGATCTTGACCTGGAACTGCTTGAGCGGTTCAACGACCTCGTGCCGGTGATCGCTGTCGCTGGCGAGGTGGTGGCCAGCGCGCCGATCGACCTCGATGCGGTGCGCGCGGCGGGGTAGCGCCGACACCCGATTGACAGCCATCGAGGTCACTTCTAGCCTCGATAGGCACGGTTCCGCTACGGCGGGAGTTCATCAAGAGCGGTTGAGGGCTCGACCCTGTGACGCCGCGGCAACCAGTGGCCCCTCGCCCGGGTCGACACGGTGCCAAGTCCGGCTCGTCGGGGAATCCGGCGATGATGATGAGCGGAAGGCGTACCTCATGACCCCACTCAGGATCTCCCGTTTCCAGCGTCCCTCGGGCGTGATGGTGATGCGCTAGCCCGATCCGCACGGCCGAGGCCGTGCGGATCGGGCGCATCTGCCCCAGCAGCGTGCTTGTGCTGCACCCACCCAACCCCATCGACCATGCGCACCTGCCCTCGGGTGGTTCGGCGCGTCGCTCCAAGGAACTGACTCATGTCCTACAGCTATGCATTGCGTTGTCGCGAGTGTGCTCGGGAGTATCCGCTCGACCCGATCTTCTCCTGCGAGTTCTGCTTCGGTCCGCTCGAGGTCGCGTACGACTACGAGGCGATCGCCGCGAACACCACGCGCGAGAGCATCGAGGCCGGGCCGCCCACGCTCTGGCGCTACGCGAACCTTCTGCCCTGCGATGTCGACTACAAGGTCGACATCGGCACTGGCTTCACCCCGCTGATCAAGGCTGATTGCCTTGCCGAGGCGGTGGGGCTCGACACTCTCTGGGTGAAGAACGACACCGTGAACCCCACTTGGTCCTTTAAGGACCGCGTTGTCAGCGTCGCGATCGCCCGCGCGCGTCAATTCGGGTTCGAAGCGATGGCCTGTGCCAGCACAGGCAACCTCGCGAACTCGGTCGCCGCGCACTCGGCTGCGGCGGGTATGGACTGCTTCGTCTTCATCCCGGACGACCTGGAACAGGGCAAGGTCGTCGGCAGCGGGATCTACGACCCGACCCTCGTGATGATCGAGGGGTCCTACGACGACGTGAACCGTCTCTGCACCGAGATCGCGGCGAACCGACCGTGGGCGTTCGTCAATATCAACGTGCGTCCGTACTACGCGGAAGGTTCGAGGACTATCGGCTTTGAGATCGCGGAACAGCTCGGCTGGCGGGCGCCGGATCACATCGTCTCGCCGATGGCTTCGGGGTCGCTCTATACCAAGATCTGGAAGGGCCTCCAGGAGTTCCACAAAATCGGACTGATCGAGGAACCCACGACCCGCATGTCCGGCGCCCAGGCGGAAGGCTGTTCGCCGATCGCGACCGCCTATGAGGCTGGCACGCTCAACTTCGTGCCGCAGAAGCCGAACACGATCGCGCGGTCGCTCGCGATCGGGAACCCCGCCGACGGCTACTACGCACTGAAGACGATGGAGGAGACCGGCGGCGCCGCCGCGATGGTCACCGACGTCGAGATCGTCGAGGGCATCAAGCTGCTCGCCAAGACCGAGGGCATCTTCGCCGAGACCGCCGGTGGCGTGACCGTCGCGGCGCTGCGGAAGCTCGTCGCCAGCGGTAAGATCAGCCGTGACGAGGAGACCGTGGTGGTGATCACCGGCGGTGGCCTCAAGACCATCGAGGCGGTCGCCGACAAGGTTTCCGCTCCGCTCCGCATCCCGGCGCGCCTCGAAAAATTCGACGCTGCCCTTGCCGCGCGCGATGTTGCACCAGTCGCCGTCGGCGTCTAGCGAACTCGAGGATAACAACATGGCCGCCAGGCACGTTCGGCTCACCTTCTCGGGTGACGAAGTGAAGCGCCCCCTGATCTACGAGCTCGGTCACGAGTTCAGCGTGATCACCAACATTCGCATGGCCGACGTCGGTCAGACCACCGGGTGGGTAATCCTCGAGATAGAGGGCACTGAAGAAGAAATCGAAAAGAGCCTGATCTGGGCGCGCGCACAGGACGCCCGAGTCGATGAGGCAACCCTCGGCGACGTTGTCGAGGGCTAGGATTCCCGATCGCCGGCCGTCTCGTGGCGCTCGGCCTCAAGACAGAAGAAAGGACGGCACTCCGATGGCCGTGACCGTGAAAATTCCGACACCGCTCCGCAACCTCACTGGCGACGTCGCCGAGTACGACGCCGAGAGTGCGTCGCTCACCGCGCTGGTCGAGGAGCTCGAGGGCGCCTACCCCGGCATGCGTGAGCGCCTGGTCGACGAGGGCGGCGAACTCCGTCGCTTCGTCAACCTCTTCGTCAACGGCGAGGACATCCGCTTCATGCAGGGCCTCGAGACCACCCTCAAGGCGGGCGACGAGGTCTCGATCGTTCCCGCGGTGGCAGGCGGAGCCTAAGGCTCCAACCGTTCTAGTCCGCGCCCGCCGCTGCAGCGGGTTCGGCCGGACTCGAAGGCTCAGCGGGGCTCGGTGCTTCGCTCCGGGTATCGAGTAGCTGCTCGATGATGTCGTTCATGTGGCTGAGCAGCAGCAGATGACCGAGGCCCGACAGGTATCGGGTCTTGGCGTGCGGCAATCGTTTGGCCACTGACTCCGCGACCCACAGCGGCACGATGTCGTCCGCCGTGCCGTGCCAGAGTTGCATCGGCGCGCGCACCTTCGTCAGGTCGAATTCCCAGCTCCGCGCCATCAGGCTCAGCTCGTGCGCCAGCGTTCCGCCGCCGCGTTCCACCGAGGCGAGCAAGTCCTGCCGCATCATCGCGTTGATCGCCGGCCGCTCGATCTGTAGCCGATCTTCCTCCGGTGCCGCACGCGCGCGGCTCGCGAGGTAGTCGCCCACGTCTGCGCGGATGCTCTGCGCGGCCTGCCAGGTCTTGAAGCGCAGGATCGGCGTAATCCGCGCGCAGACGAAACGCTCGAACTGCTGGCGGTGGCTGAGCCGCGCCTCGGCCTCGGGCGTATCGAGTGGCCCCATCGCGCTGACGTTGGTCAGCGACGCCACTCGCTTCGGCATCGCAACAGCCGTCGCGAGCGCGAACGGCCCGCCGCCCGAATAGCCGAACAGCGAGAACCGATCGATCCCTAGCACATCGAGGGCGGCCTCGACATCCTCGGGCCAGTCGTGGATCTGTCGACCCTTGAGCGAATCGGATAGCCCGTAGCCGGGTCGGTCGAAGGCGATCAGCCGAGCGTTGTGCGTTTGCCCAACGAGGCCAGCGGAGTGCGAGGAGTGTCGCGACCCGGGAATGCCGTGGAAGAAGAGCACCGGCCAGCCATTGTCCGGCCCGTACGAGGCGTAACCGAGTCGGCGGCCGTCCGGAAGGGTGAGTTGGTTGTCGGTACTGATCGGCATGCGAGTGGCCGCCTTGGTGTGGTCGGGAAGCGTCTCACGACCGTATCAGCGAGCAGGTCCGAGGTTGTGAGTGGGAATGCCCGTGTATGTCCACTCATGCACAAAGAGAGTGGGCGCCACTGGCGTCCCTTCGTCAGGTGTCCTCGGCCAGTGCCTAACCCCTCGGCAGTCCGAGTCCGCGTGTCGCGATGATGTTGCGCTGAATCTCCGAGGTGCCCGCGGCAATCGTCGAGGGCACGGAGCGCACGTAGGAGCGCGTGAACAGCCCCTTCATCGGTGCGTACGGGTTGACCGGGTCGTCGTACGTGTTTCGCACGCTGTCGTCGCTGCCCCAAAACTGCGCGTACATCCCGAGCACCTGGGTGCCCGTGCGCGCCAGCTTCTGCGTTAGCTCGGAGTTGAACAGCTTGGAGGTCGACGCCTCGTAGTTCGGAATCTGGCCGCCCGCCTGCATCGAGATAATGCGGAAGCTGAAGTTGAACTGCACCTCGGTCTCGACGTAGCGATCCGCGATCTGGTGTCGCAGCTCGATCGACTCATTGAGCCGGGATCGCTCGTCGCCCTCCTCGGTGTGCACGTAGTCCAGCAGGCGCTGGATCGTCTTCCGGCTGGTGATCGCACCGGTGATGTTGGAACGCTCGAAGTCGAGCAGCGTGGCGCCCACGTACCAGCCGCGGTTCAGCTCGCCGACGACGTTCGAGGCCGGGACTCGCACGTCCTCGAAGAACGTCTCGTTGAAGGTGCGGAAGCCCGCCATGTCGATCAGCGGACGGATCGAGATGCCGGGCGTGTCCATGTTCATCAGCAGGAATGAGATGCCGCGGTGCTTGGGCGCCTCAGGGTCGGTGCGGCCTAGGACATAAAGCCAGTCGGCGTACTCAGCGCTGCTGGTCCAGATCTTCTGGCCGTTCACGACGAAGTCGTCGCCGTCGCGGACTGCCCTCGTCTGGAGCGATGCGAGATCGGATCCGGACCCGGGCTCCGAATAGCCCTGCTGCCAGTTCACTTCACCCGAGAGGATCTTCGGGAGGTGCTCCGCCTTCTGCTCGTCCGTGCCGTGGACGATGATCGTCGGCCCGAGCTGGCTCACGCCCTGACCACCGACGGCCGGCGCGCCGGCCTCGGTCATCTCCTGCTTGAAAATGAACTGTTCGAGGGGTGACAGGCCCGCGCCGCCGTATTCCTTCGGCCAGTGCGGTGCAACCCAGCCCTTGTCGGCGAGCGCCTGCTGCCAGGCTTTAGCGCGGGCGCGGCGTTCGGCGTCCTCCGACTTGCGGTCCGAGACCCAGTCGCCGCCGCTGTCGTAGCCCTCGGGCAGGCCGCTGTCGATCAGTGCGCGCACCTCGGACCGGAACGCTGCCTGATCGTGTGAGTCGTTCCAGTCCATGGTTGGTCTCCTGTTGATGTGACGAGGCGCGCGCTCAGCCGCCTTCGCGGTTCGGCTCATCCTGTGTTTCGAGGCATTGGGTGTCAATGGCGCAACGCTCGATCGATGCGCTGTCCCAGCATTGGTCGTGCTACAATCTTGACCGAACTAGTCGTGAATTATTCACGACCCCCGACACTCCGGCAGACGACGGATTCAGCATGTTGCTCAGCACCAAAGGCGACTACGGCGTGCGCGCCCTGATCGACCTCGCCAAGCACACCGGCGAGGGTCCGGTGCAGCGTGCGGAGATCGCTCGGCGGCGCAAAATCCCGGAGTCCTACCTCGATCACCTGCTCGCTCAGCTCCGACGCGCCGGCTACCTGCGCAGCACCCGCGGCCCCGGCGGCGGGCACGAGCTAACGAAGGCGCCTGCCGACATCACCCTGCTCGAGGTCCTCGAAAGTCTCGAGGGCTCACTCGCGCCGATCGAGTGCGTGAACGAGGCCCCTGGCTCGGAAGCTGGCGCGCTCTGCGGACAGCAGTGGGTCTGGCAAGGCATCTACTCGGTGATGCGCGATCGACTTGAGCACATCACGGTCGCCGACCTCGTCGAGCACGAACGCGGACACGAGCGGCAGCCTGCCGCCATGTACAGCATCTAGAACCGGGACCACAGTCGAGATGACGATCGAAGCGCAGATCTCGGATACCGGCGTGCCCACGCACGCGACGCCGCTCATCGCGGACAGCGTGCTCGATCTCGTCGCGAACACGCCGCTGGTGCGTCTCAACCGCGTGGTTCCCGATGGTGCCGCGGAGGTCCTTGGGAAGTTCGAAGTCTTCAACCCCGGTGGCTCGGTCAAAGACCGGATCGCGAAGTCGATGATCGAGGCCGCCGAGCAGAGCGGTCGCATCAAACCGGGTGACGCGCTCGTCGAGCCGACATCCGGCAACACCGGCATCGGCCTGGCGATGGCGTGCGCGGCCCTCGGATACCGGCTCACGCTCACGATGCCCGACGATATGTCGGTCGAGCGTCGCCGCCTCCTCGAGCGGTTCGGTGCGGACCTCGTGCTGACACCGGCGATCGAGGGCATGACGGGCGCGATCTTCGCCGCCCAGCAGCTCGTCGAGGAGCACGGCTACTTCATGCCGCAGCAGTTCGAGAACCCGGCGAACCCGGAGGTCCACCGTCGCACGACCGGCCCCGAGATCCTTGAGGCGACGGGCGGCGAACTGGACGCCTTCGTTGCGGGTGTTGGCACCGGTGGCACGATCACCGGCGTGGGCGAAGTCCTTCGCGAGACCGAGATCGATCTCCGCGTGGTCGCAGTCGAACCGGGTCGCGCGCCCGTGCTTCAGGGCGGCCGTGCCGGGCTGCACGGCATCCAGGGGATCGGCGCATCATTCGTGCCAGGGGTGCTCGACACCGATATTTATGACGAAGTGATCAGCGTCGCCGACGAGGACGCGTACGAGATGACCGGGCGCCTTGCTCGCGAGGAGGGGCTGCTCGTCGGGATCTCTGCTGGTGCGAATGTCTGGGCGTCGATCGAAGTCGCGAAGCAACTTGGACCGGGCAAGCGCGTCGTCACGATGCTCTGCGACACCGGTGAGCGATACTTGAGCATCGATCTCTAAACGTTGATTAGCGACAGACGACAGCACGGAAAGGACGCGACCGGTAGCCTCGCCCTCGATGTGACAGCCAGCACATCGCGTACACCGCTGCCGTGCGGAGACTCCCCAAATGCCCATCAGCGTCTACATCCCGTCCACGCTACGGCGTCTCACCGCGGACCGCGACTATGTGGACGTGGAGGGATCGAACGTCGCCGAGGTGCTCGACTCGCTCGAGGCGTTGTATCCGGGCTTCGTGGAGTTGGTCTTCGACGAAGACCGTCAGATCCCGCGGCACATCAACATCTACGTGAACAACCAGGAGATTCACGACCTGAACGGGACGGCCACCGAGGTGTCCGACGGCGATCAGGTCGCAGTCATTCCAGCGCTAGCAGGAGGTGCCCCCGTGGCTGACGACAACGGGACCAGTAACGAATCCGGACCCGCAACCGGTGCGCTTACCCCAGACGAGGTGATGCGCTACTCCAGGCACATCATCATGCCGCAGGTCGGTTCCGAGGGTCAGCGCAAGCTACGCGACGCCAAGGTGCTGGTTGTCGGCGCGGGTGGCCTCGGTGGGCCCGTGGCCCTCTACCTCGCGCTCGCGGGCGTGGGCACGATCGGGATCACCGAGTTCGACGTGGTTGACCTCTCGAACCTCCAGCGTCAGATCCTCCACCAGACGCAGGACATCGATAAGCCGAAGCTCCAGTCGGCCAAGGAATCGTTGTTCGCCTACAACCCGAACGTCACGGTTGTCGAGCACCCGATGCCGATCACGTCCGACAACGCGATGGACATCATCCCCAACTACGACATCATCGTGAACGGCGCGGACAACTTCGCGACGCGTTACCTCGTGAACGACGCCAGCTACTTCGCGGGCAAGACTCTCGTGGACGGGGCGATCCTGCTGTTCGACGGCCAGCTCACGGTCTACAAGCCCGGCATGGGCTGCTACCGCTGTCTCTACCCGGACCCCCCGCCCCCCGGCCTCGTGCCGTCGTGTGCGGAGGCCGGCGTGCTCGGCGCGATTACCGGCATCGTCGGTTCGATGCAGGCGACCGAGGTCTTCAAGCAGATCCTCGATATCGGCGAGCCGATGGTGAACCGTCTGCTGCTGATCGATGCGCTCTCGATGCAGTTCCGCGAGATGAAGTTACGCCGCGATCCGAGTTGCCCGCTTTGCGGCGACAATCCGACCGTCACTGAGCTCATCGACTACGACGCCTTCTGCGGTTCGCCGCCGCTGGAAATTCCCGCGCCCGCGCCCGCGCCCGCCGGAGCATCGAGCTAGGCGGCTCCGCCGACGGGCGCAGCACACGAGACCTCGGGCGAATGACCGAGGGCGGCGGTTAGATGACCTTTACCGCCGGTTTTTTGAATGACGAAGAGCGCGCCGGGTCCGCACCGAACGAGGGCGGAACCGCGACGCGAGAATGGAAGGAACGATGACGATGGCAGTGAAGGTGCAAGTCACCTCGGTGATCCAGAGGGTTGTCGATGGTCAGCGCGAGTTCGACGCCGAAGGCGCGACCGTCGCCGAACTGATCGAGAATATCGAGGGCCAGTACCCTGGCTTCCGAGGGCAGATCGCCGACGACAAGGGTGAACTTCATCGTTTCGTCAACATCTACCTCAACGACGAGGACATCCGCTACCTCGGAGGCAAGGACACTGCCGTCTCTGAGGGCGACACGATCTCGTTCCTGCCCGCGTTGGCTGGCGGCTGCTAGCCAGGGTTCGAGTTTCCGAGGTCCGACTCCGGGTCCGCTGATCGACAACACTAGGGAGGGCGGCATCGTGCGGTATGACAGTGTGCTCGACCTGGTCGGCAATACGCCGCTCGTGGAGATCAGCAAGCTCTCTCCGAATCCCGCTGTCCAGATCTTCGCCAAGCTTGAGGGGCAGAACCCCACTGGCTCGGTGAAGGACCGCATCGCCAAGTTCATGATCGAGGCTGCCGAGGCCGACGGCTTGCTCCAGCCCGGCCAGACGATCCTCGAACCGACCTCCGGAAATACCGGCATCGCCCTCGCCCTGATCGCCACGCTGCGTGGCTACGACCTCAAGGTCGTGATGCCGGACGCCGTGAGCCAGGAGCGCGTCGAGTTGCTCGAGGCCTTCGGCGCCGAGATCATCTATTCACCGGGCGACCTCGGGACTAACGGCTCCGTCGCGATGGCCAAAGAGATCGCCGCTGAGCACCCGGAGTGGTTCAGCCCGTTCCAGTACGAGAACGAGCACAACCCGGGTGCCCACTACGCGACCACCGGTCCAGAGATCATCGCCGACTTGCCCGACCTCGATGCGTTCGTCTCGGGCCTCGGAACGGGCGGCACGCTGACGGGCACCGGCCGCTACCTCAAGGAGCAGAACCCGGCGATCCGCGTGATCGCCGCGGCACCGCACCCGGGCGACATGGTCCAGGGCCTGCGCAGTCTCGAGGAGGGCTACATCCCGCCGGTCTTCGACGAATCGGTCCTCGACGGCCGCATCGTCGTCGCCTCCGAGACCTCCTTCAAAATGACCAAGGAGCTGGCGCAGAGCGTCGGCATCTTCGCCGGTATCTCCAGCGGCGCCGCCGTCCGCGCCGCCCAGCGCGCCGCGGAGCGCATGGACCGAGGCAAGATCGTCGTCCTCCTCGCTGACGGCGGCTGGAAGTACCTCAGCACCGGCCTTTGGACCCGCGACTACGCTGACATCCTTGAGGACGTCGGCGAGAAGCTGTGGTGGTAACGGCGCTCCAGTGACTCTCTTCGACGAACTCCTCGAGGCCAACGCGCGATTTGCCGAGAATTTCCCCGGCACCGAACTCACCGCCGTGCCCTCGCGGCACATCACGATTCTTACCTGCATGGACGCGCGCATCGACAACTTCGCGGCGTTCGGTCTCGAGGTCGGCGATGCGCACATCCTCCGGAACGCGGGCGGGCGCGTGACCGACGACGTGATCCGCTCGCTCGTCCTCTCGAACGACATCCTGGGGACCCGCTACGTCGCCGTCATCCACCACACCGAATGTGGCCTCGTCGGCACCACCAACGAGGCGATTCGCGACGCGATCGCCGTCGCACGCCGGGTCGATCTGTCGGCGATCGATTTCGATCCGTTCGAGGATGTCGATCAGTCGGTGCGCGACGATCTCGTCCGCCTTGAGGCCGCGCCGCTGCTGCGCGACGATATCACCTACGCGGGCTTTGCCTACGACGTGGCCAACGGGGTGATGCGTGCCGTTCAATCGCTGCTGGAGCCTGTGGCCGGGACGATATCGGCCCCGAGCGTGAGCGGCTTACGGAACGACGCGTATATCGAGGAATTCCGGGCGAACGACGGGAAACTCGGTGGGAATTTTTCCGGGGTACCCGTGCTGCTGCTCCACTCGACTGACGCGGCGTTAGGGGAAACCCGCGTTACTCCGCTGACCTGTCAGTCATTGGAAAGCGGATGGGCCATTTTCGCCTCGAATGGCGGCTCGGTAGCCGAACCGGGCTGGTACGGCGACCTCCTCGTTGATCCGGTGGTCACCATCGAGTTCGGCGCCGAAACGATCGAAGGTCGGGCGCGGGTGGCAATGGGTGCCGAGCGGGATCAGATCTGGACGCGGCAGAAGGCGCTGATCCCAGCCTTCGCTGGCTACGCGCAGGTAGCGAATCGAACGATCCCCGTGCTTGTGATCGAGCCCTGCTAGTCGCGCTTGCGATGACTAGTTCTAATGAATTTGAATTAAATAATGATTTATTTGGTTCCCTTCAAAGGAGCTGCCTCGTGACCATGGACGTCAACGAAATGAACCGTGGGATCGTCTCTGAATTTCGTGCCAACGCCGGCAAGGTCGATGACCCGTTCGAGGGCGCAGGCATACAGCTGCTCCACACCGTCGGCGCGAAGTCCGGTGCTTGCCGGGTCAACCCGCTGCGCTATCGGAACCTGGGCGCCGTCGGCTGGGCGGTCTTCGGGTCGAGCGGGGGACCAGTCACCCCACCTGGGTGCATAACCTGCTGGCGAACGGCCATCCGACCATCGATCGTCTGCACAGAAGGCCGATGAACCGATGTTCACGGAGTTCGAGTAGGCTGTGGGTGACCGAGTCATCCCGATGGTGATCCTGGAGCGCAGCTGGCCTTGCCGCGCGTCCTGCAGAGCCGCGAGCTTCGAGTTGTCCCCGCTGGCCGGCGCCTCGTTCCGTCGAGGCCCTGCGCCGACAGGTGCATTTGCGGGAGTGGGAGCCGAATGCTCGCACTCCCGCGCGCGTACTTCGCACCGAGGACGGTCCGCGCCTCCTTGAGGTCCGCGTCAGCCGCGTCCTCGAGCACTCGCCCCGTCCCCTGGAACATTGCGCCAACCAACTCGGGGAAGCACTCGTTCTTGTCGACGGGCACGTTCGCCTGCGGGTGGTGGCGGAGGTTGACTATCTTCTGGCCGCGACCGGTGAAGTAGATCTTCCCGTTCATCCAGCCGAACCACATCGGTGTTAGGTTGATCCGTCCGCCGCTCCCAACCGTCGCGATCCGCATGTTCCAGTTCGACGTCATCAGGTCGTCGAGTTGCTCGTCCGTGAGCGCCAGCGTCTTCGAGATACGAGCCATCGAGACCCTCCAGTCGCTGCGCCGAGGTGGTAGTCGGACCGCACGCCGCGCACCGTCGTATGCTCCGTTCTGTCGCCAAGTACAGGCGACCATCGAGGAGGCTCCCCATGGCGACTGGCGACACCGAGATTATCGAACTCACCGACGGCGTGTTCGCCCGGCTGCACGAGGGCCTGACGAACGCCGGGATCATCATCGGCGATGAGGGCGTCTTGCTGATCGACTCGCTGCGCGTGCCCTCATTCGGTCGCGATCTGATCGCCGACGTGAAGAAGCTGACTGACAAGCCGATCCGCTACGTGGTCGATACCCACTCGCACTGGGACCACAGCTGGGGCAACGAAGAGTTCCCGGACGCCACCATCATCGGCCACGCGAACGCTCGCACGGAGATGCTCGATGTCGAGGCCCAGCGCTGGTGGCTCGACCGCGTCGTGACGGCGAACGACCCGTGGTCCGAGGAAGCGAAGACCGTCAAGATCACGCCACCGGACCTCACCTTCGAGGAGCGCATGTCGCTCTACTTCGGCGGCCGCCAGATCGACCTGCTCTACTTCGGCCGCGCCCACACCAGCGGTGACATCTTCATCCACCTCCCCGAGGACGGACTGCTCTTCACCGGCGACGTCGCCCAGGACGGCGGCGTCCCCTTCATGCAGGACGGCTATCTCAAGGACTGGGTCGGCACCGGCACTCGCCTTGCCGGAGTGCCGCACGAGCGCTTCATGGCGGGTCACGGCCCGGTCGGGGCATCCGCCGCCGTCGGGGAGGCGCGCGACTTCATCGTCACCCTCGTCGATGGTGTCGAATCCGGCATCGACGAGGGTCGCGACCGCGATGCGACGGCTGCCGCGGTCACCGCCGCGATGAGCGAGCGTTTCGGTGACTGGCGCGGCTTCGAACGGGTCGAGGAAAGCGTCTCCTACGCCTACGATCAGATCAAAGCTAGCTAACGAGGCCGCTCCCAGTCTCGAACGAGACAGTCCCGAGAGGACCCGCTCGATGCCCCGTATCCCGCGCGCGATCATCGATGAGATGATCGCGCACGCTCAGGACGATCTCCCCAACGAGGCCTGCGGTCAGCTCAACGCGCATGATGGCGTGCCTGTCACCGCCCACCGCGTCACCAACGTCGAGGCGAGCCCCTACCGCTACTCGATGGACCCGCTGCAGATGCTGAAGCTGGAACGCGCTCGCGAGGACAGCGGCGAGACGCTGTTCTCGATCTACCACTCGCACGTGGCTTCCGAGGCCTACCCTTCACCGACCGACGTCCGCCAGGCGTTCTTTCCGCCCGGCGAGATCGAGCGCGATCCGATGTACTCCGACACCTTCTACATCCTCGTATCGCTCGCCTACGACCCCCCGCACGTGCGTGCCTTCCACATCCGCACCGGCGGCGAGATCGAGGAAGAGCCGATCGAGATAGAGGAGTCCGCGTGACGGAGGACGCCTCGACCGCCGAGAACACCGATAGCCCGTTTGCACAGTTCGTTGGATTTGAGTCCGGCGGCCCGGCGGCCCGGAGGCGGGCCAGGCCGTGAGCCGCCTCGTCACCAAACTGCATCACCTGAATTCGACGGGTGCGATCCACGGTGGCGCGCTGATCTCGCTCGCCGACAACGTCGCCACGCGGATGGCCGGTCAGGCACAGGCCAGCGGGCCGAACGAGGACAAGTTCATGTCCGGCATCGACCTGCACGCGACGTTCCTGCCCAACCAGCTGGGCGGCACCGTCACCGCGACCACGCGCGTTGTGCTCGCAGGCCGTCGGGTCACCGTGATTCGCACGCAGGTGACGGGCGACAACGACAAGCTGCTCCTGGAGCTCACCACGACCCACATCCCGACCTAACGAGAACGAGGTCCCTGTGCCTGCACCGATCAAGATCGGCAACACCACCTTCACCTGGGGCGAACGCACCTACGTCGTTGGTGTCATTAACGTCACGCCCGACTCTTTCTCCGCCGACGGCGTCCTTGATCCGAGCCGCGCCGGCGACCTCGCCGTGCGTCACGTCGAGGCGGGGGCCGACTTGATCGACATCGGCGCAGAGTCGACTCGCCCGGACCACGCCGCGATCGACGCCGACGAGGAGTGGCACCGGCTGCAGTACGCGCTGATGGCGGTACGCCGCATGGTCGATGCCCCGGTGACCATTGACACCAGCAAAGCTGAGATCGCTTGCCGCGCCTTCGACCTTGGCGCTGACGCACTGAACGACACCTCCGGTCTGCGAGCTGATGAGGCGATGGCCGGCGTCCTCGCCCAGGCCGGCAAGCCCGCGATCGTGATGCACAACCAACGAGGCCGCTCGTTTGGCGACGACGTCATCGTCGACATCCGCGCGGGTTTCGAGGCGTCAATTGCCCTTGCTGCTGAGGCCGGTATCTCCGAAGAACTGCTGATCGTCGATCCCGGCTTCGGCTTTGGTTGGGGCCCGGTGCAAAATCTCCAGATGCTTCGACGGTTCAGTGAACTCCGCGCGTTGGGGCGACCGCTGCTGCTCGGGACCTCCCGTAAGTCGACGATCGGCGACGTGCTTGACCGGCCCTCGAATCAGCGCCAGTGGGGCACGGCGGCCACCCTCGCGCTTGCCGTTCAGCAGGGCGTGGACCTCGTGCGGGTGCATGACGTCGAGGAGATGAAGCAGGTCGTCCAGATGGCGGACGCGGTCGTGCGCGGCTGGGCCAACGAGTGACGGAGGCTGTGCCGACCGAGGACGGTAACCGTGCGTCGCGTCGCGTCTACCTCGGCCTCGGCAGCAACCTCGACGATCGCGCCGCGCAGCTCCGCAATGCACTGGACGCCCTGCGCGTCGGTGGCGTCGCGATCGATACGGTCAGTGCGCTCTACGAGACTCCGCCGTGGGGTGTCACCGACCAGCCCGCCTTCCTCAACGCCGCCGCCTCGGGCGAGACTGCGCTCGAGGCGACCGCGATCCTCGAACTGGCGAAGCGGATCGAAGCGGATGCCGGTCGTGACTTCGAGGCGCCGCGGTGGGCCCAGCGACCGGTCGACATCGACATCCTGCTAATCGAGGGTGAGACGGTCGCCTCCGCGCTGCTGACGGTCCCGCACGCGCTGATGCACGAGCGGGGCTTCGTGCTGATCCCGCTGGTGGACATCGCGGTGGAGGTGCTGCACCCGCTGGAGCGCCAGACCGTCGCGGAGCTTGAGGCGGCGCTGCCGGACTCAGAGCGAGTCGACGTGATCGACGTGGCGGACGCCGGTTGGTACGCCCTCGAGCGGTAGCAGTTCGCTCGAGGTTACTGGCCCTCGGGATGCTTGACGATGAAGTCCTCGGGGTCGTCCCAGTTCTGTTTGGCCATCGTGTAGCCCACCCAGATCGCCATCCCGGCGGCCGCCGAGAGGCCCGCGAATACGGGGAGTGCCAGCACCAGGTAGGAGCGTCGCACGACGCCCACGAGGAATAACAACAGCGAGAGCCCGGTGCCCGCCATCAGCGCCTTCCCGACGCGTCTCGTCTCTTCCTGCGTCATCAGGAGGCGTCGCTGGTCGCGGGTGTGCCGTCGATCGCCTCGCGCAGGTCGGGCGGCAGCAGATTCGGGATACCGTCCTCGATCGGATACACGTGGCCTTCTTCACAGGTAAACGTGCCCTCGAGGATCTCGCTACCGTCCTCGCGCGTGACCTCAAGCGTCAGTGCGCTCTTCGTCACGGGGCAAACGAGGATGTCCATCAGATCGCGACGCATCGGGGCCTCGACTTCTCTGCCGGCAGTGTGCGCGGCGTGGGCGATCATAGGAACGGCACCGGCGCTGGGCAATGCGGCGGGCCCCGTGCTGGTGAGCATGCGGGGTCACGGCTAGACTCACCGCGCGCCAGATGCTGTTCGGGGGTTGGATGACGACCGACGCTGATTGGCCCGCGCCCGACGCTGGCCCGACGATGATCCCGCTCCACCGCGCGATCGCGCGCCTGACGCCGGACTCGATTGCAGTGAAGCAGGCACGCGCAGGCCTGATCGGTCCGTTCATCGAGCTGCTCGTCACACTCGCCTCCGTCTGGGCGATCGTGAACTACATCAACTCGCTGCCGCTGTGGCTCCTCTTCGTGTTGCTGATGCTCACGATCGTGCTCGGGCCGCTGTCCGTGATTGGCCTCGTGAACAACGTTGCCGGCACCAGTTTCATGATGGAGCGCGCCAAGGAATCCGCCCGCTGGCAACAGGGGTTGCTGGGCCTGGGAATCGGTACCTACGAGCTCGTGCCGTTCTGGCGCATTCGGCACTTCGTCGTGATCACCGACTACGACGACGTGCTCGCCTCGGGCATCGCGCAGGATATCGTGCACTGGGAGATCGTCCTGGTGAAGGACAACGACAAGGAGCTCGCGGTCGGCAGCGTGATCGTCCCGCGCACGCTCGCGCTCGAGGCTGGCGAGCGCGCGAACGCCCTCGTCGAGGCGCTCGGCGAGATGTCCGGCGCCTCCATCCGCCTGGCCGACCTCGAAGGCATCGAGGATCCCGAGGCGGACCCCATCGAGGACGAAGCCGACGACGAGTACGATGCAGACCTGACCGACGCAGACTGAGGAGATGGCGATGGGCCGAGCGATGGAACTGATGCGCGACGCGAAGACGATCGCCGTCGTCGGTGTGTCCTCGAACCCGACGCGCCCCTCGAACGAGGTCGCCCTCTACCTTCAGGAGCACGGCTTCACCGTCTACATGGTCAACCCGCGCGAGACCGAGGTCCTAGGCCAGCCTGCCTACGGCAGCGTCAAAGAGCTACCCGAGCCGGTCGACATCGTCGACATTTTCCGCCGCTCGCCTGACGTCCCACCGGTTGTCGACGACGCGATTGCAGCAGGCGCCAAGGCGGTCTGGATGCAGCTCGACATCGTCCACGAGGACGCCGCGACCAAAGCCCGTGCCGCTGGCCTTGAGGTGGTGATGGACAAGTGCACGAAGATAGAACACCGGAACCTCCCCTAGCCTCAGGCCAACCTCAGCCGCCAGCAACCCCCGATACACGTGGTACGATATCTGCCTAGCGGGACCTGTTTTCAAAGGCGCGCGGTTGACACATAGCCTTCGTGAAAAGTGCGGAGTGTTTGGTGTTTTCGCTCCCGGCGACGACATTGCTCGGCTGATCTTTTTTGGCCTGCACGCTCTTCAACATCGCGGCCAGGAGTCTGCCGGTATCGCGACCAGCGATGGCGAGCGGCTCCGGCTCTTCGCCGAAATGGGCCTCGTCACCCAGATCTTCGACGAGCGAGCGCTCACCGGTCTTCCCGGCACACACGGCATCGGCCACACCCGCTACTCCACCACTGGCTCCAGTCGCCTCGAAAACGCGCAGCCTTTCATCGTCAAGGGCCCCCACGGCCCACTTGCCGTCGCCCACAACGGCAACATCGTCAACGCCGAACTGCTTCGCGAGGGCCTGATCGAAGACGGCATCACCTTCGAAACGTCCAGCGACACCGAGGTGATCGCGCGGCTGCTCGTGAACTCCAGCGCAGAGACCTGGGAGCAGCGCTTTGCTCAGCTCATGCGCCGCGCCACCGGTGCCTACTCGCTGACCATCCTCACCCCCGGGGGCGTCTTCGCCGTCCGCGACCCAATGGGCGTGCGTCCGCTCTGTATCGGCGAACTCGACGACGACGGCTTCGTCTTCGCCTCCGAGACCTGTGCGCTCGACCACCTCGGCGCCCGCTTCGTCCGCGAAGTCGAGCCCGGCGAGGTTGTGTTCGCCAACGAGGACGGGCTCACCTCGTGGTTCCCGATCGGCAACCGCGACCTCAACGTCGTCAGTCCGCAGCGGCTCTGCTTGCTCGAGTTCATCTACTTCGCCCGCCCAGATTCGCGCATGGGTGGTCAGCTGTTGCACCCAGCGCGGATGCGTATGGGTGCGGCGCTGGCGCGTGAGTATCCGGTCGACGCCGATCTCGTCATCGGCGTGCCTGATTCTGCGACGGCCGCTGCGATCGGCTATTCGCAGGAGTCCGGGATCCAGTACGCCGAGGGGCTGATGAAGAACCGCTATGTCGGGCGCACCTTCATCCAGCCGGATCAGCGGCTCCGTGAACAAGGCGTTCAACTCAAGTTCAATCCGCTATCTGAAGTCATCAAGGGCCAGCGCCTCGTCGTCGTCGACGACTCGATCGTCCGAGGCACCACCACACCGCGCGTGGTGAAAATGCTCCGCGACGCTGGTGCCGCCGAGGTCCATTTGCGGATCACCTCGCCGCCGATCATCCATCCCTGCTTCTACGGGGTCGACATGGCGTCACGGGGTGAGTTGATCGCCGCGCAGAAGGATCTTGAGGGGATTCGGGTGCACGTCAGGGCCGACTCGCTCCACTACCTGTCGATTGAGGGCACCGTCGAGGCGACGAAGACCGGCGAGGGATCCCACTGCACCGCTTGCTTCACTGGCGACTACCCCAGCGAGGTCCCACTTGAACTCGACAAGTTCGCGCTCGAGGTCACCGAAGCCGGCGCGGCACGCGATCGCCACGCGCTGCCGGTACTCGAACGGCTGACCATCTGACGTTGAGACTGTTGCCATGCTCGATCGCCACGTACCCTCCGCTCCTGACAGCCACCCCTCCCCGGGAACCGCGGCATGACTGACTCATCTGCCACCCCGCTTCGCTACATCGACGCTGGCGTCGATGTAGCCGCCGCGGACCTGACGGTCCGGCGGTTCGCTGACATCGCGAAGCGCACGCGCCGCCCCGAGGTGCTTTCGAGCGTCGGCCCCTTCGCTGGGATGTTCCGCGTGCCCGAGGGCTACGCGGACCCCGTGCTCGTTGCGAGCGCGGATGGCGTCGGTACCAAGCTGTTGATCGCCGCGGCGCTCGATCGCTTCGACACGATCGGCGCCGACCTCGTCAATCATTCCGTGAACGACATCCTCACCACCGGCGCGCAGCCGCTGTTCTTCCTCGACTACCTCGCGACCGCCGACCTCTCGCAGGACCGGCGAGTCGAGTTGGTCGCGGGCATCGGCAAGGCCTGCGAGGAACAGAACGTTGCTCTCCTCGGCGGCGAGACCGCGGACATGCCCGACGTATACCGCTCCGGCGACTTTGACCTCGCGGCGTTCATCGTTGGCGTGGTCGATCGCGATCAAGCGATCGACGGCTCGAAGCTCGTAGCCGGTGACGTGCTGGTCGCGCTGCCGTCGGGCGGCCTCCAGACCAACGGCTACTCGCTGGTCCGCGAAATCTGGGCGCTCGGTAAGGGCCTCGGGGCTGAGCACGACCGGGAGGCGCTGGAGGCTCACTACGAGGAGCTGGGCGCCACCCTCGGCGACGCGCTGCTCGCGGTCCACCCGTCGTTCCTCGGCGAGCTGACGCCCTATTTGGCCGCCCTGCACGGCATCGCGCATATCACCGGCGGCGGCATCCCTGGCAACCTCTCGAGGTTGTTCACCGGACCTGCTGAGCAGTTGGGTGCCCGCATCGACCCCGACTCCTGGGAGACACCCGCTATCTTCGAGCTGATTCAGCGCACCGGCGGCATCGAGGACGCGGAGATGTACCGCGCGTTTAACATGGGCGCGGGCATTATCGTCGCCCTCGAGCAAGGTGACGCTTCGGACCTCCTTACCGCCCAGCCGCAGGCATGGCGCATCGGCGAGGTCGTCGAGCGCTCTGCAGACGCTCCGCTCGTCGCTGGCATCCCGCTCTAAGAAAGGACCGCTCGGTGAGAGCCATCCTCGCTGTCTACGACAAGCGCGGTATCGTCGATTTCGCCCGAGGTCTGCACGACCTCGGTTGGGAGCTGATCGGCACCGGCGGCACGGCACGCACCGTCGCCGAAGCGGGCCTCCCCATCACCGAGGTCGCTGACTACACCGGTAGCCCGGAGATGCTCGGCGGTCGCGTCAAGACGCTCCACCCGAAGGTCCACGGCGGCATCCTCTACCGCCGCGGCAACTCCGAGGACGAAGCAGAGATCGTCGAGTACGACGTGCCGTCAATCGACCTCGTCGCGGGCAACCTCTACCCCTTCATCGAAACAGTCACCTCCGGCGATGCCGACCTCGGCGAGGCGCTGGAGCAGATCGACATCGGCGGCCCGACGATGATTCGCGCCGCGGCGAAGAACCACCCCTGGGTGCTCCCGATCGTCGATCCCGACGATTACTCCACGATCCTCGAGGCGCTGAAGAGCGCCGGTAGTCCCGGTGGCCCCGAGGGCGTCGGCCAGGACGTCCGCAAGGGTCTCGCCACCAAGGCATTCCAGCACGTCGCCCACTACGACACCGCAGTCGCCGAGTACCTCCGAGGCGACGACGATCCGTTTCCGGCGCAGCTCACGATCGCCGCGACCCACCTCGAGCAGTCGCGCTACGGCGAAAACCCACACCAGCGCGGCGCGCTCTACCGTCTCGATTCCGTGCGCGCGCCCGCCGAGGGCATCGGCGCCTTCGCGCAGCACCACGGGAAGGCGATGTCGTACGTCAACTTCCTCGACGCCGATGCGGCCTACAACCTCGTTGCTGATTTCGAGAGGCCCTCGGTGGCGATCATCAAGCACACCAACCCCGCCTGCTTCGCGACCGCGGACGGTGCCCTCCCCGGCGCGGATAGCGCCATTCTCGAAGTGAGCGTCGCCCCGCTCTACGAGCAGGCGCTCAGCGGGGGCGACTACGTTTCGGCCTACGGCGGCATCGTCGCCACCAACCGCGAGGTCGACATGGAGTTCGCGACCGCGCTCCGCGATGTTCGCAGTCCGGAGACCGGCTCGCGCATGTTCTACGAGATTGTCGTCGCTCCCGGGTACGACGACGATGCGCTGGAGCACCTGAAGAAGAAGTCCAAGGACCTCCGCATTCTCACAGCCCCGATCGGCGAGCCGCGACGGTCACGCCTCGAGATCCGCTCACTCCGCGGCGGCTTGCTTGTGCAGGACAGCGACCTCTCCGACGACCAGACCTTTGACGTGGTCAGCGAGCGCCAGCTCACGTCCACCGAGGAATCGGACATGCGTGCCGGCTGGGTCGTCTCGAAGCACGTCGCTTCGAACGGGGTCGTGTTTGTGAAGGACGGTGTGTTGGTCGGCATGGGTGCTGGCCAGCCGAATCGGGTAGGCAGCGCCCAACTCAGCGCTGAGCAGGCCGGGGAACGGGCGATCGGCGCCGTCGCCGCGACCGATGCCCTGATCCCGTTCCGCGACACCGTTGATGTCTGCGCGGCCGCTGGCTGCACCGTCGTCGTTCACACCAGTGGCTCCATCCGCGACGACGAGGTAATCGCCGCGGCAAACGAGCTGGGCGTCTCCCTCGTCGCGACCGGCGTCCGCCACTTCCGCCACTAGCGATGGCTCGCTAGTGCTCGAACGAATAGCCAGCGAGAAAGTCGTGGCGGTCGATCAAACGGTTCACGGCTTCGATCGCCTCGTCGCTCCACTCCACGCGGCCTCTTGTCACGCTCGGCCGGTTGTTGACGATATTTGCGCATGCTTCGAGGTAGTCTCGGGACGCCCCGAGTTCCATGAATGAGCAGATCCGGTCCAGTTCGCCGGTAGGGTCCGCGACGAATTCCCCCGATCGCACGTCTAGGAAGCGACCCGGAATTGGCTGTTCGCGAATGCGCTCGCTGACCGCATAGCGCCGCTTGAAGCCGGCGACCGCATCCCCAAGGGGCCGGTCTCGTCGTCCCCGCAGCCCCGCCGTTGAGATGTTGTCGAACGGATTGCGTGTCACGTACAGGATCCGAAGCGGCATCGGTAGTCGCGCCTCGAGCCGCGGCAGCAGCGTCGGGTCACGCTGGATCATCAAACTCGATCCGTCGCCCTTCTTGTCTCCGATCACCCGCAGCTCCCGGTAGCGACCCTGGTACTGCCCCGCGACCGCATAGAATAACCGGTCCACTCGCTGCCCCGTTCGGTGAACTGTTCCGCGCTGCGGACGATCAACTGGAAGATCTGGGTCGGCGAGAACCCGCCTCCGAAGTAGCGCAGCGCGTTCAGCTCGTGCGAGATCACCATCACCGGATGAGCATTGAGTAGTGCCCCAATCAGACTGTGCGAACTGCGCGGGTATCCGACGAACATGCAGTTGGCGTGCAGTTGGCGTGCAGTTGAGCGAATCGATGCCGCTCAGAGGGGATCCTCAGGCCCGTGCCCCCGTAGAGTAGTAGCCGCTGAGACCGCTGCGGGAGGCCGCCCACGAGATATATCTTGGTCCGAGTGTCGAACACCTGCGAAGCCCGCCCTGCCGGAGCACGCTAGCTCATGCGGTCATCATTCCATGCCGCAGCAGCGGTCATTACACGCAAGCTCGGATACCCGACCGTTCGGATCGGAGCGGACGACCGTACTACCGGCTGAGACACGCACGTGGCCGCACAGCCGACGACCGATCGCAAATCCCGAGACTCCACGGCCCCGCGAGACACACCACGCACCACGAGAGACACTAGACCCTGCCGAGGAGGCATCACCAGATGGCGACTGTTGACCTCGTCATCCCCTGCTACAACGAGGCGCACGTCCTCGCGGGTAGCGTCGAGCGCACGCTCTCCTTCCTCGGTGACCATCCGGAGCACGAGTGGCGGATCGTCGTCGCAGACAACTCCTCGACCGATCGCACGCTCGAAGTCGCTCGCGAGCTGGAGGCCCAGCACCCTGGCGCGGTGGTGGCGCTCCACATCCCGGTCAAAGGTCGAGGCCTCGCCTTGCGAACGGCCTGGCTGACCTCGGATGCTGACGTTCACGCCTATATGGACGTCGATCTCTCGACCGACCTCGGTCACTTGTCTGCGCTCGTCGATCCGCTCGCAGCGGACGAAGCGGACTTGTCCTATGGGAGCCGCCTCGCCTCGGAGTCCGAGACGGAGCGTGGTTGGCGTCGCGAGGTCATCTCACGCAGCTACGTCCAGATCCTTCGCTGGGGTGGCGGCCTCCGCGTAAGCGACGCGCAATGTGGCTTCAAGGCGATCCGGCGAGAGGTGGCGCGGTCGCTGTTGCCCGTTGTCGAGGACACCGGGTTCTTCTTCGACTCGGAATTGCTGATCGTCGCGCAGCGGAACGGCTATCGTCTCTGCGAAGTATCGGTGAAGTGGACCGATGACCCCGATAGTCGCGTGAACGTCTGGAAGACCGCACTTTCCGATCTCCGAGGATTGTGGCGGCTATGCCGCCATGGAGTACCGGCTCCGGTCGGCGCTGGACCGCGACAGACATAACCATCCGGCACCGCGAGCGCCGACTCACGGTCCGAATCTCAGACTGTTATCGCGATTTCCTTGACCCTACATGGGGCGATCGCTAATTTCGGCACACCTTCCACGGGTCTGCCGTGCGAAGGCTTCATCTGCGGGCGTCGACGCGTTCGTCGGTAGGAGGCACTTGTGATCGGTGAAGGCGAAGGGCTCGAATTGCTCGCCGTGTTTGTCACCTTCATGCTCGGCCTCGGGATCATGGTCGTGCTCGGGAAGTGGTGGGAGGCATAGCCGCGATGCTGTGTCTCAACTCCTTCAACCGGAATCTGGGGTAGCCGATGGCGACGACGGAGCAGCCACAGGGCCGATCGCTTGGTGATCGCCTGTATGACGGTGCATTCAAGAACCGCCTCTGGAAGTCGATTTTCCGTTCCGGCTACCCGAACACCCCTCGAAACCAGATGCTCGTCGTTGCGACGAACGTGTTCCTTCACCTCCACCCGACCCGGATCCACCGGACTCACGTCAAAATCACCCACACCTTCTGTCTCGGTGGGCTGTCCTTCTTCCTCTTCCTCGGCCTGACCATCACCGGCGTGCTGCTGATGTTCTATTACGTGCCGTCCATTGAACGGGCGTACGGAGACATCCTGGCGCTCGATACCGATGTCCGATTCGGCAAGTTGATGCGTAACCTGCATCGCTGGATGGCGCACGGGATGGTGCTGACCGTCTTGATGCACATGATGCGAGTTTTCTACACCGGCGCGTACAAGCCGCCGCGTGAGTTCAACTGGGTTGTCGGCGTCGTGCTGCTCGTACTGACACTACTGCTGTCGTTCACCGGCTACCTGCTGCCGTGGGACCAGCTCGCGCTCTGGGCTATCACCGTCGGTACGAACATGGTCGGTTCCGCGCCGATCCTCGGTGAGCCGAACCGCTTCGTGCTGGTCGGTGGCTTCCAGGTCGGTCAGGCAGCCCTGATTCGCTTCTACACGCTCCACGTGATCGGTCTGCCGTTGCTGGCCGCCGTCTTCATGGCCGTGCACTTCTGGCGCATCCGCCGCGATGGCGGCCTCGCGCGGCCGCTGTAATGCCGAGGTTGAGTGTGGTGAGTCGACGCACGCTGACGCGGGACGGGAGTCTCCATGGCGGTTGCTGAGCAGGTGCAGCCAGCTTCGAGCGCAGTACGCGGGCGTCAACGTCGCGTCCGCGAGGAAGAGTTGCTCGTCTGGCCGGATCTCGTCTTCGTCGAGTTCATCTCGGCGGTATTGTTCCTCGGGCTACTCGCCATCCTGTCGGTCTTGGTCGACGCGATTCTCCTTGACCAGGCGAACCCGGCCATCACGCCGAACCCATCTAAGGCGCCGTGGTATTTCCTGAACTTGCAGGAACTACTGCTGCACATGCACCCGGCGCTCGCCGGGGTGATCGTTCCGACGATAGCCCTGGTGGCGCTCGGTGCGATTCCCTACTTCGACAACAACAACGACCATCAGGGCGAGTGGCTGACGAGCCCGCGGGCATGGCCCAACCTGATCGTTGGGGCGATTGTCGGTGCGATCGGTACGACGCTGCTGATCTTCTACGACGCTTCGTTCCACGTCCGCATCTACGAGTGGATAGCCAACCCCGGCGAAGGTCGCTTCCTGTTGGGTACGACGACCGATAATCCGGCCTTCAACGGTTGGCCTGATTCGCTCAACTGGCTGAAGAGTCTCCGGTCGCTTCAGACCGAAGTGAACTGGCCTTCTGATCTGGAGTCGATCCCGCTTGGGTCGAAGTTGCTCCGCACCGACTTACTGGGATTGCCGGCGATCGACCTCGATGTGAACATCCCGGCGATGATTGTTGAGCAAATCATCCCGGTCTCGATGATGGTGGGCCTGCCACTGCTGCTCGCAGCCGCGGCATGGAAGACAAAAGTCGCGCAGACCAAGCGCGACCACATGATTATGCAGTTCAGCGGCTTCATCGCCGTGTACGTCACGCTGACGATCATCGGGACCTTCTTTCGAGGACAAGGCCTCGAGTTGGTGCCGTACACAATCTTTGCCGAGTAACACGCAGCCACCCCGCAGGCGCTGACGCGTTTGCTGGAGGGAGCATCGAGTGGCGAACGAAACCCAGACCGAAACCCCGCCAGATGGGCCCGGTGCGACCGACGCGTGGCGAGAAGCGCTTGCGTCGCGCCGCACTGAGCTCGCCGAGCCCGAGAGCGTCCCGACAACGCAGGCCGCCCCGCTCGAGGTCGACGTTTCGCGGCGCAACTTCCTGCGGGCGTCGTTCTGGACCGGCCTGGGCGTCACCATCGGCGGCGGCGTGGCGCTGTTCCTCGACTTCTTCTACCCGCGTAACGTCAAGGGTTTCGGCGGACCTGTTGCCGGAGGCAACGTTGCTGACTTCGAACGTGGTGCGTCGCCGGTTGCGAGCAGCGCCGGTCAGTACTGGATGGCCAACCTCGATCCGGCCGACACTGCTGACAACGGTACCGGTGGTGCTGCGGGCCTGATGGCCCTCTGGCGCAAGTGCCCGCACCTCGGTTGCACGGTGCCGTGGCGTCCCACTGCCGCGGTGGAGGTCTCCAGAGAGACCGGCTGGTACCAGTGCCCCTGTCACGGCTCGACTTACACCAAGGCAGGGATCCGTGTGTTCGGCCCTGCGCCTCGCTCGATGGACACGATGGCGATCGAAATCGACGCCGCTGGCGAGATCACCGTGCAGACCGGCGCGATCACCTCGGGCGGCCCTGACAACCCGGAGCGCGCGGTGACTCATCCGCTGCTGCCGACCTAGATGACGATTGTGCGTACACACCCGGACCGCGGAACGGTGACTGCATGAATACGAGCAAACAGGTCAACGCGATGATCGGCCTGATGTTCTTGGTGGCCGTCTTTTTTGCCGCCAACGTGCTCAATGAGCCGAACCGCCAGGAGACGGCGCTCGAGGAGCAGACCGATGTCTTCGTCGAGCGTGGCGCCGAGATCTTCGTGCAGAATTGCCGCTCCTGCCACGGCCTCGAGGGGCTCGGCATGGGAGAAGGCGCGATAGCTCCTGCGCTGAACATCCCGGCGTTCCTGATCCTCGGTGAGGACAATGAGTTCGGCGTGGACGCGACCGCTCTGGGTGTCGCGGACGGGATCCGCGACTTCCTCGGAAACACGATTGCCTGCGGTCGCACGAATACTGCGATGCCGGTTTGGGGAGACCAGTTCGGCGGCCCGCTGTCGACCCTCCAGATCGAGTACCTCGTCACGCTGATCACCGAAGGTCGGTGGGATGTGGTGACGGAACTCGGGCACGAAGAAGATCTGCACCAGGATCCGCCGCGGACCCCCGAAGACGTGATCTCCGATGGCTCGGGCCTAGCGGTCACTTCCGAGAATTGTGGTCAGTACAATGGCCTCACAGCGCGCCCCTTCCGTGACCGCGATCCGTTCGCCGGCGAGTCCGACAGCGGTGAGACGCCTGAGCCCGGCGAGACTCCGGAGCCAGGCGAGACGCCGACCGTTGGCGGACCTGCTGACGCCCTCGTACAAGGTCTCCCGGTCGGCGACTACTACTTGACGCTGTGCGTCGGCTGTCACGGAGTGAACCGCGAAGGTGGCATAGGCCTACCGCTCACGCCCGACGCCTTGACAGAACCCGACGAGTTCTACACCGAAACCATCAAGAACGGGCGCCCGGGGACCGCTATGGCGGCGTACGGCGGCGGCCCCCGGCTGACTGACGAGGAAGTCGCGGCGATCGTTACCTGGGCCAAGAACGTCGAGCCATAGCGCTCGAGGCTGATCCATCTGGATCGTGAGCGGACGAGTTATTAAGCTGTTCGTGCACGTCTGCATATGCGCACTGAAGCTATCGGGGGATCTATGGCAGCGATCACGGGGAAACGGTACCGATGCTCCAGCTGCGGCGCGGAGTTCATCGTGACCCGCGGCGCTGACGAGGGCGATCTGCGCTGCGGCGACGAGCCGCTCGAGCAGATCTAGGTCGAGGAGGACTACCGTGGCCGTTGCACTGGGCAAGCGTTACAAGGACGAGAGCACCGGCATCGAGGTGCTCTGCATCAAGCCGGGCGAATGCAACCTGAACGTCGATGGACGTGGCATGGAAGAACTCCAGCCGAAGGTTCTGCCGTCCGCTGACTGATACCCGCATCGGGCGTGCCCGCGTTGACGCGCGGTCAGGCCGCATCTACGCTCATGGACGCGCACCGTTGGTGTGCATCTGTTTGATTGGCGCCGCATCGACCTGCTGATGGTCGGGCTGGGCCGAGGAAGGTCTGACTGCGACGTGGCCGAAGTCACCATTGGCGAGTCAGAATCGCTCGACGCAGCACTGCGTCGCTTCAACAAGCGCGTGCAGTCGGAGGGCATTCTGACCGCGGCCCGGCGGCACGAATACTACGAAAAGCCCTCTGAGAAGCGAAAAAAGAAGGAAGCGGCCCGACGCCGCAAGCTTCGGAAGTCGATCATCAAGGCCCAGAAGCGGCGCGAGTTCTTTTAGCCCGCTGGCCCTCCACCCGCCGCAGTGAGCGTTTATGTGCGCTGATCGCGCACGGCCTCTGTGCGGCCCCATCTATGCTGGGGCGCATCGCAGCCGATCGGAGATGCCGTGAGCACCACCGCAGCCACACTTCGCAGTGAGATGGTCGCGGCGACGAAGCTCGGCGACCGTCCGCGCCGCGACACGATGCGCCTACTCATGGCTGCGATCGAGAACGGTCGAATCGAGGCCGGTCACGACCTCGATGGCGATGAAGCGCTGAAAGTCCTGCAGACGGAGGCGAAGCAGCGCCGCGACTCGATCGCCGAGTACACCAAGGGCGGGCGTGACGATCTGGTCGCCAGCGAGAACGCCGAGCTCGAGATCATCCAGGAATTTTTGCCGGAGCAGCTCGACGACGCGGTGGTGCGCCAGATCGCAGCGGAGACGATCGCCGAGGTGGGCGCGACTGGCATGGATGACCTCGGCAAGGTGATGGGGCCGCTGATCAAGAAGCTTGATGGGCGCGCCGACGGCCGCGCCGCGAACTCGGCTGTGCGCGAACTGCTCTCGAGCTAGCCGCTCCGCCGAGCGATGTGCTGATCCGATGACGCAGCAGGTCAGACGTACTCCACTCCCGCAGCTCCCTCGTGCCGAGGGCCGGGCGGCAAGCATCTTCTTCGCCGCGCTACTGTCGACCCTCCTCTTCGCAGTCCTGTTCCCATGGTTCCCCGGTGGCCAGGTGCTTGATGTTGGCGCGACGGTTGAGCGGGACGTGCTCGCTCCGCGCGATGCCAACTACGAATCGTCGATTCTCACGCAGCAGCGCCGTGACGAGCGGGCCGCCGAGGTCGCCGACGTCCTCGTGCTGGACACAGACGTGCGCGACAGTCAGCTTGAGGGCCTCGACGCGACGCTCAGCGCAGTCGATGCGATCCGCGGCGACTCGGTGCTCTCTGCTTCGGCCCGCGAGAGCCAGGTACGGGCGATCCCTGGCACTGAACTGTCGCAGCGAGCGGCCACCACGATCGCCGCCTCGGACTTCGCTCAGTGGCGCACCCTGTCCAATGAGGCGCGCAGCGCCCTCGGCAGCACCCTCGCGGGGGCGATTGGCGAGGATCAGGTCGCTGCGGCCCGCAGCCGCGCAGCCGGATTGCTCTCGCCAGCGCTCGAGGCCGGTCAGATCATCGCGCTGCGCGAGCTAATCGATCCGCTGATCGTCCCGACCCTCACGATCGATGACGACCGTACGGAGCTGTTGCGTAGCCAAGCACGGGCGAACACACCGCCCGTCCGCGTGGACTTCTCCCGCGGCGAGATCGTCGTCGAAGAAGGCACCACGCTTGCCGCGGCCGACGTCGAGGCGCTCGACGAGCTCGAGATTCGTGCCACCGGAATCGATCCTCAGCAGATCGCCGCGACAGCACTGGTTGCCATCCTCGCTGGAGCGGCGATCGTGGGGTATCTCGCCGTGGCCCGACCGGCCTCGGTACGCGGACCGCGGCGCGTGGTCCTGCTCGGGCTCTTGCTAATCGTGCCGGCCGCGACCGTGAAATTCGCGCTGCCGCTGGTGGCGCCTGATCTCGATCGGCACTTCCTCGCGCATGCCTTGCCGATCGCGGCGGGGCCGATCGCTGCGGCGGTGCTGCTCGACGTCGGTGTGGCGGTGCTGCTGTCGGCGATCCTCGCCGGACTCGTCGTCTTCACCAGCGCCTACGCCCCAGGTCTCGATGTCGGTGGCGCTGCGGCGCAGCTCGAGACGACTCGACTGGCCCTCGGGACGATCGCCGGTTCGCTGGCGGGGGTGTTCGTCGCTGCCAACGCGGACCGGTTGCAGCGGTTCCTCGCCGCGGGGATCGCCGCGGCGGTCTCGTCCGGACTCGCTGTCTTACCGATCTGGCTGATCGACACGGATGGTGGATTCGTCGATCTGATCTGGTTGGTGGGCGCGGTATCGGCGAGCGGTCTCCTGTCCGCGCTGATCGGCGTTGGTGCCTTCGTCCTGTTGAGCAGACCGTTCGGCATCATCACCCGCGTCGAGCTGATGGAGCTGGCCCAGCTCAGTCAGCCAGTGCTACGCCGCCTCCAGGACGAGGCGCCGGGCACGTTCCAGCACTCGATCCTCGTCGGCAACCTCGCCGAGCGCGCCGCGGACCGGATCGGTGCGGATCCGTTGCTCGCCCGTGTCGGCGCCTACTACCACGACATCGGGAAGCTGACGGCGCCGGGCTTCTTCATCGAAAATACCGGTGGCGAGGGGAACCCGCACGAGGGCCTCGATCCGTTGCAGAGTACGCGTGTCATCATGCAGCACGTGACTGGCGGCGTGGAGCTGGCCCGCAAGTCCGGATTGCCCGAAGTGCTAATTCAGTTCATCCAGCAGCACCACGGTCGCCGCCTCGTCAGCTTCTTCTACCGGCGTGCCGCCGAGGTCGATCCCGAAATTGAGACCGACCTCTTCCGCTACCCGGGTCCGCGTCCCCAGTCTCGCGAGGCGGCACTAGTGATGCTCGCCGACAGCGCCGAGGCGGCGACGCGCGCGACCGGTGACAAGAGCGCGGAGAACATCCGCGAGATCGTCACCAACACCTTCCGCGAGCGGATCGACGAAGGTGAGTTCGACGAGTCGCCGATCTCCCTGCGAGACCTCGGGGTGGTGCGTGAGACGTATATCTT
>Ga0115002_10001307_pt1 | contig 34267 bp, 29 predicted proteins | sample ArcticOcean_MG_C_8_FD_89576 | JGI IMG/M metagenome (GOLD analysis project Ga0115002, IMG submission 89576) | Marine microbial communities from western Arctic Ocean - ArcticOcean_MG_CB11_86 | ecosystem: Environmental > Aquatic > Marine > Oceanic | place: Arctic Ocean: Canada Basin | collected... | reverse complement strand
AGGCGATCAACGCTTCCATTCGTTCCAGAAAGATCTCACGACGGGTCTTTTTCTTTTTGTTGTCGTATTCGATCTCGGCGAACGACTTCTACTTCATCCCTCTCCCCTCATTCGTATCGTTAGCATCAGTATGCCATAATCAACAACTAATTCAGAGGTTCTTTAGTTAACGGTTTAGCCCAGACGCACCCGCAGGTAGCGCTCCCTTCTTCCCTGAAGCCTGCTCTTGTCGGGAACATTTGTCCGTCACGGCCTGATTGTTGACGCTCGTAGGGAAGAAACCTTAGTTTGTGCCTGTCCCGGAATTCCGTTATTGCAAAGGATCAGGCCGGGCCCACCATCAGGAAGCGCCGATTAACGGCGTACCGATTTCTTGTTCCTTAGGTCTCACCCGACAGGACTCACCCCACAGACTCAGATGACAGAGGGACACTCACTTTGGAAATCGCGGTAACCGCCTGGCGTTTTGGCACCGGGGGCAAAGCATCCGAACTCGCCCGACAGGCCGTGATTGCCGAGTCGATGGGATTCCACTCATTTTGGCTGCCGGAGAATCATTTCACCGGCCCCACCGCCATCCCCGCACCACTCATGTTGCTTGCCGGCGTTGCCGCGCAGACCGAACGCATCGGGCTCGGCACCACTAGCCTGTTGCTGCCGATCAGACACCCGATAGCTACCGCAGAGGAAGTCGCGGTCCTGGATCGCATGTCAGGCGGCAGGGTTATCCTCGGCATCGGCCGCGGTTTTCAACCGGCCATGTTCACCGCATTCGACGTCCCCGTCGCCGACAAGCGGAAACTCTTTAAGGCTCATCTCACAACGATGCTGGCTGCCTGGCGCGGCGAACCCGTGGCATTCCACGATGGCGAACCTGTCCTCCTCGCACCGTTGCCTGTGCAACAGCCGCACCCGCCGATCTGGGTCGCGGCATTCGGTCCGCTTGCCCTTAAACAGGCGGGTTCACTGGAACTGCCATACCTCGCGTCGCCGATGGAGACCGAATCGGTACTCGTCGAGAATTACAACACGCACCGGGCCGCGCTCGCAGAACCGAATCCGGTCGTACCTCTCATGCGGACCGTGTTTGTCAGCAAAGACCGGGCGACCCTTTCCCGGGTGCGTGATCAATTGGGCACGGAGACCCGACGATCGCCGGCAAAGGATGTCGACGACTGGGCCATCGTCGGTGACCCGGAGCAAGTTGCAGCCCGGATTCAGTCATACCGGGCGAGCACCGGCATGACCCATCTCATCGCGCGCGGCCGCATCAGCGGCGTCGAAGAAGACGAACAGATAAGCTCCCTTGAGTTGCTGCTTGCCATCGCCCGGGATGCGTGAGCCGCCGTCGGGGACTACTGAACGATCTTGATCAACTGCCCCGGAGCTGGCTCGCCCGCGGGATAGAGCGCATTCATAAGCCTGAGCTTCTGTTCTGCGTAGTTGGTAATCGGGGACTCGGCGGCGAGTTCTGCCATCGTGGTGCCTTCTTCCGCGCGCACCACCTGGATCCTCGGCACCAGAGCGCGCGCGAAGTCCTCTTTGTCCATCTTGGCAAAGCTGAAAATCGTCGTGATGAATTGCTTGTCCGCCGCGATTTTCCGCAGGTCATGCTTGCCAGCACCCGTCAGAATGTAGGCCTTGCGGCGCTTGTCATCAAATAACGCAACGACCCGAACCGGACGCGGGCCAAACGGCGACTGGAATCGATCAGCAATGCCAAGGTAGCCCCGAAGCCCGCCGATGTTGACCTCACGACCCTCGCGAATCTTCATGCCAAGACGATCTCTGACGAATTTCTCGGGCTCGGCCTTGCGCGGCAGGCTGGCACTGCTGATCGTCAAAATCGCATCCCGTACCTGCGACACGGCCGCGACGCCAGAGTTGCCACTTTCGATTTGCCAGTCAGCAGGGAAGGACAACGTGATCCCCAACTTCGGATGGTAGAAACGATTCTTTCGCACCACGCCGATTTGCCGCGAGCGGCCATAAGCCAGCCCGTTGAGCTGCTGCACAAACTCATCAACGCGAACGAACTCCTCAAACTCATCGGCAAGCTCGGACGCGGATTCGATCGCTTCCTTGTAGCGCTTGTCATTGTCAGGGTGGGTCGACAGGAAGCCGTGGTAGACCGCTGGCTCCCGATGTTCCCGACGAGCCATCTCTATCTCAAGCCGGTCGCTATTCTTGAGCGTGTCGATTGTCTTCAACATGGCGGACGGGTCATACCCCGCCCGGGCCATAAACTCGGCGCCGACTTCATCCGCCTCCAGCTCATTACCCCGGCTATAGCCCTTCATCCAGAGATCGCTGGTGACAACGCCCAACTCACCAATGCCGTAGTGGCCCGTCGCTATGGCTGCAACCTGCGACACGGCATTGAGCACCTGGGTACGGGTCTTGGCCTTCAGGATGTGCTTTTGCGTCACGTGGGCAACCTCGTGTCCAAGCACAGCGGCAAGCTCAGACTCCGAGTTCATGTGACTCATGATGCCGCGGGTGATGTAAATGAAGCCACCCTCGACTGCAAACGCATTGACCAGATCGTCGTTCAGCACGGTGAACGTGAACTCAAGATCCGGGCGCGTACTTTCGGCAACGATTCGCTGGCCCACACGGTTGACGTAAGCCTGGATAATTGGATTCTTGTAGAGGCCAAAGCGCGCCATGATCTGCTGGTGTTTGACCTTACCCTGCTCTACCTCTTTTTTTTCCGACAGAGCGAACGCGGTCGGTGTCAGGCCGGGCAAGAACAACATGGCCGCGGCAAGGGCAAGGGCCTGGAGGACCGGCCAGCGAAGACTTTCACGCGGGGCGTAACGTCCAGGCTTTCCGCTCAGACGCCAACGCCTTACGCCACAATCCACGGACATAATGGGCCTCCAACATTGCGTGGGGTCACGTTTGATTCTGCGGGTCTGCTCAACGCGGCGTTCCCCATTTGGGCTGATCCAGGCACGGGCGCGATCAACGAGCTGAACAGGCACTGATTACATTAGACAGGATAAAACCTGAAAAATCCCTGAACCACTACCGCCATCGGCTTCCTTGTCGGGCGTTCCTGGTTGCCCGCCCCATATGCCCGCCAAACCCGGTGCCCCCTCCGAGACCTTTCGAGCGTGCCAACTACGCTTGCGCGACAACCTCTTTGCAAGGCAAACCGTCTCCACACGGCCATTCTCCTGGCCGCAACAAGGCGGGCTTGCACACAAACGGACCGGCTGAGGCACACTTTTGAGTGCAACGCCGGTCAAAGAAGCGGTGACGCGTACCGTCGGTCGAGCTGGTTTGCGGGGGCACATCGGCAACCCGGAACCATAACCAACTTCCAGGCAAGCGCCTCGCAAGCCCCTCGACCCTGTGCGGCCCACGGTGCGGACGTCCTCATTGACGAGTGCACGCATTCGCGTCAAGGTTAATCCGCAACATTTGGCGGCGACAACACGTGGTGTTTCCCACCGACGATTCCCCAAGCTTCCTGACATGACAAGCAAGCAATCCCTGACAAAAATGCCGAAGTTGACTGTCGACACAGGCTGCCACCGCACCGAATCAGGCAGACGCAGTGCGACGACAAGGGACACCGCGCCAGGATCGAACCCGTCGCTCATGACGCGGATCACGCTAGCGTTGGTCTCGATGTACTGTGCGTTCGCGGCTGCATTCACTCTCGCATCCGACATTGATTTCCTCTACCGCGACATCACATTCTCGGATCCCGATACAGCCCTCCTGCACGCCGAGTTTCTCCGAGTCGTCGACAGCGACGAACCCGACTCCATCACCCGTGCGGTGACAATGCTGGCCGATCTGCCTGCCGAAAACGAAACTCATACCACCCGCTCCATGCTCAAATCGAACCTCGCACTCGTTTCCTACATCGATGACCAGGCGCCAAACGCGCTGCTCTTGATCGATGAGGCGATCCGCGACGTCAGCCAGGCCCAGGGCCCATTTTACGATCAACTTCAGCCGATGTTGATGGTTCGCGGGACGATCCAGTTCGGGCTCAGCCAGTCGGATCAAGCTGTTGATTCGTTTCGCTATGCACAACACATCGCCCACCGTCAGGATGGCGTTTGGGCCAGTAAACAGGTGACCGCAGTGGAGCGCCTTGCAACGATCAACCACCTTCGGGGTCACCTCATTGACGCGGATCGTGAATTCAAGATGCTGCTCACGATTGATGAAAAACATTATGGTCGCGACAGCGAGGAACTCGTCCCCAGATTGCTCCAGCTGGGACAGTATTTCTCGATGCGCGCTGCCGCTCGCCTCCTGAACAATGAACGCCTGTCATCGGCGCGACGGGTTTCCATTCAGCAAGAACGAGAGGAACTTTTCAGGACCTCCCTGAAGATGTTCCGCCGTGCGCTGCAAATTGTCGAAGCAACCCACGGCAAGAATGACCTGCGACTCATCGAGGCGCTGCAGCGACTCGCCCAGGCACGTGTTCTGCACGGCAACGGGCGAGCCGCTGAGCGCGCCCTCGAGCGCGTCCTGTCAATCGTCTCCAGTAACCCTAGTTCGGATGCGCCCGAAATTGCCCAGGCAATGATCCAGCTTGGAGACCTTTACACAGTCACTTCGGATTCGCGCTCAGCCGAGATGTATGAAAAAGCCTGGGAGGTTCTCGATTCACCGGAGTACCACGCGCAGCAAGTGGAGACATTCGGCGCACCCAGGCAGATCTTTCCAAATGCACCGAAGTCGCTCCGCGAGAATCGGCCGTCTGAGGCAACCCGGGCGGGCGAACAGCTCTTCGTGATGGGTGAATACGCGATCGACCGATTCGGACGCGTAGACAACCTGCGCATCCTTGAAACCAACGTATCACCCGAACAGCGGCGCCACTTTCGCGCTGAGCTGCATTCGACGCGGTTTCGTCCACGCATCGTCGAAGGAGAGGCGGTGCGTACTGACGGCCTGACGGAGTACCGCTTCATCGAAAGCAGCATTCGAGAATTGAACAAATCCGCCAACGCCGACCCGGCACCCTCATCGTAAGGCCCGCGGGCCAGGCAGAGAATCACCCCAGAGAATTCGACGCCACGGCGCACAAAAACACCCCCCCCCTGAGTCCGGGGACTTAGCCCTCTTGGGGCGTCTCGTCTTGCGTGAGGAATGCTTTGAGTTGGTTGCCGAGCCCTTTGCACGCCGCGTTGCCCGGTCGAGCCATGATCGGAATCGGCAGAATCAGGCCGGCGAGATATGACGTACCGTTAGAATCTGCACTGATCTTGCCCGCGTTGGTCAGGTTCTCAAGATCCCAGATCGAGGCCTGATAAGACGCATCTTCCTCCCAGAAGCTGATGCCAAAGCAACCGCCACCGAAGCTGCTGACCGTACAGCTGAAGGAACCTCCCTTGTCAATCGTAATCGTGTCGCCGTCGATCCAGGCGAGGTATCGCACCTTCGAATTCTCGATCTGCTCCTGCACCCCCGGCTTGCTAAAGAGGCGGCCCAGGTCGTCCGCCGAAGTCGGCGCTGTGCGTGGTTCAAACCAGGGGTAGAGCTTGTCCTGGAATTCCGACTGCGAGATGAGTCTGATCGGACGGGAACCACTCTCCAGCACATCGGAAACGCACTCAGTAAAACTTGTCTCAGTCTGACGTTCATTGTAGGTCGCACGGCCAAGTATCACGATCGCCTCGTCGGACTTCATGCCAGTGTTCGCCTGACGAGACTCCTCGACCCGCGATGCCGCACATCCCCCGAGAACCAGTAGCGCCGCCAGCACCGCAACCCCCCGAGACAGGACACCGCGTGCCGGACCATCCTGTTGACTGTTCATTCTGATCATCACCTCTCGTGTGTCACGCAAAAGCTCCTGACTCATTCGCTCCCGTTGCCAAACCAATAGTGGCAGGAGCGAACTGTCTCGACTAACCCCCAACCTCGCCGTCCCGTACCCCTGCCAACCAGGCTTTAACGCCTGACTGACCCTGCAACCCCGTGACGAGCTTCGCGCCCCCATCCCGGATAGCCATCTCGGACGCTTTCTGCAACGCCTCGCCCTTGCCAAACAGTTGCGACTCGCTCTTGCCATAACCAACGATAACCCAATCACCGATTTCTTTACCCGCCATGTCATAGAGGGTAACCCGGTAGTGGATTGACGCAGAATAGAACTTGAGACCAGAGACGCCAGGCGTCAAAAAACCGTACTTGATGATCTTTGGCACGAGAACGCCGTCGATCTCTTTAGAGACATCACCGGTTACAGGCGGCTCTCCCACGTGAACAACCGACTCGAACATACCGCCGAGAACACCCTCGAAAAATCGGAAATTGTGGTCCCCAAGGCGGATCTTGAACGTGCCCTGTTCGCTAATGCTCTCTTCATGCGCGAAGGTTTTGAATTCATCCGAGTAATAAACGCCGATGCGAGCAGGCATCGGATCGACGAGCGGCGTGGGCAGGGACCCGGTGACATCGAGGCTCGTGACACAACCGGTCAGCGTGACCAGAAGCGCCAGACTGACCACCCCGCAACACCAACTGTTGACCCCGCCGATCACGGCTCTCACGTTTCGATTGATATCAACCAAGTACTTAACCATCATTTTGATATTATTTAGCATCGAACCCGGCGTACTGCGTGAGACACGCGCTAATCCTGAACCGGACCAAGTACGCCTGTCCAGTGTTCCCTATCTGGTGTTCATCTGGCAAGCACATCATTTACGCTTGTTCGCGAACAGCACGGGGTCCGCGCGTCGATCTTTCACCCTTCTACCCTTCTACCCTTCTACCGATGACCCTTGACCTTTGGACCCGTCGTGCTGCGCTCTCACGCCGTTGCACCCTCACGCACCTTCCCCCTGAATACCGACAATCACCCGAATCCCCACTTGTAGGAGTGAACTAGCATTGGCTTTCAATCGAAAACCGGGCCAATGATTAGTCTTTCGTCGAGAATTCCGCGACCCTTCATACGCATCACCGCGAGCAGATGGCAGACCACATGGCTGAACACTCGGCCGAGAGCAACGCGGCCCGACTTCCCGCTGACGCTAATTTCCCACTTAGCAGGACCGGGTATGCGGCGAAAAAATTCTCGAGGCAACGCAATCGAAATACGTCGGGGCGCGGGCTCATCCAATTGAGGCTGCCGGATAATTTGGGGCCTTGAACAGCGGCATCGCGCGACTTTCGGCGCGCCGGCAAGCGGCCAACCGCCCACCGCGTTGCCTCGAAATGAATGAACTATGAACCGACGCGAGAACGATCCCGGATCATTCAGTTTAATTTCAGGTTTAATCTGGGAGAATGCTGGACAGACTGTAACGACGAATCATCTGGGCGCAACATTTGTCATCGATTCACCCGACTCGTGCTCAACATCTCGCCGCAGACATGCCAATTGGAAATTCCAGTCACAAAGTAACGGTCATAGGATTCTCACAAGAACAGGGCGGGGAGACATCACATGAAGCCAGGTCAGTTGCTCCTCGGAGCTTTCGTCGCATTCGGTATAACCGGCTGCATCTCGCCGCCACCGATGCAGCCGACGTCTGGCATGCCGCCCAGCTCCAGCGTTCCCATCCCCGGTTCGATGCCACCACCCCCAAGCCGATCGATGCCCTCACCCATGCCGCCACTGCCGACGCCGCCACCGTCGTCGCCAAGCTCGGGCGGTGCTGGCATGCCCCCAGCCACGCCGACACCTCCACCACCTCCTTCCGGACCCTCAGGACCTGAGGTCAGTGGCCCGACGCGGCCAAGCTCGCCAACTGGCGAGGAGCCTGGCAGCAGCGGCCGCAAGAGTGACTCCGACGGCGGGCAGAGCGGTGAAGGCCAGGAACAGAGCGCTGGCGGTCAGGAAGGACCGATGGATCCGGCGACGGCAGCCAAGGTGCTGCGAGAAGCCGGCGGTCAGGTAGCCGCGGCCGGTGGTGCCATTGGTGCGTCTGCGAGTGGTGCGTCTGCGGGTGGTTCATCCGCAGGTGAGTCCGGTGCAGACAGTGACAGCGACGAGCAGACAATCCTGGACCCGGACCTCGAACGCGAAGAGGTCGAACCCGAGGCAGCGGAGCCCCAGGAACCAGACATCGCCGAGATTCCACTCGAGCGCACCGGGGATGACCTCATCGACATCGTCGACGAGCAAACGACGAGCGACTCGGAAGAGACGGCAGAGGAAACTGCAGAAAACAGTTCAAACAGCGACGAAAGCAATCCGGCTGAAACGCAGGAAACGGCCGACGCCAGCGAAAGCAGCCCCAGCGAAGCGGCAGAGAGCGCAGAAAGTGCGGATGCTCAGGAAAGCGCGAGCGCCAGTAGCCAGCAAAGCGCCAGCGGCCAACCAAGAGCCTCCGCCGCATCGATCGAGGTCGCTGAAGCCGGCCGCGTGCTCGAACAAGCGGGCCAGGCACTTGAGCGTGCCGCCGACGCGCTGGAATCTGCGGGTGACCAGGAAGCGCTGAACGCCGCGGCACACGATCTCGCCAGGGCCCGCGTTGCTGTCATTGTTGCCGCTGAAGGCCTCGAGGCCGCACGCGACACAATGGGCGACGACGAAGCATACGCGCAGGCCGCAGAAGCGCTTCGCAGCGCCGACTACGCGATCACGGTTGCGGGGCGGGCCATCGCTACCGACGAGGTGCCTGAAATGACGACCGAGGGTGCCGGCAATATGCAGGTGTCAATCCTCGACAAGGAACTGGAAGAGGCACTCCAGGACTTCGAAGGCGAAGTGGTCGATGCCAGGCAAGCCGTTCTGGACGAGGAAGCGCCACCAATTGTTGCCAGTCTGCCGAGTGTCATCGCTCGTGAAGACGGGGACGACCTTACCGACGCGCCCGATGACGGGTTCCAGTTTCCGGCCTCCCAGGACGGCCGCAATATGGAAGGCACGGATCCTAACCCGCTTCAGGTCGCGCAAGCCAACGTGCCTAACGACATTCCTGATGGCCAGGATGACGACATTGTCGCACGGCAACTTCGAGAGGCTGCGACGTCGGAGGCAGACACCGAGCTCCGAGAAAAGCTCTGGGATGAATACCGTCGCTACAAGGAAGGGTTGGCACAATGAGCAAAAAAGATCGCTCGCTGGCAACTGGAGCGCGACCATTCCTGATTGCAACCTGCACGGCTGCTGCACTCCTGATCATTGCCGGATGCTCGACGACCCAGGTGATTAAGGCAAACTCCACACCCGCCGAGCAGGCGACGGAGTTCGACCCTGCGGCTTCCATCGACATCGGCATCATGCCCCTCGAACCAGGAATCCCGACCGACGACAGGAAGCTCGAGGCCAGTCTGATTGTTCCAGATGTCAGACTCGCCGAGTCTCGCTTCATCGCCTACCACCTGAAAGACACCCTGGAGAAGACCGGCAACTGGGGTGCCGTTCGCGTAACACCAGGAGACGCCGAGTTTGTCCACCTGACTATCACCGGCGAGATCCTCGAGTCCGACGGTGAGGAACTGCGCGCGAAAATAAAGGCCACCGATGCGACCGGTCGTGTTTGGCTGAGGCGCAGCTACAAAGATGCAGCGAGCAAATTTTCCTACCAGTTGCCGCAAGAAGATGCGTTTCAGGATTTCTACAATGACATCGCCAACGATCTGCTAGAGGCCCGCCGGCAGATGAGCAAGGGCGACATCGCCGAGGTCCGCGAAGTAGCCGCCCTGCGGTACGCGTCCAGCCTTGCCCCCGACGCCTTCTCGTCCTATTACTCAGTAGTAAATGATCGCGTCATCGTGCATCAACTGCCCGCCGCCAACGACCCGATGATGAAACGAATTGAGCGGATCAAGGATCGGGATTACCTTTTCGTCGACACGCTCGACGACTTCTATGGACAGTTTTACCGAAAAATGCAGGCGCCCTACACAGAATGGCGCTTCTACACGTACGACGAAGCAATCAAGTTGGACCGGGTGAAGGGTGAGTCGACCAAGCGCCTGCTCGGCAGCGCGGCGCTCATTGCAGGCGGCTTATATGCCGGACAGAAATCCGGTACGTATGTCGGGCAAGCAGGCGCGGTCAGTTCAGTCATTGGCGGCGTCGGTCTGCTCAAGAGCGGGCTTGCCCGCAGGAAGGAGGCCGAAATCCACGCGGAGAGTTTGAAAGAGCTTTCGTCTTCGCTCGGCGCTGAGATCACACCAATCATTCTTGAGGTCGAAGGGCGCAACGTCGAACTGAGCGGCAGCGCCGACTCCCAGTACACCGAGTGGCGACGAATTCTCCGCGAGATCTATGCGGAAGAAACCGGCCTGCCCGCTCAATAGCTGCCCCAGCCGGAACAACAACGATGCACCCGAAACTCCAACCCGACGTTAAACTCGGCGAACGCTTCACGCTCCTTCGGCACCTGGAGGGCGTGGTGTCCGCCGAAGACTGGCTTGCACTCGATGTCGTGCAGAACACACGGGTGCGCCTGCGCATCTACACCCACACCCTGTCATCCGCAACCCGGGACGCGATCGACCTCTCATTGCGCCGCAGCCAGGGGCTGATCCATCCGAACATTCAACGGCCGACAGGTCTCCTGCATCTCGATGACTTCGATTGCCTGCCCAGCCCCTGGGTTGAAGTCGCGCCGTTTTCGCCAGAGTCGTGGCCGCAATGCTGGCCGCAAATAAAGACGCTGCTTGACACGCTCGTGTTCGCGCACGAACTCGGTCGCGCCCACGGCGACATGAGAATCAGCAACATTCGGCTCAAGGACGACGGTGAACCGCTGTTGCTCGATTTCGGCTTACCGCCGGTTGCCCGGCCCGCGCTGGGCCATCCGGCCGACGACATCCACGCCCTTGGCGTACTCCTCTACCCATTCATTTTCGGTATGCCGTGGTCCGCCGCTGCCGACTTTACCGGCGTGCAGCCCGTCGCGCAGCCCGTCATCGACCTCGTGCAACGCATGCTTGCCACGGACGCGGATCAGCGTCCCGACATTCGCCTGGTCCGCGCCACACTCGGGGACGATGCGACCGCCACTGCCGAGGTTTTGGTCAGCGCCGACTTCAGACGTCAGGAGCCGGCGTCGCCATCACCAGCGCTGGGCGAACCGGCAGCCGTATCAAACCACCGCCCGCCACGCGAGCGGCATGTCATGTCCGCCACCCTCGCATTCTCTATCTTTGCGGTTCTCGTCATCGCTGCCGGCGCGTTTTTCTACTTCCTGCCCGACGCTAATCCACCGGTTGCGTCGGTCAGGCCGACATCGCCCGTGGCGTCCGTACCGGCAAGCCAGTCACCGACTGCAGACCCGGTGGCGCCCGTCGATCCCGTACTCGCTCCGTTTGAGGTCGCACGACAGGAGAAAATGAAAGTCGACGCGGCTGAACTGGCCCGCGTGCTGGTCCGCAAGCAGGTTGAGCTGGAAGACCGGGGCGTGATGATCTGGGCGCCCGCCGAGTATGAGACGCTGAGAGATCGTGCGGTGCGCGCGGACGAACGCTATCGCGTCAAGGACTTCGAAGGTGCTGTCGATGACCTCAAGGAGACCGCGTACGAGCTCGATAAGTTGGTCGAGCGCATTCCTGACATCGCCAAAGGAGCTCACGAAGACGGCGCAAACGCACTCGAGGCCGGCTATACCCCCGAGGCAATGGATGCATACGGGGTTCTGATAGCGATTGATGCATCCGATGAGGAAGCAATAGCGGGCCTCGCCCGCGCCGAGATACTCGACGACGTGCTGGCCCTCGTCACGGATGGCGAAGTGCTTGAGGGTGCCGGCGACCTGCGCGACGCGCTTGCTCTTTTTAAAGCAGCCGCGGGCAAGGACTCACTCTGGCAGCCCGCCGCCAATGCAGTGACACGTGTGACCGCCAGTATCCTTGAGCGCGACTTTCAGGAAGCCATGACCGACGGCTTTGCAAGCCTGTTACTCAAGGACTACGACACTGCGCTCGCCGCGTTCGATCGGGCCAACGACCTGCGCCCGGACTCCCCCGGACCCGCCGATGGCCAGATGCAGGTTCAGAACCAACAACTCCAGGATGAGATCGAGTCACTGCGCACTGCGGCGAGCGTCCACTTCGCGAACGAGGCGTGGAACGAGGCGATCGAGTCCTACAATGCTGCGCTCGCACTCGATGCTTCTCTGACGTTTGCCAGCAAGGGCATTCACGAGGCCGAGAGCCGCATCGAGATCGAACAGGAGATTCGCAAATTCATCGTCAACCCCTCGGTCTTGCTTGCTGATGACGAACTTGCCTCCGCGCGGAAAACCCTCGCGACAGCCAGTCGCATCGAGAAGCCTGGTAAACGCATGCTCAGCCACCTCAGCAGCCTCAATCGCTACATCGGACAAGCCCGCATCCCGGTCATGTTGCAGCTAATGTCCGACGAGCGCACCGAGGTGACGATCAACCGTGTTCGGGATCTCGGGCGGGTGGAGGCCTTCCAGATGGAACTCTTCCCCGGCACCTACACCATTGTTGGCAAGCGATCTGGTTATCGTGACGTTCAGCACAAAGTGACACTTCTCGCGGGCAGGGCACCCGCACCGATCTTTATCAGTTGCACAGACAAGATCTGAGCCGTGGAAAACGACGCACCAGCGGATTTCACCGCCAATACCACGATCGAGCCCGTCAGCTTTGATCGACCCGCCGCATCCCGACGGCGCATACGCTGGTTGCGGCCCGGCGCAATCTCACTCGTTGCGGTCTTTGTCCTTCTGGGACTTGCCACTTACTTCATGTTCAGTGCTCGCGCGGTGCGGGTTCTGACCGATCCGGCAGGTGCAGACTTCGAGATCACCGGCGGCTTCGCCTATCTGTTGGGCGAGCGTTATCTGATATTACCGGGAGAGTACGCGCTGACGGCAGAGCATAACGGCTTCGAGCAACTCGAGGCGACGCTCCTGGTCGGGTCTGACGCAGACCAGGAGCACCTTTTTTCTCTCGTCAAATTGCCCGGTATCCTGACTGTCAACATGTTCGGCCCTAATGGCCCGGTGCCCGCAAGTATCACGCTCGATGAAGTCGACGAACACGGCACACCGGCGACCATCGACCCCATCAGTCCCGGCACACACACGTTTGCCTACTCACACCCGCGCTACCTGGCTGGCACGCAGGCCGTCGATATCGAAGGCAAACGCGAGCACCAGACGATCGACATTCAGATGCGTCCGGCATGGGCTGAGGTCTCTGTATCGAGCCTGCCTGAAGGCGCGTCGATCCGCGTAGACGGTGAGCTTCGCGGCGTCACGCCAATGACAGTCGAGGTGATGCAGGGTCGCCACGAACTCGAGATCTCGCGCACCGGCTTCAAACGCTGGCTCACCAACGTCGAGGTCGAAGCAGGCGTCAGCGCAAGTCTTGATGACATCCAACTGGTGCCATCTGACGGTCGCATGTCGATCACGTCTGACCCGGCGGGTGCGAACGTCACAGTTGACGGCATGTACCGAGGTCAGACGCCCTTGTCGCTTGTCCTTGACCCCAGCAAGACGTATCCGGTTGCGCTCGCGAAAGCCGGGTACGAGGAGAACCGACGAGACATCAGGGTCGAAGCGGACGACGATCTTTCTCTCAACATCACGCTCGCGCCCCTCACCGGTTACGTCACCTTTGTCGTTACGCCGGGCACTGGCGAGATCTTCGTCGACGGCAAGTCCCATGGATCGCCAAGTCAGCGCCTGAAACTGGTCGCAGCGACGCACAAGGTAGAAATCGTCACCGACGGTTTCGCCACTCACACGGCATCGGTCACACCACGCGACGGCTTCGAACAGCAGTTCGAGGTGGCGCTCATGACGATCGACGAAGCGCGCATCGACGCGATGCCGAAACGCCAGCTGACCTCACTCGGCCAGGAGATGCGCCTCATCCTTGGCGGCGACCTGTCCATGGGTGCAGCACGAGGGGAACCTGGGCGCAGATCCAACGAGGTAGTACGGAAAGTACGCCTGATAAGGCCCTTCTTCATCGGCGTCAATGAAGTGACAAACGAGCAATTCAACGCGTTCGACCCTCTCCACGATTCAGGCATTCTTGGGCGCTCAATGCTGAACGATGCGAGCCGGCCCGTCGTCAACATCAGCTGGAATCAGGCAGCCGCATTCTGCAATTGGCTCAGCGAGAAAGACGGGTTGACGCCCACCTACGAGGTAGTCGACGGCACGTGGCGGGCATCCGGCGACCTGGGCGATGGCTATCGGTTGCCGACAGAGGCGGAGTGGGCGTTCACTGCCCGTCTCGGCAGTGAACCGTCAACTCGCTTCCCATGGGGCGATCGCATGCCACCCCCGAAGGGTAGCGGTAACTTTGCAGACATCTCAGCCGCCAACATGGTGCCGCAGCACGTCTCCGGCTATAACGACAGCTATCGCGGACCGGCACCCGGCGGGATCTTCTCTCCGAATGACTTCGGCATCTATGACCTGGCAGGCAATGCCGCCGAATGGATGCACGACATCTATACCGCGAATCCGTCGGCGATTGTCACCATTGATGACCCGACCGGGCCGCCCCAGGGCACCTACCACGTGGTTCGCGGATCCAGTTTCATGCACGGTCGCTTCAGCGAGTTGCGCTGGGCGTACCGCGACTATGGCGAATTAGCGCGAGCCGATGTGGGCTTCCGCCTCGCGCGCTACCTACCTGACCGACCCGGATGACTGACCGATGCCACAAGTGATCCCTCGTTCTCTCTACGGCGGCCGCGTCCTGCACGACCGGTTGACCGTCACGTCGTCTCATCCCAGCCGCAAGCACAATGCCGCTGCCGTCTGTCGATTCGCCCTGCTGCTTTGCAGCACACTTGCCGTCGCGGCGCTTGCGACTGCCGAAGCGGCACCCGACGCTTCATCGGAAACGGCCTCAGAAGCGGCATCAGAAACAGCATTGGAAGCGGATGGACAGGCGCAAGACCTGGCAACCGATGTGCCGACCGGGGCGACCGCAGACATCGCGGATGAATCTGCCGTCGATCCGCTCGAACCACCCAACGGTGTGAACGGCACTGACCTCGACCCTGCCGGCGAAGCAAACGATGAGGACGAGTCCCTCGACGACGCTGCGGAAGCGACGGCTCAGACCGACATACCCAGCCCGCCCGGGCCATCCGACCGATCCGAGCGTTCCGACCAAGACAGCACCGAACTGGCTATCGAATACGATGCGACTCTGAATGATACGACACTGGACGATGCGACACTGGACGATGAGAACCCTTTGCTGGGCACGGTTGAGGCACTCGAGCGGGCCGAAGCAGCCGCCCCTCAAACTCCCGTGGAAGCCGCGGAGGAAGAAGCGGATCTGCAGGACGACCCGCAAGTCGTGCCCGAGGAAAACGCGAGCAGGCCCGAGTTGGATGACAGCGGTCTGATCACCGTGTCTGACTATGAGCGAGCGACCGGCAAGATCGGCTTTGTACCAACCGAACAAATCGAGGTCAACAAAGCTGTGCGCTTCCCGGTCGACATATGACTGTCACCGCGATGACCGATACGCGGACGGCCCCAGCACCCTGCGTGAACCCAACCGGCGACGACCGCCGATCAGGTCAAGCCAGATCCAGCCATCGAGATGTTCCAGCGCCGCTGCGGACTTTACATGCGACCCTAGACGCCAAAGGAAGGTGATACGTGAAAAACAAGCAACTGCCCATAGAATTCATTTTTCAGCTCTTTTCCCTGGTGCTGGCAATCATCATCGTCCACGGGATCTATGTCTCTATCGTCAGACCCAACGCCCGGGTCGTGCTCGCAGAACAAGCCGAACAGATCAACTCGGACCCCCTTTACGTCCCCGAACGTAACGTCAATGTAGTCATCAAAGACTTTGAGCAGGAGGCCTGTTTCATCCTGATGATCTGGGCGATGTCCCTGATGGGCTTCAAGGCTTTCCTGTCGGTCAAGGAGCGGCAAATTCTGCAGATGGATCTTGTCCCCATCGCACCGGGCACGAGCATCCTGCCGGAAGACGCGCGGGAATACTCAAGACCGATCCAGGCGCTTCCTGACGCTTCCCAGACATACCTCTTGCCGCGCGCACTGATAACGGCCCTGCACCGATTTCGCTCGACACGCAACATCCAGGATGTCTCCAACTCAATCCGGGCCATCTGTGAAAGCGAGAACGAGCGTCTAGACTCTGAGCTGTCGATGGTGAGGTACATCGCGTGGGCGATTCCATCGATCGGTTTCCTCGGGACAGTTCGCGGTATCGGCCAGGCCCTGGGACAGGCACATCAAGCGGTGCAGGGAGACATCGCCCAGGTGACCCAGTCTCTCGGCGTCGCATTTAACTCAACGTTCGTCGCGCTCCTCATCAGCATCGTCGTCATGTTCCTGCTGCATCAGTTGCAGGTGTCACAGGAGCGCGTCGTGCTCGACGCCGAGGATTATTGCGACAACAAGCTCATCCGTCACTTGCAGAACTAATCGATCCCAAACGCGCCTGAAGCAGGAGAAGCAGATATGTCGTTAGGCGTTCTCGAACTCAATGATGCCGCTGTCACCTTTGCGGCAGACAATGTGGTCCTGGCGAGAAGCCCGGGCTACGCAGTACTCGACAAAGATCAGCTTCTCATCGGCGAGCGTGCCTTCGCCCAGGCGCGGGTGCTGCCGAGCTGGTCGAACAACCGGTTCTGGCGGCAACTCAACACCGACCCGATCCACGACGCGACGCTGACCGTACGTCATCACGCTGACCTTGCGTTTGTTCACCTCGAGTCGATCTGGAAACAGCACGGTAACGGCGTTGATAATGTCATAGTAATTGTTCCCGGATACTACGACAGGCAGCAACTGGCTTTGCTGCTCGGCATCGCCAAAGAGCTGCGGATACCCGTATCCGGCTTCATCGATGCGTCGCTCGCGGCGGTGCGCGCACAACCGCTCAGCGACCTCGTCCTGCACCTGTCGGTCCACCTGCACGAGACGACCCTGACGGTTCTTGATGCGGCCCGGCAGATCACACGCCGGCACACGATCACCGTTGCCGACACCGGCCTCTATGCACTGTGGGACCGTTGGGCCAATCTAATCGCCAATCAATTTGTGCAAACCCTGCGGTTTGATCCGCTGCACGATGCGGCGACAGAGCAACGGTTGTTTGACGCAGTCCCCGGCTGGATCAGACAACTCGACGACCAGGAGCCGGCACCGGAATTCGGCCTCGCACTTGACGACGTGACGCATCAGGCGGCGATATCAAGCGATCAGCTCACAAACGCCTGCACCAGCCTCTACCCGGCGATTGTCAGCGCAATTCGGGAGGCGACGTCCGGACACAGCGCAAGACTCTACCTGGGTGCCGGATTTGCCGGATTCCCCGGACTCAACGATTCACTCAACCTGGTTGACCACATCACAATCGGCGCGCTCCCCGACACCTCGGCAATTGATGCTGTGTATGAACACGCGAGCGAAATCATCGGGGCTGGCGACGGCATCAGTCACGTTGTCACCCTGACGCTTGACGCAGGTAGCGTCGCCCCGGCATCCCAGCTGGCCAGTCCCGACAAACCCACCCATGTCCTGGAGAACAGCCGGGCGCGTCCCATCGGCAACGTGCTCAAGCTCAGCCTCGGTGAGGCTGATATCACGCTTTATGCCGACGCCGGCGTTATGCAGCTTCAGGCCAGCGATGGGGTCGTCGTCAACGACGAGAAGACCACCGGCGCCCGCGTGACCGCCGGCGACGTGATCCGATCCGGCGACCGGCAGCTGACACTGATCACCGTGGAATAACCATGGCCAAGCGCCGCGAACTCAACGTCTTCAGCATGTCGTTTCTCGACATCATGTCGTGTGGTTTTGGCGCGGTAATCCTCATCTTCATCATCATCCACAGCACGTCAACGACGGTCGCGCCGGACATTACGTCCGTGCGGATGGCGGAGGTCAGCAAGTTGGAGCAGTACCTGGACGAGGACCGCAATCGCCTGGTCAACTTGCGGAATACGTTGCAAAAAACCGAGGACGAAACGGCTGCGACGACCCGCACAACGTCCGAATTGCTTGAACAGATCAAGGAGATCGAGCGCCAGATCGAAGAACTCGATGACACCAGCAACGCGACCAGGGACAAGATCAATACGATCAAAGCGCAATTGCAGGAGCTTGAAGCCGAATCCGAGTCGCTGAAAAGCAGCATCGCTGCGCAAGCGGACCAGGGGACCGATGTGCGCGCCTTCGCCGGTGAAGGCTCAAGGCAGTACCTGACAGGCCTCAACCTTGGCGGCCAGCGAATCCTGATCCTGCTCGATACCTCAACCTCAATGCTCGACCGCACCATCGTCAACATCATCCGCCGCCGCAACTTGAGTGACGAGCAAAAACTGGCGTCAAAAAAGTGGCAGCGCGCTATTCGAACCATGGATTGGTTTCTCTCCAAACTCCCGATCGACGTCAACTTCCAGGTCATCACCTTCAATACAGAAGCCACGTTCGTTGCACCGGACTCAGATGGCAAATGGCTGAACACCAACGAGCCCGCAGATCTCGACGCCGTCGCCAATGAACTGAAGACGCTCATCCCGAGCGGCGGCACGTCGCTCTTCAACGCGTTCGTGGCCGCGCAGTCGATGTCGCCACCACCAGACAACATCTTCCTCATTGTCGACGGCCTGCCGACCCAGGGTAAGGAACCCTCCGGTCTGCTCCAGGTCGACGGACGCGACCGGGTGCGGTTGTTTAACAAGGCCCTGGAGCAACTGCCAGGCGACGTGCCAATCAACATCGTACTCTTTCCCATGGAGGGCGACCCCGACGCGTCACATTCTTATTGGAAGCTCGCGTTCGACACCGCGGGCTCTATCCTCGCACCACCGGATGACTGGCCATGAGAACCAAGCGACGTGAAATCGAAGGCATCAGCCTGTCATTCCTCGATGTCATCAGTTGTGGATTCGGCGCTCTCATCCTGTTGCTCGTGCTCACGAAGGTGTTCGACCCCGTCGTGATTGATGAAGACGCACAGGATCTCAGTCAGATTCTGACAAAGCTCCAGGAGGAGCTTCACGAGACCCGCGGCGAAGCCATGCGACTCAACCGAGAGATGGTGCGCAAGGAGGACATCAAGGAAGATGAAGCCGAACGCCTGCAGGATGTCAGCTCCAATCTTGCATCGCTCAAGGGTGCCTTTCAGGCCTCTGTCACCGAGACAGAGATTACCGCCGTGATCGAAGGTCAGCTTGCCAATGCGCGTCAGAGCTTGTCTGAGGAAATGGCCCGCCTGCTTGCTGAGTACAAGCCGGACGACGACAGTCTGATCGGTGGCATCCCGGTCGACAGCGAGTACATTGTTTTCATCATCGACAACTCCGGCAGCATGCAATTTGCCTGGCCACTGGTGAAACGCAAGATCGAAGAGACGCTCGACATCCACCCGGTCGTCAAAGGCATCCAGGTGATGAATGACATGGGCACGTACATGTTCCGGGGCACGGCAGGCGAGTGGATAGCGGACACCCCAGCGCTGCGCCGACGCATCATGCAGGCCATGGATGAATGGGACGACTTCAGTAACTCAAGCCCGGTCGAGGGCATCAACAAGGCAATCAGCACGTACTACAAGCCGGGCCGCCGCATCAGTCTCTATGTATTTGGCGATGACTTTCGGGGTCGCTCGTTTCAGCGGGTTGTCGATACGGTCGACCGCCTGAACAACCCGAATCTCAATGGCGATCGGCTCGTTCGCATCCACGGCATCGGGTTTCCGAACTGGTTCACCGCAAGCAAGCCCGAGTGGGTCTACACCCAGCGCTTCGCGATTCTGATGACCACATTGTCGGAAAGAAACGGTGGCACGTTTGTCGGCTTGACCGACCTTCGCACGTTCTAGCCAGCGCCCCCTCACTCATCAAGACTCACTCATCAAGACTCACTCATCAAGAGCACCCATCAAGAGTCACTCAACTGTCACGCACCAACTGTCCTCGCCAACTGACATCCGCTAACTGATCGTTCACCAACTGATGCCGGCGACGTAGGAGAGGCGAAACGTGTCGTTTGCCGGCACCACCACCTGCCACTCATAGGTCTGGGAATCGATCGCCTCACCCTCGGCAGAAGTCTCCAACATGCGGAAGCCCTGGGGAAACACATCCCGCAGAATCACCGCCTGGCGCTCGTCTTTGCGATTGCTGATCGCAATCTCCCAGGTGAGTTCCACCTGTCTTGTCCCCTGCCGCCGAAACCTTTTTTGCACACGTTCGATGACCACGTCGTAGGCCCGCCCTATCCGTATCACCGCTTCGTCGTTCTCGCGCAGATTTTCGAGCCGCGACGCACCGAGGAATATCACCTCGCCATCGTTACCGGGTTGATATACACGCACAACGCCAGACGGCAGCGGTACACCCAACTGGTTACGCTTTTCATTGCGGAAGCGGATCTCGATCTCGGGACGCTCGCTGACCGCGCGAGTGACCTGCTGCACGCCCACGACCCGATTCGCCACCAGCACCCGCTCGTAGCGCAGACGCTCTCGTTTGAGCAGCGGCAGTTGCACGATCTCGTCGTTGGCAAGATCGACCGGTGAATCAAAACTGTAACGGTAGTATTCGCTCAACGATTGGGCCGTCCGCGCCGACGCGCCATCTTCGCGCATTGCAAACGCGCGTACCGCGACCGGCGAACGCACGGGCTGGACCCTCGCCACGTCCCCCGCAATCACTGTCATTCTGGCCCCCTCGAGCCGCATTCCAATGCCGTTTGTCAGTGTCACGCCGGCAGTCAGATCCATGATCTCTGCGCTTGCGTCGAGTTCAATCACGTAGTCCGCGCGCCAATCGAGGCCCGCTGCAAGATAACGGGTCGTCAACTTCTGACGCCCCGCTCTGCGGTTGTCAACTGACCACTCGAGCGTGGGCGTGGTACGCAGGGAGTCGGGTACATAGGGCAGCGATATCGTGCCTTCCGGTTCAATCTCGATCTCGTCGCCAAACCGGACGATTTCCGGTGCCACCGCCAGCAGTGTGCCCTCGCGCAACACTTTCTCCTGCACACCATCACGCTGGATATGACGGCTGTACTTGATCTTTTGACCAATGAAGCGGCGCAGCAGCGACTGTCGATTGAGAAGATCATAACGATATCGCTGCGCATGCATCTGCAGACGTTCGGCATCCACCAGGACCACGGACTCAGGATCTATTCCGAGAGCGAAGCCCCGGGCTTCGATGACGACCTCTCCGCGCGGCAGATCCAGCTCTCGGACATCCGAGACCTGCGCGGCTGCGCCCTGATACGCGACTACCGACAACCCGACACGGTCTTGTCCATCGGACACAACCCGCTGTGGTGCTGCCGCCGTTGGGTTTATTATCAACGACATCAGTCCGACGATGGCTAACGCGCATCGATTTGTTGTGCTAATGCGACGCTCCGTCCGATTTTTAGATTGACAGCCGTTTCTCATAGCTCATCACGCGGGGTTAACGTTGGGAACAAAGGAGGGCAAGACGCAGGCCAACACCTGGGACTTTGTCGACAAAACCCTACCTGCATTGGTGGCCAGCCTCCTGACAGAGACCCCCAGCGACGCTGCAACACTTCCACCATGAAATAGCGTCCCCTTAAGTCGAGCAAAAACATCGAGAGCGCGTCGAACACCCGTCGAGAACCCAACAAGGCCAGCAAACGATGTCGACAGACAAGCCATCCAGACAAACATTCTCGGTCAAAGTCAACGGCACCGACAGACGAGTTGAGGCACTCCCGGAAACGCCGATTCTATACCTTCTGCGAAACGACCTGCATATCCTAAGCCCCAGGTACGGCTGCGGCGGCGAACAATGCGGGGCGTGCCAGGTGCAGGTCGACGGCGTACCCCGGGCCAGTTGCACGCTTGCGGTGGGCAACATCGACGATGCCGAAATCACCACCCTTGAGGGACTCAATCATGGTCCAGCGCTCCGGGCGGCTTTCCTCGCCAACAACGCTGGCCAGTGCGGTTACTGTCTTGCCGGGATACTGGTAGCGGCGGACGCGCTCCTGCAAACCAATCCCCGTCCGGGCCGCGCTGAAATCATGGCCGCGCTCGACGGTCACCTGTGTCGATGTGGCTCACACAATCGGATTATCCGGTCGATCGAGGACGCCGCGCGATGAACCTTCCACCCGCATTGCGCGCTAATCCCAGGATCAGCCAATGGCTCAGCATTGATAGCGAAGGCATCGTCACCGTGCGCACCGGCAAGGTGGAACTTGGTCAGGGCATCCTGACGGCTATGGCCCGCGTCGCTGCCGAAGAACTTGGCATCCCGTTTGAGGGCGTGCGCGTCGCGGCCGCGAGCACCCGGCAGGGTCCGAACGAATTCATCACCGCCGGCAGCATGTCCGTCGAAGGCAGCATCCCGGCGATCCGGCAGGCATGTCGCCACGCACTCAGCCTCCTGTACCTGGCTGCCGCAGAGAAGCTCCAAGTCGCCGCCGGTGACCTCATCGTCGTATCCGGAACATTCAGCGCAGCGGGCGGCGGCAGCATCGAACTCAGCCAACTCGCCAGCGACATCGACCTTGACGTGCCAATGACCGAAACGATCGATCGCGCCCGCGACGGGACGACGGCTCCGGCCCTGCCTGATCGGGTCACGCGACTGGACCTCGCGGGCAAGCTGGATGGATCTGCCGCTTTCATCCAGGACCTGAGCGCAACCCACGAGGTACTTCACGCCCGCGTGATCCGGCCACGGCATGCCAACGACCGATTAACAAACCTCTCGGTGAGCGGTATGCCAGCCGACATCACAGTCATTCAGGATGGTGATTTCATCGCGGTCGCCGGCATCGACGAATTCGCGACTTCGATGGCCGCGACGCATCTTGCCGCATCCGCCACCTGGTCGCCTGCAACCTTTACGGCCGTGGACGACTTGCAGGTTTTTCTCACGGGGAACGTGAGTGCGAGTTTGCCGGTCGTCGCTGGGACGCCCGTTGACGAACCCGTCCCGGCGCCAGTCACCGCGCCGACGGACTTTGCCACACGCTACACGAAACCCTTCCACCTGCACGGGTCAATCGGACCATCCGCAGCGATGGCGCGCTTCGACGCAGATAGCGGCGAACTCAGCATCTGGAGCCACAGTCAGGGCCCATTCATGGTCCGCGCCGCGATCGCCGAAGCGCTCGCAATGGACGCTAAACAGATTAGCGTCGATCACGTCGAGAATGCCGGTTGCTACGGGCACAATGGTGCCGACGATGCCGCCATGGACGCTGCGGTCGTCGCGCGGCACCTCCCTGGCCAACACATTCTTCTCAAGTGGACGCGCGCGGATGAACATCTGCACGAACCCGTAAGCCCAGCGATGGTGATGGATCTGGCCGCGACCCTTGAAGGCGGCACGGTGCGGGCCTGGGATGCCGAGATCTATAGTCAGACGCACGGACGGCGCGCCGTACCGCTGGGTGCCGCGACGAATCTCGTCGCCGGCTGGCAGCGCAAGGACGGTCTTCCCCAGGGCGCTGCGAAACCGGGATTCGGCCGCCACAGCGGTATCCACCGCAATGCCGATCCCATCTACGACTTCCAGCATCGACGCATCGTCAAGCACCTGGTGGGTGACGCCGGCGTTCGGACCTCATCCACACGCGGCCTGGGTGCCTTCGGCAATGTCTTCGCCATTGAATCATTCATGGATGAACTTGCCAGGCGCGAACAGGCTGACCCCATCGCCTGGCGTTTGGCCCACCTCGATGACCAACGGGGGCGCAACGTCCTCCAACGCCTCGACCAGCTACTGCCCGAAGCTGCCGACTATGCGACCGGCAATCCGACCGACGCGATGGGACGTGGCATCGCGTTTGCTCAATACAAAAATGCCCAGACCTATCTCGCACTCGCCGTCGTACTCTCGGTGAATCTCGAATCCGCCAGCGTCACGCTGCGGCACGCCCAAATCGTCGCCGACGCGGGCATCGCGGTCGACCCGGATGGTCTCGCCAATCAGTTGGAGGGAGGGTTCATCCAATCCGCTAGCTGGACCCTCAAAGAGCAGGTTCTGCACGATGGACGCGCCCGTCACGCAGAGGACTGGGCCAGCTATCCAATCCTCAGGTTCAGTGAGATACCGACGGTCAACGTCGACATAATTGCCCATGATCTCGAGCCATCACTCGGCGCCGGCGAGGCCGCGCATGGACCCACGCCGGCGGCCATCGCCAACGCGATCGCTGATGCGACCGACCTGCGCCTGCGCACAATGCCATTGTCGCCGGAGCGGCTGCGAGAAGCGGCCGCCACCTGACCGGCGTGCGGGATGCTGGCCAGGCGCCGGCGACTCGAAGTTCCTTTAAATTGGCAGAGGGTAAGGTTTTAATGGCGGGTCTCAGTTGCACACCGGGTCCTGGCGCGCGACACGCCATGCCGATGGGGCGCTGCTATCATCCACACCGAATACCCGGACTAGATACCTGTACCAACTCAGTACCAACACTACCCGCATTGGGGGAGACCAGCCGATGGCAAAGTCTAAATTCAATCGTTCGACCGAAGACGTAGGAAACATCCTTGCACTCGAACACGTGAACGTCACCGTACCCGATCAAACGCTCGCAACTTTCTTCTACGTGAATGGCCTTGGCTTCACGCGTGACCCCTACATCGATTTTGGTCCGTTCAACGTCTGGATCAACGTGGGGGGTCAACAATTTCACCTGCCCACAAACAAGCCACAGGTCGTGCGGGGTCACGTGGGCGTCGTTGTGCCGGACCTCGACATTCTCGCGACAAGCCTTGCCCGGGTCGAAGGTCGCCTCAAAGACACCGACTTCGCGTGGACACGAAAGAAAGATCGTATTGATGTCACCTGCCCGTGGGGCAACCAGATTCGCTGTTTCGCACCTGGCGCATTTGGCGAGATGAAACTAGGCGTGCCATACGTCGAGTTCGACGTACCGCCCGGCACCGCAGAAGGCATTGCCCGCTTCTACAATCAGGTCTTCAGCACACCCGCAAGAACCCGCGGCAAACTCTGCGAGGTGAACATCGGTCAAAATCAGACACTGCGCTTTCGCGAAACGAAGAAGAAGCAAGGCGAATACGATGGTCATCATATTGCCATCTATCTGGTCAACTTCTCGGCACCTTACGACTATCTGAAAGATCTGAAGCTGATCAGTGAGGAGTCCGACGCACACCAATACCGGTTCAAGCACATTGTTGACCCCGACAACGGTGAAATCCTCTTCGAGATCGAGCACGAGGTTCGCAGCCTCTTTCACCCGATGTTCGAGCGTAACCTCGTGAATCGCAATCCTGCCCAGTCATTCTTCAGCTACGTCCAGGGGCGCGACGCCTTCGTTCCGTAATGGCCGACGGATACTGAGGACATGCAGAGGCGCGCAACGGCGGCCTCGGACGACTGACACATATCGGCCACCCCCCAGTCACGATTGGCCCCTCTACGCGGCCAATCGGACGCGGCCAATCAAGCGCGAGGCAGGCGTCTGCGCCGCGCTTGTTACTGCAGTCATCTGGCTCCCAAAAATGCCGCTACCGACCCAACCAGCATCGGCCCGGGCAACCACGAGAACTCACGAACCTCGCTTCGTAGCAACACACGCGATATATGCTGGCTGCTGAAAAGGCAGCCTTTCATGGAACTAAAGCAATATGCTGTCGTGAGTTCCCTGCGCGACAGCGCGGTAATCCGGCACCGTGAGATGCCGATAGAGATAGCACAATGCCCACAAATGCCAGTTATCGCCGCGCCTACGGTCTCAAGATCCTCAACTCATCGCACCGGGAGGTGCGGCGTCTGAAGCGAGAGGGTCATGTCCCGGAGATCCACGGCCACAAATTCTGGAACTCAAGCTATCTGGTGATGGACTACCTGAAGACCCATCCCCTGCCAAAGAAGACGCGAGTCCTGGAGGTTGGATGTGGCTGGGGACTGCTCAGCATCTTCATCGCAAAGCGATTCGGTTGCTCGGTGACGGCAACCGACGCAGACATCCAGGTGCTGCCGTATCTCGAACTGCACGCCGAGGTGAACGGCATCAAGGTGACCGCCGAGCGGAGCACCTTCAATGAATTGACGACAGCCAGGCTCGCCGAGTTCGATCTCATCGTCGGTGCCGACATTTGTTTCTGGGACGATATGACCGCAATGCTGTACAACCTCGTCCGGCGCTCCCGCCGCGGTGGCGTCGGGCGGGTAATGATCGCCGATCCCTGTCGCCAGCCATTTTCCGATCTTGCGGAACGCTGCCAGAATGCATTTGGTGAAGATCAGGTTGACCTCATCGAGAAGCACCTGGCGAAACCCGTAAACGCGTCAGGGGAGATACTGAGCCTGTCGAACCCCTGAATCTGCCCAACAACAACAAACCGACTCTCAAAATTGTCAAAATGACAATAACCAACGAGAAGGTAATGCTATGACTGATTCGGAAATGAGTCTCTTCGACGTGATGTTCAACTGTCGTGCGATGCGCCGCCTGTCGACGCGCGAGGTGCCGGAGGATCTGCTGACCCGACTCGTTGAAGCCGGTAACCAGGCCCCCTCCGGGTCAAACACGCAGGGTGCCCGATGGATCATCGTGCGAGACGCGGCGCAGAAGGCAAAGCTGGCCGAACTCAACCGGGTTGCCGTCGAAGCCTATGCCAGTGCCAGTTCTGGGCGGGCAGACGAGTTGCCACACCAGAGTGCCGCCAAACGCGAACGCATGCTGGGCGCTGTACTCTGGCAGAAAGATCACCTGCACGAAGTGCCCGCGATCATCCTTGCCTGCATGGACTTCGGCAGACCAATCGACCGCGCGGCAATGGCGGGGGGTGGCGGCTCGATCTGGCCCGGCGTACAGAACCTGTTACTCGCTGCGCGCGCACTCGGGCTCGGGGCGACACCCACAACGCTCGCATTGCAGGACCCGTCAGCCGTCGCAGGCATTCTCGATCTGCCACCGTCCATGGGTGTCTTCTGTTTGATCCCGGTCGGCTACCCGCTGGGCAAGTTCGGGCCGGTCACAAGAAAGCCCGTCGACGAGGTGTTGCGTTTCGACCGCTGGTCCTAAGCAGGCCGCTGAAAAAGTGGCCTGCTAGTCCAATACATGGATTTCACATTCGCTTCGCGAGCCGTGAATAACCTTTACAGGTGGTCGCTCAATCCTGCCAGAAGTCCTTGAATCGAGCCGGCGTCAGCCCTCGCTGATAGGTCCACAAATTGAATCTTCCGTTTCAAACTGAAAGGCGCTCTCATTAAGTTCGATGGCTTCGGCGCTCACAAAGTGATCAAGCCCATCTATGAATGCCTTGTAATGTAGCTCCCGCTCATCGGCGTCCTGTCTGACAAAATGCGAACGCCAATCGGCGCGGGCGGCGATCATCGCGGCAACTGAAGTTAAGCAGGAACATCACGACAACCTTGCGAACCGGGCAAAAGACCAGGCTGACGTCCTGATCGACCTCGACAACGAAATTGGTAACGAGGATTTTTTATACCTAGCAATAAAGGAAGGGACCGGAACGTGTCAACCTGTTTTGGACAGGTATCAAGAAGTCAGCATAGATTCGCGTTCGATAGCTGCGGGTAGTGCGTCAGGAAGTTGATCTGGGTCGGGGAAATATCGGATGACGACAGTAATCCCGACCGGGCGTAGCGTTTTGCAGATAGATGGACGCCACGGCGTCCATCTGAGAAGTATTGGCTTGGGAAAATCCTGCTTGAACGTCCAATCTGTTTACGATTTACACCGGAACCATCCTTAACTGTCTACAAAGCTGGCTTCAAGCGACCGCGCCGGGGACCGCGCGCAAGACGACCATGGGCAAAGCGCTGACCTACCTCGCCAACCAATGGCCGCGCCTGAGCCGCTACGTCGAGGATGGCCGTTGGCCGATTGATAACAATACCGCCAAGAATGCCATTCGCCCGTTTGTGATCGGTCGCAAGAACTGGATGTTTAGCCAATCAACGCGTGGAGCAACAGCGAGTTCCAATCTGTACGCTCTGATCGAGACGGCCAAAGGGCACGGCCTGGAACCCCTCAACTATCTACATCAGGTCTTCGAGAGACTTCCCGCCGCCACCAGCGTCAGTGACATCGAGGCACTACTACCCGCAAACTTCAAGGACGGGCTTCATTAGGCGCTTACGAATAACCGACTTCACCTTCGCGTCAACGACGAACCTCGTAGTAGAGGTTCGCCGGGTCTTCGAAGTCATGCATCTGGAAATGGCTGAAGCCGGCTTCCCGAACCATGCGCTCGGCAACTTCAGGGTTGAAACCAAGCGTACCAAGGCCAAGCCCGTCCGGTTCCGACATCGCCGATGACATGCAGGACGTGACCGAAAACCCGTACATCATCGCGAGCATCGGGTTTCTCATATTGGCCTTGAAGTCCGCGTGGCTCTTAATGTCTTTGATCAACCAGGTGCCACCCGGCAGCAGCGACTGGCGAATCCTGGCAATGACGATGTCCGGTCTCGTCATGTCGTGCAGGCAATCAAACGTCAGCACGAAGTCGAACATGTCGGCGGGGATCTCTTCCCCGCGCGCCAGATGGAATTCAAGATTGCCGAGGTTGTCATCGGTCACCTTGCGGTTGCCGAGATCGATCGCATGGGAGGTGGGATCAAAGCCATGGAATGCCGAGTTCGGGTAGGCCCTCGCCAGCGTCGCAAGGGCAACACCGCCACCACAACCAACGTCAGCGACCGTCGCGCCCGCGGTCAGTTTGTCGTGCACACCTTCGAGCGCCGGGATGATCCGAGGCACCAGCATCTGTCGCGTCCATGGCCCCAGCGTACGCTCAACGCCATGGGCACCGTCAGGACCCTGGTCCTGGTAGGTGAGACCGATACCCGTGGTAAAGGCCTCGGCCAACCCGTCGATCAGACCGGCGGGCCAGGGTCTGAATGCACCACCGGCGAAGTGCAGACTCTCGTCTTCGTTGGCGAGCACCTCGGCACCTTCGTCGGACAACGTGAACCGGTCGGGATCTTCAAAGTCCAGGAGTCGCGCCGCCGCTTGATTTCGAAGCCACTCAAGCAGCCAGCGCGGGTGGTAGCCGGTCTGCTCAGCCAACTCCGCGGCGGTCATCGCGCCACGTCCCTGCATCGCTTTGTAAATGCCCAACCGATCCCCGAGGTGAATCATCATAGAAACGAGTTCGCCCTGCTTGTAACTCCATACACTGAACGAGTACGCCTTCAACGCATCCGCATCGAGATTCGCTGCATCCGGTCCTGCCATGAGTCTTCCTTTTTTGTTAGGTCTTTGGGTGATCTTGTCCCGCTCTCAAGCTGCGTCGTGCGACGTGTCGTTTGCGTGGCCCGGGTGTGGTCGACTCCACGTAGCAAGACGGGGCGAGTGGGCCGTCCGCCGCCTGAAGCGCGCCCTGCACGTCCCACCACGCGGGGGTTCAGGGCCTGAAAGCGAGAGCGTTCTTAGCCACCCGCGCTGCTGGTTTGACCACAGTATTTCCGGTATTCTCGCCGCCCGATCGTGCCCCGCCACCTGATTGGAGTCAATCAATGAGCACCATGCAGCAAACACCTCTTGTTCTTTCACGGATTCTCGGACGGGGTGCCGTTCTCGACCCAAACGAGGAAATCGTCACCCTCCAGGCAGAGGGCACGCACCGTCAAACCCTGAAAACGACCTGGGACCGGGCCAACCAGCTGGCGCATGCCCTCAGCCATGCCGGCGTTCAGGTCGGCGACCGGGTTGCCAGCTTCATGTGGAACAACTACCGCCACCTTGAGCTCTATCAGGCGGTGCCGTCCATGGGTGCGGTATTGCACACCCTCAACATCCGGCTCTCCGCTGCTGATCTGACCTACATCATCAATCACGCAGCGGACAAGGTCATCATTATCGATGAAGACCTCGTCGCCATGCTCGAACCAATCATGGATCAGATTCCATCGGTTGAGTTGCTTGTCGTCTGCCAGCACGGCGAGTCATCACCCGCATCTGCGTTTCCGAACCAAGTTGACTACGAGGACTTCATTGAGGGCAAAGACACCCGGTTTGACTGGCCACAGATAGACGAGAACGCCGCGATGGGCCTCTGCTACACAAGCGGGACCACCGGCAAACCCAAGGGCGTGATGTACACGCACCGTTCGACCTACCTGCATACGATGACGCAGGCCATGACCGACTCGATGAATCTGTCCTCGCTGGATGCGGTCTGCGGGATTGTGCCGATGTTCCATGCGATGGGTTGGGGCTTGCCGTTCTCAGCGTCCATGCTGGGCTGCAAACAGGTGATGCCGCACAAGTACATGGACGCAGCGCGCCTGCTGACGCTTATGGCCGACGAAGAGGTCACTATCTCGGCCGGAGTTCCTACCATCTGGCAAGGCGCGCGGGCCGCGCTTGAGGCAGAACCCGACCGCTATGATCTCAGCAAACTCACGCGGCTGACGTGCGGCGGCAGTGCGCCCCCGGTCTCCATGATCCGCTGGTACTGGGATCAGTACCAGGTCGAGATGATTCAGGGCTGGGGCATGACCGAGACCAATCCACTCGGCACGCTGTCGAGAAAAGTTGCAAAACGCTCCCATGTAAATCTGACCGAAGATCAGCAGTTTGAAAACGTCGCCAAAGCCGGCTTGACGATGCCCGGGCTCGAGATCGAGATCTTCGACGAGGAATGGAATCCGCAACCGCACGACGGTGAGTCCGTTGGTGAATTGCTGATCCGGGGTCCCTGGATTGCCGCGGAGTACTACAACGACCCCCAACCCGACAAGTTTCGGGACGGTTGGCTCATCACCGGCGACGTTGCCAAGATCGACGTCGAGCAGTATCTGATCATCGCCGATCGTTCGAAGGACCTCATCAAATCCGGCGGCGAATGGATCTCGAGTGTCGATCTGGAGAATCACATCGTCGCCTTCGGCGACGTACAGCAGGCGGCCGTGGTCGCCCAGCCGCATCCGAAATGGGATGAGCGGCCGGTCGCACTTGTCATCCTGATAGAAGGTGCGGATCTGACGGCCGAGGCGATTATTGCGCACTGTGCGGACCTCTTCGCCAAGTGGCAGCTCCCGGACGAGATTCTGTTTGTGGACGCGATTCCGCTCACATCAACCGGCAAAATCGACAAGAAGACGATCCGTGCCAACCTTGCAGCGGACAACTACCAGTTACCCGATCTGCGCGCCTAAAGCGCGGATGGGAAAAAGGTCCTGGATCTGGCCGTTGTACCCACCTGACTTTCTAACCCCTGTCTTTCTAACCCCTGACCTTCAAACATCTGACCTTCAAACATCTGACCTTCAAACATCTGACCTTCAAACATCTGACCTTCTATAGGGAACGACTGCATGACGAGACTCACCGAGAAGCCACGCAGCGAATTGGCCGTGGAACAACAAGACCTGTTCGACAAGCTCGCGGCCGGTCGCAGCGGCACGCCTGACGGCCATATCGGCGGTCCGTTCGACGCGTGGGTACGTAGCCCGGAGATGGGCAGTCGGATCGCCGGGCTCGGCAACATGTTCAGGTTCCGCACGTCCTGCGACCGGCGCAATGTCGAGATTGTCATCCTGGTCACGGGTCAGTTCTGGCGCGCCCAGTTTGAGTGGTGGGCCCATGCACCCATGGCGCTGGATGCCGGTGTTTCGCAAGATGTGATCGACGCGATCCAGGACGGCCGGCAGCCAGCCTTTACGCGCAAGGATGAAGAGGCCGCATGGCGCCTTGCCGTCGAGTTGCACAACGACCATCAGATCAGCGACGAGACATACGCCAGTGCGGTGAGCCACTTTGGCGAACCGGGGGTCTCTGAGCTCGTCAACCTCGCCGGCTACTATACGATGGTGTCGATGACGCTAAACGCGTTCACCGTCCCCCTGCCTGACGGCGCAGAGCCACCGTTCAAGTAGGGCCCTGCCAGATGACGGACCCCCAATACCACGTGGTCGCTGCCACAAGCGAGATCGCCGAGGGCGGGCAGTTGTTCGTGGAGCTTGACGGCGAAGAGATTCTGCTTTGCCGGCACGATGGCAAATACTTCGCTGTTTCCTACTATTGTTCCCATGCTGCGTTTCCGCTTGAAGGTGGTCCGATGGACGACGGCTGCATCAGCTGCCCCTATCATGGTGCCACTTTTGATCTCGCAACCGGCCGCGCTGAAGCGCCGCCCGCCTGGGAGGACATCAAGACCTACGCCGTGCGGGTCGAAGACAGTACGCTCGCCATCTCGGTCGACTGACCCGCTCTCGACCGCTCCCGCTCTCTCCCTGTCCGATCTCGTCCGCCCCGCTTTCTCCGGTCTTCCGGTTCCTCCAACGATCCAGGGGCTACGCCTCTGTGCCTCACGGACCTGCCCCCCGGGCGTAGGCGGGCTTAGACGGACTCAGTTGGGATAGTCGGGACACCGTCGCTGTCACCCCGCGCCCGGCCCGCCGAATAGTCCATGCGCGTCCCGATCCGCCGACTACACTCTGACAATGATTGAAAGACGACTTAGTCGCTCGCAACCTCACCGCAAGTACGCAGCGCTCGGCGCGCCACTCGTTTTGTAATGTCTGTTCCAGTCTCACAGCCCACGACCCCGTGGCCGAAACTTCTGCGACTACTATTGGTCCTGGGCAGCCTCAACGGGTCCTGTGGAGGTGACCGGACACTACGCTCGTTTCCAGCGAGTACTCCTGAGCATTCGGCGAGGGAAGTGTGATCGCCTTCGCCGCGTACCGATATTCGTCTGACTACCAGACGAACCCACTTGTACCGATCGCCAAGGTCACCAACTTCGCGACCTGGGATCTGTCAATCGATTACGACTGGCGCGACTGGCGATTCCGCTTGTTTAGCAAGAACGTCACCGACAAACGGTACCTGCAACACGTGGAAACTCACAATTCTGCGCAGTACACCACGGTGGACCAGACGACCGGCGTCGCGACGCTGTTCACCAATGCCGAGTACAACCAGCCGCGCTACACAGGGATCGAAATCACCTACACGCCGGAGCTCTGATCAGTTAGCCGCACCCGCGAGTAACAGACCCGGCGGCCCTCCCGGTGCCGGGACCATACCCGTCGCATGCTGTTAGAATCGCGCCTTCACTCCAGCGAAACTGATTCATGCCCAACTCACTAAAAGTCGCCATCGGCATCGGCGGTGCCGCCTCGGGTCGCAAACGCGACTGGCAGGACAATGTCGAGTTCGTTACTGAGGCTGAAAAGCTGGGTGTCGACGTCTGTTGGTCAGCCGAAGCGTGGGGTCAGGATGCCGTATCGCCACTCGCATTTCTCGCGGCGCGCACCCACCGGATCATGCTCGGTACGGGCATCATGCAGATCAGCGCACGAACACCATCGATGACGGCCATGACCGCACTCACCATGGCTGCGATTTCGGATGACCGGTTCATCCTGGGCCTTGGTGCCTCGGGGCCGCAGGTGGTCGAAGGCCTCCAGGGCGTGCCGTTCAAGGCACCGCTTACCCGCATGCGGGAGACCGTCGCGATTATCCGCATGGCCTTTGCCGGTGAGAAAATCAAATTCGAGGGCAAGTATCATCAACTCCCGTTACCCGGCGGCGAGGGCAAGGCGCTCCGACTGTCGCAACCCGGCAACGACAAGATTCCCATTTATCTCGCCACGCTGTCGCCGCGTGCGCTGCGCCTCACTGGCGAGATCGCTGACGGCTGGGTGGGAACGTCCTACACCCCAGACAATGGACAGCCCATGATCGATGCCATCATCGAAGGCGCGCAATTGGCAGGCAAAACGCTTCACGACATCGACCTGCAAGCAGGCGGCAGCGTGTGCTTCAGCGACGATGTGGACAGCCTGCTCGCGGCGCAGCGCGGCGGCGTCGCCTTTCAACTTGGGGCCATGGGTTCAGCCGATCACAACTTCTACAACGACGCGTTCAAGCGCCAGGGTTACGCAGAGGACGCAACAGCTGTCCAACAACTCTGGCTCGCTGGCAAACGCCAGGAAGCCAGCGACCGCGTCCCAGACGATCTCATCTTGAAATCAAATCTGCTCGGCACCGAGTCGATGGTCAAGGCGAGGGTAGCGGCCTATCGGGCTGCAGGCGTTGGCACACTTCGCGTGTCACCCCTTGGGCAAACACTGGAGGAACGGCTGGAAACGCTCGGCCGGGTCATGGACATCATCCGAAATGGAGACGACTGATATGCGTATAGGATTAATGATCGGCGCGACGGCCGGCGACAACAGCTTGAACGGCGTCATCAAGACCGCCCAGGATGCGGAAGCCGCAGGCTTCGTCGATGTCTGGCTTGCGAACATCTTTGGGCTGGACGCCATCACCACGTTGGCGCTGATCGGACGGGAGACGTCGCATATCGGACTCGGCACCGCGGTTACGCCAAGCTATCCCCGCCACCCGAGCGCTATCGCACAACAGGCTTT
>Ga0115002_10001306_pt1 | contig 34285 bp, 40 predicted proteins | sample ArcticOcean_MG_C_8_FD_89576 | JGI IMG/M metagenome (GOLD analysis project Ga0115002, IMG submission 89576) | Marine microbial communities from western Arctic Ocean - ArcticOcean_MG_CB11_86 | ecosystem: Environmental > Aquatic > Marine > Oceanic | place: Arctic Ocean: Canada Basin | collected... | reverse complement strand
CGCGGCTTTGTTGAAGGACGGCCGGATCGATGCCGAAGCAGCCGCCCTGGCCCCGCAGCTGACGATGGCGGATGCCGTGGTCGCCCTGGCCGATTGCACGGGCGATACCGACGGCGCGTCGCTTCTGGCCCTGTTGCCCGTGGTGCGCGATATGCGCGACCGTCTCGCGCCCCATGTCGCGGTCGGCGCCGGGGGCGGGATCGGCACGGCGGAGGCGGCGTCGGTTGCCTTCCTCATGGGAGCGGATTTCGTCCAGATCGGCTCGATCATGCAATGCACGGTCGAGGCCGGGTTGAGCGATCTCGCCAAGGACATCCTGGCCGAAATGGGGGTGCAGGACACCGAACTCGCGCCCTCGGAACACTGGTTCGATTGGGGTGGCAAGGCACGGGTGCTGAAACGCGGCAGCCTGTTCGCCGCCCGGGCCAATAAGCTCTACGACCTGTACCGTTTCTACGAGAGTTGGGACGCGATTCCCGCCGCGCTGCGGAAGCGGATCGAGGACGGCTATTTCCAGGCCGGCTATGCGGAGATCCTGAACGGTTTGCGCGCCCAGGGCACGGTGCCACAGGGGGCGACGCAGAAGCAGGAACTGATGCATGTCTTCCGGCACTACCTGGCCGAAGGACGCCGCTTCGCGTTGGTCGGCGAGGCCGCGCGCCGGGCGGATTTTCAGCTTTCGGCTTCGCCCGCTCTCGGGGCCTTCAACGCCCGGGTCCGGGGCACGGCGCTGGCGGACTGGCGCAACCGCCATGCCGATGCCCTGGCGACCGATCTGGTGCGGGAAACCAAGCAGGGCATCCTTTGCGCCGCCGCGCGCGCGACCGGCGACTGATACCGTCGGTCAGGTTCGGGGCCTGGTCGCGCAGGAGAGCAGATGAATGACAAGGCAGGCGATGCCGGACCCGCCCATGGTCCAAATCAATCCCTCGGATGCAGATTCGAACAGGTGCAAGGACGAGATATAGGCCCCGAGCGCGCCGCCCAGTGAGGTGAAGACGCCGAACAGGGAGGCGCTGAAGCCGGCCATCGCCCCCGCGGGTTCGAGAGCCTTGGCGATGGAAGCGGGCATCAGCAACCCGAAGGACGAGACATAGAGGCAGAGGATCGCCCAGAAGGCGACGATGCCCAGCGCGATATGGACCGTGGCGAGCAGCGGAATTGTCGCCGCAATTGCAATTCCGACGCCCAGATGCAGGGCGGTGGGGACGCCGTAGCGCCCGATCACGCGGCGCACGAGGATGGAACCGAGCACGAAGGTCGCGGCGGCAATCGTGAACAGGGGGCCGAAGCCCTCGGGGGAGACGCCGAAACGCTCTTGGGCCATGGCCGCACCGACGGCCAGGAAGGCGGCATAGCCCGCGAAGGACGCGGCGCCCAGCGCGCTGCCGAAGACGAAATCGTGGGACCCCAGCAGGAAACGAATATTGCGCCCTGACCGCCCAAGCGAGAGGGCATGGCGATGGGCCAGGTCCTGCGTCTCCGGCACGAAGGCATAGGTCGCGGCGGCGGTGACCACGCCGAAGACCAGCAGGAACCAGAAGAGCGAGCGCCAGTCGAACAGGGCGAGAAGGCCCGATCCGACGAGCGGCGCGAGAAGCGGCGCCAGGCCCAGGATCGTGGTCATGACCGCCAGCAGATTGGCGGTCTTGATGCCGCCGCCCAGGTCGCGCGCGACCGCCCGCGCGGCGACCGGCGCACCGCCCGCCATCAGCCCCTGGACCGCGCGCGCGGCCAGCAGGGCGGTGAAGGATTCGGTGGTTGCGCAGACGATGCTCGCGATCAGGAAGCCGGCGAGGGAGACGAAGGCGGTGGCCCGCCGTCCGAAGCGATCGGCGAGAACGCCCCAGAGCAGTTGCCCGGGGCCGTAGGCGACCATGAAGGCGGTCACCAGGGCGGCCCCTTCCGAGGCAGGCAGGCCGAATTCGGCCGCGATCTCGCCATGGGCGGGAATGGAAATGTCGATCGCCGTCGCGGTGACCGCGGACAGCGCGCCCAGAGTCCCGACAAAAGCGAACCCCTCGAGCCGGCGGTTGTCTTTGCTTGCACTCATTGGCGGGCTCGCCCCAAGTCGGCGGCAGGGCCGCGACCCGCAGCCGGCGCGCATGACCGTGTCGTCATCGTGAGAACCTGTCGTCGGATGGCTGGGCAGATCGGTGTGAGGCCATAGTTTTTCACGTTCGGTCAATCATGGGGAGAGTGGATGGCGCATAGGTGCCGCCCGCGCGGCGCAGTGTTGGACGTGCAGCGTATCGGAGGGCAGAATTCGGGCGAGGGTCGCGTCCACCGAAGCGGGGATTGCCGGATGATCAAAAACTACGGTTTTGTCGGCCTGGGAGAGTTGGGGGGCAAGCTCGCCAGCAACCTGGCGAAGTCAGGTTTCCCGGTCAGGGTTCACGATCTCGATCTGTCGCGCGCCGCCGTGCCGATCGAAAACGGCGCGGTCTGGGCGGAGTCGCCCGCCGAGGCCGCGGAGGGCGCGGATGGCTTGATTTCCTGCCTGCCGTCGCCGGCGACCTCGAACGCGGTCATGACGGGAAAGAACGGTGCCCTGGAGGCGATGAAGCCGGGCTCTGCCTGGCTGGAGATGAGCACGACCGAGATGGCCGAGATCAAGCGCCTGGCGGCCCTGGCTGCCGCGCGCAATGTCGAGACCTTGGAATGCCCAGTCACCGGCGGGGTGCACAAGGCGGACCTGGGCGAGATCACCGTTTTCGTCGGCGGCAAGGCGAAGGTGCTAGCTGCGCATCGACCGGCCTTGTCGGCCATGTGCGGGCCGCTGTTTCATCTGGGCGGTCTCGGCACTGCGTCGGTCCTCAAGGTCATCACCAACATGCTGACCTTCGTCGATCTGGTCGCCGCGGGCGAGGTCTTGAGCCTGGCGGCGAAGGTCGGACTCGACCTCAAGCAGTGCTATTCCGCGATCCGCGCCAGTTCCGGCAACAGCGTCGAGTTCGAGACCTATGTTCCGCGCGTGCTGGAAGGCAGCTACGACAGCGGCTTCACCATGGCCCTGACCTTGAAGGATATCGGCTTCGTGACAGCCCTCGGGCGCGACCTGGGAGTGCCGTTGAAGTTGTCCACCCTGGTCGAACAGCATTTCGTCGAGGCCAAGGCGCGTTACGGTGCGGGCGCCTGGGCGCCCGAGGTGGTCCGGATGATGGAGGAAACGATCGGCACGGCGCTGCGCGCCGAGATCGACCCGGAAGACGAGCCGGCTGCACCGCCGTGACCGAACCGCCGCCCGCAACCCAGCATATCGTCTGGTTCTATGCTGAGGATCTGGACGAAACCTGCCGGTTCTATGAGGAGGCCCTCGGCTTCGAACAGGTCTTCGACGAGGGGAAAAGGCGCGGATATTCCGCGCCGGTGCCAATGTCTTCATCGGCATCTGTTCGGCCTGGGGCGACCGGAAGGTTCAGACCGATGGGGCGATGTTCACTTTCGTCACCGACGAGGTCGATGCCTGGCACGAACGGCTGAAGGCCCATGGCGCGCGGATCGGGGGTGAACCGCATATGCTGGACGAATTCAACATCTACACGCTGTTCGCGCGCGATCCGAACGGCTATCGCCTGGAATTCCAGCAGTTTCTCGACCCGGCCTGGCCCAAGCCGGCATAGGCGGACCGCTCAAGGTCGATCGCCTTCGGTCTCAAGATGCCGTCGCCAGGCGCGCTTCGCGCAGGGCGATATAGATGGCGGAACCGGCGATCAGCGCGCCACCTGCTACCGTCCAGCGATCCGGAAGCTCTCCGAAGGCGGCGTATCCGATCAGTGCGGCGAAGACGAGCTGGGTGAACTGAAAGGGTGCGAGTTTCGATGCGTCCGTGGCGGCATAGGCCCGGGTCAGAAAAAACTGGGTCGCGCCCGCCAGGGCGGCGATGGCGATCAGCCAGACGAATTGGGGTGCGGTCGGCGTGGTCCATTGCGTCATCGCGGCGGCCAGCGGGATCGGAAACAACAGCACCATGTTCCGGCCCATCACGGCGACCGGTGGATCGTCGCGCGCGAGCGATCGGACCATCACGTTCGAGGCCGCCGAGGTGAGGGCGGCGAGTAAGGCGGCCAGGGCGCCGACCTCCATTGCGACCATATCCGGGCGCAGGACGATCATGGCGCCGGCGAAGCCGAGCGCGACTGCTGCCCAGCGCCGCCAGCCGATGGTCTCTCCCAGGATCGTCGCTGCGAACACGACGACGAAAAGCGGCAGGGTGAAGAACAGCGTCGTCGCTTCGGCGAGGGGGATGCTCGAAACCGCGTAGTACCAGGTGATGAAGGCGATACCGTCGAAGGTGGCGCGAAGCAGATAGCGGCCGAGCCGGCGCCTGGGCAGGACCGGCAGGCCCTGGCGGCGCAGCACCGCCATCATGGCGCCGGCGGTCAGGGCCGTCGCGAAAAAGACCACGACGAAAGGGTGCAGGCCCTCGGCCGCGACACGAACCAGCGCGCTCATCACGGTGATGGTCGCCATCGCGGAAACCAGCCAGGCGGGGCCCGAAAGCATGGCGGCTAGGGGCGGTCCGTCGGATTCAATTGGCGATCGCGATACAACCGGCCTGAATCATCGCGCCTTCGATTTCGAGACGCGGCGCAACGATACCGGTCGAGGCCGGTCCTGGCTTGCCGTAATAGTCGGAGCGGATGCCGACATTGAGGCCCCAGGCTGCCTGGTTCCAGTCCCCGGTGAACAGGGCGTTGACCTTGACGACCTCGGGAAAGCAGCTGTCCATCGCCGTTAGCGCCACCTGCATATGGCGCATCGCCGCATGGGTTTGGGCGCCGAGATCGTCTTCGCCGACCAGCGCGCCGTTGAGATCGACGGGAAGCTGGGCGCCGACGAAGACCATCTCGCCGGAGCGGATCGCCTGGGACCAGGGCCCGCCCGAGGGCCAGCGCCAATGCCTTTCTTGCGCCAGGCGGCGGCTTTTGCGGCGGCCTGACCCGGTGCCGCGCAGGGCGACCGCTTCGAGGCGCAGGGCTTCGCCGGCCCGGCCGAAGCGGCTCAAGGGCATAGTTTCGAAAACAGGGCCCGGCGCGGCGAAGCCCTGGGCCAGACGCTCGAGCAGGGCGTCGTGGTCGCCGGGTGCCAGATCGGCGCGCAGATAGACGGCCAGCCGGCAGACATCGTCGGGCTCGGCCTCCGCCGCATCGAGAGCGGCGAGCAGATCGTCGAGCACCGCACTCGCCTGATCGGCGGGGGATATCCGGGGCCCGGAAAAGGAGGCTTCGGCAAAGACGATATCGCCATGACGGCGCGCCTTTGCTTTGCCGGTGGCGGCGCCGGTGGCGCGGTCGGGGTCGGTCGCGAAGATGGCGTCGATTTCCACTTCGCAGCCGACTACCGGAAAGCTGTCGATCGGGGTCAGCACGATCGCAGGCTCAGCCCCATCTCGCACCAGGCCCGCCAGGGCCGCGGCATAAGGCGCCTCATCGACCGAGCCGTCGTTGCGATAGAAGGCGTGAAGCTGGGCCATGGCCGCGCCGGGCACGGCGGCATGACCACAGACGTCGTAGATGCGGCGCATGGCACCTTCGGTCTGGGCCGTCAGGTCGCCCGGGTCCTGCGCCTTTCCTGTGCCGTCCATGTGGAGCTGGCCGCAGAGATGGAAGTAGGGCCCGCACAGCACGCCACGACTGACATTCACCGGCACGGGCACACGGTATGTGTCGTCGAACACGATGAAGCGTCGCGTCATTGTGGCGTTCCCAGAATGGCGTTGCGAGTCAGCCTAGGCGTCGGGCAGCCGGCCTTCCAGCGGTAACACATGCATGTCGCTGGCATTCCAGCCCAGGGTGACCTCTACCCCGGGTCGGATCGAGGTGCGGCCCGGACGATTGAGTTCTTCCACCACCATCGCCTGTTCTTCCGCTGTCCCTCGGCCTATATCGATATAGTGCTTCACGACGCCGCCCAGGATGATCGAATCGATGACCTTGCCCTGCATGGCATTGTCGAAACTTTCTTCGCTACGGCGGATGCTGACATTTTCAGGCCGTACCATGACCTTGACCGACCGGCCGGGCTCGCTGATGGCCGAAGCCTTGGCGATAAGGGCGAGGCCTTCGGCCGTTTTGACGGACGTGGTTTCGCCACCCGACTCGACGGTCGCGTCGAGCATGTTGGAATCGCCCAGGAAATCGGCGCTGAACAATCCGTTGGGATTGAAATACAAGTGGTCGGGTTCGCCCATCTGTTCGATCTGGCCGTCGCTCAGAAGAATGATTCGGTCGGACATCGTCAGGGCTTCTTCCTGATCGTGCGTCACATAGAGCATCGTGATGCCGAGCTCGGTATGGATGCGCTTGAGTTCAAGCTGCATGGTCTCGCGCAGTTTTTTGTCGAGGGCGCCGAGTGGCTCGTCCATCAGGATGATTGAGGGGTTGTAGACAATGGCCCGGGCGAGGGCGATGCGCTGCTGCTGCCCGCCAGAAAGCTCGCGCGGCTTGCGATCGGCGACATGGGGTAGCTGGATGAGGTCCAGGACCCGGCCGACCTCGCGCTTGACCACGTCGTTCGCGGTCTTCCTCACGCGCAGGGGGAAGGCGATGTTCTCGAAGATGGTCATATGCGGCATCAGGGCGTAGTTCTGAAAAACCATGCCCAGGCCGCGCTTGTTCGGCGGCACGGTCGAGACGTCTCTGCCATCGATGAAGATTTGCCCCGAAGTTGGCGCGATCATTCCCGCGATCAGGTTGAGCATGGTGGTCTTGCCCGACCCGCTGGGCCCGAGAAGGGTCATGAATTCCCCTTCCTCGACCTCCAGATCGACCTCCGCCAGGGCGACCACATCGCCGTAGTTTTTGCTTAGCTTGTCGAGCCGGACCATCGCCATTGCGTGTCTCCTAGGATTTCTTTTGGAACGATGCGGCAAGAACGCAAACGAACAGCGAGAGCACGGTCAGCAGGGCCGAAACGGCGGCAAGGACCGGGGAAATCTCCCACTGGATGCTGTTGAACATCTTGACCGGTAGCGTCATTCGGCCGGTATCCGCGATGAAATACGCGATCACGACCTCGTCGAAGGACATGAGGAAAGCAAACAGGGCGCCCGCGAACATCGCCGGTTTCAGGAGCGGCAAGGTGACCTTGAAAAAGGTCTGCATGACTCCGGCGCCCATGATCGTCGCAGCCGTCTCCAGGCTCTGGTCGACATGGCGCAGGCCGGCCATGGAGGTCACGATGACGAAGGGGGTCGTGAACATCGTATGGGCGAAGATCAGGCCGATTTCCGTCCCCACGATGCCGAGGCTCGCGAAGTACAGATAGAGGCCGAGCGCGATGACGATGATCGGCACTAGAATCGGACTCATCAGGAACATCGCGACATAGCGTTTGCCTGGATAGGTGCCGCGCACGATCGAATAGGCTGCGGGCACGCCGAGCACCAGCGCCAGAATGGTCGAGCTGATCGCCACCCGGAAGCTGAGGAAGGTGGCGTCCATCCAATTCGATTGGAAAAAGAACTGCTCGTAGAGATAGGTCGAGAAGGAATCCGGCGGAAAGACCATCTCGTACTGATTGCCGAAGGACATCGGCACAACGATGAAACTCGGCATCAGAAGGAACAGGAATCCGAACCAGGCCGTGACCTTGAGGAAGATGGCGGCGGGCGAACCGGCCGACCCGACGGGCTTTTCGACGGCGGCCATGTCAGTTCCCCTCCCCGAGCACACTCTTGCCGCCCGGGACGCGCGACAAGAGGAAAATAAGGAACAGGGACAGGACCAAAAGGATCACCGAGATCGACGAGGCGAGCGTCCAGTTGAGGGTCTCGCGTGTGTAGAAGTCGACCAGGTTGGCCATCATCAGATCCTTGCGGCCGCCCAGAAGGGCCGGCGTGATGAAGAAGCCGAGCGAGATGATGAAGACCAGCAACGAGCCCGCCATCACCCCAGGCATGCTGAGGGGCAGGGTGATGCGTGTGAAGATGCGGACCGGCCCGGAGCCCATGAGCTGGGCCGCCTTGGCGAGATCTGGGTTCTGCGCGAGGAGACTGGTCAGGATCGGGAATACCATGAACGGGATGAAGAAATGGGTGAGGCCGATCATCACCCCCATCCGGTTGAAGAGCATCTTTGGACCTCTGTCGATGCCGGGCAGAAGCGTGATGAGGGAATTGATCGTGCCGTGCTCGCCCAGCACCACGGTGAAGGCGAAGCTCTTGACCAGGATGCTGGTCCAGAACGGCAGCAGGATGAGCACCATCAGGAAGGCGCGCGCGCGGGGTTCCTGCTTGGCCAGGTAATAGGCGATGGGATAGGCCAGAAGCAGAGTCAGCACGGTCGCCTCGAAGCTGATCTCGAAGGTGTTCAACAGCACCTTGCTGAACAGTCTGCTGCCCCATAGCTCGACATAGCCCTCCCAGGTGAACAGCCCATCGATCGTGTGAAGGCTCTGGTTGAACACGCCTAGGATTGGATAGAGGAATATGATTGCCATGAAGACGAGTGCGGGAAGTCCGAACAGGATCGTGATCCGCATCTGGCGCGCTTCGAGCATGTTCACCTCTAACTTCGATTTATGCTTGGCACTCGCCCCAAGAGATCCGGGCCGGCGGCGAACCGCCGGCCCGGTTGACTCGGAAAGGACTGGATTTTATGACGGAAAGAAGCCGTCTAGGTCAGCTGCCATTCCTTGTAGCGCTTGGTCAGTTCCTCGAATCTCGGTGCCCACCAGTCGAGATTCTCGATGCAGGCATCATGCGCCGTCGGATCGGGCAGCCAGGGCTTGGCTTCCTCGGATACCATTGCCATCGAAGCCGGCAGGGTGCCTGGATAGGTGATGGCGTTGCCGAACTCGGCCTGCCTCTTCGCATCGAACAGATAGGCCAGCAGTTTCTGCGCACCTTCGGGGTTGGGGCTCTTGTTGACGGCCGCGACCCAGCCGAGTCCAAAGAAGTTCTGCTTGAAGGAGAAGCCGATCGGGATACCCGCCTGGTTCGCACCGTAGGCACGACCGTTATAGGTGTACGTGAAGTCGCATTCGTCCTGGGCGATGCGCTCGATCGTCTTCGGGGTCTGCGCGATGAACTGCAGATTGTCCTTCAGCCGGTCGAGGGCCTTGAAGCCGCGTTCGACATCGCAGGGATAGACCTCTTTCGGGTCCACGCCATCGGCCATCAGGGCGATTTCAAGCGTTTCCGAGATGCGGGTACGGACGCCGCGGCGGCCCGGGATCTTCTCGGTGTCCCAGAACTCCGGCCAGGTGGTCGGATGCTTGCCCTCCTCGCCGTTGCGCTCCTGCGACCAGCCCATGCCACCGGCATAAGTATAATAGGCCAGCACCTTGTCGCGGACGGCGGCCGGGATCACCCCTTCGGTGTTGACGATGTTATTGTCGATCGGCGCCCAGACGTCGGTCTCCTCGCCCTTCACGACCCAACCGCTGGCCAGATCGGCGATGTCGATATCGACGCTGCCGGTTTTGACGGCGGCGGTCAGCTTGGCGAAGTCGGGCGCGCCGGTCACCACGACCTTGATACCGGTGGCTTCCTCGAAGGGTTTGTAATAGACCTCGGTCAGGGCCTCGGCGAAACGGCCGCCCCAGGTTGCGACGACGATCTGATCGCCCGCCGCCCGTGCCTTGCCCGGGGTCAGGATCAAGGGCGTGGCGGCGGCCGTGGCCACTGCGCCAGCGCCGATCAAGAACTTCCGGCGTGTCGGACCTGCACTCTTGATGGTGTGGGTCACGTCCGTGAACTTTGTCTTCCGCATTCGATTTTCTCCCAGAGTGATGCAGCCGAAAAAATACTATCGCGACGGCGACGGTTCGTATCGGTTGCCGTAATCGCGTGGACCCAAAACCTGGCCCCTAACCCATGCTCATTAGGCTTTTCGCCTCCCCAACTGAAGCTTCTGCGGCCCCAGCTTGTAGGAAACAATTGGAACATGCCGTAAATCGGCGTGTCAATGGCGCTTCAGGATTATTGGTTTTCGATCGTCGAAATTCGCCGGTGGCGGGTCTCGATAAACGCAGACGGCGATCAAAATGTTTCGGTGAGCATCCGAGCTTCGAATCCGAAAATCACGAAAACGAGAAACCCCGCCCAGCCTAGGGTGATGAGCGCGTCGAGCGTATAAGCCGCGAATTTGGCACTCACTTTGCCAAGGCCAACTCGCTTTTGCGTCCCAGCTGCTGGTGACATTGCCTCGTGATGGTCGAGTTCTACGCTCGACATGGCACTTCCCCTTTGCGATCAATTGGATCGTATCAGCCCGCTTACCGCAAAGGTTGTGCCGATTTCGACCTTACGGGAAATTATACCGCCATTTCAGCGACTTCCACGGATTTTTGCCGGCTGTGGGGTCGGGAAAAGAGACGACAGGATTGTCTTGTCCTGCATTCGCGAATGCGAATTGCAGGCGTTCGACGGCGCCGGCTTCAATCGGAGGCTTTAGGACCCGTGTCGTTTTCCTCGGGAGCGGTGGCAGCGTCATGGGCACCGTGAATATGATAGGCGCTCGACGTTCGGTAGCGCTGGCGCCGGAGGTGGGAACGATGGGCGCGCAAGCCATATCCGGCCGCGCCGCTTGCTGCCAGGCCCAGGATAAGAAATGCGAACTCGGGGCCGCTCATGGGACCCTTTCCCCCATTCTTTTTAGCTAAGCGGAAACTATAGCAAAGACTGAAGACGCGTTTGTGCCGAATCCTCCCGCATTATGCCGAATTCTGCCGGGGGTAGGGCTGCCGGCCGGGCTGACCTAGAACAGAATATAGATCGCGGTCGCCACGGTCAGACCGGCCATCGTCCAATTAAAGGCGCGCCGGTGGCGGTCCGATTTCAGGAACCGGCCGATCGCCGCCCCGAACATCGTCCAGACCGTGATGCAGGGTAGGTTCACCACGGCGAACACTGTGATGACGACAGCCAGATCGATGTAATAGGCCTCTCCCTGGCGGGTGAAGGCGCTGACGGCCGTGACCGCGAGCACCCAGGCTTTCGGATTGGCGACCTGGAAGCCGGCCGCCTCGATAAAGCTGAAGGGCCGCCCCTGCCCATCGGCTGCGCTCGGTGCCGCGTTGGCGATGCGCCAGGCGAGATAGAGCAGATAGGCCCCGCCGGTTAGCCGCAGGATGACGTGGAGCACGGGCACGGCTTCGAACAAGGCGCCCAGGCCAAGCCCGACTCCAGCGACGAGGATGCTGAAGCCGCTGGTGATGCCAAGCATATGCGGCACCGTGCGGCGGACGCCGAAATTGGCCCCCGAGGCGGCGAGCAGCACGTTGTTCGGCCCGGGGGTTATCGATCCCACGAAGGCGAACACGGCAATCGGTATCAATACCGTAATGGGCGACGGGTCCATGACATTGCCTCGGCGGCGGCGACGCGGGCATTGTTTCTAGCCGCGCGTCGCGCGGGGCGGGGCCTGTACCGGTTCGCGATTCGTTGTGGGGACGCCCGGCCTAGTGGCCGTGGGCCATGCCCCGTTTGGCGAAGAACTGCTGGTGATAGTCCTCGGCGGGCCAATAATCCTGATCAGGTTCGATTGTCGTGACGATCGTGCCTCTGGTTTTGCCCGAGGCCTGGCGCGCCGCCTTGGACGCTTCCGCGGCCTCTCGCTGGCTCTCGTCATGGGTGAAGATGGCCGAGCGGTATTGTTCGCCGAAATCGGGTCCCTGGCGGTTTATCTGAGTCGGGTCGTGCATGCCCCAGAACTCCTCGAGCAGCGCCTCGCAGGAGACCACCGCCGGATCGAATTCGACCTGGACGGCCTCGGCATGGCCGGTCGTGCCGGCGCAAACTTCCTGATAGGTCGGATTGGCCTTGTGCCCGCCGATATAGCCGACGGAGGTGGCGGTCACGCCGTTGACTTTCGAAAACGCCGCTTCCGGGCCCCAGAAGCATCCGGCGGCGAAGGTCGCCTTGGCCATGGCCTGTCTCCCAAACTGATTCTGCCGATGCGGGGCGCTTGCCCCGCGTTCATGAGATAAGCTAGCACGGACGCGCGGCAAGACCCTGCCGATTCTCGCGCAACCACCGCTCATCGATCGCCCATCAATCGCCCATCAATCGAGAGAAGCCGATGTCGGACCAGACCCCGCCGATCCCACCTCGCGCCGAAAAACGGCCCTCCGAATCCACCTATCACGGCCATGCCCGGGTGGACGACTACGCCTGGCTGCGCGACGAGAACTGGCAGAGGGTGATGCGCGATCCCGCCGCGCTGGATACGGATATCCGCTCCTATCTGGAGGCCGAGAACGCCTTTACCGACGCGGTCATGGCCGAGACCGAGGCCCTGCGCGCCCGCCTGTTCGACGAGATGAAGGGGCGGATCAAGGAGGTCGATTCCTCGGTCCCCCTGCCGGATGGCCCCTGGGACTATCTCTTCCGCTATGTCGAGGGCGGGCAGCATCCGCAGCTGTGCCGACGGCCGCGCGGCGGGGGAGAGGAGCAGCTGCTCCTCGATGGCGACGCCATGGCGCAGGGTCAGCCCTATTTCCGCTTCGGCGGCGTGAGCCACAGCACCGACCACCGGCTGCTGGCCTATTCCACGGGCACGGCGGGGGGCGAGTTCTACACCCTGGGCATCCTGGATATGGAAACGGGCGACCTGTTGGACGACACCGTGCCCGATACCGGCGGCGCGCCGGTCTGGGGCGCCGACTGCCGGACTCTCTATTACATCCGGCGCGACGACGCCAACCGGCCGCGATGGGTCTATCGCCACCGGATCGGCGCGGACCCCGCCACGGACGAAATGATCTTCGAGGAATCAAATCCGGCCTATTTCGTCGGCGTGGACCGGACCGAAAGCGGCCGTTTCCTCGTGATTTCCAGTGCCGATCACTCCAGCGGCGAAATCCGCGTCATGCTCGCCGACGGCAGTGCCGATCCGGTGCTGATCGCGCCGCGCCGGGCCAATGTCGAATACGACGTGACCCATCACGGCGACCGCTTCCTGATCCGCACCAACGCGGAAGGGGCGGAGGATTTCGCGGTGGTCGAGGCGCCGATCGAGGCGCCGGGGCCGAAAAACTGGCGCGCGCTGATTCCCCATGAGGCGGGGCGCCATATCCGCAAGATCATTGTCTTCGCGAACCATCTGGTGCGCCTCGAACGCGCGCGGGCCTTGCCGCGCATCGTCGTCCGCCGGTTGTCGGACGGGGTCGAGCATACGGTGGCCTTCGACGAGGAGGCCTTCGATCTCGGCTTGATCGCCGGCTACGAGTGCGACACCACAACCCTGCGTCTGACCTATAGTTCGCCGACCACGCCGCGCCGGACCTACGACTACGACATGGAAAGCCGCGAACGGGTCCTGCTCAAGGAGCAGGAGTTGCCGAGCGGGCACGACCCGGCTTCCTATACCGTCCGTCGCCTCTTCGCGCCCGGCCATGACGGTGTCGAGATTCCCGTTACGGTGCTACACCGCAAGGATCAGGTCCTCGACGGCACGGCGCCGCTCTATCTATACGGCTACGGCTCCTACGGCATTTCCATGCCGGACTATTTCGATACCGATGTCTTCAGCCTGGTCGACCGGGGTGTTCCCTATGCCGTCGCCCATATCCGGGGCGGGACCGAGATGGGCCGGCGCTGGTATCTCGACGGCAAGATGGAGAAGAAGGAAAACACCTTCCGCGATTTCATCTCGGTGGCCGAGCATCTGATTGCCGAGGGCTATACCGCCAAGGGTCGGGTCGCCGCCAATGGGCGCAGCGCGGGCGGCATGCTGGTCGGTGCGATCGCTAATATGCGCCCGGACCTGTTTTGCGGCATCGCCGGCGAGGTGCCCTTCGTCGATTGCCTCACCACCATTCTTGACGACAGCCTGCCGCTGACCCCGCCGGAATGGACCGAATGGGGCAACCCGATCGAAAGCGAGGCGGTCTATCGGACGATGCTGTCCTATTCGCCCTACGACAATGTCACGGCCCAAGCCTATCCCGACATCCTGGCCACGGGCGGCTTGACCGATCCGCGCGTGACCTATTGGGAGCCGGCGAAATGGGCCGCCAAGCTGCGCGAAATGAACACCAGTGAGTCGACCATCCTGCTCTGGATCAACATGGAGGCGGGCCATGGCGGCGCGGCTGGGCGTTTTGACCGCTTGAAGGAAATCGCCCTGACCTACGCCTTCTTCCTGCGCAGCTTCGGCATGATCGAGGCCGAACGGAAAGGGTGACCGGAGCCGGTTGAAAAGGGACCCCGTGCCAATCATCCTTCGAGATGCTTGCTGGCGCGAGCTCCTCAGGATGGGGAGATAGCAATTCGCCCTTACCCTGAGGAGGCTCGTAGGGTCGTCTCGAAGAGCCTGGTGGCGACCGGGCTGGATTGTTTCAACTCAAGGGAGGCGCCGGATGGCGGAAGAAACGGGCGGTCGGCCGGAGGACAATTACCGGCCGCGTTATGCCGAAATCCCCAGCTTCATGCGCTATCCCATCGCCAACGGGCCGGCCGATGTCGATATCGGCCTGATCGGCATTCCTTTCGACCTGGGCGTGACCAACCGGCCTGGCGCGCGCCACGGCCCGCGCCAGGTGCGCGACATGTCGAGCTTCATGCGCCGCAGCCACCATGTCAGCCTGATCACGCCGGACGAGCATCTGCGGATCGGCGATCTGGGCGATGTGCCGCTTAACCCCTTCAGCATCGAAAAATGCGTCGCGTTGATGACGGAATACTACAATCGGGTGGTCGATGCCGGGACGGCGCCGCTCTCCGTTGGCGGCGACCATCTGGTCAGCTATCCGATCCTGCGCGCCCTCGGGCGCGACCGCCCGCTGGGCCTGGTCCATTTCGACGCCCATTGCGACACGGCCGGCGACTTCCTGGGCGCTAAATATCACCACGGCGCGCCCTTCCGCCTGGCGGTGGAGGAAGGGGTGCTCGACCCCAAGCGCATCATCCAGATCGGTATTCGCGGTTCCTTGACCGATCCGGATATCTGGAAGTTCAGCCACGATTCCGGGATGCGCGTGGTCTATATCGAGGAATATTTCGACCGCGGTGGCCCGGATTGGGTGATCGAGGAGGCGCGCAAGATCGCCGGCGACGGTCCGGTCTATGTCAGCTTCGATGTCGATGGGCTGGACCCGGTCTACGCCCCCGGCACGGGCACGCCCGAATCGGGCGGTTTTTCCATGTACGAGGCCCAGAAGATGATTCGCGGCCTCCAGGGCCTGGATATCGTCGGCGGCGACGTGGTCGAGGTCTCGCCGCCCTTCGACGCCTCCGGTAACACCGCGCTGAATGCCGCCACCATCCTGTTCGAGATCCTCTGCGTCCTGGCCGACGCGCGAGTCCGGGCGCGGGGAGAATGATTGAGTCGTTGGTTTCAAAGTCTTTTTTATATCGTAATTTCAATAGTATAAGCGGTAAAATCTATCGTGCGGCCGAAATGTTTTCGGAAACATTTCGATGGTGAGTGGTTAGATGAGGCAGGATTCCGTACCCGTTAGCGTGCGCCGGTCGCGGCAACGGCGTTCGCTACGAACACCAGCAAGCTTTGGCTGACTCTCCAGTTCAAGCTGTCGCCGGAGCCGTACCGCCGGGCGGTCCGGCCGGAGGCCGAATAGCTCAACCCGCCTTCAGCCGCAGCAGCAGCTCGCTCGACGGATAGCCGTCGGGCGGCGATCCGATCTCGCGCTGATAGCCGCGGATGGCGGCGCGGGTCATCGGGCCGATGATGCCGTCCACCCCGCCGGTGTTGTGGCCGCGGGCGGTCAGCAGGCGCTGCATTTCCTTGACGTCGCCGATCCGCAGCTTGGCGTCGTTGCGCGGCCAGGCGGCGAGGAAGGGGCCGCCGCCGCCGATCCGGTCGGCCAGATGGGCGACCGCCAGGGCGTAGGAGGTCGCGTTGTTGTAGCGCATGATGACGCGGAAATTCTTGAGGGTCAGGAAAGCCGGGCCGCGATGCCCGGCCGGCGCGATGACCGAGGCGGGCGTCGAATCCTCGGGCAAGGCGCCGTCCTTGGCCGGGCGCACGCCCAGGGCGCGCCAGGCGCCGACGGTGCGCACGGTATCCAGTTCGCCGTCCTCCCAGGGGAAGTCGGGCGGCAAGATGACTTCCATGCCCCAGGGCTGGCCTTCTTGCCATCCGGATCGGGCAAGATAGTTGGCGGTCGAGGCCAGGGCATCGACCGGATCGTTCCACATGTCGCGACGTCCGTTGCGGTCGTGGTCGACGGCATAGGCGACGAAGGCGGTCGGCATGAACTGGGTGTGACCCATGGCTCCTGCCCAAGAGCCGCGCATCCGATCGGGCGCGATATCGCCTGCCTGAAGGATGTCCAGGGCGATCAGCAAGTGTTCGCGGAAGCTGTCCGTGCGGCGGCCCTGATAGGCAAGTGTAGCCAGCGCCTCGATCACGTTGAAATCGCCCATATAGCCGCCGTAGTTGCTTTCCAACCCCCAGATCGCCACGACGATTTCCGGCGGCGCCCGATAGGTTCCGGCCAGGCCGCGCAGGGTCTGCCATTGGGCGGAAAGGGCTTCCTTGCCGCCCGCGATGCGGGTGTCGGAGACGGCGCTGTCCAGATACTCCCAGATCGGGCGGACGAACTCGGCCTGTTTCGAATCCAAGTCGAGAACCTTCGGATTGGGCTTCACTCCGGCGAAGGCCAGGTCGAAAACCGCCGCGGAGACGCCGCGGGCCATGGCCTCGGTCTTCAGGCCAGCGCGCCAGGCGGCGAATTTCTCGTCCGCCGTCATGGCGACCTGTACGGTCGGGGCGCTCGCGACCGGCTGGACGGCGGCGGTCTGTCCGTCCGCCGTGGTCGTCTGGCAGCCGGCGGCCAGGAGTCCGGCGGCGAGGAGGGTGGTGATCCTGAACGATGGCGCCATGGCGTTCAGCGCACGATCAGGGTGGCGGTCCCGAGCCCATCGACCTCGCTGACCATCTCATCCCTCGCCTTCAGCGGTTTGCTGGTGACGATGCTGCCGGTCATGACGATGTCTCCCTTGCGAAGCATCCTGCCGCGCTTGATCAGGTTGTTGGCGAGCCAGGCCAGGGGTTCGAAGGGATGGCCCAGGGCGTCGCGGCCATGGCCTTCGCCGACGACCTTGCCGTTGATTTTCATGCGTCCTGGCAAGGCGCCGAGGTCGAGGCCGCGCCAGTCCTCGACCGGCGGGCCGAGCACGCAGCCCCGGTTCATGGAGCCGTCGGCGATCAGTAATTCGATGGTCATGAGCTTGTAGTCGATATTCCGCAGATCGACGATTTCCGTCGCCGCCATGCAGGCGCCGACCGCCTCGGCCACGCTCTCCCGGGTATAGGGCGCATCCTGGGCCGGGAGGTCCTTGGCCAGGCGCACCGCGATCTCGGTTTCCACGGCCAGGTCGAGGAAATCGGCGCTGTCGATCTCGCCCCGGATGTCCTGGACCTGGGGCGCGCGGATCGGGCCTTCCGACGGATGGCCGATGCCCACCATCTCCTGCATGACCTTGGAGGTCAGGGCGACCTTCCAGCCCGCCAGCGCGCCTCGACCGCCGGCCTCGCGTATGGCGATCAGCGCGTCCTGGGCGGCATAGGCCTCCACCATATCGCGCGGCGCGATCGGGTCGGGCAAGGGGGCGAGACGCCCCATCGATTGCTGGGATTCGAAAATATGCCGTGCGGCACCTTCGACCCGGGTTTGGTCGACCATCGAGCTCTCCTTAGTTTCGACTTCGGCGAGGACATCATGCGTGGCGCGTTCGACGCCATCAAGCGCAGTAGTGTGACATCGCCGGTCCCTAGGATCTTGACCGGGCCGCGGGATGCACGATTCTCGATCGATGCTACGATTCCTCTTTCCGTTCGCTGCGCTCGCTCTGGCCTGGACCTTGTTTGCCGTCCCGGCGGCGGCCGGCGATCCGCGGCCCTTTTCGGGGACGAGCCGGCCCTTCATCCAGCTTGCGCCGCGCAAAGCTGCCCCCGACCTGCCCTTCACCACGCGCTACGGCGATGCCTGGCGCCTGTCCGATTTCCAGGGGCGGGTCGTGCTGCTGAATTTCTGGGCGACCTGGTGCGAGCCCTGCATCCGTGAGATGCCGTCGTTGGACCGCTTGGCGGCGGCGCTCGATCCGGAAGAGGCCGTGGTATTGGCCGTGGCGATCGACCGCAAGGGCCCCTTCGCGGTCCGTCCCTTCTTCGAGCTATACCGCCTCAAGACCCTCGACATGCTGTTCGATACGACAGATGCGCTGCGCACGGAACTCGGCGCACTGGATGCTTTGCCGATCACCTTCCTGATCGACCGTCGGGGCCGTCTCGCCGGCTATCTGCCGGGCTCCGCTGAGTGGGATTCCCCCGACGCCTTGGCCGTGATCCGTTACTATCTCGGCGAAGACGGGGAATAGAGAGCGGGGCGCTGCCTTCGCTCGACTTCATCTTCCTCTCACACTCCCATCGCTGCGCGATGGGCCCCTCCTTCTCCCCAGGGAGAGGGGTCGAATCTCCCTCTCCTTGGGGAAGGGGTCGGGGTGAGGGGAAGACATGCTGTCGCAAGACTGCGGCCCAGCAACTGGGGGAAAGGCGCATGCCGCCATTCGACAAAATGGAATACGAGGACCGGGTGCGGCGGACCAAGGCGGCGATGGCCGAACGGGGTATCGACACCCTGATTTCGTCCAGCCCCGGCAACATGAACTGGCTGACCGGCTATGACGGCTGGTCTTTCTACGTCCATCAGATGGCGGTCACGGCGCTCAAGCTGGAGAGGCCGCTCTGAGTCGGGCGCGGCCTCGACCTCGCCGGCGCCCGCCTGACCTGCTGGCTGGGCGAAGACGATCTCGAAGGCTATCCCGACGACTATCTCCAGTCGGACGATAACCATCCCATGTCCTTCTGCGCCGATGTGCTTTGCGCGCGCGGGTTGGACCGGGGGCGGATCCTGGTCGAGATGGACGGCTGGTATTTCACCGGACTGGCCCTCGATACCCTGCGCCGAGCATTGCCGAATGCCGAGATCGTCGATGCCAGATTCCTGGCCGACTGGGTCCGCATCGTGAAGTCGCCCGCCGAGATCGCCGTGATGGAGGAGGCCAGCCGCATTGCCGAGCGGGTCATGCAAACCGCCATCGATGCCGTCCGCCCCGGTGTGCGCTAATGCGACGCGGTGGCCGAGGTCTGCGCCGCCCAGATGCGTGGCACCGCGCAATTCGGTGGCGACTATCCGGCCTGGGCCCCGGCCATGCCCATGGGCGAGATGGCCGCCGCGCCGCATTTCACCTGGACCGACGCGCCCTTCGAATCCGGCTCGGCGACCAATATGGAACTGGCGGGCTGCCGCCACCGCTATCACAGCGCGATCTGCCGCACCGTCCAGCTTGGCCCCCCGCCCGACAAGCTGGCCGATCTCGCCAAGCTGGTGGGTGAAGCCTTCGAGGCCCTTCTCGACACCATCAAGCCTGGTGTCACCTGCGAAGAGGTCGCCGAGGCCTGCCAATCCGTCTTCCGGCGCGGCGGCCATGAGAAACCGACCCGCATGGGCTACGCCATCGGTCTCAACTATCCGCCCGACTGGGGCGAGCGGACGGCCAGCATGCGCGCGGGCGAGCGCACCGTGCTGACACGCCCAGCATGGCCTTCCACATCATCCCGGGCCTCTGGCTGGACGGCTGGGGCTATATCCTCAGCGAGACGGTGGTGGTGACGGAGACCGGCCGTCGGTCGCTGGTCGAGTTTCCGCGCGAGCTGTTCGTCAAGACTTAGGCTTCAGGTCGTCGAACACGCCCTTCTCGGGAAGTTCGGCGACGATCTCGCCGAATTCGTCCTTGGGGAAGGCGCGCATGGTCTTGGTCGTGACGGCGCCCAGGCGGCCGATTTCGAGTAGAATCTTGGCCATGGTTTTGTCGTCCGGGGCTTCGAAGATGACCACGAAATCGCAGTCGCCCATGGTCATGTAGTAGTCCTTGATGCGGGCGTTGAAGCCGCCCAGGAGGTCGCTCATGATCTGGGATCGCTTGTGCGAATCCTTGATCGTTTCGATGCCCCAGCGGGTGAAGTTAAGCATCACGATATAGGTGTTCATGGGTTTGCTCCCGTCTCTTGGTCGGCGGGAAGCGCGTGGCGCGATTCCCATGGTGCGTAAAGGTCGATGATGTTCGGCCCGGCATGGCGCGGCGCCTTGCTGCGGATCCAGACGCGCAGCAGATGGCGCTTCTTGCCCGGCCCGTCGCGGTATTCCTTGCGCGAGTGCAGCACCGAATAATTGTTGATGATCTGCAGGTCGCCCGGTTCGAGGAACATGCGCAGCTGAATCTCCAGCCGTTCCAGCACCTCGTCGAGCAGGTCCTGGGCCTCGATCTCCTCCGGCGTCACCGTGATGCCCTCGGGCTCCAGCCATTCCAGCGGATTGCGGTTGTAGAAGACATGCATGCGGCCCCGCACAGTCCAGAAGACCGGCTGGCGCTCGGGCAGCACGGCCGGCTCTCCTTCCGCCTGTTCGCCGCGCCGGTGGTGATAGAGGCCACGCTCCAGCACGGCGGCCAGGTCCGGGCGTTCGGCCGCGATGGCGGCGTGGACGGCGGCGGCGCTGGCCAGCAGGCTCTGGCCGCCCTCGGCCGCCGCGCCCAGGCAGAGCAGGCCGGCGAAGTCCGAGCCGTCGGTATGAAAGGGCAGCCATTTGTTCGAGGAATAGCCGCGCGAGGTGTGATCGAAGGGCCGCTCGCGGTCGATGATCTCTTCGATCCGGTTGCGCCGCACGGTCTGGTCGACCAGCATGCCCAGATGGGCCGAGAGCCCGGCCAGGGCGAAGATGCTCGTGTCGCGGCTCAGTTCCTCGACCGGCAGGCCGCGCAGCAGGACGAAGCCGCGCCCGTCCTCCAGAAGCTCGAAGGCCTGGTCCAGCAGCGGGGCGAGGCGGGGCAGGGGGAAGTCGCCCGCGGCGACGGCCTCGAAGGGCCGGCCGCTGCGTTCGGCCTTGCGCGCCGCATCGGCCAGTTCGCCCGCCATGGCGGAATCGAGCGGCAGGGAAAAACTGTCCTTTGTCGGATAGTCGGTCGCCAGCCAGCGACCGCTGTCGCCCCGCGGGGTTCGTGTCGTCGCGACCATCTTTCCTCCCTCGAAAGCGCCGTATGGACTCGAATGATAGCACGACCGGGCCGACCGTAACTGCTTGAGACAGGTCAAGGCGCCGTGGCCGAATTGGCGCGATGCTTGCCCCACAAGGTCAAGGAGGTGCCGTGATGACCACGCCGCTAGTGATGCGCAGCCTGCGCGAAGACCACCGCAACCTGGCCAAGCTGCTCGATCTACTCGAGCGCGAGGTCAAGCGCTTCGACGAGGCTGGGGCGGTCGACTACGAGCTGATGCAGTCTATCGTGGCCTATTGCCTGGATTATCCGGACAAGGTCCACCATCCGCGCGAGGACAGGCTGCTTGAACGCCTGCGCGAGCCAATCCGGCGGCTGCCTCCAAGGTCGGGGACCTGGCGGCCGAGCACGCGTCCCTGGCCGAACTCACCGCCCGTTTCGCCGGGACGATCGACAATGCGCTGCTGGAAATCGAGGTTTCGCGGGCGGAGCTCGACCGGATTGCGCGCGAGTTCCTTGCGGCCTATCGCGGCCATATGGCGGTTGATCACCAGCCTGCCGAACGTGTCCCTGGTCGAGCGCGCGCGCGATGCGGGCGCCCATGCGGTGCTGGCCAAGCCGATGTCGCTCAAATCGCTCTATTCGCGGATCACTATGATCCTGCAGGAACGCCGCCCCTTCATCGAGACGGACGAATATTTCGGCCCGGACCGGCGCCGCCGCGATCTGCTGTTCGACGGCCCCAATCGGCGCAAGGGCGGTGGCGCGCGCAGTGGGAGCGGGCTTGGCGAGGGCCTCGCGGATACGCCGGCCCCGGAGCGGGCAGCGGGCGATGCGGTGTGACACGACTCGGCCTTGGCAGTCGTCCGGGCGCTAGGCATATTGGCAGGTGATCCTGCGGTCGCGGGCGGACCTGCCAATTCTGAGATCATGAACCGTGTGCAGCGAGTAGCTTCTTGGGTTCTCTGGCCGGGCTTGCTGACCGGCGCCATCGCGTTGACGGACCGCGCGATTTCTTCGGACAATCCGGCTCTCTGGTTCAATGCGACCTATTTCGGCCTTGCCGTCATCCTGTTCTTCCTGGAACAGGTGATGCCGCATGAGCGGTCCTGGCTGCGCAAAGACGGCCAAATTCTGACCGACCTGTCCCACACCCTGTTCAACAAGGGCATGGCCCAGGCGCTGATCGTCTTCGGTGCGGCCCTGGTGGCCCCGGAACTGCTCGATGAGCCCGCGGGCATATGGCCGACGCATTGGCCCTTCGCGCTGCAGGTCGCCGCTGGCTTGGTTATTGCCGAGTTCGGCATGTACTGGGCCCATCGCCTGTCCCACGAATGGCCGCTGCTGTGGCGGCTTCACGCCGTCCACCACAGTGCGCGGCGTCTATGGATCGTCAACACGGGACGGTTCCATTTCCTCGACATGTTGCTCAGCCTGTTCATGGGCTTGGCTGTGCTGGTCGCCCTGGGCTGCCCGCAGAATGTTCTGCTGATGGGCAGCGCGATCCATGCTTTCTTCGGCATCCTGACCCATTGCAATGTCGAACTGCGCTTCGGACCGTTAAACTGGCTGTTCAACACCCCCGCCGTCCATCGCTGGCATCACTCGATGAATCTCGATGAAGGCAATCGGAACTACGGCGAGAACCTGATGATCTTCGATCATCTCTTCGGCACGTATTTCTTTTCCGATCGCAAGCCGCCTGCGGTGATCGGAATCCGCGATGCGATGCCGAAGAGCTTTCTGGGTCAACTCGCCGCGCCATTCCGCTGGCGCCGCCTTCAGCAAGCGAACGCGCAGACCCAGCCGGCCGAGTGAGCCGACCCAATCGGTCCGGCGCGCCGCGGAGCTATCTGCTGGCGTCGTCGTAGTGTTTGCGGCTGGAGTAGAACACCAGAGCCATGAGCCCGCCGCCGACCGCCAGGGTCACGACCACGCCCAGAATGATGGCGATCCAGCCATTGGTCGAAATATCGACATCGCCCAGGCTGATCCACGAGCGCAGGGACAGGAATCCGACGATGGCGAGTGCCGCGACGGCCAACCCCGCAATCAGAAGCGAATCGATCCGTCTGGATCTCGGTGACTTGGTCATGACAGTCCAGATTTCCTTGCGCGCCGAATGGCGCTTGTTCTCTGCGGCGCAGCGCAGCAGATTGCCGCCATCGGCGCGGCACGCGCATCTAGCACGGACAACCTTGAATGGACCAACCCTTCTGGAAGCGTAAGGCGCTGTCCGAGATGACCGAAACGGAGTGGGAATCGCTCTGCGACGGCTGCGCCCAGTGCTGCCTCATCAAGCTTGAGGACCCGGACACCGAGGAGTTGACCTATACGAGGGTCGCCTGCCGCCTGCTCGACGAAGGGAGTTGCAGCTGTTCGCGCTACGAGACGCGCCAGCGCCATGTCCCCGATTGTGTGACCCTGACGTCGGAAAACGTCCACACGATCCCCTGGCTGCCGCCGACCTGCGCCTATCGGCTGGTCGCGGAGGGGCGCGATCTCTACTGGTGGCATCCCCTCGTCTCCGGCAGCACGGCCACCGTCCATCAGGCGGGGGTCAGCGTGCGTGGCAAGATCGTCTCGGAAAGCGATATCGCCGATCCGGACCTTCCCGAATACGAAATCTCGCTCGAGGAAATGGCCAGCGCCGTGACCTCCTGGGACGACGACCCGGCATCCTGAAACGGCGGACGGGCCCCACCTTTTCGCCGGCGGGAACGACACTGAAGCGCATCGTCGCCATGCGGTCGAAATTCGTTTCGCTCGCATGGGATGGCTCCTGTGTCCGTGAATGATGGAGGGAGCCTACCGAGCGGCGAACAGACAGCTTTAACCTAAAGCAATGGCCGGGATTCCCTTGGGAACCTCAGAATTGCACGGACAGACTCAGCCCGGCATAGCGATCGGCGCGGCGTTGATTCTCGAACTTCTTTGTCCGGTAGACATGGGTGAAGGTCAGCCACGTGCTGCCGAGGATGAAGGCGACGCCGCCCTGGAGACCCCTCACGAAATACTTCTTCTTGACGCTGTGGCTGTCGCCGAAGGTGTTGCCGTCGAGGAAGATGTTGCGCGCCACCGCGCACCCTTCGAAGCCCGCGAAAAGGTACCAACCGAAGCCGCTCTCGCGCTGGACAAAGAAGTAGGATCCAGGAAGGCTCGGCCGGATGCGGCGCGCGCCATAATCGCCACGCAGGTCGTCGCCCAGCCGGATGGTCAGGACACCCGCGCCGTAGGTGTGGATATTGCCGAGCGCCAGGCCGATATGGGGCACCAGATCGGCCTGCAGGCCCAGGGGCGCCATGTCCCAGATCGCGGGCCACTTCCGTTCGAAAATAAACCACCATGCCAGGCTCGAAATCGAGCTGATGGTCCCAGCCGTTGGCCTTCTGCGCGCCGATCGCGTCATGGACGAGATTCTGCGTTTGCTCGCCCATGGCGGGCGGGCCGACGACGCCGAAATCGATCTCGAAGGTGTCGAGATGGTCGCCCTTGTCGAACAGGAAGCCGAGCCCGCCGTAGAGCCAGGCGGCATAGGGCCGGTCTTCGTCGACCAGGGTGTGACGCTCGATATTCTCCGGAGTAAACAGGCTCTGTCCCACACTGAAGTCGATCCACGGAATGCCGTCATCGTCGAGCAGGGGCAGGTATCGGTACATCGGCACCAGCCAGTCCGGCATCTCGTTCTCGGGAGACAACCAGGCGAATCGGATGCCGTTGGTGTAGTTTTGGTCGGTATCCGCGATGATGTCGTTCTCCCATTGCAGGGTGAACGTGCCCTTGAGAGCGGGAAAGCGCGGGGCATCGCCGGTCGCCAGCGGACCGTATTTCGATCGACCGGGGTATCCGCCGCCAGAGCAGGGCCGGCGCCGAACAGGGCGCCATCGAACAGACAGGCAAAAACAATCGATCGCGGGGAGCGTCGCTTCACATGGTCCTCGTCGTGGCTGCCGATCAGATCGGCGTTCGTTCCCCCGCGGACACCGTTACGATAACGCGATTTTCCGGCGGGGCAGGAGGGCAATCCAATGGGGATCGTATGCACAGGACGGATTGTAGGCGAAGTTGAAGTCGAGAATGAGGCGGCCGGACAGGGCGCCGAGATCGGCGCCCTTAATCGCGTCCGAGAAAGGCAAGAACAGGCCACCGCAATAGCCCATGATTCAGAACAGGGTCAATTCGCGGCGCAGGGCGTCGGCCAAGCCACGGGTGCGCGCGACGGGGGCGGCGCGAAACGATCCGTCCGCGCCGAGGTCGATGGTTTCGGCCGGGCCCTCGATGGTTTCGATCTCGACGAGAAAGCGGTAGGCCCGATCGTAGTCGAAATAGCGCAGTCCATGATCCTGCCGCCTCGCGCTTTCGGGCAGTGGCGAACAGGGGTGATGGCGGAACAGCAGATCGCGCTCCTGCCGCCAGCGGTGCCAGTCCTCCTCGGGCACCTCGGCGCTGCGCAGATGGGCGTAGATCTCGGCCACGGTCCGACGCCATTCCGCGAGGGCGAGCGGGTCGTCGGGCGCCTGGCCGCTCATTCCGTCACGGCACCCAGCGCGGCGGGCGCTTCTCCAGGAAGGCCGTCATGCCCTCGACCGCGTCGGGCGAGCGAAGACGCTCGACCAGCGCGGCGCCGGCGGCATCGAGCACGGCCTTCAATGGTTGCTCTTCGCTTTCCGCGATGAGGCCCTTGACCGTGGCGATGGCGGCGGGCGCGCAGTGAAGGATCGCCTTGAGGGTGTCGGCGAGAATCGCTTCGAGCGCGTCGGTGTCTTCGCAGCAGTGATCGGCCAGGCCGATGCGATGGGCCTCGCGGCCGTTGATCCGGTTGCTCGTGATGGCCAGATTCCGGGCGCGGCCGGAGCCGATGCGGCGGACCAGATAGGGGATCATCTGGGACGGTATGAAGCCGGCGCGGGGTTCGGGAATGCCCAGCTTGGCGTGGGCATGGACGATCACGACATCGGCGCAGCAAGCCATGCCCAGCCCGCCGCCGACCGCCGCCCCTTCGAGCACCGCGACGACAGCCTGGGGCAGGGTGTCCAGGGTGTGCAGCACATCGCCGAACTGGCGATAGAGAGGATAGAGAGGGTCTTCCTCGCCGGGTTCCGGAGCCGGGGGAATGGATTTCATGGCGTTGAGGTCGCCGCCGGCGCTGAAATTGCCGCCGGCGCCGCGCAGGACCACAACCCGGCTTGTCCCGTCCCGTGAGATGCGGTCGACGGCATCGCCGATCTCCGCCATCATGGCGTGGGTCAGGGCGTTCAGCACATCCGGCCGCGCCAGGGTCAGCCTGCTGACTCCCCCGGCCCGCTCTAGGGTGATCGTTTCGTATTCCGGTGTATCTTTCATGTCGCCGGCATACTGGCGAGGGCGGTGTGAAAACGAAAGCCCCAAGGCTCGCGCGAGGCGCTTCCGCCCTGACGAGTCGCCCCCTCAGACCGGCAATCGAGAATAGTCTTTGCTTTAATGGGGAATAGTTCCCATACTAATACGTAGATCTATGATCTTCTTCCGGACAAGGTCCGGGTTGACACATGATCCGTTACCGTTTTCCCGAAAGATTTCGGTAAGCCGAGACTCGCCGGGCGGAGTGCCTAGTGGGCGCAACATGTTAATAGGAAACATCGATGACTAATGGAACCGTGAAATGGTTCAACAGCGTCAAGGGTTATGGCTTCATCCAGCCGGATGATGGCTCCCCGGACGCTTTCGTCCATATCTCCGCAGTGGAGCGGGCAGGCATTTCGAACCTTACGGAAGGCCAGCGCGTCCAGTACGAGCTGCAAGCCGGTAATAACGGCAAATCGTCCGCGGAAAACCTTTCGCTCGTCAGCTGACGCCTCGGCGCATCGATAGCGATTTGAAGAGGTCCGCCTTTGGCGGACCTCTTTTGCTATCGGGCCTGACGTGACGCGAATCGCATCATGAAATCGGACACTTCCACGGCACGCACGGACCAACCCGTGGCGCGCACCACCACTGGACGCGACATTCGACGCTGTGTCGCCCGGTACCAATCCCCAATCATGCGAGAGAGCCTGTTGCAGATCGCCACATCGCTCGGCGGCTTCGTCGCCGTCTGCGTGGCGATGTACGTGACTGCGGGCATCTCCTTCTGGATCACCCTGGCCCTCATGCCACTGGGCGCCGGTTTTCTGGTCCGGACTTTCATCGTCCAGCACGACTGCGGCCATGGCGCGTTCTTCCGCTCCAAGCGGTGGAACGATGTGCTGGGCACCGTCTGCAGCCTCGTCACCCTTGCGCCCTATCCATCCTGGCGCCGCCAGCATGCCGGCCATCACGGCGTCTGGAACAATCTCGACCGGCGCGATACCGGCGCGGATATATATTCTTCCTGCCTTACCGTCGACGAATTCCGCGAACTGGGCCCTTGGGGCCGGCGCTGGTATCGGGTGAGCCGGAATCCCATCGTCGCCAATCTCCTCCTTCCACCGCTCGTGTTTCTTGTGCTCTACCGCCTGCCCTTCGACATGCCGGCCGGCTGGCATGGCGAGCGCCGCGCGGTCTATCTCACCGACCTCGCCCTGGTTGCGCTGTTCTGCGGCCTCGGCCTCGCGCTCGGCTTCGGGCGGGTGATCGAGATCCAGCTCCCGGTCATGATGATGGCCGCGATCGTCGGCGTCTGGCTCTTCACGGTGCAGCACCGGTCGGAATGGACCGTCTGGGCGCGGCAGAAGGATTGGAACGCCGTCACCGCCTCGCTCGAGGGGTCGACCTATCTGCGCCTGCCGCGAATCCTGCAATGGTTCACCGGCAATATCGGCCTGCATCACATTCATCATTTGAACCCGAGAATTCCCAATTACCGCCTCGAAGACTGCCACGAAGCCCTGTCGGGTCTGCGGGATGTCCCGGTCCTGACCCTTGGCTCCGCGTTCAAGGCGATGTTCTTCGTCCTGTGGGACGAACGTCGGCAGCGTCTGGTGACTTTCCGTTCCGAGGGTCGCAGCCGTCCGGTGCCGGAACCCGCGTGATCGCTCGCCGCCTGCGATAGGCGGCGGCGAGCGATCCTCGGGCCGGCCGGAGTCGGTTTATGATGACGGCCCGACTCAAGGAGAAGGCATGGCCTCTCAAGGCTCGAAGAAGGCGGTCTACGCTGCGCTGATCGGCAATTTCCTGATTGCGATCACCAAGTTCGGCGCGGCGGGCTGGACCGGCAGCTCGGCGATGTTGAGCGAGGCGATCCATTCGGTCGTCGACACCGGCAACCAGGTCCTGCTGCTGCTCGGCATGAAGCGGGCGAGCCGCCCGCCGGACGAGCGTCATCCTTTCGGTTACGGCAGCGAGGTCTTCTTCTGGGCCTTCTGCGTTGCGATCCTTCTCTTCGCCGTCGGCGCGGGCGTATCGCTCTACGAGGGCGTCATCAAGATCCTCGATCCGCATCCGGTCACGGACCCCTATATCAACTATGCGGTTCTGGCCGTCGCCATGGTCTTCGAGGCCGGGGCCTGCACCGTCGCCTTTCGCGAATTCCAGAAAACCCGGCGTGGCCGCGGCCTCATTGAGAGCGTGCGCGCCAGCAAGGATCCGGCGCTTTTCGTCGTGCTGTTCGAGGACACGGCCGCCATGCTCGGCCTCGTCGTCGCCTTCATCGGCCTGCTGTTGAACCAGATGCTGGGCATCGCCTGGTTGGACGGCGCGGCCTCGGTCGCAATTGGCCTGATCCTCGGCGGAACGGCGGCGGTGCTGGCCTATGAATGCAAGGGCCTGCTGATCGGCGAGGCGGCAAGTCCGGAAATCCGAGAGGGCGTTCATAAGATCATCCGCGAGCAGCGCGGGGTGAAGCGCGTGAACGAGTTGCTGACCATGCATCTCGGCCCGCAGGACATTCTGGTGAACCTCAGCCTCGATTTCGATCCGCGCCTCGATTCCGACGATGTCGAAGCCTTGATCTCCTCCATGGAGCAGCGCATCAAGTCAGGCCATCCGGAGGTCGGGCGCGTTTTCATCGAGGCCCAAAGCTGGATCGGGCATCGCGCCGCGGCGCGGCGACGAGCGCCTTGAGCGCGTGCACAGCGTAACCGACGGCTAGGGGGAGGTTTACGATGTACGACAGGATCAAGCTTGAGCATGACGGGGCGGTTTCGACACTGACCCTGAACCGGCCGCCCTTGAACCTCGTCACCCTCGACATGCTGTCCCAGAGCCGTCGAATGCCGCTGCGGGATCCCAGGGAACGAGCAACAGCTTCACCTTCGGGAATGAGCGTTACCAATATTACGAGACAATTTGCGGCGGTTCGGGCGCGGGACCCGATTATCACGGCGCGAGCGCCACGCATGTGCATATGACGAATACCCGGCTGACCGATCCCGAGGTTCTGGAGTCGCGGTTCCCGGTCATTCTCGAAAAATTCGAGATTCGCCGGGATAGCGGCGGGAAGGGTAAAATGCGGGGTGGCGACGGGGTCACGCGCCGGATCCGTTTTCGCGAACCGATGATCGCGTCGATACTTTCGAGCCATCGGATCGTGCCCCCCTATGGTCTGGAGGGCGGCGAGCCGGGTAAGACAGGCCGAAACCTCATCGAGAGAATGGATGGGACCCGCGAAGTGCTGATGGGGTGCGACCACGCGAATCTGAATGCCGGCGACGTTTTCGTTATCGAGACCCCCGGCGGGGGCGGTTTTGGCCCTCCCGAGGACACACAGGCTCGGTAGTGACGATCGGCAGACAAATCTTGCCCAGCAGTGGTCAGCTTGCCGCCTTCCAGCCATTGTCGACGAAGAGGGCCACGCCGTTGACGAAGGGGGCGGCGCCGCTGGCCAGGAACAGGGCGGCCTCGGCCACCTCCTCGGGCTCGAAGATGCGGCCCTGGCGCTCGGCGATGCCCGCCTCGGAGGCGTCCCAGCCGAGCGCGTGTTTCGCCAGGGCGACGATGGAGTCCTGCTTCAGCAGGCTGACATAGCGCGGCGCGCATACCTCGCCCAGATGGGCGAACTGGTGGCGCCAGATGCTTTCGTCGTTCATCTGGCCGGGCAGCAGGAGCAGAGGAGGAAGGGCATTTGCCATCGAGTGGCGACCTCGATGACTGGTTCCGTTTCACGCAGAATTGGACTATGGCCGCGCGGTTCCGTCCCGACAAGCCAGGGTCAAGACAGGGTCACGCCGGGCTCAAGCGGCCGAGACGGCGGTCCAGAATTCGCGATCCAGATCGCAGACCGACATGATTTCGTTCAGTGTTCCGGCTTCGTTGCAGAACGGCTGGAGCAAGCGCCAATAGTCGATCGACATGCGGTCGCTGGTCACCTGGACGCGGTATGCAGTCGGCTCGCCCTCGGTCACGACCTGGCGCAAATGGGACTGCACGAAGCGGCCGAATTCGGGCGGTGGCGGGTTGGTCACCAGGCTGCCGATGAAATCGCGATCCTGCACGCGCGCAAGCTCGGATCCTTAGAGGACGTAATGGAAATCCTCTCCCCCGGGGAGAACTTCGGAAATGCTGATCAGGCCAAGGCTCCGCTTGACTTCGAACGGATTGAAAGCGTTGCGGCGCGGCATGGGCTTGTTGCCGTGCAGAAGATTCCAATAGTCCAGAACCTCACGCAGGCGCGAGCGGTCGATCGCTTCGGAGCGGATTCGCTCTCCTTCCAGATGTGAGGTCAGGCTTCTCAGCACAGGCAGATAAACTCTATTTATACAACCGTAATTAAATATAGGCCCGAAAGATCGGCCGGACCAGTGCCGATGCTGGCCCGTGGATTGCCGCGAGAGCCGCTTGCGGATAGCGTCGGCGCATCCGTATCTGCCTGGAGAGCTGAGCCATGATCGAACGCAATCCTTTGCCTTTCGCGATCGGGGAGTATGAGGAACGGTTGAACAAGGTGCGCCGGCGCATGACGGCGGCGGGCGTCGAAGCCATGCTGACCACCGTGCCGGAAAACATCGTCTATCTCACCGGCTATCATACCCTCGGCTATTTCACCTATCAGATCCTAATCGTGAGCCTGGATCACGCGCCGATCCTTCTGACCCGCGCGATGAACACGGAAAAGGGACAGGCTGATTCCTGCCTCCAGAATATAGAAGGCTACAAGGATACGGAAAGCCCGGATGACGCGACCTACCGGGTGCTGGAAAGCTACGGCCTGCTGAACAAGCGCCTGGGAAACCAGGACGATGCCTGGTTTTTCTCGGTCGCGCGCTACAAGAAACTCATCGGCCGGCTGGGCATCGACGACCTGATCGATTGTTCTGGCCTGGTCGAAGAGGTCCGCAAGATCAAGAGCCCCAAGGAGATCGAGTATATTCGGGAGGCCGGGCGCTATTGCGCCGCGTCGCTCGATTCGGCGATCGCGGCGACCGGGCCGGGCGTTCTGGAATGTGTGGTCAATGCCGCGGCCCATGACGGGATGCACCGGGCGGGCAGCGAATATCTTGGCCATTCCGCTCAGTTCGTTTCCTCGCCCCAATCCGGCCTGGGCTTCGAATGCGCCGAGCGCCGGCCGATTCTGCGAGACGGCGCGGTCTATATGGAGGCCGGCGGCACCCATAACCGCTACAACTGCATGCTCTCGCGCACCGTGCTGGTGGGCAATCCGGATCCCAAATTCGAGGATATGGCCATGGCCTCGCGCGATGGCCTGAACGCCGCGATGGCGGCGACCAAGGCGGGCGTCACCAGCCACGAGGTCGACAAGGCGGCGCGCGACGTGATCGCCAAGGCGGGCTTCGCCGACGCCTTCGCCCATCGCACCGGCTACTCCATCGGGATCGGCTTTCCGCCCGATTGGGGCGAGGGTCGGATCATGAGCATCAACGAGAACGACCCGCTCGTGCTCGAACCGAACATGTGCTTCCACTACATACCGGATCTGAAATATGGCGGCTTCGGCGGCGCTGTCTTTTCGGAGTCCCTGGTCGTGACCGAGACCGGTTACGAGCCGCTCAGCAAATACTCACAAGAGATTTTCCGGAAATAGGCTTGCGCGCCGGTTTGCATTCCGCCTTCACTTGAGGAAGGCGCTGGCCCAAAATGGATGGCATTCCGCCTGATATCGGGGAGAGACGAAATGACGAAATTTCTATAGGTTCTGGCCGGCGCGGCTGTGCTCGCGCTCGGCGTCTCGGCTGCATCGGCGGCCGAGAAATGGGACATGCCCGTGGTCAATGCGGCGGGCAACTATCACACGCAGAACGCCGAACGCTTCGCCACGGCCATCGGCGAGGCAACGGGCGGCGCGATCGAGGTTGTCGTCCATCCCTCCGGCTCGCTCTACAAGGGCGACGAGATCAAACGCGCGGTGCAGACCGGCCAAGCGCAGCTCGGCGAAAGGCTGATCAGCTCGCTGGGCAACGAACATGCGCTGTTCGAACTCGATTCGCTGCCCTTCCTGGCGACCAGCTTCGAACAGGCGCGCAAGCTCTATACCGCTTCCCGGCCGGCGCTCGATGCCCTGCTCGAGTCCCAGAATCTGAAACTGCTCTATGCCGTGCCCTGGCCACCCCAGGGCCTGATCACGACCAAGCCCGAAGCGTCGGCGGCCGATATGAAGGGTGTGAAGTTCCGCGCCTATAACGCCGCGCCCTCCCGTCTGGCCGATTTTATGGGCGCCCAGCCGACCCAGATCGAGGCCCTCGACGATCTTGGCGGTGGCCGCGAAATCGGTCAGCAGGGGCGCCGCGTCGTCGAGCGGCAGGGAGCGGGCGAGGGCGGCCGTCTCCCTGGCCGGACGGTCGCGCTGGAGGCTGACGAAGCGGATGCCCGAGACCGCGCGCAGCCGGGCGAAGAGGCCGGGCGGGATGGAGCGTCGGGCGTCGGTCCGATGGCGCAGATTGCCGGCCCAGACCAGCCTGACGCGCCGCTGAGCAGTTGCCGAGGGCAACGTGGGCGGCGGCAGATCATCCGGCGCATGCAGATAGGGCACCGCGGCCGGCACGCTGTCGATCGTGGTGCGGAACAACCGGCCGAGGCTCATCAACGGTGCGCGGCAATCGACCTCGGGCAGGGAGTCCGCGCCCCGGAGGACCAGTTCGGCAACCCTGTCCAGGCTTTCGGCGAGCGCCGCCAGCGCAGGGGGAACCTCGAGCACGACCTCGTCGCCCCGTTGGGCGACCAGGGGGGCGTAGCGCAGGAACTGGATTGTGTCGCCGATGCCCTGTTCGGAATGGAGCAGGATGCGCCGACCTTCGAGTGGCCCGCCGTCCCACAGGAGCTGCGGATAGCGCCGGGCTTCGCCCAGGAAGGAGCGGGTGCGCCAGCGCCATTCATAGGACGACCAGCCGGCAAGAAAATCGCTGCGCAGAAGGCGCATGACGCCGAGCTGCATACGGGCGGCGGGATGTGTGGTCCGGCTTGGCCGCGATCGCGCGCGAGATCGCCACCTGGGCCTCGTCGTAGCTGCCCAGATCGCAAAGCGAGATGCCGAGATTGTTGAATGCGCTGGCATGGCCTGGATCGCGCTCGACCGCCGCGCGGTAGCATTCGACCGCTTCCTCGGTGCCCAGCATCGCGCCCAGCAAGGTGCCGAGATTGAAATACGGGCTGGCGTTGCGCGGATCCATTTCGACGGCCTTGCGATAGGCTGCCTCAGCGCCCGCCGCGTCGCCCAGGGCCTGGCGCGCGACCCCCAGGTTTTCGCAGGCGGCGGCGTGTTCGGGCACGGCCGCGACGAAGGTCTCGAAGAGCCGCGCGGCTTCGCCATGGCGGCCCGCCCGGTAGTCCTCCATCGCCTTGGCGAAGGCGTCCTTCGCACTGAGACGTCTGGGAAGATTCAGCTGATCGGGTGTTTCCCCCTCGGCCATCGCCTGCCCCTCAACCCCAAAGGCGGGGCGACGGCGGCTCGACGATACTGCCGCGATAGATCAGCCCATCCGCCCGGTCCTCGGCGAGAAGCAGCGGGCCGTCGAGGTCGACCACGGCCGCGCCCTGGGCGACCAGGATGGCGGGGGCCATCGACAGCGAGGTGCCGATCATGCAGCCGACCATGACGCCCAGGCCCGCCCGCTCGGCGGCGGCGCGCAGGGCCAGGGCCTCGGTCAGCCCACCGGTCTTGTCGAGCTTGATGTTGATCATGTCGTAGCGCCCGACCATAGCGGCGAGGGAGGCGCGGTCGTGACAGGCCTCGTCGGCGCAGACCGGGATCGGCCGGTCCAGATCGGCCAGGGCTTCGTCCCGGCCGGCGGGCAAGGGCTGCTCGATCATCGCCACGCCCAGTTCCGCGAGGGTGGGGGCGTAGCGTGTGAACTCCTCCGCCGTCCAGCCTTCGTTGGCGTCCACGATCAACCGGGCGTCGGGCGCGCCCGCGCGCACCGCGCCGACCCGTTCCAGATCGCCTTGCCCGGCCAGCTTGAGCTTGAGCGCCGG
>Ga0115002_10001304_pt1 | contig 34292 bp, 33 predicted proteins | sample ArcticOcean_MG_C_8_FD_89576 | JGI IMG/M metagenome (GOLD analysis project Ga0115002, IMG submission 89576) | Marine microbial communities from western Arctic Ocean - ArcticOcean_MG_CB11_86 | ecosystem: Environmental > Aquatic > Marine > Oceanic | place: Arctic Ocean: Canada Basin | collected... | reverse complement strand
TTTTGCGTAAGGCAATGGAAACACCCATGCGTCAGATCGTCACTAATGCTGGTGCGGAAGCTTCAGTTGTTGTCGACAAGGTAAAACAGTCTAAAGGTAACGAAGGTTACAACGCAGCGACTGGTGAGTATGGCGACATGTTTAAGTACGGTCTGCCTGATCCAGCTAAAGTAACGCGTACGGCGTTACAAGCAGCGGCATCTGTAGCGGGACTGATGATCACCACTGAGTGTATGGTGACAGAAATGGAAGATGATTCTCCAGCTGCACCAGCCATGCCTGATATGGGTGGTATGGGTGGTATGGGCGGCATGATGTAATAGCTGTTCGCTTCTTTAAGCCCTGCCTAGTGCAGGGCTTTTTTTTGTCTGTCTCCTCTGATTAGTGCATTTTTTTGTGCGGGCAAGGCAACATGAACGCAATAAATTGCGCATGCGCATTAAATTCGTGAGGTTTTGAGTACCGCTCAACGCGGCCATCGTAGAAAAAGTGATGCGGCGCACCGACATTAATCAAACGTTCTCTAGAAACGAATGTTGGTGCCGATGGCAATACCGAGGGTGTGTGCTTTTTTAGTATCTAATTTATCGGCGATTAGTTTTGCGAAGCCGTATTTACCTTGATAGTTAAGGTGAATGGCTTTGCCGCCAAAATCGTAGAGGAACTGCAGTGTGTCATTAAGCCCTACTCCGATACGCGGAAAATCCTTGACACTGGTATGGTAGAAACCGCCTAGAAGAAGAATGTTTGGTTGCCAACCGAACAGGTTGGCCTGCCTGTCCAATTGCCAGGAAGCGTTCACATCGGCACGCCAGGGTATTGTTTGTTCATAGTCTGCATTGAAAATGTCTACCAGTAGCTGTCGATCAACTATTTCGTTGGGCAAAATGACCTCGCCGTTAACAAACTCCTGAGCGACACCAATGGCATCAACGATCGCGTTATTCAGTACAAGACGGGCGATTGATTGTGGCGCGTTTTCCCAGGTGATTTTGTAGCCGAGATCGATAAAATCAGCGGAAATATTGAGTTTGTCGGAGGCTTGCCAAGCGATTGAGAAATCGAAGCTGTAACCGGTACCTGCCGGCTCCGAGAAATCAATTCCAGAGATGATGGGATTTGGTTCACCGAGGATTACGGGTTTTCGATAGAATTTCTCACCAAATTTTGGCTGATCGTAAGCGTAGTCAATATTAACGTTAAGTCGGATATCCGATGTCAGCGCTAGTAAAGGGGAAAGGTCTCTATTGTCGACAGTAAGCCCATCGGTCACCGAATTAAAATCTGCGATGAGTGCATCGTCGATGGGCTCAATATCTCCATTGGCTTCTGCGAAACCAGACTGTAAATCTGAAGTGCTGGTGTAGTAGCTCCCCGCAAAATCCAATGACAATCTGTCGTTGATATCCCAGGTATAACCAAGCTTGATGCCCTGCGCGCTGGCTCGTTCAACCTCCAGTAGCAGGTGATATTCTCGATTGGTGGGTATAGGAATTAAGTTTTTTTCACTGTGATGAAACAACGCCGTGTCTTCGGTGAACTCAGTAATGTAGTCGAACCGCGCTACATAAGAAATTCTGAACGACTTGTAGCGTGCGCCAATTTCGAATTTGTCTTGCGTAAAGGCTGTGTTGCCACTGACAAGATCGTCCTTAAAGTCTTTAGCGAACTGATCAACAGAAACCACTTCGCTAAATGCAAAAAGATCAATATCGCTATGTATTTGCCACTTTTCATCGTCTGCCTGAGCAAAAGCGCAGCTAATGCTGAGCGCGATAGAGATTATTTGATGAGGTGTATAGTTCATAGGTCGGGAATACTAACGTTAATTGCCATTGACTAAAAGCATTGATCACGTGCTCTGGATCAAACGGTTCTGTACAATAGTCTTTTAAAAATCGTAATGTTATCATCACCCTACAACACACAATTGCAGTAATCCCGCAAAAGGGCGATCTCAGTAATTGAGGTACCTTGAATCAAATGCCTAACTACTAAAAAGAGGGAAGATACTATGGAATTATTCACCGGTTACGGTTTGGACTACTTGTTTAGATGGGGACATTTTCTAGCAGGTATTACCTGGATCGGCTTGCTCTATTATTTTAACTTTGTACAAACGGAATACTTCAAAGAAGCTGAAGCAGACCATAAATCCGGCGCGATCCAGAAATTAGTGCCTCGAGCACTATGGTGGTTCAGATGGGCCGCGATGTTCACATTCCTGACTGGTGTTGCGCTCTTAGCAGTTCGGCATCAAGCGATTTCATTCGACATTACTGTTGGTGCGACTCTCGGTACCTTGATGTTTCTTAATGTCTGGTTGATCATCTGGCCAAACCAGAAGGTGGTTATTGCCTCGGCAGTGCAGGTTGCAGGTGGTGGTGAGGCGATTCCTGAAGCAGCGGGTTCTCTGGCCAAAGCTGGATTAGCTTCACGAACCAACACGCTGTTTTCGTTGCCCATGTTGTTCTTTATGGGTTCTTCTGCGCATCTTCCTAACGGTCTGATTGGTGATGCCAGCACAACGTCAATTGGTATTATTATGTTGATTATTCTCATCCTCGCAGGAAACGGTATTTTTGGTAAACAAGGTCCGATGACCAGTGTGGGTGGTGTTATTAGCTGTGGTGTCGGTCTGACTGTAGTGCTTTACGGCCTGATGGCGTTCCTATAGTTATTACTTAATTGTAAAGGGCCCCTACGGGGGCCCTTTTTGTATCAGCCGGAAAATACGTGGAAAAAGACGACAAATTGGACAATATCCCAGCGATCAAGCCTGGTCAGGATGATGCGTTGTATCGCCGTAGTGGTAAGTCGGAGGCGCCTAAGCAGAGCAACTTCAATGGCCTGCTGGTATTTGTCATCCTGCTGATGGTAATTGTCATGGGCGTCGGTGGATACACCTTGTATGAAGTACAACTGAAACTTGATGAAGCTAATTTGCTGCTGGCAAAAGGTCAAGATAACATCAAGGCCTTAGAGGATCGGCTGGCCGCGACCGGGACCGATGTTTCTAAGACATTGCAGGATATGCAGGGAGAAACAAAAGAAAATTTTAAACAGATTGACCTGCTATGGGGGCATGCATACAGAACCAACAAGCCAAATATAACGAAAAACACTAATGCGATAGCTGCACTTCGGAAAGATCTAGACGGTGAGGTAAAGCCCCTCACACAATCTGTCAATCGTGTGAAATCGAACTTTCAGACTCTGTCCGATGAAATGACACGCGTAAAACAGAACCTGCAGGACGACTCTGAAGAAATTACTACGCAGGTTGCGTTGGTCAGAGGGCAGGTAGAGGATCAGGCTATTGTTGTGGAAGCAAATCGTAGAAATGCGACAACGTTAACCAAGCAGCTTGTGGAAGTGCAGGAAGCGATCGATGTGATCGATGCTTATAGAAGACAAATCAATCAACGTTTGATTGAGATGCAAAGTGAGATTCGCACTCAAAGTGGCGCGCCCTAATTATTCAAATGTCCAGTCACGGATCACGGGTAACGTAAAAGTGTACTGTTTGTAGGTTAAAACCACTCCATCTTCAGTAATGGCATTCAAGCTGATGTCAGGTGCGATGGTGTCGCCCTCATAGAATTCGCGATTGTTGATATTGACCATGCGCAACGTCGTATCAGAAGCATATATATGGCTCGAGAAGGACATATCAGGAATTTGTCGTTGTATATCTACTGGTAGAGATGCCAGGCGTACCGGGGTGGTATTGGGAACCGAGGGAGCAGTATCCTGCTCCATCCAATACCATAGAGCGCCGATGTTCATAAGCACAATAATGAGTACCAGACCAAACCATCGTGACAGTGATGCATGCTGGGGGATTTGCTGCATGGCATCGAGCTTGGGAGGGAGCTGGTTACGCTGGTTTTGCTCTACTTTATTAAGAGCATCAAGGATATAGGACATTAACCACCTCCCAGATAGTGATTATCTTGCCTGAGCAACGGAATGTTGATGCCTTCTATATTGTTAAGGTAGATCCATGTTTGTGGATCCACGATGCCGTTGGCGGGAACATCTACGGATGTCTGGAATCGCCTCACCTGATTTAAAACGGCAGCATCGAATGTGTACCCGGTGGTCTGACTTGGCGAACGCTTATTGAGCAGTGCCAGCTGATAGACCAGCCAATCGACAGCCGAGCCACTATCGCCAAGGGAAAGGGGTTTGGTATACCCGGGTGGCATTCGCCATAGCATGAGGTAGCTGCCGTCGAATTCCGCTGTGAGTTCGGCAAGCCCAACTTCATATTCACGTTCGGCAGCGATGAGTGTCGCACTGTCCTCTGTTATGTTACTGATAGTGATCCACTGCCCGGTACTGTGCAGATGTATGATTGCCGGACGGTTGTATTTTTGAATCCCATGCAGTCCACGTGCCTCTTCAAGGCATGAAAGACCGACGGTTAGTACCATGTTGCACGCAGACTCATCTTCAATGTAGAGCCCCCATAGTGCGAATAAGTCATCGAGTGCCTGTCGTCGGTCGCTGTGGCCAATCGTTTGTGAGACTGGCAAAAAATTTAAGTTAGCTTTGCCAGGCTGTGTCAGCGCCATCACTGTCGGTGGCGTAGATTGGGGAACCACGGCTGATTCGTAGGTTACGGGTGCTTGCAACAGCCACCAACCCAGTATCCCGATGGAGGCTATTGTCGCCGCTATACTGATGGGCCCTCGCCAGTCGGTGGAGTGATCCAGAAGTATTTCTTTTGCCGCTTTGTTTACAATTCGGCTCGATACAATGGCCTTATTTTCTGCAAAGGCCCCCAGCAGCGATCGATCACAGATCAAATTGATGACCCTCGGTACTCCTTTGCTTAATGAATAAATCCTATCCATTGCGGAACGCTTAAAGAAATTTCCGCGGGCTCCCGCTACCGATAGTCGGTGTGCAATGTATTCCGCGACCTCTTTTTTGTTAAGCGCATCGAGATGAAAGCTGGCGGTGATGCGCTGTGCCAACTGGCGCAGCGATTGCTTAGACAATGTGTCTAATAATTCTGGCTGACCAAGCAGGATTATCTGTAGTAACTTTCTTTGATTGGTTTTGAGATTGGTCAAAAGACGTAACTGTTCTAGTACTTCTACAGATAGATTTTGAGCTTCATCGATAATGAGCAACGTTCGTCGGTCATTGCCTATCGTGTTAACTAGATGGGCGTTCAAACGGTCAATGAGGATCTTTGAGGTCGCATTTTCTGGATAAGAAACCCCCAAATCGTCGCAGATTGTGGCCAGGAGTTCGTTTGCCGTCAGTTTCGGATTGACAACGAAGGCTGTATCGACATTTCCTGGTAACTGATCCAGTAGGCAACGACAGACCGTTGTCTTACCGGTACCAACTTCTCCGGTCAGTAGAATAAAACCATTGTTACCAATCCCATATTGCAGATGTGCAAGAGCCTCCCTGTGGCGATTGCTCATATAGAGATATTGCGGGTTTGGCGCAATTGAAAAAGGCGCTTCCGTTAAACCAAAATATTGCTCGTACAAATATTCCTCGCGCATGTTTGCTCGGGTTACTATTGTAACGTTCGTCCACACCGGGACAAAAGCATGTTTCCCAGATTGATATTTATTATCACGCTGATTTCGATAAATAGTTGTTCATCTGTCCACTATTATGCACAGGCTATTGGCGGTCATACCAAGCTACTACTTCAGCGCGAAGCCGTTGAAACGGCTATTGCTGACAGCGATATTGATGCTGAAACCGCAGGTAAGCTGCGACTAACCCAGTCAATACGGGCATTTGCGAACAAGTCCGGTTTAACAACGGGAGATGCCTACACAACCTATGTGAAGACTGGTCAGCCCTACGTAGTCTGGAATGTTTTTGCAGCACCCGAGTTTTCGTTATCGCTGAAACAGTTCTGCTTTCCTATTGTGGGTTGTACCAGCTACAAAGGATACTTTAGAAAATCAGCCGCAGAGCAGGCATCTGTAAAACTGTCATCTGAAGGTTTAGATGTATTTGTGGGTGGCGTAGCGGCCTATTCTACACTTGGTTGGTTTTCGGACCCGATTCTGGACTCTTTTTTGGTTAGAAGTGATTCCCAGTTGGCAGCACTAATATTCCACGAACTTGCGCATCGTCAGCTTTATGTGAAGGGAGACTCGCAGTTCAACGAGAGTTTCGCGACGGCCATCGAACGTTATCTACTCCAGAAATGGCTGATCGAAGAACAGCGTTTGTCGGAGTTGGCTGCGTTTGAAGCGGCAATCAAACGTCAGCAACAAATGCTGCAGTTGGTCAGCGAAATCAAAAAAGAACTCGAAGTCGTCTATAGCCAGGATACTGCGGTCGAAATTAGGCGTCAGGCTAAACAGGATCTGTTCATCGCGTTGCGTGAACGATATCAGGTGATTCAGGAAGGTTGGCAGGGCAATGAAGACTACCGTAGTTGGGTCATGTCTGAATTGAACAATGCCAAATTGGGCACACTGACCACCTATAACAACTGGGTTGTTAGCTTTAATGCTTTGTTAACTGAAGAAAATGGCGATATACAGGCATTTATTGCCAGCGCCAAACGACTCGCACGGCTGGATCGTGACCAGCGCGATCGGCGTTTGGCGGCACTTGCGGAATAACCAGTCAAAGCCTAACGACACACACCGCGGTGATGATACAGACACCGATAAGATTCAGAACCACCCCTTCTCGCGCCATAACTCTGATTGGAAAGGCGCCACTACTAAACACAACGACATTGGGTGCCGTTGCAACAGGTAGCATAAATGCACAACTTGCACTCATTGCAGCCGGCACCATCAACAGGGCGGGGTCCATATCTGCGGCGATGGCGGCCGCTGCCAGGATTGGCATCATTAGCGTTGTGGTGGCCGTGTTACTGGTCAATTCTGTGACAAAGGTAATAGCGAAGCAAATTGCTCCCAGCATCAAAACAATGTGCCATGCAGCAATACCAGAGAGCATTTCACCGAGCGCGACACTTAATCCAGAGGAAACGAACGCCTTTGCTATCGCAATACCGCCGCCAAACAAAATGAGCATGCCCCAGGGGATGCGACTGGCGGTCTCCCAGTCCAGGAGTTTTCCGCCTTTGCCATTGGGTATTAGAAACATGATGACGACTGCGGTTAATGCCACACTGGCATCGTTCGCTCCTGGCAGGTCAAGCCAGGTTTTCCAGCCGCCAAAAGGTTCGCTGCGAGTCATCCAGGCTAGGGCTGTGCACCCGAACACCAGAAGTACGCGTTTCTCGTAAGGTTGCCATTGTCCAATGGCAGGCAAACTGATATTGCCAGTAAAGGTGAGATGCCTGGTCAAATACAGACCGATGATCGGGACGAAAATTATGACGACGGGTATTCCCCAGCTCATCCAGGTTAGGAAAGGGACCTCGACGCCGGTAGTTTGCTGATAGATCTCGCGAAACACGAGGTTTGGCGGCGTGCCAATGGGTGTGCCGATGCCCCCCACACTGGCTGCATAAGCAATGCCCAGCAAAAGAGGAACTGTAAGCGACTTATCCTCTGCTTTTTCCAAAACTGCGAGGGCTACCGGTAATAACATGAGCGTTGTTGCCGTATTTGAAATCCACATACTAAGGAGTGCGGAGGCCGCCATAAAACCAAAAACTAGTCGTCGGCTACTGGAACCGCCAAACAGGTTTACCATGGTAAGGGCAACTCGTTTGTGTGCGCCACTGCTTGCCATGGCGGTTGAGAGGATAAATCCACCGAGGAGTAGCAGTATTAGAGGGCTGCCATAGGACTGACCGACTTCTTTAGGTGTCAACACACCAAACAATGGAAAAGCAGCGAAGGGAATAAGTGAGGTTACGGGTATGGGAATGGGTTCTAACACCCACCAAACAGCGCAGTTAATCGCAATGGCAGCCGTCCAACATGCATTGTTATCCCAGCCGGCATTGGCCAGGAGGAAGTAAACGATTGCGCCCAGGATCGGGCCAAGGGCAAGAAAAATATGCGTCCGATCCATGTCTACCTCAGAGCAAAAGCTGCAATTATAGTCATGTCGTCAGGCACATGCATGTCTGGATGATCGAAAATCGCTATACTATTGCCAATGCCTCCTTCAATATTTTGGTACGACTTTGAGACCACCGGCGTCGATGCGATATTGGATCGGCCGCTGCAGTTTGCTGGTGTGCGAACTGACTTTGACCTCAATATCATAGGTGAGCCGGTCAACGTGTTCTCAGCGCCAGGTAATGACGTCCTGCCTAATCCTGATGCGATTTCTGTCACGGGTCTAAGCATGCTTGAATTGAGGTCGAAGGGGCTTCGCGAAACTGATTTTTGTAGAGAAGTGCTACGCCACGTTAGTGAACCAGAGACCTGCGTCGCCGGCTATAACAGTATTCGTTTTGATGACGAATTCCTAAGGCAAATGTGCTATCGAAACTTTCGTGACCCGTATGAACGGGAGTGGCGTAATGGAAATTCACGTTGGGATGTCATCGATTTTTTCCGTATGGCATTCGCATTGCGCCCTGATGGTATCAACTGGCCTTTGGATGACGGCGGTTTACCGACGTTTCGTTTGGAGCTTCTGACCGAAGCCAACAATATTGAACATGGTCAGGCGCACGATGCGGTGTCTGACGTCATTGCAACCATAGAGCTAACAAAGCGGGTGAAAGAGGTTCAGCCCAAGTTGTTTGAATTCTTGTTCAGGCAACGACAAAAAAAGGTGCTGCTGAAACAGTTGTATCCCCTGGGTAAGCAGGCGGTAGTTCATGTGTCGTCAATGTACGGTGCAAAAAGATCCTGCCTGGGCATTGTGTTGCCTATCTGTAGTCATCCGACCAACAACAATGGTGTGATTTGCTACGATCTGACAGCTGATCCGGTGTCGTAAATTGATGCAAATACTGAAGAGGTGGCACGGTTGGTTTTTTCTGCCACTCAAAATCTTGCCGAAGGCGAGTCACGAATCCCGTTAAAAACGATACATGTGAATCGATGTCCCGCCATTGCGCCGCTCGCGACGCTGGGTCAGGCCCAGGCGGACCGCTTAGGGATAGATTTATCTTTATGTGAAGAACGACTACGTCTACTACAGACGACCGCTGGTCTGACAGAAAAAATAAATGATGCCTTTGCAAGCCGCGAGTTTCCGCCCAGTGAGGACCCTGATCGGATGTTGTACCAAGGAGGTTTCTTAGGGCCGACCGACGTTGCAATCATGGCGCAGATTCATGAAGCTGAAGTAAAAGATTTACCATCGTTTGCAGAGCGCTTCAAAGATGATCGCCTTGCGGAAATGCTATTTCGTTTTCGCGCTCGGAATTATCCAGAGGGACTATCTTCCGACGAACGTGAACGATGGATAAAATTTCGTCGAGAACGCTGGTCCGATGGCGCTGCGTTTACAGAAGCATTTGATCGTATAGAGGTGCTGCTCGCAAAAAATGGGGAAGTTAAGGGTTTGAACGATTTGCGGCAGTATCTTTTGAACATCAGTGCTGATGTGCTCGGATAGCGGGACGCCGTTCAGTTCTATATGCTCAAGCTGACAAAGCGACATTAAGGAAATATTAGATTGTCTGAATACGCCATCGAGTTTGAGAGCGTCAATAAATCCTACAAACAGGAACATGTTGTCGACGATGTGTCGCTTGCTTTGTCTAGTGGAAAAACCACGGCGATCGTCGGTGAAAGTGGCAGTGGTAAATCAACTCTTTTGCAGATTGCCAATGGTCTTGTGCTACCTGATAGTGGACAGGTTCGTATTGATGACCAATCACTGGACTATCAGAATTTACCCAATGTTCGGCGTGGAATGGGCTATGCAGTGCAGGGTGCAGGGTTGTTTCCGCACCTGACGATCAAACAGAACGTGACGCTGGTTGCGATGATGTCGGGCTGGTCGAAGTCGCGGATCAATGAACGCTATAGCACGCTACTGTCCTTCTTTGGGCTTGATGATGAATTGTCTGATAGATACCCCCATAGTTTGTCGGGGGGACAGCAGCAACGTGTTGGCTTGTGTCGAGCGATGATGCTTGAGCCACCGTTACTATTACTTGATGAACCCTTCTCAGCACTTGACCCGATTACCAGGGCATCTATACACGAAGAGATGTTGCGGCTAAAGGATGTGTCTATTCTCCTGGTGACTCACGACATGACAGAAGCGGCGAGATTGGCAGAGCACCTGGTGATATTAAAAGACGGTCAGGTCGTCCAGCAGGGCAGCTTTGCACAGATTACAAGCGAGCCAGCCAATGACTATGTCAGTCTTCTGATAGGTTCCGGAAATGTTTAATCGTTTATATCTGGTGCTTTTGTTAGGGCTTTTCAGCGTTACAGTTTCGTCTGCGCCAATAATCGTGGGCAGCAAAAACTTCAATGAAGGTTATTTGCTCGCCGAGATTATGGCGCAACTGCTCGAAGCTGATGGCTTTGAGGTGGAACGCAAGTTTGGTCTTGGGGGCACGATGGTTTGTTATGAAGCCCTGGTGAATGGTGAAATCGACGTTTATGCGGAGTATACCGGCACGCTGTCCCAGGCGATTCTTGGGACTAACGATTTAACGCCGGAAGTTAGTGAGCTCAATAGTCAGGTCAGTGATAAAGGATTAGAGGTGCTGGCATCGTTCGGTTTTAACAACACCTATGCGATCGCCTTAAAGAAAGGGCTCGCTACTCGTAAAAAAATATCGCGGGTATCAGAGCTTAGTCGACATCCAGACCTGTTGATGGCGTTCAGTCTCGAGTTTCTCAATCGTGAAGATGGTTGGCCGGGTCTCGCCAGAACATACAGCCTGTCAGGTAGACCCACGGGTATTGAACACGGTTTGGCATATCAGGCCATCGATGAAGGCAAGATTGATATTACCGATGCCTACTCCACCGATGGCGACCTTGCGCGCTATGGTCTCACTGTTCTTGAAGATGACCGTGGTTACTTTCCCCAGTATTTTGCGGTTCCGTTTGTACGCGCATCGTTGCCGGATGCAGCCAAGGACAGCCTGGCCCGATTGGCAGGGATTCTCGATGATGACAAGATGCGGGCACTCAATGGCAGAACGATAGTTGAGGGTAAGAGTTTTGGGGAGGTGGCGAGTACTTTTATCCGAGACGAAGGACTTGCGGATGTCCCCTTTGAGGAGCAAACGGGCTCTTCGATGCTCGATAATACGATCACCCATCTAAAGCTGACCGCGATAGCATTGGGTTTCGGTTGCTTGTTCGGTCTGCCCCTTGGCATTCTGGTTTTTAGAAACAGGTCCCTGGCAAGGGTCGTGGTTTATCTTGCGGGATTGCTACAAACTGTTCCATCTATCGCGTTGTTGGCATTAATGATTCCAATATTTGGAATTGGTGAATTACCAGCGGTCATTGCGTTGTTTATGTATTCAATATTGCCAATCCTGCGTAACACCATTACGGCGTTGGTGAGCATTGATCCGCTCTTGAAACGAGTCGCTGAGGCGATTGGCCTCCGCAGACGTGAGCAGCTTTGGCACGTGCTGCTGCCTATGGCGTTGCCGACTATCCTCGCGGGTATCAAAACTGCGGCGATCATCAGTATTGGCACCGCCACGCTAGCTGCGTTTATTGGTGCTGGCGGATTAGGTGAGCCGATTGTGACGGGGCTTGCTCTCAATGACACTAATTTAATTTTACAAGGTGCAGTACCTGCAGCAGGTTTAGCGATTATGGTCGAGTTGCTGTTTGAGGGGCTTGAGCGAGTGCTGGTGAAGCCTCACATGCTACAGGGGCAGTTACCGGATTAGTGCTTGGCCCCAGGGATCTCTACGCTGCCGTAAAATGCACTCAATACATTGAATAGGTAATCAGCATCCTTGGTTCCTGCTAGCTCTCTGATGGAATGCATGGCGAATGTTGGTACGCCGACATCCAGTGTCCTGACGCCAATTTCCTTGGCGGTTAAAGGACCTATGGTGCTGCCGCACGCGAGGTCAGACCGGTTAGTAAATTTTTGATAGGGAACCTCGGTTAACTCACAGAGGTTCGAGAAATACGCTTCAGTTTCACTATTGGTCGCGTATCTCTGATTAGCATTGACTTTAATAACGGGTCCGAAATTCAGCTTAGGCCCGTGATTTTGATCATGGCGATCGTCGTAGTTCGGGTGAATGCCATGGGCATTATCGGCGGAAATCAGCAGCGAATTGGCGACCACACGATGACGCGTTTGGGTATCGGGCACCAGGCGTTCGAGCACTGATCTTAAGAATGGTCCCTGTGCGCCGGCACTGGAAACACTGCCGACTTCTTCGTGGTCGTTACATACCAGTAAACTGGTGACCTCCGGGTTTGCAGTTAACAGACTCTGTAACCCTACAAAACAGCTGAGCAGATTATCCAACCTCGCGCCGGCAATAAAGTCAGACTCAAGCCCAATGACCGCGGGTGGGTTGGTGTCGTAGAAGGACAACTCGTAACCGAGAATCTTTCCAGACGTACCGTGTTCCTGACTTAATTGTTCTGAAAGTAGTTGTTCAATGCCAGGCTTTTCGGTCGTTTGTAGGAGGATTGGTGGAATGTTTTTTTGTGGGTTGATGCTTCTGGAACTGTTTGCATCTCGATCCAAATGAATCGCTAGACTTGGAATGACCCCAATAGGCCTTTCGAAGTTAAGTAAACAATTGTGGATTTCCTTGCCGTCGGCGTATGTGACCCGGCCCGCAAGACCAAGGTCACGGTCGTACCAGGGATTCAAGAGTACGCCGCCGTAGACCTCAACACCCAGTTGTAGATAGGAGTGTTTGTGGATGACCGGGTTTGGTTTGACACGCAAACAGGGACTGTCGGTGTGTGCGCCTACCATGCGGATACCAGTGTCCAAGGGGTCTTTGTTACCAATACAAAAGGCGATGATGGAGGACTCGTTGTGCGTAACGTAGTAGCGGCCGGGCGCAAGGTCCCAGGAATCACTCTCCTTTAGTCCTTTAAAGCCGTTGTTGTCCAGGATGGCTGACATATTGGCAACCGCATGAAACGGTGTCGGCGATTGAGTGATGAAGGTAATGAGGTCGTTATTCAGTGATGACATGGGGAATCCTTGGTTGACATGGGGATTCTAACAACTATGATGCGCGACTATAAATAGCACGAGTTCTAATCATGACCGGACAATCTCTGGTTTACATCCCAATGACCATGTCTATGGACCTTTCCGTAGGCTGATCCTTTCTGCGTGTAATTCTGGAAGGTACGCGACCTTCCAGTAGATCAACTCAACTTCTGGTGGCCGTATCACCAGAAAACGTTAAACGGAGTTGATTAATGAAAAAATACATCACAACACCCATTTATTATGCCAGCGGTTCGCCACATCTTGGTCATACCTATACGACACTCGTGGCGACATGCCTACGGCGCTATGCCGAGATGGCTGATCATGAAGTCCTCCTTGCGAGCGGTACTGATGAGCATGGGCAAAAGATTGAGCAGACTGCCGCACGCGCTGGCGTACCACTCCTCAAATTTGTTGAGGACCGGAGTAATGAATTTGCAAGTTTGTGGAAATCATTGGCGCTGCCTGTCGACCTGTTTGCACGAACCACCGAGGAGCATCATCAGGGTGTCGCCGTAGACCTATGGCAGCGGATGTCAGCGAACGGTGATATCTACAAAGGTCACTATGAAGGTCTCTACTGTGTGGAATGTGAACAGTATTTCACCAGCGGCGAGATTTGTCCGATTCATCGTGTACCGCTTCAGCAATTTGCCGAAGAGTCATATTTTTTCAGGCTGTCTGCTTATCAACAGCGACTGATCGATCATATTAGAAGCCATCAAAGTTTCATTGTTCCACCTGCCAGACGAAACGAAGTGCTGGCGCTTCTGACAGAAAACACCCTGCGTGATTTGTCGATTTCGAGAACATCAACAACCTGGGGCATCCCTGTTCCTGGAGACGAGGCGCATGTCATGTACGTTTGGATCGATGCGTTAGCGACCTACCTGTCGGCCCTGGGTTCTCTGGACAGCGAACAATTCGCAGAGTATTGGCCGAATACAGTACATTGCATCGGCAAGGACATCCTTACGTTTCATGCTGTTTATTGGCCTGCCATCTTGTGGTCCGCGGGATTAACTTTACCCGACTCAATCGTGGTCAACGGTTGGTTGACGGTGGAGGGCAGAAAGATTGCCAAGTCAGACCCAACAACCATTGTAGACCCGGTCTCGTTGGCAGACTGCGTGACGGTTGATGGGCTACAGCATTACTTCATGAAGTCAGTCAACCTGGGTCACGATCTGGACTTTCGTCGTGATATTCTGATCGATGTCGTGAATACCGATCTTGCCAATACCTTAGGAAATCTATACGCAAGGTATGCCGGCCTGATGGAGCGCTTATATCCCAATGGGTTCGTTGTCGAGGCACGGCCCAATAGCAGGTTGCTCGATGAGGTCGCCGCGCTCGTCGATCAGTACGTGCGTGATATGGAGTCGTTTTCACTGACCCAGGCATCGAAATGTTTTTTGCGCATTGCTAATCTGGTCAACAAGGATATACAGGATGTAGAGCCCTGGCGATTACCAGAGGGAGAAGCAGTAAAGCAATATCTTGCCTGTTTACATCATGTTTTGCGTGATCTTGCTATCCTCGGCGAGCCCTTTGTGCCGGTTCTTATGCAAAAAGCTCGCCGGCCACTCGGTGGCCCACAGGTGCCCCGTTTAGCAGATATTGGGGTGTGGCAGCGTCGTGTTTATACTGCGGAATCGGAGGTGATATTTCCGAGAGTTGAGTACACCACTTGATATTGTCACTGCTGGTTTTCTACAATGTAGGTTGCGCCGATTTGAGATCAGCTTGCGGGCGCGATAAAAGTGCAGCTAAAGAGAGGCCAAACCTGCTTTAGTCGACACTAAACAGGTTTTTTTTTGCCCGACAAGTTGGGCAGCGGAGGAGACATGGGGTTTACGTCGAAGATTCTACATTCTGACCGTCGAGGCGGAATCGAACACGGTTCAATACATAAGCCGATACATACAGCGGTGACCTTTGCCTATGATGATGCGCGTGACCTGGCGGCGGTATTCCAGGGGCGCCAGGACGGCTATTCCTATGGGCGACAGGTCAATCCGACAGTCACTGCGTTACAGGACAAGATTTCACTGATGGAGCAGGGTGTGGCGACCGCAGCTTTTGCAACTGGCATGGCGGCCATTGGCACGACGCTATTTTCCTTGCTGAGGAGCGGTGATCATTTCATCTCTTCGTCGTTCCTTTTTGGTAATACCAACAGCCTGTTTAACTCGTTTGCCGCACATGGCATCGAAATTTCATTCGTCGATGCGACATCAGTGGATGCTGTAGCCGCGGAGATTCGCGACAATACCAAATTGGTGTTTGTTGAAACGATTGCTAACCCACGAACTCAGGTTTCGGACCTAAAGCGCATCGGTGATCTGTGCCGCGACAATAATCTCGTTTACTTCGTCGATAACACGATGACCACACCCTATCTTTTTAGTCCTAAGGAAGTAGGTGCGAGTCTTTCAATCAACAGCCTGACCAAGTATATCGGCGGTCATGCAAACGCGCTGGGCGGTGCAGTAACCGAACTCGGTAACTATGACTGGAACGCATTCGACAATTTGTACGACACCTATCAAAAGGGCGACGTTTCAAACTGGGCGATCACCCAGATCAAAAAAAAGGGATTACGCGATTTCGGCGCTTCTCTTGGGCCAGAAGCGGCGCACCACATTTCTGTGGGTTCTGACACGCTTGCACTACGCATGGATCGAGCGACTAGTAACGCACAAGTGTTGTGTGAATATTTGCATACTCACCCGAGTATAAAGAAAGTCTATTACCCGGGATTGCCGGATCATCCGCAATTTGAACTGGCAAAGTCCTTGTTCAAAGCGCCTGGTGCACTATTTAGCATCGAACTTAATGAACTCGATTGTTTCGATTTTTTAAATAAACTAGATCTGGTGATCTGTACCAGCAATCTTGGGGACACCCGTTCGCTGGCAATACCGGTAGCACATTCTATTTACTACGAGATGGGCCCGGAGCGACGGGCCTCGATGGGTATTGATGACTCTCTGGTCCGCTTTTCAATAGGAATCGAGGAGCCGGACGATCTGATCGCGGATTTCGAACAGGCTTTAAGCTGATAAAGAAGCGTTGAAAAGACTGACGACTTAACCGGTGGCAGGTTCATAACACACGCCAGTGCCGCCAAGACCGCAATAACCATTGGGTACCTTGGCTAGATATTGTTGATGGTAATCTTCTGCGTAATAGAATTCCGGCGCGCTATAGATTTCGGTGGTGATGCTGCCATGTCCCTGTAGTTTCAGGTTTTCCTGAAAGACGGATAGGCTCTTTTGAGCTTGGTTCAGTTGTTCATCGGTAGTGGTGTAGATACCGGAACGGTACTGTGTCCCTGAATCGTTCCCCTGCCGCATACCCTGAGTGGGGTCATGCGTTTCCCAAAAGAGCGACAGTAAGTCGGTAAAGGGAGTAACTTTAGGGTCGAACACCACGAGAACCACTTCGTTATGTCCTGTCATGCCCGAGCAGACTTCTTCGTAACTTGGATTAGGTGTGATGCCACCTGCATAACCCACGGCTGTAACGTAGACGCCTTGCCGCTCCCAAAAATATCGTTCTGCACCCCAAAAGCAACCCATACCAAAGATTGCCTGCTCAAGACCTTCCGGAAAGGGTGGCTTTAATAGATTGCCATTGACGAAATGATGTTCAGGCACGGACAGTTCGTCACTGCGCCCAGGTAGCGCAGTGTCGGCGGAGGGCAAAGTCACTTTCTTTCCGAACAGGCTCATGGCGTTACTCCAAAAATGTTGTGAGTCTTGCGCTAGTATAGCGTTAGTCGTTTGTTTTGAAACTAGGAGTTTGTGAGCTGTGTCGGAATTTGACCGATTGGTGGATCGTCGTAATTCATTTAGCACCAAATGGCAAAAGTATAAGGATCGTGACGTGATCCCGATGTGGATTGCAGATATGGATTTCAAGGCGCCACAATCCGTAATCGCCGAGCTCTCCCAGCGGACCCAAGCGGGTGTCTACGGATACACGGATCCTCCGGGAGAACTTGTCGAAGTGCTGTTGCACTATCTCCAATCAAATTTCTCATGGTTGGTCAGTGAGCAGGATCTGGTGTTCATTCCTGGTGTTATTCCAGGCATTAATATCGCCTGCCGGGGTCTGGTCAACGAGGGTGAGGCAATTCTTACGGCAACTCCAACATATCCGCCATTTTTGTCCGCACCCGACAATACCGGTCGAGATCTAATTCGCGTGCCCGCGGAGGAACAAGACGGTAGTTATGTCTACCCAACAAAAAAACTGACTGAGGCGATTACATCCAACAGCCGAATGCTGTTGTTGTGCAATCCATCCAATCCGATCGGCAGGTCCCTAACGCGGGATGAATTGAATGGCATCGTAGCGCTGTGTCTCGAGCATAATCTGTTGTTGTGTAGTGATGAGATTCATTGTGACCTGGTATTTGACGGTCGCGCTCATATACCGGTTGCCACGATAAACCCAGCCATTGAAGACCAACTTGTCACGTTAATTGGGCCGGGTAAAACCTATAATTTGGCGGGAATCGGCGGTGCGGTTGCCATTATTAAAAACCAGGCATTACGCGAGGCATTCATTGTTGCGAGCGCAGGTATCACTGGGGCCGTGAATCTTTTTTCGTATCCTGCAATGCTTGCTGCTTATCGAGATTGTTCGAAGTGGCGCGAGGAACTCGTCGCCTACCTTCAGGGTAACAGGGATTATTTGCTGCAACGAATCGCTAAGATGCCAAACATAAGTATCAATGATGTTGAAGCGACTTATCTGGCATGGATTGATGTGCGCGGGCTAGGGCTTGCTGATCCTCAGGCATTTTTCGAACAGGCCGGTGTAGGGTTGGCGGCAGGAGAACAGTATGATGGTCCTGGATATTTACGTCTAAACTTTGGTTGCGTGCGTAGTGTACTGGCCGAGGCATGCGACAGAATCGAAAGTGCCCTGCGGTCAACAGATACTGAGTAACTGTTCCGTAAATCGATTATTGGTATCCCTGAGATTCTTGCTCAACAGGGAGCAGACTCCCATAAGGACTTTATTGGCTATCGCAGGGTTCTCTTCATTTAGTTTTGTGAAGTCTTCATGTTTAAGTACGATGAGTTTGAGATTTGTTTTGGCACGAACGGTTGCGGACCTGGGAGATCCGTCAATTAGAGACATTTCGCCAACAGATCTACCTGTTGTCAGCGTAGCGATAGTGTGTCTCTTGTCATCAAACTGCTTGATAATTTCCACTTCACCCTCGGCGATAAAGAACATGTAGCCACCGTGACCACCCTCTTTGAGACGTAGCTGCCCTCGTCGTAGTCGTGGTTAAACATGTACTTTTCGATGATTTTGTAATCGTCGCCTTCCAAAAAATTGAAAACTTCGAGTTTGGGTAACAAGTCTTGTACGGCCATGGTAAGTCCGAAATACAGAAGATGGCTGAACAATAGTATGGGGTTGTACAATACGCAATACTTGATGATGTCGTTGGTCGCAAAATCAAAAAAAAGAAATATGGAGAAGGATATGCCCACTGCTTTAAGTATTGCCGTGTTGACTGTGTCAGATACGCGTTCTATCGAAACAGATACCTCTGGTCAGTATCTCGCTGATGCACTGGTAGAATCAGGTCATCAGCTGATTGATCGACAGATTGAAATTGATGATATATATCAATTGCGAGCTCGTGTCTCTAGTTGGATAGCCGACGATGAGACAGAAGTGGTATTGATTACAGGCGGTACGGGATTTACAACCCGTGATTCAACCCCGGAGGCGATAACACCGCTGCTCGATTCAATCATCGATGGTTTTGGTGAATTGTTCCGCCAGCTTTCCTATGAGGAAATTGGTACATCTACGGTGCAGTCACGAGCATTGGCGGGCTTTGCAAACGGGACACTGATCTTTTGTATGCCGGGGTCGACGGGTGCCTGCAAGACTGCATGGAATGGCATATTGAGGCAGCAATTGGATATTGATCATCGGCCCTGCAACTTTGCCGAATTGATTAAGCAGGGTGGCCACCATTGAGTAACGCGCTGCATCCTGTCGACGAAGTAGTCGATGGGTTACTTTCGCAAGCAAAAGCCACGGGTCAATCAATCGTAAAATCATTGGATACCGCGCTCGGTCATTACCTGTATCGCGATATTTGTTCACCCGTAGATGTGCCACCTGCCGCAAATAGCGCGATGGACGGCTACGCCGCTGCACAGGGTTCGCTTGAAGTTGGTGGCGTCTATGAAGTCAGCGATCGCATTCCCGCCGGCACCTTGGGTAAGTCACTCAAACCGGGCACGCTTGCAAGGATATTTACTGGCGCGCCGATGCCTGAGGATGCTGATACCGTCGTCATTCAGGAAGATACGACTGACCTGGGTGATGACAAGGTACAAGTCAACGAAATACCCGGACTGGCTGATAATGTAAGACTCCGCGGTCAGGATATCGTGCAAGGTGAGGTCATTCTGGCACGTGGTCACCGTTTAAAGCCGCAGGATCTGGCACTGATCGCGTCGGTTGGCATACCTGAAGTCGAAGTTTATCGGCCCCTGACGATTTCAATCATGTCGACTGGCGACGAACTTGTGGAGCCGCCGGAGGCGCTTCGCCCTGGCCAGATATACAACGCGAATCGCTATGCACTTGCCGGATTGATTCGTGGTCTGGGGATGGAAGTTCTGGATCTTGGGCTGGTTGCGGATACCCCGGAGGCGACGCGTGAAGCATTACGACAGGGCGCTTTGGCGAGTGATTGTATCTTGAGTACCGGAGGCGTTTCCGTCGGTGAGGAAGATTATGTCCGAGCGGCGGTTGAAAGCATGGGCTCGCTGGATATCTGGCGTTTGGCCATAAAACCTGGCAAACCGCTGGCCTATGGCACTGTTTCAGGAACCCCTTTTTTTGGTTTGCCTGGAAATCCTGTTTCCACCTTTGTGACCTTCATGATGATTGCAAGACCGTATCTGATTGCGATCCAGGGTGGTAATGCGCCAAAAGCCAAACATTTTTATGGTGTTGCAGACTTCAATTTTTCCGCAGGCAATCGTCGTGAGTATCTGCGCACTAAAATTCAGTGGGACGAAAATGCGGAGGTTACCCTGAGTAAATACAGCAATCAGGGCTCGGGCATTATGTCATCGGTGAGTTGGGCAGATACCTTGGCGGAAGTGGAAATAGGACAGCAAATTACACCGGGGGATAAAATAAAGTACTATCTAATCTAGTGACGCTTATGGAGCGCAGGGTGACATGGGATTGATTGTACTCAGTATCATGCTGTCGGTAATACTGGGTTGTAGTACCTGGCTGATTCTCGGAGAGAAATTTCCGCTTAAAGAGGAAGATAAGTGGCCTGTAACAAACCATATCGTTTGCTATAGCGCTATGCTGATGGCACCGGTGTATCTGGTGATCTTTTTTGTGTTTTGATCTTAATCGACGCCACGGCTACCATCTTTACGCTTATCCTGCTCACTGACTTCTTTAACTTTGAAAATGGTCTCAAGCTCTTCGCGGCGGTCCTGGTATTCGCGTCTCTCCGGACCATATGCCGGTGCCTCGTGTTCTTCAGCAAAGACGTTGGCGTAAAGATTAGCCACCCACATCTGACCCTCCTGGGTGCGTCGTAGGAAGCGAACGCCTTCAGTGATAAAAGGGGTAACAACGTTCCAGAAGAACCCAGGGTAACCTTGCCTCAGGTCTGCGGCGGTGGTGTAGCCCATCTTTGCCGCCTGGCCCGTTTCTCTGAATTCCGCAAACAGTGCGGATATTTTTCTCATGTACTGAGGGTCAGCCAGCTGACCAATCAAATCTGCCGAACGAATTAGACCTGGGAAGTCTGTGCTTTCCTGTGCGTCTTCCTCCGTTGGCACCGGAAAACGGGTTCGTTCGATATTGTTTTGGATCATTTCCACATCAACATCTTCATCATCCCGAAAACGTTCCTGGATATACATTTTCGCACGATCCACGTGATAGGGTGTTAGGAATGCATCTGTAGAACCGGCGGGTGGCGCGATTGTTTCATACTCAATGTTGATAGCGTAACGACCACTTCTGTCAGCTCGACAAATGCCTCGGACGTAGCCAATGTCATGATTGAGCAGAGAAATCACGAAATGAACCTATTCCTTAGCACTAACGCCGCCTTCAATCAGGATTTTGCCACGCAGTATTTCCATCCCGACCGATGTCACCATCATTGTGTGATTCGCATCATGGTACGGTGCATCACTGTTTGCGATGATTTCCAATGCATTTCGAGCATTGGTGACCAAGACGTGGATGTCCGATTCGTTGTTACCGAACATGTTGACGTAGTATTCGATGAGATCGTCTACAAAGGCTTCAATAACGATAGATGAGGGATTGAACATCGTGTGCTGTTTGAGGTGGTTTGGTGTCCTATTGTGTCGCGTCAACTCGCTGAGTCAAGCCAAAATTGGCATGTGGGGATCTTTAGTATCGAAATGCAGCTATTGAAGCGGTTAGACCATTCAGCCCTGGTGGTGATTTTAAATGAGCTGATCTAATATAGTTGACAAAATGGATGAATACTATTCATGGGTCTGGGTTAGCTGGGCCGAATCTAGCTTTTGGGTGACTATTGATGATTGAGTTACGACACCTGCGTACCCTGGTTGCGTTACGTGATACCGGCAGTCTTGTGGATGCAGCAGAACGGCTCTTCTTGACTCAATCTGCATTGTCGCATCAGTTGAAAGACCTCGAAGCGCGCTTGGAATGTACGCTCTTTGTCCGCAAGACCCGCCCACCGCGGTTTACCAGTGCGGGGCGCCGTTTGCTGAGCCTTGCGGATACATTGATTCCTATGGTGCGGACTGCTGAAAGGGATATTGTTAGGTTAGCCGGTGGCGAAGCCGGCCGCTTACACATTTGTATCGAATGCCATAGCTGCTTCCAGTGGCTAATTCCGGCGATCGACAAATATCGCAGTCACTGGCCGGAAGTTGAGCTCGATCTTACGGGCGGATTCAATTTCGAACCGTTACCCGCGCTGGTCCGTGGTGACCTTGATCTAGTAATCACATCCGACCCCGTTGACGTGCCCGGGATACGTTACGTCCCTCTATTCCGGTATGAGGCGATGCTGGCAGTGTCCCGTGATCATGTTTTGTCGGGTAAACCGTATATAGAGCCGTTGGAGTTAGTCCACGAAACATTAATTACCTATCCGGTGGATAGAAATCGTCTTGATGTGTTTACTCGTTTTCTGGACCCTGCAGATGTTGAGCCGGCTGAGTTACGAACAGCGGAGTTGACGCCGATGATGGTGCAACTTGTGGCAAGCGGGCGAGGCGTTGCCTGCCTACCGAACTGGGCGCTGACTGAATATTTAGAGAAGCAGACCATTGTGGCGTTGAAGCTTGGTCCATCCGGTATTTGGGGTACGCTGTTTGCAGCCATCCGCGAAGATCAGCATGATTCTCCTTTTATGGAGGAGTTTATTCAGACTTCGATTGAGACCTGCTTCAACAACCTCAGCGATATCAAAACTGTTGACGCTGTTGGCGGGAAAAGCCTTTAGCGAAACAAAACAAAAAGCCTTTAGCGAATAATCCTCAAAGTTAGAATTCAAGTAAGGGGCCAGAGGGCAGGTGTTGCCTTGCGCGGCTTAGAAAGCCAGGGCGGTCCGACGATTCGGTGGCTTTCTGCAGCGACCCAGGGATAGCTTGAGCGAAAGCGCAGGGCAACACCTGCCCTCTGGCCCCGAGGTCTCGCGACAAACTAACTTTCGGTAAAACCTTGGTGAAAACGAAAAAGCCCTCGGAGGGGTCCCCCAGGGCTTCGTCACGTATGGGGAGCAAGCTCCGAGAAAAACGCTAGTTTAACTCGAAGGCTCCCCCTATAAACTGACTATTGATGGGATCACCTCCTTTACGTTCAGGGTACCATCGGCGTGCTTGGAAGTTCCCCCTGGTTAGAACAACCGGCACGATAAGATCTAGTGATCCGAACAGTCCGTTTATAAACCAGCTGCTTTGAGGAGTCAAAGACTTCAGCAAATCTCCATTTTCTCAGACCCTCAATACCTGACCCCAGCTAACCAGGGGTGACCGCCGGCCCATTATTAGGGGATCATGACTTTTGATTGCCAGCTGTTACCTGTCAGGGTGAAAAGTTGACGGTCATGGATTCGGTCTTCTTTATTGAGGTCCAGCATGTCAATGGAGCTGTAGTTGAGACTCACCCCGGTAGCCGACGGTGGTACAGACAAATCATCTGAGCTAGTACTGGATTTTAGGTCTGCAAGCTTGCTGGTCAGAGACTCGCGGGAATCGATAAAACTAGACTGGGCGCCCATTGCTTCGTAGACGTGATCAAGATATTTACTACCGACCGGTCTGCGTTGCCAGTTGGTTGCGATGGTTTTTGCATCAATTTCTGTAAGGGTGCCTCTGATTCTGTATTGGCGCTGCACGGAGGGATACCAGATCAGTAGTTCTGCATCGCCACCTTGGTCGATTATGTGCCATTTGGGGCTAGTTCTATTAATAAACAAGGTGATGCCTTGTTCACTGATATCCCTCAATACCAGGGTTCGGACTGAAGCGTGGCCAGAACTATCTGCCAGTGCAAGGAAACACAGATCGGCATTTGGATCGTCGAGACGCCTGGCTTGAGCTCGATCTGACTGAATACGTTCAATTGGGTCCATGACATACTCTCAACAAACATAACGAAGCAAATCCCGGGAAGCCGACCTGTCTGCTTCGCGACAGCGGCGGGGCGAGTTCTGGCTCGCTGAGCTCTTATCGAACATAACGGTTAGTGAGTAAACTCCTTTTCTGCTATTTCCACTTTGTTCGCAACGAGTACCATTTTTACGCCACATGAGTGGCGGGTAATGATGCCCTCGATAAATTCGTGCCACTCATAATCGGTTTGTACCGTGGACGACAAAAGTACTGTTTTAGCCATCGGGCTGCGTTGGCGTACTAAACCATTGATGAGCAGTCGTGCTTCTGTCTCATCAAGTTCAACACAGAGTTCGGCGCCCCGATAGAGAATAGCGAGTTTATTCATGGCTCGCATGATCCCTTAACCTGGTCCTTCAATCAATACGGGCTGATGCGTGCGGTAACTTCGGGTATCATGTCGCGCCAACGTAGGTGAGGAAATGACATGAGTCAAAAAGACGAAATCCAAGCGATCGCATCAGAGCTGGCGAGTGGCTTAAAAAGATTAGGACATAATCGCACGGTTGCATTATCTGTCCATGTCTCTAAAGAGTTGATTGCGGAGCTCGAAGAAAAGGCCAATACGCTGATCGAGAAGGTCTCTGCGCTAAATAGCTGAATCCGACCAGTGTGTCAGCAGCTTGTCTAAAGCAGTGATGAAATCCTGGGGTTTATCGAGGAAGAGGTGGTGGTGCGCTTTTTCGATTTTCACGATATTGTCTTCGGGAAAAATCTGTCTAACCAGGGCAACGGTTTCTGCTCCAAAAAAACGGCTTCGATCGCCATAGATCATGGCGATGGGGCAGGTCAGCGCACGAAGCATCGTTGCTGAATCGGGCAAATTCACAGGATTCTCTAGCATTTTAGCGAATAACGCCTGATCCAGCTTAAAGCAGAATCCTGTATCGGTTTCCACTAAGGAGTGAGTGGCGATGTAGTCCACCAGGAATGCATTTTCGCAGGGCTGTGGAGGCCGTAACCTGAATCGTTTTATCCCTTCTGAGATATCCCGGTAGTATCTGATGTTGCCCCTTGGTACCTCCAGCACGGGGCGTGCTCTGCCCTTAGGTGAAATCGCGCTGTCAGCCAGGATCAGTCCAGACACAAGCTCAGGATGAAGATAACAAAAATTTCTTGCTAAGCTTCCCCCGAAGCTATGCCCTAAAAGCAGGGGAGAGGTCAGGCCTGCGTCTCTGATGACGCTCGCGATTTCATCGCAAAACAGTGCCGTTGAGTACTGCGAGCGATGGCCGCTATCCCCGGCCCCACTCATGTCAATCGCAACGACCTTGTATTCATTGGTAAAGGCCGGGGCGATAAAATCCCACCAGTGTGAATGCGCGCCATGGCCGTGGATTAGCAATAGGCTCCGTTGCGCATCGGGTGCTGCCCAACTTTGATAATGAATTTTACAGCCTTGGACGGTGACAAAGTGGTCGTCTTTGGGTGCCGAAATGTGTTTTTCAAACCAGGCTGGGGGCATGGGATTGCCATACATCGATTTCCCCCATTATATAAAGGTCAGAGACAAAGACGAAATGCTGTAATTTGGCGCACTCGATCCTAGTGACGCATTAAAACAGTGCGTTGATAGGCGTTGGATTTGTATCTGACTATTCTTCTGATGGCTCGAAAACCAACTAGGACCAGTGTTGGCGGGGTCTTTGTGCCGATTCCCGATAACTGGCATCAACTTTGCTAATTCTAGGGCGAACTAGTTGAAATATGCACCGCGCAAGATCGCTCCTGCGCACGCATGTCGCTAACAATGAATTTTAATTTTTCAGGAGGAACGTAATGATCAAGTGTCTGTTCAGACTGCTGGCGGTCGGTGTGGTTTTATTTCCCGGGATGGCTTTTGCAGATGATCTTAACTCTGGCGACACCGCCTGGATGATTGTGGCAACGGTGCTTGTGTTGTTTATGACCATCCCTGGGTTGTCTTTGTTTTATGCGGGTATGGTACGCAGCAAAAACGTGTTGTCGGTCCTAATGCAATGCTTTGCAATTACGGGACTGATGTCAATTCTCTGGGCCTTGTTTGGCTATAGCCTGGCCTTTGATGATTCCGGATCGATGAATGCTTTCGTCGGTGGTCTGTCAAAGGCTTTCCTTTCTGGTGTTACGGTTGATGCCATGTCTGGAACGATCCCTGAGACGGTTTTCATGACCTTCCAGATGACTTTCGCGATCATTACACCCGCGCTCATGGTAGGTGCTTTCGCCGAGAGAATGAAGTTTTCAGCCATGCTGCTGTTTATGACCGCGTGGTTGACGATCTGCTATGCGCCTATTTGTCACTGGGTATGGGGTGGCGGATGGCTCTCTGATTATGGTGTCCTGGATTTTGCCGGTGGCACGGTTGTACATATCAATGCGGGCGTCGCAGGACTGGTAGCAGCTATTGTCCTCGGAAAAAGGAGTGGTTATCCCACGACTCAGATGCCACCGCATAATCTTGGATTGACCATTATCGGTGCGTCCATGTTGTGGGTTGGCTGGTTTGGATTCAATGCAGGCAGTGAGCTTGCTGCCGATGGCGTTGCAGGGATGGCGATGGCTGTCACTCAACTCGCTGCGGCTGCCGCGGCACTGGCCTGGATGTTTGCAGAATGGATTAAGCACGGTAAGCCAAGTGTGCTTGGTATCGCCTCTGGTGCGGTCTCTGGACTCGTTGCTGTTACACCAGCTTGTGGTTCTATTGGCCCCATGGGTGCCATTGTTCTCGGCCTGGTTGCTGGCCTCGGTTGTTTCTTTGCGGCAACGACGCTGAAACGCGTAGTTGGATACGACGATAGCCTGGATGTATTTGGTGTCCATGCGGTGGGTGGCATCATCGGCGCGCTGGGCGTTGGTATCCTGTGCGCTACGCAGTTTGGTGGTGCGGGTTTTGGAGGCGACAATGAAACTATTGCCGCTCAGCTGGGTGCACAGTCCATCGGTGTGATTGCGACCATTATTTATACCGGTATTGCCAGCTTTATCATTCTTAAGATCATCGATGTGGTGATTGGTCTGAGAGTTGACGAGGATCAGGAGGCCGAAGGTCTAGACCTCGCGTTGCACAACGAGAGGGGTTATATCCTCTAAAATTAGTTGTTCCCCCTTGAGCCCGTCTGGTGATGTTTACCAGGCGGGTTCTTTTTTGTCTCTACAAAAAACCATTCCGATTGCGTCCTTGACTCCTTAAACTGTAGTTCCTATTTTCTGAGGTAGATAGTCTTGGCGAAAACTATAGATGAGGATGCCTTTGTAGGTTTGTTCACAACCGGCCAACGTGTTTATGTCGGTGGCAGTTCGAACGAGCCTGTGGGATTGATCGATATCATTTGCTCTCGCTCAGTATCCGGCGTGACGTTTATTCAGCAGCCCCTGGTGATCAATGAACGGGATCTGTCATCGATTGGTGTGGACTGCCGTCAGGTGACTTTTTTTATGACGCCGGCATTGCGAGAAGGATACGCTGCAGGTCGAGTGCAGTTTATTCCAATGCAGATGCGCGCGATCTATGACTACATAGCGCGGGATAAAATCGATATTGCGTTGCTCCAGGTCGCTCGGGACGTTAATGGCGAACTGCGTTTTGGTCCAAATATCGATTATACCGAGGCCGCGCTGACGAGCGCATCGACGGTAGTATTACAGGTTAATCCGTCGTTGACGGCCCCGCTAAAGTGTCCTTTGGTCGATATGGACGCGCCCTTCCTGCTGGTTGAAGCGGAATCTCCGAAGCAAATTTATCCCGAAACCAAGGTCGATGAAACGTCCCAGCAAATAGGCAGTCTGGTTGCGACGTTGATAGTGGATGGCGATTGTTTGCAAACGGGCATAGGTGCGGTCCCGGCAGCAATCCTGGGTGATCTCGAGAATCGCACTGACCTGGGATTCCACGGTGGTTTGATTGACGATGGCGTCATGAATCTCGTCAAAAACGGGAACCTGACAGGTGCCTGCAAAGCGATAGATCAGGGCTTGCATGTAGCCGGTATGGCGCTAGGTTCCGAGGCGTTGTTGGATTGGATTACTCAAGAATCAAGTCTCGAGTTTCGAAGTGCGAATTACACACATGAAGTTGGTGTAATTCGACAGTTGGACAATTTTGTGTCGGTTAACTCCGCAGTTGAAGTTGATCTCTGGGGCCAGGTAAACGCCGAGTTGGTTGGGGGTCGTCAGATTTCCGGTACTGGTGGCTCTGTTGATTTTATGCGGGCGGCAAAGGCGAGCAAAGGTGGTCGATCTATTGTCGCGATGACCGCGACTGCACGTAAAGGTCAGGTATCACGTATTGTTCCTGATGTAGAGATGGTCACAGCGCTTAGAACCGATGTTGATATGGTGGTCACTGAATTTGGAGTCGCGAGGTTAAAAGATGCTTCCCTGGAAGACCGGGCACTGCAACTAATTGAGATTGCTCACCCGTCCTTTCGAGATCAATTACGGGACGAATTCAAAAAACGTCGGTGACATTTAGGTTGTCGTGACCCAGCCTCCCGCAAAGGGGATGACCTGACCCACGATAAAGTCACTTTTGTCGGATGCGAGAAATAACGCGAGTTCCGCAGACTCCTCAGAGCGTGCCACGCGTCCGACTGGCACGTTACGCTGCAGGTGTTTTTGGAAGCGTTCTGTTGCGACGAGATCATCGGGAAAGTAGGCAGGATTGCTCACATAGTTCTGTGCAACGGCATTGATTTGTACATTAGCCGGCCCAAATTCCAGACCCGTTGCTCGAATAAAAGCATTCTGCGCACCTCGAGCCGCACAATAGGCTGTAGAGCCCGGGAGTCCTTTCAGTGGGGCTGCGCTGGTGATTGCCACTATCTTACCCGCGCCGCGCTCGGCCATGATGGGTGCAAAGTGCCGGATAAGATACATGAGTGGATGTACCATGGTGTCAAACAAACTCTGCCAATTGTCATCGGCAATGTCTGCGACGGGTGAATTGCAGGGATCGTGAGCGAGGTTGGCAACGAGGATGTCGATGTTCTGCTGTCCGGAGACATAGTCGGAAAACCTAGGTCCCATAGGTACGGGATCTTTTTCGCTGGACACCACTGCGCCCTCTGTTGAAAAAAGCGATGAAATCGCCGGACCCATATAGTCTGCGCTCTGGGTCACGAATACCTGCTTACCCTCGAGTCTGTTGCCCATGTGGTTTAACTCCTTATCTCTTTTTGTTAATTCACGCTAACCGCAAACTCGGTGAGCAAGTCCAGCGGTATGATATCGAGGGCCTTGATGTGCGTGTTGTTGAGAAAAACCCTGGGGGCCATGCCTTTCTCGTGAGCCTCCAGCCACCGTGCTGCACATAGGCACCATCGATCGCCTTCCTGTAAACCCGGAAACGCGAATTCAGGGTGCGGCGTTGAAAGATCATTGCCAGCGAAGCGTGAGTATTGCAGAAATCCTTCTGTCACTTCGATACAGACTGTATGGGAACCAACATCTTCCTTGCAGGTGTTGCAACAACCGTCGCGAAAGAATCCAGTCACGGGGTCTGTGCTGCAGGGTGCAAGTGCTGACCCAAGAACGTTGATCTCCTCGCCCTTCTCTTGTTCACTCATGTTATCTCCCGTGCGTTATTGATCAGGCTCGAGGTACGTTGATGATATGGCATTGCTGATTCTTGAGTCATTCCAAAGGATTGGCTCCTGGGGGCCGGAGCCTGCGATGACCTTGATGCCGTAGTTGGGTTGGGTAACCTGGCGCTTACCACTTCGATTGCTGACCTCCATCTCTGCGCCTTTGATCATGATAACGTCGAGGGTTCTGTCCCCAAAGCTCACCCAAAAATCATGACTAAATGATCGGATTGCAGCGATGGGGGTGCTAAATAGAATTTCTATGTTGTTATTAACATCCTGTTGCCGAGTTGCGCGAATAGCGCCTTTGGTAAGGGTCGCCTCAATTCTTACTGCATCTGTCTTTTGCAAGTAACGGTGGATCACCACGTGGCTGTCTTTCGCGAGGGTGATGAGCGTGTCATCGATCATGCGGATCTGCAACATTGAGTCTTCATCAGTATCTAATACGTCGGTGGCATAGATGCGGGACTCTCGAGCCAGAATGTAAGAGCGATTGTTGCGTACAACCGAGGGGTATCCGGTTGATTCGGTGACCAGACCGATTTCCGTGGTCACGGGGATGGCCTTGTTGATACAACCCATTAGTATCAGAGGTAGAAAACACAGAAGTCGATTGAAGATAGTCAAGAACGACATAAATTCTATCTACCGCGAGGGTATTTCCTTTTGGGCGCCGCACTACTAACACGTCTTTTTCGTACGGGGTCAGGAAGATCATCGAGGTATTCGTCTTCTGGCTGCAAACTCACAATTGGATCCCCTAGCAAGGTTTCAATGGCAGGTAGCATAAACACATCGCTTTCACAGACAAGACTAATCGATGTACCGAGCGCTCCAGCGCGACCAGTTCGACCTATCCTATGTATATAGTCTTCCGGATCCTCCGGCAAATTATAGTTAATGACATGACTGATATCATCGACGTGAATGCCTCTTCCCGCAACATCGGTCGCGACGAGGATTTCAATTTCACCGCTCTTAAATTGCTCTAACGTTTTGATGCGTTTCTTTTGTGGTACTTCTCCGGTCAGTAGCCCTGTTGTAATACCGTGCCGATACAACTTTTCTTCCAGATCACGGGTTTGATCGCGCCGATTGGTAAATATGATTGCTCTTTGGACTTCTTGTATCTTCAATAGGTTGTAGAGCACCTTGAATTTGTCAGCTTCTGTCGTCAGGTAGACCAACTGCGTCACTGAATCAACCGCTATATGTTCTGGCTCGATATCGATGTTCACCGGGTCCAGGGTCCAACTTGCTGACAGTCGTCTGATGTCTTCGCTAAATGTCGCGCTAAAAAGTTGAGTCTGCCTGCGTTCTTTTTTAGGCGTACGACTAACGATACTTTTGACATCCGGGATAAATCCCATGGATAACATTCGATCAGCTTCATCAATGACCAGGGATTCGACTTGAGACAAATCGATAATGTTAGAGCGACAAAAATCCAACAATCGACCTGGTGTGGCGACGACTATATCCACAGACGATTGCATACGTTTTTTCTGTTTCTCATAATCGATACCGCCAACGATAGAAACTGTAGTGATATCGGTATAGGTAGACAGCTCTTCTGCATCACTGGTTATCTGCATCACCAGTTCGCGAGTCGGTGCGATTATTAGGGCAAAAGGCGTGCCGGCTTTGCGTGGGTTTACTTCAGCATTCTCAAGGTGGTAGGTGATCATGGATATGAGGAATGCCGCAGTCTTCCCAGTGCCTGTTTGGGCCTGTGCAATGATATCGCTACCATCGATAGAGTGGGGCAATACTTCCTTTTGTACGGGGGTACAACTGGTAAATTGCAGATCGGCAATTGCATTCAACAGTTCTACGGGAAGCTCTAGTTCTGTAAAGTCGTTGCTATTGTCGATGTTGTTGTCGATGTTGTTTTCGTCTTCAGTTAACAATTTATTTAGAAACGTCATGAGAAATTTCGCCCAGTGGGCGACTTATCCTGGGCAATAAAGGAGATGCGCCTATCTTAGCATGAGTGTAACAGTCAGGTTGTGGTCATTTTTTTGAACGGAAACATAAGGCTCAAGCCAAAAGTAATCACAAACATCACGATATTGCCTATTAACCCCGTGTAGTACAAGTCGAAAGGATACGTGAGGAGGTCTGGCATATACCCGCGGGATGAAAGAACGGTCCACAGGGTAAACACCATGGTGCCTGCAATCCCTGCGATGACGTGTCGCGAATCTCCGCGTTCAGAAAAAAAGCCGATTGCGTAGATCGATAACAGCCCGCCTGCTAGCAGTGACGTAAGTATCGTTGCAGTATCCTGGAGCGTTTTGGTCTCGGTTATATTGAGCAGGATAGCCCCTACGATCATTAACGCGCCAACGACAATACCAATGCCGCGAGCCGCCCAAAGATAGTGGGTATCGTTAGCCTGTTTGTTGATGTGTCGGCGATACAGGTCCGAAATGGACACCGTTGAGATGGAGTTGATGCTGCTATCGAGAGAGGACATGGCAGCAGCCAGCGCAGCAGCCAGGACCAGCCCGATCAGTCCATCCGGTAAATGGTGAATGATGAAATAGGGCAGTATTTCCTCTGCTTTTCGCGTGCCTTCGAGAATCTGTGTCGCGGCAGTTGCCGGAAAGCTGTCAAAGAAAACATATAACGCAGTGCCAAGAAACATGAAGAAAGCCCAGGTTGGTAAGCTTACGGCAACACAGATGTACATGGCCTTTCTCGCCTCGGCCTCGGACTTTGCCGCATTGAAGCGCTGTATCGTGTTCTGATTGCTAGAGTATTCGGTGAGCCAACTGATCAAACCGATAAAAAGCATCATCGTTGCCGTTTTCTCACTCAAAGAGAAGTGCCATGAGACGTTGCTAAGCTCACCGTTGGTGAACTCGGAAAATGCCAATTTTCCCTCCTGATTTGCGACGTCAATAATTTGTGAAAATCCGCCAGGCAAAGCGGTGACAATAACCGCGAGGCAGACCATACCCCCCAATAGCAAAACGATGGTTTGCAGAACGTCAGTCCAGATAACGGCGTCGATACCACCAATAATCGTGTAGAGCACAACGATGCAGCCTGCACCAACGATGCACCAATATTCGGATAGTCCTGTTACCTGTTGCAGCACTAGTGAGATCAAATAAAGAATCAGGCTAACCCTCACAACTTGCGCGACAATAAATGCACAGGCGCCATAAACTCTGATCGATGGCCCGAAACGAGTCTCCAGAAATTCGTATGCAGTAATTGAATCACCCCGGCGGAGTCTGGGTAGAAAGTAGTAGGCGGCCAGAATGACAGCGATCGGTAACATGAGATTGGGTAAAAATCTTAACCAGGCAGTTTTGAAAGCATCACCTGGGTATGCTAGAAAGGTAATCGAGCTGATCGATGTGCCGACGAGAGACAGGCCAACGACCCAACCTTTAAAGCGCCTGCCACCAAGAAAGTATTCTTCGGTCGAATTGTTTTTAGTGGAGAAGTAGACCCCCATGGCAAACAGTAAACCAAAGTAGGTCGTTAGAACGACGGCATCAAGGACGCTTAAGTTCATCGATTAAGTAGGTGTGTCACGCAAGCCAGTTCAAGACAAAGAACAAAAACATCCATAGCCTGTGCCAGCTCATCCATCGGTGGATAGGTAGGTGCTATCCGAATGTTGTTGTTATTGGGATCAGCCCCATAGGGAAATGTCGCCCCGGCGGGTGTCAGTTTGACACCGGCGTCCCCGCTCAATTTTATCACTGTATCAGCAAGCCCAAAGGACATGTCCAGGGATACAAAGTAGCCACCGTTAGGTTTTGTCCAGGTGGCGACCCCCTTAGATCCCAACGATGATTCAAGCTTCTGCTCAACCAGCGTAAACTTGGGCTTGATAATGTCTTTGTGTTTGGCCATGTGTGCATTGACACCGTTCATATCCTTTAGAAAACGTACGTGCCGCAGCTGGTTAACTTTGTCAAAACCTATGGTCTGTGCAGACAAGTAGCGCTCGAACTCAGTCAGATTAGCATTGGATGCACCTAAAAATGATATGCCTGCACCGGCAAAAGTAACCTTGGACGTGCTGGCCAATAGGACGACGCTGTCGGTTGTTTGCTCCTCGATGGCGGACGACATGATGTTTACAAGCTGATTAGGTGTGTCGCTCAAATGATGTACGGTGTAAGCGTTATCCCACATGATGCGGAAATCCGGACCGGCGACTTTGCCCAGTTGTGCGAAGCGTTTGACAGTTTGATCGCTATACGTGTGACCGGTCGGGTTTGAATACATGGGTACACACCATATCCCTTTGATCGACTCATCATTTTCGACCAGGGAAAAAATCTCGTCCATGTCAGGGCCGTCGTCGTTGAGAGCCACGTTGATCATCTCGATACCGAGTTGTTCGCAAATTGTAAAGTGGCGATCATAGCCCGGTACGGGGCATAGGAATTTCACCGTGTCTGATTCCCAGCGTTGCATCATAGAAACCACATAGTGATACATTAAGGTCAGGCTGCTGTTACCACCCACGAGCACATTGTTGCTGTCCACACCTAGCAGTGCAGCGCCTAATTCGCGGGCTTCCGGAATGCCTAAAATGTTGCCGTAATTGCGCACATCAGTACCATCCTGTAGAAGATAGAATCCCTCCAGAATGCCATCTAATTCATTGGCAAGATCAAGTTGTGCGGCAGCCGGTTTGCCCCGTGTTAGGTCGAGATTCAGCTTGGCGGCCTTTATCTCGTCATATTGGGTTTGCAATTCTAGATGCTTTGCCTGAAGTTCATCTTGACTAAGCTCATTGATGTTCATGTAGTCACCTAAATAGTTAAGCCAGTGAACTCGGGCATACCGAGCATCAGATTCATGTTTTGTACGGCAGCTCCTGAGGCACCTTTCCCCAGGTTGTCCAGTACGGATATCAGCAGTATCTGTCGCTCATGTCCGAACAGGAAAATATCCAGCCGGTTGGTATGGTTGTTTG
>Ga0115002_10001302_pt1 | contig 34309 bp, 37 predicted proteins | sample ArcticOcean_MG_C_8_FD_89576 | JGI IMG/M metagenome (GOLD analysis project Ga0115002, IMG submission 89576) | Marine microbial communities from western Arctic Ocean - ArcticOcean_MG_CB11_86 | ecosystem: Environmental > Aquatic > Marine > Oceanic | place: Arctic Ocean: Canada Basin | collected... | reverse complement strand
GCCGCGCAGAGCTCGGTTGTGACGGTAAAGCCGGGCGGCACCGGCAGGCCAAGATTGGCCATTTCCGCCAGATTCGCGCCTTTGCCGCCCAATAGATTGCGCAGCTCCGCCGAGCCCTCGGCAGCGCCGCCACCGAATGTTTGCAGCCATTTTGTCACAGGAGCGTCACAGGAGCGTCACAGGAGCGTCACAGGAAAACTAGCCTTCGATCTTGGAGAAATCGGCGATCCGGTCGAGCGAATCTCGGATTTCGGAGAGCAGGTTCAAGCGGTTGTGCCTCAGCGCCGCATCATCGGCGTTCACCGTCACATGGTCGAAAAATTCGTCCACCGGCTGGCGCAAATTGGACATGACCGCCATCGCCTCTTCATATGATTCGCCATCGAGCGCGTCCAGCGAGCGCCGGTTCACATCGAGGACCGCTTCGTGCAGGGCGCGTTCCTGGTCCTCGGCGAACAGCGCCGCATCGGCCTCAGCGGCGTACGAGGCGCCGTCCTTTTTTTCTTCGATGCGGAGAATATTGGCGGCGCGCTTATAAGCGGTGAGCAGATGGCCGCCATCTTCGCTGCCGAGAAACCCAGCCAGAGAATCGACGCGCGCCATCAGACGCACCAAATCATCCTCACCGCCGAGGGCAAACACGGCGCTCACCAGATCGTGCCGCACGCCTTGTTCGCGCAGATGCACCTTGAGGCGATCGGCAAAGAAGTCGAGCAGTGCCTGCGCCGTCTCTTCTAATTCCGCCGTGGCTTTTGCTCCCGCCGCCGCACCGAACACAGCACGCAACGGCAGGCGCAACCCGTTCTCCAATATCAACCGGATAATGCCGAGCGCGGCACGGCGCAGCGCATAGGGGTCGCGCGAGCCGGTTGGTTTTTCGTCGATGGTGAAGAAGCCGACCAACGTGTCGATCTTATCGGCGAGCGCCACGGCGACGCTATCCGGCGCGCTCGGGCAAGTGTCGCCCGGGCCTTGCGGGGCGTAATGCTCAGCGATGGCCGCCGCCACTTCCGGCGCTTCGCCGTCGCCAAGCGCGTAATAGCGCCCCATCACGCCCTGCAAATCCGGAAACTCGCCGACCATATCGGTGCTGAGATCGGCTTTGCACAGGCGCGCCGCTGAGCGAACCCGGTCGCGCTCGGCACCCGGAATATACTGACACAGCTCGACCGCCAGGGCCTGGACGCGGTCGACCTTCTCATCGAGCGTACCGAGCTTGGCGTGAAAGACGATATGTTTCAGCGCCGGCGTGCGGCTTGAAAGCGTCTGCTTGCGGTCCTGATCCCAGAAAAATTTGGCGTCGGCGAGGCGGGCGCGCAGCACGCGCTCATTGCCGGCCACGATGGCAGCACTGTCATCCGCCGTCGCCATATTGGCGACCATGACGAAACAGGGAGCGAGACGGCCATGTTTATCTTCGAGGCTGAAATATTTCTGGTGCTTGCGCATCGCCGAGCTCAACACCTCGCCCGGCACGTCCATAAACTCGGCGTCGATATGGCCCAATAGCGGCACCGGCCATTCGACCAGCCCGGCATTCTCTGCCACCAGCGCCTCGTCCGGCTTAACCACAACCCCTTCCGCCGCCGCCAGCCGCGCCGCGCCGTCGCGGATCACCTGTTGGCGCTCCGCCGGATCGAGCATCACGAAAGCCGTGCGCAAACCATCGCGGTATCCAGCAAAATTTCCGACCGTCATATCATCGCCAGCCAGCACCCGATGGCCGCGCGTTTCGGCGCCGGCTGGCGTGTCTTGGAAACTCGCCGGCACCACGGCACCGTCCAGCAGGCACAGCAAGGAATGGATTGGGCGCACCCAGCGCGCCCGGCTTGAACCCCAACGCATTGATTTGGCCCAAGACAGCTTTTCCAGCGCCGCCGGAACCAGTGATGTCAGCACCTCTGCCGTCGGTCGCCCTTGTTCCTGGCTCACCGCGAACCACACCATGCCCTTCGGCGTTTCGCGCTGTTCGCATTGATCGAGGGTGGCACCGGCGGATTTAAGAAAGCCCTGAATCGCCTTCTCCGGCGCGTCCACCTTGGGGCCTTTGCGCTCGACCGTGATATCGGGTTGCAAAGCGGGCAGGCCGTCGACTACCAACGTCAGGCGACGCGGCGTGACGAAACTTTGCGCGCTGTCATAATCGAGCCGCGCCTCCTTCAACCCCTCGCACACCAGGCGTTCGAGATCGGCGGCGGCCTTGGCCTGCATACGCGCCGGGATTTCCTCCGACATCAGCTCAAGCAGCAGCTCAGCCATCGCCCTGTGCTCCGCTCTCTTCGCTCGCCAGCCAGGCTTCGCAGCAGGCTTTCGACATGGCGCGCACGCGCCCGATATAGGCGGCGCGCTCGGTCACACTGATGACACCGCGCGCGTCCAACAGGTTAAACAAATGACTCGATTTCATGCATTGGTCATAGGCCGGCAGCGGCAGCGCCGGGGTGCGGCCTAGCAGCGCCTCGCATTCGTTCTCGGCGTCAGCGAAATGGCGCAGCAGGATGTCAGTATCGGCATATTCGAAATTGAACGCCGAGAATTCGCGCTCAGCCTGTTTGAACACGTCGCCGTAGGTGACTTTGGCGTCGCCCTCACCGCCGTTCCAGTCGAGATCATAGACATTGTCGACGCCCTGCACATACATGGCGAGGCGCTCCAGCCCATAGGTCAGCTCGGCCGAGACCGGATCGCAATCGACGCCGCCGACCTGCTGGAAATAGGTGAATTGTGTGATTTCCATGCCGTCGCACCAGACCTCCCAGCCCAATCCCCAAGCGCCGAGCGTCGGGCTCTCCCAATCATCCTCGACAAAGCGGATATCGTGGGCGCGTGCGTCGATACCGAGGCGCGCCAGGCTTTCCAGATAGAGCGCCTGGACGTCGGCCGGCGACGGCTTCAGGATCACTTGGAACTGGTAATAATGTTGGAGTCGATTGGGGTTTTCGCCGTAGCGCCCGTCGGTCGGGCGGCGCGATGGCTGCACATAGGCGGCGAGCCATGGCTTCGGCCCGAGGCTGCGGAGCGTCGTCGCCGGATGAAACGTGCCGGCGCCGACTTCCAGATCATAAGGTTGCAGGATGACGCAGCCCTGCTCCGCCCAGAAGCGCTGTAGCTCCAGGATTAGCGACTGAAAAGATGATTGCCCGTTCGCGCCCATGAGGTTTTCTATCACCTAGCCGCTTCTCTGGCAGCGGTCAACATTCGAACGGCGCGCGGCTCGGCGGCCTATACCTCACAGGTGTGGGAATCGAGCGAAGCCGTGTACGCCTCGCATTTGGGGCATTGCACCATATCTTTGGCACGGAGTCTGAAACGCCTCTTGCGCGGCGCTTGTTCTGCCTGTGCTGCTTGTGCTTGGCGTCTTCGATTGACACGTCCGGCGGCTTTGAAGCCATACCAGACGACCGCGATAAGCGCGATCAGGATTAGAAGTTTGAGTGGACTAAAACCGAACATTGTCGGTCAGTGGCGATCCTCAATATTATCCTGATCGTCGGCTTCATTAAGTTTCGCCGCTTTGGCTTTCATTCTGCCCATCGCCTTGAAGCCGTACCAGACGACGGCGATCACGGCGATCAGGATAATGAGCTTCATTGGACTAAACATATATTCCTCCACGTGTCGGCAACTCAGGGGAGCGGCGCGAAATCATCTATCCAATTGATGGTTAACGCCGATTCCGATTAATTCGCTACCGGGTTCAAAGCGTAATTTGGCGCTTGCAGCCCTCCGGGTCAAGCTTTGTCGGAAGTTTCGTCGCGCCGGATCAGACGCATGATCCGCTTTCGCTTGCCTGAAATGCCAGGCAAAACCCATATTCACCGCAAGCAGCGGTGGTGGTTTGGCAAAATCAGGGAAATGCCGCCTCGATCACGGCGCTGCCTATAATTTGATCGCCATATTCTGATTCGAGCATCTCGATGGTCAGCGCTTCCGGCGCTTCATCGCCATCGGTTTCAATCGGCTCGTCCAGCGCGAACACGCCGATACAGTACATGTGCCGCCCGTCAGTTGGGCACATGCCGCCATATTCCTCATCTTCATCGTCATTCTCCAGCACCACGCCAGGCGGCGTTTCATCGCCTTCGAGTTCAGTGTTCTCAACCGGAATATTAACGACGTTCCAATGCACCCAGGTCTTACCGTCAAGGGCCTTTGCGTCCGGATCATCCATGATGATGGCAAAATGCGTTGTGCCGGGCGGGACGTCCGAAATACTGATCTGCGGGCTCTCATCATCGCCGTCATGGTCCTCGCAGGCACTGTCGCTGTCCAAAACCCCGTTGCTGATTGAATCGGAGGTAATCTCCATGGCATCGGCGGTACGCGGCGCCAACCACGCCGCCGCCGCCAACACCGCCGGTGCCATAAATACGGCCAGCCAGATTTTCGTATGTTTCATAGATTTCTCCTGTGCCCAGCATAGGCCAAGTGCCGAACATATCTGATCGAGGGCCGCTTTTGGACGGGAAACTGCCCATCGACATCCTAGACAATCGAGTTAATCTGGCACCCCAGCTCCCACCAAACTGACGGAACCTTGTCGGAGGATTCCAACGATGACTGAGTCGACGAGCGATCTAGGATTTACGCATGTGGCGCTCGTGTGCACCGATGCCGAGCGTACGATCGACTTCTACCAGCGTTACGCCGGCCTATCATTGGTCCATGACCGAACCGACCGAGACGGTGACAAGGACATCCGCGTTTTTGGCTCTCCGACCTCAAGCGACCGTTCGCGATTGTATTCCTGGAGAGCGCAGAGGCTGAGTCCCCACTCGGCCCCTTCGGCCACCTCGGGGTATGCCTCGACAGCCGCGAGGCCGTCGATGCCATGATCACCCTGGCGAACGACGAGGGGCGCACCGTCAAAGGACCCAACGATTGGGGGCCGCCGGCCGGCTATTGGGCGTTTATAGAAGACCCGGATGGGCACACTCTCGAAGTAAGCTACGGCCAACAACTGCAACTCATCGTTGAGAAGGCGAAGGCAGAATGAATAGGCGTTAATCGTTTGGCGCGATCCGTGTCATTAAAATTAGGAGAAGAATTATGAAAAAACTTCGCAAAATCCTGGTTTCGGGCTTGCTAGTCGCGGGGTTAGCCGCGCTGCTGGCACTGTCGCCGGGGGCGACTGTACAAGCGGCAACTAAGTCGCCTGAGGCGTCTGTTCAAGCGGCCAGTAGCGACGACGTTTCCACTTCCTCTTCTTCGTCGAGCACAGACCGCAACTACGCGCTCATCCAACAGGCCTCCGGCGACTGGCGGGATGCGGTCGAATACATTGATAAGACGGATGCCGACGATGCCGAGACCTATCACGAGGCCTATAACCATCACAAGAAGCGCACAGAAGAGAGCGACGACGACGACGACGACGACGACGAGGGCTAGTTTAAGGAAGATTATTGCCGCCACGCCGCCTGCCTAAAGGCAAGATAGAGAATGCTCGACACCGCAGGTGATTCAATTTCGGCGATGACGGCGCGCTGGCTGACGCAGTTTGAGCGCGCGCTTTCGGCCGGCGACTGGCCGGCAGTCCAAGCGCTTTTTCACCCGGAATGTCACTGGCGCGATGTGTTGGCGCTGAGCTGGGAAATTCAAACTGTGAGCGGCGCTGGGCAGGTCGTGGCAGCGTTGAAGTCTCATATCGGCCGCGCCCGGCCGGCCGGCTTCAAGATCGATCCGGAGCGGACGCCACCGCGTCAGGTCATCCGGGCCGGCAGCGACGCGGTCGAGGCGATCTTCGCTTTCGAGACCGCCGATGGCCGCGGTGAAGGTGTCTTGCGTCTCATCCCGGACAATGATGACGGCGCTAAATTCAAGGCCTGGACGCTGCTGACCGCGCTCCGCCAACTCCGCGGATTTGAGGAACGCGTCGGTACATCGCGGCCCACCGGTGGAGCCTATTCGCGCGATTTCCACGGACCCAACTGGCTTGATCTCAGAAATTCCGCCGCCGCCTATGACGGGAGAGAGCCAACGGTGCTGGTGGTCGGCGGCGGGCAGGGCGGGCTTTCCATTGCCGCGCGCCTGACCCAGCTCGGCGTCGACACGTTGATCGTCGATCGCCACCCGCGCATCGGCGATAATTGGCGCCAGCGCTATCACGCGCTCACGCTGCACAATCAAGTGCATGTCAATCATCTCCCCTACATGCCGTTTCCGCCGAACTGGCCGGCCTATATCCCCAAGGACAAGTTGGCCAATTGGTTCGAAGCCTATGCCGAGAGCATGGAGCTAAATTTTTGGACCGGGGTGGAGTTTCGCGGCGGCGCCTATGACGCGGAAGCGGAACGCTGGACGGTTGAACTCCGTCATAGCGATGGCACAGTTCGCCAGGTGCATCCCCGCCACATCGTCATGAGCACGGGCGTCAGCGACATTCCCAATCTCCCCGATATCCCGACCCTGACGGCATATAAAGGCACGCTGATCCACTCCAGCGCTTACGAGGATGGCGAAGCCTGGAAGGGCCGCGATGCCCTGGTCATTGGCACCGGCAACAGCGGTCATGATATCGCGCAAGATCTCTATTCGAGCGGCGCTCGGGTGACGCTGGTGCAACGCAGCCCGACCCAGATCGTCAATGTCGAGCCCAGCGCACAGCTCCCATATGCGCTTTATGATGAAGGCCCGCCGCTGGAGGATTGCGATCTCATCACCGCCTCGATGCCGCTCGTCGTGGCGCGGAAATCGCATATTCTTCTGACGACACGGGCGAAAGAGATCGACAAACAGCTGCTCGACCGGCTGACCCGCGTGGGCTTCAAGCTCGATTACGGCGAAGATGGGTCGGGATGGCAGTTCAAATATTTGAGCCGAGGCGGCGGCTATTATTTCAACGTCGGCTGCTCCGATCTGGTCGCGGACGGCAAGATCAAGCTCGTCCAATATACGGATATCGCTGAATTCACCGCCGCCGGCGCAAAGATGAAATCAGGCGATCTGCGGGGCGCCGATCTCATCGTTCTCGCCACCGGCTTCAAGGGTCAGGAGCATCTGGTACGCAGATTGTTCGGCGACGGCGTGGCCGATTCTGTTGGCACGATCTGGGGTTTCGGCGAAGCGCAGGAGTTGCGCAACATGTTCCAGCGCACCCAACAGCCCGGCCTGTGGTTCCTGGCCGGCAGCTTCGCCCAATGCCGGATCTATTCCAAATATCTCTCGTTGCAGATCAAGGCTTGCGAAGAGGGCCTTATTCCCCACACGGCCTGAACTACAGTTTGAGACCGGCAATCACGCCCGTGACTTCTTCGAGCATGGCTTCGCGAACTTCCTGAGGGGCGCTAAGCACAGCATAGAAGGTCTTGTACGCGAGCACTTCCATAGCACAAAAGTTTAGCGTGCCGTCACGCATCGAGCGCACGATCGCATCCTTCGCACCCTCGGTTGCGTAATCTTGGTCCAGCGTGCCCCCCGTTGTTTGCAGCACCACAGCTTTCTTGCCGCCGAGCAGGCCTTTTGGACCGCTCTCGTCGATGTCATAGGCAAAGCCTTCAGCGAATACGCGGTCAAGCCAGCCCTTCAATAACGCCGCGCGATCCTGCTACCAGACCGGATGAACGAACACCAGGAGGTCTGCCCAGGCAATGTGTTCTTGCTCCGTCCTGACATCGTCCGGAGTGTTTCCATTTTCCAGTTGGGTGAGGTCCTCGTCATCCAACGCGACTTTGAAGTTCAGGCTGTATAAATCCCGCACGCGAACGTCGTGGCCGGCGTCTTCCAGCGCCGCCTTGGCCTTTTGGTAGATGGCGTGATTGAAGCTCGTTGGACGCGGGTGGGTGTAAACGATTAGGGCCTTCATGGGGGCATATCCTTGACGGTACGTGCAGCAATATCGGCGACAGTATGCTTATCCGACTTTTCCCAGATGACTTTTGACCGACGGTCAAAATCCAGCCTCAGACCCCGCGCTTTCGATACTCCTATAACGTGTTGGTTTTTATAGAATAATCCGGGAGATCCGCAGTCAAATCACAGGCCTATCCGGGCAATGAGGCTTAAGATCGTTGCGGCCGGCAGGTCTCCATTTTGGCCGCTGGCGCGCAAGATTCGCGGGAAGCGGGGTGTGAAGTTTGGCGTGTTTCTTCCCAACGGCAGCAGCGAAGGCGTGAAAATTTTCCTGGATAAGCCGTTGGAAGAAGGCAACTCGGCCTTTACCGCCATTCCGGTCATCTATTTCTCGCCGGCAACGGTGGCGATGAAACTCGATGAGATGGCCGAAATAACCGGGCCTGACTTGCGTCTAAATCGACATGACGGTCGCGCAACCCGCTCGTTTCCAACTCCTTCCTGAATTCAAATCAACCGGGATTCGGTCTAGGGTCGGGTTTCATCCATGGCAACCGCGTCCCGGAACGGTTGCCAAACGATGATCGTGAAACAAACCGAGGTAACATCATGCCGCAATATCTAGTGCGCTGCCGCTATACGCCAGAGGCGTGGAAGGGATTGGTCGCGAACCCGGAAGACCGCACCGCGCTAGCCGAGAAAGTGTGCGAAAGCTTCGGCGGCAAGCTTCATCATCTCTATTTTGCTTTCGGCGAACATGATCTGATTGAGATCATCGAGGCGCCCGACAATAAGACGATGATGGCGATCATGATGGCGTCCGCTGCATCCGGCAGCCTCACCGATGTGACCACGACCGTGCTGATGAGCGCCGCCGACGCGCGCGACGCGATGACGGTAGCCAATAATCAGGCCGGGGTCTATCGGCGCCCGGGGGCCGAATGAGCGGCGCAAATTCACCGTGAGTTCAGCATGACAACGCCCACCGATCCAGCCAGAATTGCAGCGCCCTCAGATGCTGTGGAGTCGATCGAAGATCCCGTTCTAACGGCGGTGCTGGCCAATCGCTTCGACGGCATCGTGCGTGAAATGTCGAACACCCTGCTGCGGGCGGCACGCTCAACCGTGATTGCCGCCGCCAAAGATTTTTCCTGTGCCATCCTCACTGCCGATGACCAGCTCATCACCGCGGCCGACGGCCTGCCGGTGCATATCTTCGGCGCGTCACTGCAAACCCGGGCCATGCGGGACCTGCATGACGATATCGCCGAAGGCGATGCCTTCCTGCACAACGATCCCTATCTCGGCAACTCGCATGCCGCCGATCACGCCATGCTGGCGCCTGTGTTCATCGACGGCGAGCATCTGTTCACGGTTTGCGCCAAGGCCCATCAGGCCGATATCGGCAACAGCGTCCCGACGACCTATCACGCCTTCGCCCGCGATATCTATGAAGAGGGCGCGCTGATTTTCCCCTGCGTCCGCGTGCAGCAAAATTACCAGACCAACGCCGATATCGTGGGCATGTGCCGCCGCCGCATCCGCGTGCCGGAGCAATGGTATGGCGATTTCCTCGCGCTGATCGGCGCGGTGCGCATCGGCGAGCGTCGCCTAAAAGCGCTCTGTACAAAGAGCGGCACCGAATCAGTCACGCGTTTCGTTGGTCGTTGGATGGATTATTCAGAAGCTCGCATGGCGAGCGCAATTCGTTCGTTGCCATCAGCCAGCCTGGTCGGTGAAAGCACACATGATCCGGTCGCAGATATCCTGCCCGATGGCATTCTGGTGAAGGCCAAACTAACGATCGATTCCGCCGCCGCGGTGATCGAGGTTGACCTCCGCGACAATGTCGATTGCGTCGATTGCGGCCTCAATCAAACTGAAGCGAGCTGCTTGGCAAACGTGTTCACCGCGGTCTTGAACTGCCTCGCTGACGATATTCCGCATAACTCCGGCGCCTTCCGACGCGTCCGCGTACTGCTGCGCGATGATTGTGTCGTCGGCCGCCCGGCATTTCCCCATAGCTGCTCGGCCTGCACCACCAACGTCGCCGAACGGCTGATTTATGCCGTTCAAGGCGCGTTCGCCAAGTTGGGCGCGGGCTATGGTCTGGCCGATGGCTCGTCCACCATGGGTGCCGCGATGGCGGTGATTTCCGGCGACGACCCACGCCGCGGCGGTGACCCCTATGTCGGGCAACTATTTCTTGGCCTCGGTGGCGGACCGGCCGGACCGATGGCCGATGGCTGGTTGACCTATTGCATGCCGACCGCGGCGGGCATGATCCGTCTCGACAGTGTTGAGCTTGACGAAGCGCGCTATCCGATGGAAATCCACTCGATCCGCGTTTTACCCGCCACCTTAGGGGTGGGCCAACAATGCGGCGCGCCAGTGACTGAGGTGGTGTACGGCCCGACGACCTCGCCGCTGACCGCGGTTATTCCGTCGGACGGGCATTACTTCCCACCGCGTGGCGCGCATGACGGTGCCGATGGGCATCCCGGCGCAACCTACAAACGCAGCGCAGACGGCACCGAGGTAAAACTCGCAAACTTCGTGCAGGCCGAGATCGCGCCCGGCGAAACTCTGCGCGGCATCGAAGGCGGCGGCGCGGGTTACGGCGACCCGCGCACCCGCGATCCGGCCCGGGTCCTGCGCGACGTGACGCGAGGTTGGGAAACCCAAGAGCGGGCAGCGGCCCTCTACTCGGTCGTCCTCACGGGCTCGCGAGACGAAGACACACTGGCGTTGGACGCAGAGGCAACAGATGCCCTCCGCGCCCAAATAATGGGAGCTTAGAGTTAGGCATCCCGCATCCAAAAAGAATGGAGTGAGCCGTGACATCCAAGGCAGTTCCCCCGCGTCCCACGACTGAAACCTGGCGGCTCACGAAACCGGCGATCGAGAGTGCCGGCGGCGTGATCGCCAGCCAACATCGCCTGGCGTCCGAAGCCGGGGCAGAAATATTGGCCGGCGGTGGCAACGCCGTCGACGCCGCAATCGCTGCCAGCTTTGTTCTCGCCACGGTCGAGCCGTGGATGAGCGGCCTGGGCGGCGGCGGTTATATGATGGTGCACCGCAACGCCGCGCCGGGTGCCGAAATAGTCGATTTCGGCATGGTCGCGCCGGCCGACCTGGATGTGTCCGCCTATCCGCTGACTGGAGCCGGCGGCGGCGATATGTTCGGCTGGCCCGAGGTCTTGGAGGATCGCAACCTCAAGGGCTTTTTCTCGGTTGCCTTGCCGACGCAGGTCGGTGGTCTCGGGCTCGCGCATGAACGCTTCGGCACAATACCCTGGGCCGAACTTTTCGCGCCGGCAATCGCCAGCGCTGAGGCGGAAATGGAAGCCGATTGGTACACCACCATCGCCATCGCCGCCGCCGCTGCCGATCTTGCTGAAAACCAAACCGCAGCCGCAACTTATCTGCCCGGCGGTTTCCCGGCGGCCGGCCAATGGAGTTCGCCGCCGCCGCGCATCAAGCTTGGCAATCTGGCGAAAACCCTGAATCGGCTGGCTGCAGCGGGCGCCGACGATTTTTACCGCGGCGAAATCGCAGAAAAAATAACCGCCGATCTGTCCGCCGGCGGCTGCCCCCTCAGCCTCGCCGAATTTCGCGATTACCGCGCCCGGATCGTTGGTGTCGACGCCCATCCTTATCGGAAGGCTCAAGTTTTCGCCGCACCCGGCTTAACCGCCGGCCCAACCCTGAAAGACACTCTTGATGGTCTGCAGAGTCAGCCCGAACTAGATGGCGCGCCGGGCGCTGACGCCTTCCACCGCCTGGCATCCAGCCTCGCTGCTGCAATCGCGGTGCGTCTTGCTGGCGCCGGCGATGATGCCGGAACGGAGCCAGCCAGCTGCACCAGTCATATCAGCGTGGTCGATAGCGAAGGGACCGCCGTCGCCCTGACCCAAACCCTGCTCTCGCCATTCGGCTCCAAAGTTGTGCTGCCCGAGACCGGCATTCTGATGAACAACGGCATGATGTGGTTCGACCCCCGCCCCGGTAGGCCGAACTCAATCGGCGCGGGCAAGCGGCCGCTCTGCAACATGTGCCCGGCCATTGTTGAAACCGCGGACGGCCTGCGCGTGGCGATGGGCGCGTCCGGCGGCCGGCGGATCATGCCTGCCGTGCTGCAACTTATCTCCTTTCTGGTGGATCACGGAATGACCATCGACGAAGCCATTCATCAGCCGAGGATCGATGTCGGCGGCGCGGCGGCTGTGGGCATAGACAGCCGCTTGTCCGATGCCGTGTATGCCGCACTGGATGCTGATTTTGACGTCTCTTGGGAAAACCATGGCGTTTACCCGGTGCTTTTCGCCTGCCCCAATATGGCGGCGTGGGACAGCCGGCGGAAGCGCGGCATCGGCGCCGCCTTCGTCACCTCCCCGCGCGCCGTCGTGGCGGGCCCGGGCGCCACCGCGTAAGATCATCGGCAACTCACCCTCACAAGGATCACCAAACATGGATATCGGCGTTTTCTTCTTTCCGACCCACTATTCAATTGAGCTTACGGAGCTTGCCACGGAGCTGGAACAGCGCGGTTATGAATCGCTGCTCACCTGCGAACACACCCATATCCCGGTCAGCCGCAAAACGCCGTTTCCAAGCGGCGGCGAGGTGCCGAAGCAATATTATCATACCTATGACCAATTCGTGGGCCTGAGCTTCGCCGCCGCCGTGACCAAGACGCTTAAAATAGGCACCAGCATCTGCTTGGTGCCGCAGCATGATCCGTTCAATCTGGCGAAAGCCGTCGCCAGCCTGGACCGGCTGTCCGGTGGGCGGTTCATTCTCGGCATTGGCGGCGGCTGGAATGTCGATGAGATGGAAAACCATGGGGTCACATATAAAAACCGCTTCAAAGTGATGCGCGAGACCATCTTGGCGGCCAAGCAGTTATGGACCCAGGAGAAGGGCGAATTTCACGGTGAGTTCGTGGATTTCGACCCGGCTTTTTCCTCGCCGAAGCCGCTGCAAACCCCGCATCCTCCGATCCTACTCGGCGGTGAGACGGACCACACGCTGCGCCGCATCGTCGAATATTGTGACGGTTGGTTCCCGCGCGGGCCGGTCGATATGGTGGACGGCATGGCTCGCCTGCGCCGTATCGCCGATGAGGCAGGGCGCGACATGGCGACACTCTCCACCACGGTCTTCAACGCCGAACCCGACGCTGCCGCGCTCGAGGGCTATCGCGCCGCCGGCGTCAATCGCGTGCTTTTAAATATGCCATCGGAAGATCGCGACACCTGCCTGAAGACGCTGGACAGCTACATGCCGCTGCTCGGGTAGGGACGGGGAAACCCGCTCACCACAAATTTCCGCGCGGCGCGATTCGAGCTGCGCCATATTATTTAGGCACCGCATATACGGCCCGGCATAGAGGACAGTTGTGCGGGGCGCTGACGCACGGTTGCGCTCTGCCGATTGGCATGCCGTCGCGCTGAAAAACTCCCCATTGTCGGGTTTAGCGGACGCAAAAAATTAGTTTGCACAAACAGCGGGTGTTGGACCAACCCGCGCCATTTGCGTTGAATATATTAAATAAATAACTTAAATATAAATTATAAACTTAAATAAAGGGAGAACCTCATGCGACTCTATTTAATCGGATTTCTATCCGTGCTGTTCATAGGCACCGCCGGCGCCTTGGGCCCCGCTACTGCCGGTGACGACGCCAATCTCGATGTCGTCAATACGACGTGATCAACGCACATGAGATCACGGCTGTGGATCGGCTGTTCACGGCTGACTACCGCGAGTACACGCCGATGGGCAACAACGAGGGGACCGAGGCGTTCAAGGGATTCGCCAGCGCTATTTTCGCAGCCTTTCCCGATGTCCAGGTCAGCTATACGCCGATCGCCTCATCGGGTGATCTGATCACGGTTTACGGCCATATCACCGCAACGCATCAGGGTCCGTTGTTCGGTATCCCGGCCACTGGCAAGAGTGTGGCGTGGACCGAGCTTCACGTGTTTCGCATCCGCGATGGTAAAATCTCTGAGCATTGGGTCGAGGCAAATTTGTTTGGGCTGATGCAGCAAATTCAAAATGGCGGCTGAAGCAACTCGGGATTCGGGCGGGCGAGGCGGCGCGCGAGCGCGCTCCGGTCCGCCCGATGTCTTTCACGCCATCGCGGACCCCAAGCGGCGGCGTATTCTCGACCTGCTGCTTGGCGGCGAGCTGCCGGTGCATACACTGGTAGACGAGTTCGACGTTTCCTTCGCCGCAATCTCGCAGCATCTTCGTGTACTGCGTGAAGCCGGGCTCGTGACGCGCCGGATCGAAGGACGCGAGCATCTCTATGGTGCCCGGCCCGAGGCGTTGGTGGAAGTGCATGAATGGACGGCCCGTCACCGCGAATTCTGGCAGGGCGGGCTCGATCGTCTCGGCAAGCATTTGGATGGTCAATGACAGTCAATCTTGGTCTCGTCCTCGAAGCGGAATACGCGCATCCCGTTGAGAAGGTGTGGTCAGCTTTGACCACGGCCGAGGATATCGCGGCCTGGCTCATGCCCAATGACTTCGAGCCCAGTGTGGGCAAGAATTTCACGTTGCACGGCACGCCCATGCCGGGCTGGCGCGGCTGGGCGAATTGCGAAGTGCTGGAGTTACACCCGCCCCATCGCATGGTCTGGTCGTGGGTCGCCGCTGACGATGGCCTGAAGACGAAAGCGACCTTCGAGCTCACGCGGCTCCACACCGGCACTCGCCTCACGCTCCGCCATGAAGGCGAAACTGATGCAACGATCGCGAAACTCCTCTCAGGCGGTTGGCCTGCACGCCTGGACGGGCTCACAGTTTTGCTCGCCCACCCCGAGTAATTCCGCTGCCATCCATCCCGGGTCGGGGTTTCGTCAGATCAGATTGGCTTTGGCTTGGCAAACAAGCTTCTCGTCAGAATGTCCGGGTTTGATGCCGTGAAGTTCCCCTCCCCGTCGGCATTGTGAATGTCTCTTTTTGGCTAAAAACTGAAGTTCAAGCCACCATCAATCGACTTCCGAAAGCGGACGCCAAAAGCATTAATTCAAATTGGGATAAATAAATGCCCGTTGTTGGGTGGGCAGCGGACCAAAATTCAGGCTGACGTATTCGTCTCTCGCTGATCCAAAGCGGAAGTTACTGAGTTAGATTGACCATGTCTTGGGCTACACGCTGTAAAACAGGTTCCCAGTTTCTGTCTTCACATTGTCTATACAATTTAACTGATCCATACCATGGGCTATCGTCTCTATCCAACAGCCAACGCCAATCTGGCACGTACGGTAAAAGCACCCAAGTCGGTTTCCCCAAAGCGCCAGCGAGATGGACCGTCGAGTTGTCGATGGAAACGACCAAATCCATAGCCGCCACCTGAGCGGCGAAACCATCCATATCGCTCAGCGGATCGATGGCGTCGTCATGCAGGATCTCGATACCGAGACGCTGGCGAACGGTGGCGAGATCGGCGGCGCAGTCGCCATACTGCAGATTGACGAACCGCACCCCCGGCTGGCGGAACAGTGGCGCCCAGAGGTCGAGTGTGGTGCTCCGCGCGAGACCGAATTCTCGGTTGCCGCTGCGCCACGAGATACCGACCACGAGCGGCCTGCCGTGATGCTGGTAGCGGCTGCGGCACTCGGCCACGCGTGTCGGGTAGGCTATCAGGCATGACGTAACGGGCGCGAAACTTTCCAACGTCGGCCTCAGCCACCGTGCCAGATCGGCGATCGGCGCCTGCAGATCAATGTCGGGGGCGTCAGCACGCTCACTGTGGGGCACCGCGCGAGCGATCGCCGTCGCCTCAGGGAACGAGCGATTGAAAAGCTCGACCAGACGCGGATCGCACTCGATGACACAATGTTCAGCCTGTTCGATGATCTCGGGAATCAGGCTGGCGAACATCGCCTCATCGCCGACGCCCTGCTCGCCCCATACCAAAACTGTCTTGCCGTCGAGGGACCCGCCCTCCCAAAGCGGTTGCGTGAAATCTCGCGGCAAAGGATGGATTTCGGTGCATCGCCAACGCCATTTATAAAGCTCCCAACCATTTCCAAATTTGCCACAAAGTAGAAGGGCAAGTGATTTATTCCAGTAGGCTTCAGCGTAGTCTGGTTTGATACCGATAGCCTTGTCGTAGCTGGCAACAGCATCCTCCAGTTGATTGAGTTCTTGTAGCGCAAGGCCTCGGTTGGAGTAGGCTTCAGCGTAATCGGGTCTGGTGGCAAGTGCCTGGTCAATGAGATCAGCGGCTGTGTCATTCTTTCCAAACTGATAAGCAATCAAGCCAAGTAAATGCAAAGCGTCAGGCTGATTTGGATCGGCTTGTAGTATCTGTTGGTAGATGCCTTCAGCTTCAAACAGGCGCCCTGCGCTGTGATGCTGCATAGCGAGGCTTAGAGTTTGATGGCCAGCAATGGAGCCCTGATTAGTAGATCTGCTTGCTGCCTCTATAGCCAATTTCTGTTGGCGGCGTTTTTCTACCGAATTCATTTAGTGAATTTTCTCCGATAAACAATTTGAACCAACGCAATCATAAACGAGTGCCTTGAGACTTAGAATTAGCAAACAAAACATTAGTCAGAATGTCCGCAAAGAAATTGCGCGACTTAAGCTCAGGGCGGAGGAGCAAACTGATCGCTGGATACTGATTGGTTGGTTCCCTAACATATGCATTGCGAGGAAGGTTCGAGGCTCTGGCTTGGAGCTGGGTGTCTGTGGCGTTCGCGCCATCTTTTGCACATCACGAGCGGAACAAGGCGATGAAATTCACCGACATGATCTCACCCTTCACCGCGAATGATGCAACGCTTCTGCGCCATCTCGATGGCGCAGATATTCCGACTTTGATCATCACCACAGCCTTTCTAAGTCGGGATTACACGCTACTCAGGGACGCATGGCGGCCAGAAATTGTCTTTGGAATTGCCGAAAGCGGCATGTCCGAAGCGCTTGAAGCTGAAGTCCGCGAGACCTGCTTCCAGGCTTTGAAATCGTTTCGTGACGGCGCGGGGGAACCACCCTGCCCGCCGACCTATGATGAGATGTGTCGGATCGCCAACTGGATGATGGGTCCCGAGATAGAGCCCTTCATTCCACAGGTATATGAGGAAGTAGTTGTAAGCGAATTCGATCAACGCGCGCCGCGTTGGACCAAGGACCAACTCGCGCCCGATCGAGATTTATCCGTCGCCATTATCGGCGCGGGAGAAAGCGGCATCTTGGCGGGCCTCCGCCTCAAGCAAGCGGGCATTCCCTTCGTGATCTTCGAAAAGAACGATGAAGTCGGCGGGACCTGGTACGAGAACCACTATCCGGGCTGCCGGGTGGATTGTAACAGCTTCTTCTACAGCTACGCGCTCGCCCGCGGGCTGTGGCCGGATTATTACGGCAAGGCTGAAGATGTGCTCGACTATTTCAAGGAAGTCGCCCGGCAGCACGGGCTCTACGAGCATATCCGCTTCAACACAGTGGTTGCCGCCTGCCGATGGGACGAGGCCGCCGGACAGTGGAACCTTCTGCTACAAACCGCGGCGGGCGAAGAAGAGTTCAGGAGCGAAATACTGGTGAGCGCAGTCGGCCAGCTCAATCGGCCAAGCCTGCCGGACATTCCAGGGCAGGACGACTTTCTCGGCCCGAGTTTTCATTCCGCGCGATGGGACCATTCGGTCGACCTCAGCGGCAAGAAAGTCGGCGTTATCGGCACCGGCGCAAGCGCCCTTCAGTTCATTCCCGAGGTCGCGAAGATCGCTGAGCACGTCACGGTCTTTGCGCGAACTCCGCCATGGCTGCTGCCGACACCGCTTTTGCATGAAGCGGTGAGCGAGAGCATGCAATGGCTCCTGCAGCACCTCCCGTTTTATTCCATGTGGTATCGCGTGACCCTGGCGTTTCCCGGTGCCAAGGGCATGCTCGATGGCGTGGTCGTCGACCCAGACTTTAAGCCAACGGAAAAATCCGTGTCGGCACTCAACGACGCGGTTCGCCAAGTGGTCACAGATTGGATTACGGCCCAAGCAGTCGATCGGCCGGACCTCCTCGACAGTGTCATCCCTGACACGCCGATCGGCGCCAAGCGCATCATTCGCGATAATGGCACTTGGATCGCCACCCTAAAGCGCGACAATGTTAATGTGGTGCGCAACAAGATCAACGCCGTCACGCCCGTCGGCATCGTTTGCGACGACGGCGGCGAGCACCAGTTAGACGCCATCGTCTACGGCACCGGCTTTCACGCCTCGCAATTCCTCATGCCCATGCAGGTTATAGGTCGTGACGGGGTGGATCTGCACGAAGTCTGGGACGGTGATGATGCACGCGCCTATCTCGGCATGACCGTGCCGCAGTTCCCAAACATGTTCATCCTCTATGGCCCAAACACAAACCAGGTGGTGCACGGCGGCAGTGCCATCATGTGGTCGGAGTTCTCGGTCAAATATCTGCTCGACGCTCTGCGCCAGCTCCTAAGCAGCGGCGCTACGGCAATGGACGTCAAAGACGAAACATACTGGAGCTACAGCAGGCGTATGGATGAAGCCAGCCTGCTGCGGGCCTGGGGTTTCTCAAAGGTCAGCAGCTGGTACAAAAACAGCAAAGGCCGAGTAACCCAAAATTATCCGTTCAGCTCCGCCGAGTTGTGGCAGCGCACCCACGAAGTAGACCTATCCGATTATGAACTGACGAGCGGCGACGGCTAGGCGATGAGATTCTTTCTCTTCCCTCCGAATAAGTCCGGCGGCGACGCGACACATGCCAACAATATATTCGTTCAGAGGAAGATGGATAGCGTGCGCGGGATCAGGGTTTGATCGAGAATGATTTTACGGCTGGCGATCCGCCACGACTGACCGGCCTCGGAAAATCGATCCTCGCGCCGCCCGACATAGCTCACTTCCGTGCGCTCGAGCCGCGATTGATAGACCAGCAAATTGCAGCGCACGTTGATGTCGCCGCCGCCCAACTCTTCAACCTCCACATTCGAGACGAAATAGCGCAGACGTGAGGGCGGCTGTTCGGCATGGGCTAACGACGAGCGCGAGCGCTCGATGCGGGCCGCGAGAAATTCCTTGTCGTCGTCGAAGTAGGCCATTTCGCCTTCGCCGTAGAGGGCGTCAGGCTGGCCGTCGATCGTCTCGCGCGCCGGCATCCAATAACGCGCATCATCGCTGAATAGGTCCAGCCATTCCTCGTAGCGGCGCTCGCTCAGCAAACGAACCTCGCGATAGAGGAACTGCTCAACTCTGTGCTGCAGCTCGACGCCAACCATGAGATTGTCCTGAAGCGGGGCCTTCGCAAAGCTCAGACCAATGCTTGTAAAAATTCAGCTGGTTGGTTTCGGAGATATAGGGAGAGAACCGGCCCGGGCAGTCGGGCGGTCCGTCCAATAGCGCCTCACCCACATTCATCTGGTAATTGAAATCCAGCCGCTGGCCCACCACGCCCTGTGTCGCTTCGGTCACTTGCTCGAAATTCTCCGTGTCGTCCTGCGCGGCGATCCCGGACACAGACTGAATGCGCGTGTAATCGAGGCGCGCGATCTCCTTGATCACCTTCGGTGCGTCGCGGTCGATTGCGCACCAATTCCACGCTTCGAGAACATTCGGCCCCTTGGGCAGCCAAAGATAAAACCCGATGGGGCGCAGCGCGCTGAAGTCGTTGAACGATAGATTGGGAAAAATATTGCTGAACGATAGCCCGTAGAGAGCGGATTGAGATTTCGGAAACGCCTTGATCAAGCGCTGATGACATTCTTCGACATATTCGACGACTTCGGGGCCATAGGTTTTCGCCAGTTCCAGATAGCGTTGGTAGCGCACATCGCCGAAAACGATACCGGTCATGCCGTGACCATTGTCGAGCCCGATATTATAGTAATCCGCTTCGTTGCCGCCGAAGCTCGGATTGGCCGGGTTGATCTGACGGATGTCGAGCTTGAACATCGAGCCGTGCGAATATTGTAGATGATAGGTATCGCCGGTGAAGTTTTAGCTCGCGATCTTCCAGTTGGCCTTGAGAGAATAGCGCTGAATTCCGGGAATGAACTCCATGCCGCCGATCTGGCGCTCGATCATGACGTCGATATGCCAGCGAAAGTCGCCGAGAAAATCGTCCAGGCTCTCGGCACCGGCGTCCCAGTTGCCGAACAGCAGTCCGCCGTAAGACGCGAGCTTCGGGACTTGCAACAGCCCCCATTCGGCCTTGTTCAGACGCTCGCCATAGACTTTGTCGCCCATGGGGACACCCTTGAGTTCGCCGCTATTGGTATAGGTCCAACCATGGAAACTGCAGGTGAATTGACGCGCATTGCCGCGGTCGGCGCGGCAAACCTTCATGCCGCGGTGGCGGCAGGAGTTCAAAAATGCGCGAACGGTTCCGTCGCTGCCGCGGCAAACGAGGATCGGGTCCTCGCCCATATAAGCCGTCATATAGTCGCCGGGATTGGGTATCTGCGATTCGTGGCCGAGAAACAACCAACACCGCGCGAAGATGCGCTCCAGCTCGATTTGGTAGATTTCGGGGTCGAAGAAGATCTTGCGGCTGACGAGTCCGTCTTCGAGTTTGACGTATCGCTCTGATCCCTCCATGGGCGCGTCTCCTGTCTCTCGGGCGGAGTTTTGCTCGGCGTTTGCGTGTCTTAGCACGCCCGACTTACTCGCGCGAGCCGCATGGCTAACTGGGAAGTTGAGACACCGCGGCGGCGGCCCCTATTGTAACAACGCCATGGGGCTGCCGACGTCGACGACGCCGATACCGGCGTGCGCCTTGTAACCCAAAAGCTCCTGCACCCGCACCGGCATGGTTTTGGCGGCTTCCATCGGCACGGTCAGAAACATGTTCTCCTCTGTTCTCAGCCAGCCAACGACGAAGCCGAGGAACATGCCGCGGCGGCGCACGTCCGCCGTCGTGTTCGCGCCGCCGCCATGCAGCGTTCGCCCGAGATAGAAAAGTGCCGAACCCGCCGGCATCTCGGCTTGTATAATCTCCTTCGGTTCCGGCGCGCGGTCAGGTTCCCAAAGATGGCTGCCGGGGACGACATGGGTCGCCCCGCTCGCCTGGGTGAAATCGCTCAGTGCAAACATCGCCTCGACCTGCAACAGCGGCTTCACCTTCGGCATGAACGACCAGGCATCCTCGTCGCGGTGGATCAGCTGCGCCGTCTCGCCCGGCCGAATTTCGATCAGCTGCGCGGTGTTGAGCAGATAATCCTCGCAGTTGGGTTTCAGCAGGGTGTCGGCGACCTCCTGCAGCAACGGCAATTGCATCACATCCAGGAACGCCGGCGATTTTGCCGGCAACCCGTCAAAACGGACGGTCGAATCGCCATAGAATTCGGCGAAGAAGTCATTCGTCGGATGGCGCAGGCCGACGCCAATGTCGTGAGAGAATTGGTCGAGATCGGCATTCAACGCAGCCAATAAACCGGGCTCCGCCACCCCTTCCACCACGGCAGCGCCGTCGCGCATCATGATGTCGCAGATCTCTGCGGCCGTCGTCTCAGCTCCAGCCACGCGTGTCAGGCCCGGCATAAGCGCCTCCTATCCTAAACAATATTTTTCTGCTGCCCGATGGTCGGCGCAGGGGGCGACAATAGTCAATCCCCAGCATATCCGCATCTTCAAGATATTGGCTCTGGGCCGCGTTCCGAGGCTACGGGCAAAGGGTGTAGTGGGGGTTAGTTGTGCTGTCTCCACCATTGCGAGGAGAGGTCCCGCGCTGTGGCTATATCGGCGCGGGACATTTTTGCTTTAACAACATCCAGACCCGTCGCCGCCTTCTCATGGCCCTGAGCTTTGGCCAGCGCCAACCACATATGCGCCTGTACGTAATTTTCAGGAACACCGAGCCCCAGGAAATATGCGGCGCCGAGGCCGAACTGGCCGCCGGCATGGCCTTGCTCGGCGGCCTTGCTATACCATTTTATTGCCTCGCCCTCGTTTTTGGGAACGCCCTTGCCGTTGGCGAAAATCACACCGAGATTGTATTGCGCCTTCGCATCACCTTGCTCGGCTTGCGGAAACCACCGGCGGCGGGCCATCGCGTAATCGCCCGCCGCATACGCTGCAACGCCATCATCCCAATCGGCCCAGGCGGACCCCAGCGCTCCGGCGGTGATGAGTTTGTCAGCACTATTTGCCATGTTGGAAGATCCCATTTCCGGCGAAGAAGCCCAACACTGCGTTCAGCCGCCTTCCTGACGCGCTTTGATCGCGGCATCCCAATTTCGGCCATCGAACAGCTCGACCTCGTAGGTTTCGGTTTCGAGATCGAAATCTTCGAGGCAGCGGACGTTTATCAGGTGAAGTTCCGGCATCGAGCGGGGACGGCCAAATGTATGAATACCGCAATTCTTACAAAATGAATGTGCCGCCTGATTCGTATTGAATTGATAAAGCGTCAGCTCATCCTCTCCCTGCAATATGCGAAACTGTTCCGGCGGCACATAGCAAAACAGGCCGCCTTTCTTCGTACAGATAGAACAGGTGCAGCGCGTGAGTTGCGACAAATCCGCATCGACCTCAAACTTAACAGTGCCGCAGTGACACGCTCCGTGGTAGGTCTTCATCTAATCCTCCGCCAATATCAGCAGTGGATTCTATCACGCATCTCGTTTTGACAAAGCCTGGACCCATCTCGACCAGTGGAACGACGATATTGCCGAATTTGGCGAAGCGGCGGAATAACGCGCGCCTAATTTAGGTATTTCCGCCCTTGATTAAACCCTGATTTTGTTCGCGATTTTATTAATGTCCCAAGCTGGGCGAAGAGCGGCATGAGCCATTGCCCCCGATTGCTTCGTTCAATGGCATGGGTCGAGACTATCGCCGCGAAGTATCATCTCAAAATGACATTTCCATAGAACACCTAACGATTCGGATTAGCTCCGAAGTCGTATCCCAATATTTCCTTGGGATAGAAATCAATCATAATCGGTGAGCCGATATTGCGATTCCATTTTTATTGCAATTTAAGACCTAGTCAGCAGAATCATTGCCTTCGCCGCCCAATTTCATCACCCTGTAAATTTGCGAAAGGTTAATATTTTATGTCGGGTTCGGACCTGTCGAGGCAAGGTAAAAGTCAACTTATCGATCAGGTGAGATCCCTTCAACATCGCGTTGAGGAGTTGGAAGCGCTTCGTATCACAGATGTCAAGCAGCGCGAAGAATCCGTGCAAGCGAGCGAACAATACTTCAATGGAATCATGGCAAATATCGCCGACAGTGTGATTACGATCGATGAGGCTGGAACAATTCTATCGTTCAACAAGGCCGCCGAGCATACATTCGGGTACAGCGCAGAGGATATGATCGGCGGCAGAATTGAACAGCTCGTGCCGGGACCTCAAGCGACCCGTTCTGATGAACCTGTCGTAGGCTTTCTCGAAAGCGGGCAAAGCGCGATTCTGGGCAATGGGTCACGAGAATTCGAGGGGCGGCGCAAGGACGGATCTACATTCCCTCTGGAATTTGCCATTAGCGAGATGCAGGTCGCTGGGAATCGTACTTTCATCGGTACAGTGCGCGATATCACGGCGCGCCGACTCTCGGAAGAAATTTCCCGTCAAAAGGAGGAGCATTATCGCGCGCTGTTCGACAACGCCGGAATTGGCATCGCTCTAAGTAACGACAATGGTCAAATCCTAGATGGTAATCCTGCCATACAAAAGATGATGGGTTATTCCGCAAGCGAACTCAAAGGCATGACCATCGCCGATTTAACGCACCCAGATGATCGAAAGGAAAGTCTGAAACGGCGCGAAGCGATGGTCGCCGGGGCCAAACCGACGTACCAGATGGCCAAACGATATATCCAAAAAATGGGAAAACAGTCTGGGGCCGCGTTACATCAACGCCTGTTCGCGATGATGCCGGCAATTTCCGCTTCAGCGCTGCCATGATAGAGGACATCACAGAGCGCATACGCGCGGAACAATCGCTGCGCGAGAGTGAGGCTCGTCTGGCGGAAGTGCAGGAGATCACCGATGTCGGCAGCTGGGATTTGCGTATTGTACGGGATCAGCCGGATGAAGTGCACTGGTCTCCCGGTCTGTGCCAAATCTAGGGGATTGAGAAGGATGAATTCCCCAAGGATTTTGAATCCTATTTGAGCCTTGTGCACGAAGAAGATCGCGGCAAGGCCAAGCGGGCATGGACCGAGGCGTTCGAATCCGACACGCCATATGCGGATGACTACAGAATTATCCGCCCGGACGGGTCAGTACGGTTCACCATCATGCAGGCCCGGTTGCTCCAGGATCAACGGCTCGGCGCCAAACACTGGATTGGCACCACAACAGATGTTACCGAGCGAATGCTCGCGGACGAACAGCTCCGACAATCGCAGAAGATGGAGGCCGTCGGTCAGTTGACAGGTGGCATCGCGCATGACTTCAACAATATCCTTGCCATAATCGTGGGTAACCTCGATTTGCTCGAAGAAAAGCTCGCCAACGACGATGATCGACATGCCTATGTCGAGAGGTCAATCGACGCTGCTGAGCGCGCTGCGAGCTTGACGCTGCGGCTTCTCGCTTTCTCGCGCAAGCAGGCGCTCAATCCTGTTATCGTTGATGTAAACCAGCTCCTGACCGGCATGTCGGATCTATTGATTCGTACACTGGGTGAGACGGTCTCTGTCCGCTTTGAGCTGGCGAATGATATCTGGAGCATATGTGTGGATGAACATCAACTCGAGGCGGCGGTACTCAACCTCGCGATCAACGCCCGGGACGCAATGCCGTCCGGTGGGGTGTTGACGATGGAATCGGCTACCGTCGAGGTGGATCAAGCCTACGCCGAGAGTGAAGGCATTAGTCCGGTAAGTACGTCATGATCGCCCTGAGCGATACCGGACACGGCATCCCGGAGGAAATACTGGGCCACGTCTTTGAGCCATTCTACACGACCAAGGAAGTTGGCCAGGGAAGCGGTCTCGGGCTGTCGATGGTGTTCGGCTTTCTCAAGCAATCCGGCGGCCACGCTGAGCTTTATAGCGAGGTGGACCGGGGGACGACTGCCAAGCTGCTTTTGCCCCGCGCTTCAACCGGATCTGCTGGCGTATTGGATCAAAGCGAGCCGGTCGTTGAGCGCGGGACGGGCCAAGTGATCCTGGTGGTGGAAGACGACACGGCATTGCTGACCGTCGGGGAAGAAGCCCTGCGCGCCCTCGGCTATAGTGTCCTGTCGGCTACTGACGCGGAGCAGGCGCTTGAAATACTCGACACCAATCCCGAGATCGATCTGCTGTTCACCGATGTGGTGTTGCCCGGCGGCGTGAGCGGCGTCGAGCTATCGCGCGAGGTGCTTCGGCGCCGACCGGAACTAAAAATTCTCTTCACCTCGGGATACACGGCAAACGCGAGTGGGCATAGTGGCGCGCTCGACCCTGGCTCTGAGCTGATTGACAAGCCCTACCGGAAGGCTGAACTCGGCCGTCGCATCGCGCTTATACTCGGTGCGAACCAAGACGGGAAATTATCATCATGACGGAGAAGCACTTGCTGGTCGTGGATGACGAAAAGAACTTCGGGAAATTCGTGGCCGAGGTCGCAGTCAGCGTGGGTTACGAAGTTGAACTGACGACTGGGGGAACTGAGTTCATCCGCGCCTATGAGGAGCGCAAGCCAACGGCAATCGTGTTGGACGTCATCATGCCCGATATGGACGGATTCGAGATCGCCACTTGGCTCGCAGAGCAGCGCTTCGACGGCCACGTCATTGTCGTAACCGGGTACGCACCAATGTACGCCAAACTTCTGGAGACGCTCAGCCTGGCCAAGGGCCTGCGGTCGGTTACAAAAAACCTGAAACCCGTGCGCGCAAAAACATTGCGCGACGCGCTTGATTTCGATGGGCCGACCCAGAGCCTAGATTAGAGTCTCACGCAATCTGTATGCGGTAGAGGATTAACCGCGACCAAGGCGGTGGTGCTAGTCCGGGAGCTTGCGGGCGCTTCGCAAATCCTTGGTGGCGGCAAGGTCTACTGTCGCATCACCTGCGATAACGACGGCGTAATTCTGCTCCGCCTTTTCAATTGAAATGTAGCCGTCACGCATGTCCTGAAGCACCCGCTCTGGGTCGCGCTCGAGCGGGTTGCCATAGCCGCCGCCGCACGGCCCCGTGACGATCGTGCGGTCGCCTGCCTTCGCCAGCATGTAGGGAACTTTGGACGGCAAATTTTGGCTGTCACCATTGCCGCGTTGGAGAACAATTTGCGAGGTGAACCCGTCGGCCCCGCCGTCGAAGCCCCAGGGCGGAAATCTCTGACCTTCGCCCTCGACCGAAAATCCGCCGTCCTCCAGCCATTCGGTCTCACGCACCGCGCCAATTCCGCCGCGCCACTTGCCTTGCGCATGGCCATCATTCCTTAGTTCATAACGGTGAATTCGCAGCGGCATATGCGATTCGACGTCCTCTATTGGGTTGTTGCGCGTGTTGGTGAACAAGATATCGACGGCGTCGATGCCATCTTTCCGATAGCGCCCGCCGTATGCGCCTTCATAGACCTCCATATGGACCCAGTGACTCTCGCCTCTCAGGCCGCTGAAAGCGATAACGTTCAGGTTCCCCACGCCGGCGCTCACCTGCTCGGGCACCGCCTGGGCCAGAGCCTTCATGATGGTGTTGGCACACTCAATGGCCGGGCAGGCCCGCGAGATAGTTGGTGCCGGAAAGATCGGATTTACCAACGTTCCCTTGGGCGCCACGATGTTGATCGGGCGCATGAGACCAGTATTTTGTGGGATGCGACCGTGCACGGCAGAATCAAGAAGGATCGACCGCAGGGTCGTTGAGACCGCGCAATCCACAGTGCCGCGCAACGGCATATTGATTGGGCGATCATCTACTTGGCGTGCCGTGCCGGTGAAATCGACCGTCAGATCGCCGCCGTCAACGGTGATTGTAACTTCAATCGGCAGTTCGCGGCGTGCAGGATCTTCACTGTCGAGGAACCCGTCGATATGGCTTTTCGCGTTATATGCGCCATCGGGCAGTCTTTGTATCGCCGCCCGCATCATACGCTCTGAATAATCCATGAGTTCTTCGGCGGCAGCTTGAACCAGGTCCAAGCCATAGCGGTCAATCAGTTTGAGGTATGCGTCGCCACCGATCCGGCACGCTGCAATTTGTGCCTCCATATCTCCGACGACGAGATCGGATGAGCGGATGTTGTCGCGCAGCATCGCCCAGAGCGCAATGTTCCGAACGCCGCGGTCGTAGACCTTGAGCCCCTTTAGCTGCAGGCCCTCGGCATAGGCATCGACGGCATCAACGATGCCGGCACTGCCCGGCGTGTGGGCGCCGATATCGAGATGATGTGCCGATGTGGCGGAGAAGCCGATCAATGTGTCGCCGAGAAATACCGGCACGCAAAACCCCACATCCGGCACATGCGATGCGCCGGCATAGGCATCGTTGTGGATATATACGTCGCCGGGGCAGATCTCCTCACCGCGTGATTCCAGCGCCCGGCGGATGCCGTCGATGTAACCGGGCAGGGGGCCGGATTGCAGAGGTGTGCTTTGGGGCGTTTCGGCGATTTGGCGTCCCTGGCTGTCGATGATCGCCGCGCCAAAGTCTTCCGACTCACGGATCAAGCTCGAATGCGACATCCGCATCAGTTTGAAGCCCATCTCGACGGCGATATTCTCCAGCGCGCCTTGAATGACCCGTGCCGTAATTCGGTCTATGCGCACCGCCGATTGCGGGGCCGGTCCGGCTGAGGTTCCATCGCTCGACATCGATCAACCCTTGTTTTTGATGATTATATTTCCGCTACGCTCCGCCAACGCTGACCAACCGGGCGGCACAACGATAGTTGTATCCCGTTGCAAGATCACCGCTGGTCCCGGGATCGCGACATCAGCAGGCAGGCCGGCGCGATTGTAATGGGCAGTCTCGAAGGATTGCAGCTTGTCATCGACGCGGAAAAGGCAAGTGCCCGACTTAACCCGCGCGGTATCAAGTGAGGCGCCGAACTCCGGCGAGGGGAGCCCAATGCTTGGCACTTCACCGACGCCCGTCACACGGATGTTGACGATCTCGATCAGGCTATCCGGGAAATGGTGGCCGTACTCAGATTTATGCAGGTGGTGAAACGCCTGCCAGACTTCCTCCAGCGCCTCAGCGCCGAGATGACCATCCGCAATCTCCGCTCGAAGTTCATAACCCTGCCCGACATAGCGTAGATCGCCTGACCGAGCGAGACGGACTTGGTCGCGCGCCAGGCCTTCCCGCGCATATTGTTGAATGAGCACGTGCTCAAGATGTTCAAAGTCTTCGTTCAGCCTGCCTAGGTCGGTCGTGCCCTGGACCTGAAACTCGGTTTTAAACTGCTCGTACCTTAGACCCGTGGTGAGCAACCCGGTGGCGGAGGTAATGCCGGGGTGCGGCGGAATGATGACCTCGGGTATTTCGAGCATGGCCGCCACTTCGGCGCCGTGCAGCGGACCGGCGCCGCCAAACGCGACCAGCGAGAATTCCCGGGGGTCAAGGCCGCGCTGGATGGTGCGGGCACGAATAGCGTTGGCCATGTTGCTGTTGACGATGGTCAAAACGCCTTCGGCGGCCTCGCGCGCGTCGACGCCAAGAGACTGTGCGAGTTTGTCCATAACTGCGTAGGCGGCCGATTCGTCGAGCGCCATCGCGCCGCCCAGAAAATTGTCCTTATCGAGCCGGCCGAGTACCAGATTGGCGTCGGTCACGGTCGGTTTGTCTCCGGATTTTCCGTACGCGGCAGGCCCAGGTTGCGAGCCGGCACTTTGCGGGCCGACCTGAAATGCGCCGCCTTCGTCGACATAGGCAATACTGCCGCCGCCGGCGCCGATGGTGTTGATATCGATCATCGAGACCAACACCGGTTGGCCGCCGATCCAGGTGTCGCGTGACATCGCCTGGCCGTACTGGCCGTCGACGGCAATGCCGATGTCGGCACTCGTGCCGCCGACGTCGAATGTTATCAGCCTGTCACGGCCTGAATTCGCACCGGCCCAGGCACCCCCAAGAACGCCCGCTGCAGGACCAGACAACAGCGACATGACCGGCTTCTCGGCGACCGAGGCGGCGGTGACGACGCCGCCATGCGAAGCCATGATGTGTAAATCCGCATTTATTCCAACATTCTCGAGGCCGTCACTTATGTTCGAAACATAGGTCCGGACTTTGGGTCCGATGAAGGCATTGAGCGCCGCCGTCGTAAAGCGTTCGAATTCACGAAACTGCGGCGCAACCTCCGATGACGTGGTTACAAAGCAGTCAGGAATTTCTTCGAGTAGAATTTCTTTGGCGCGATCCTCATGACTCGGATTTAGATACGAAAAAAGAAAGCAAACAGCGACGGATTTCACACCGTCGTTTTTCAGCACCTGGGCCGCACGCCGCACGCCTTCCTCGTCGAGCGGATAGAGTACATCGCCGCTCGGTGGTATCAACCGCTCACGCACCGTGTGCCGATGTTGTCGTCGCACCAACGGCCAGTCTTGCCACGGGATTTCAAGCTGTATCGAATAGTTCTCCGGGCGCCAATGCCGGCCGATGTGAAGAATGTCGCGGAAGCCCTCGGTGGTGATCATCCCGGTGCGCGCGCCGTTATATTCCAGGACCGCATTGGTCGCGACGGTGGTGCCGTGAAACACATGGTCTATGGCCGACGGGTCGATCTCGTTGCGGGCACACAGGTCTTTGAGACCATCGATCACGCCAAGCGATGGATCATCCGCCGTTGTCGGTACTTTGTGGATCAACGTTCGGCCGCTCTCGGTGTCGGTGCACACCAAGTCCGTAAAGGTACCGCCAACGTCTACGCCAATCAGGTACATCCAGTCCAAACCCTGCCGGAGAAATCCTAGGTTTATCTATGATCTGGTTTTTTTCAAAATTATACAATATAATAAGCGTTGATCAATGATAAACGCGGCCCATTGTGGGTATGGCCGGCATCAACCTGCAATCGGCAGGAAAGCACAAACAAAAAGGGGTCGATATTTGGTGCTGCGTGATGTTCCCCAGGCCGTCCAGGACGCTGATTTTTTGACCGCGTCGGAAATCGCGCGCCTTCAGCATGAGCGTCTCGGGCCGCAACTTTCCTACGTTCAAACGCAGTCGGGCTTCTACGCCAATCTTTGGGGCGGAACGGTGCTTCCGGCACACATCGATGATCTTCAGGAGTTGCCGTTTACCGACAAGGAAATGTTGCGCGCCGATCAGGCCGAGCATCCGCCCTTTGGCAGTTATTTGGCGGCGTCACCCGACCAAGTCATCCGTGCGCACCGCACCGGCGGCACGTCCGGCCAGGCGATGAATTTGGCGCTCAGCGAACCCGATGCGGCGATGACCGCCGAGGTTGGCGCGAGGTCACCCATAGCGGCGGGCCTTCGCCCGGGAGATCGGGTGATTCACTGTCTCAACTATCAGCTCTGGATGGGAGGATATACCGACCATGCCATTTTGGAGCGCAGCGGTGCGACCGTCGTCCCGTTCGGCGTGGGTTCCACGGAACGGCTTATCGACACAATAGTTCAGCTCGGCGTCACGGCAATTTCCTGCACCCCTTCCTATCCGGCGGTCATAGAGCGCGTCATCGCCGATGAATTTCCGCGCCTGACGCCACGGGATTTGGGCCTAAAACTTGGATTGTTCGGCGGTGAAGCCGGCCTCGACAACCACCCATTTCGCCAACGGCTTGAAGAGGTTTGGGGCTTCAAGGTTCGAAACTCCAACTATGGCGTTTCGGACATGCTGTGTAATTTTGCCAGCCAGTGCGAACACAACAATGACCTGCACTTCTTGGCTGCGGACGTCATCTATCCGGAACTCATCCAGCCCGAGGACGGCACGCGCGTCGCGTGGAAAGAAGGATCGACCGGGGAACTAGTGCTCACCCATCTCGCCAAACAGGCTCAGCCACTCGTTCGCTTTCGCACCGGCGACATTGTGACGATCACCGGTACCGGACCCTGCGCCTGCCGGCGCACCGCCACGCGTTTTCGCGTGATCGGCCGCGCCGACGATATGGTGGTGGTGCGTGGCATTAATGTGTTTCCAACAATGGTCGCGGCAGCGGTGGGGAAGTTCGCCGAACTCTCGGGTGAATACCGCATCACTCTTGCCGGACCCGGCCCCTATCACACGCTTCCGCTTGAGGTCGAACTTGCGCGTGACGCCACGGATTCGGACCTTGCCGATCGGCTCGCAGGTGAGATCAAGCAGGCGTTGGGAGTGTCCGCGGTGATTGAAATATTGCCCGCGTACGGCCTGCCGCGTACCGCAGGCAAGACCAAGCGCGTCATCCGAAATTTGGAGGAGTGAGAGCTTTGAGCGAAACAGTTCTGAGCAAGTTGGACCAAGGAATTCGCACCATCACGCTCAATCGCCCCGACCGGTTGAACGCCATGAACGTTGAGCTGGTTTCGAGCCTTGCCGATCGGTTTGCCGAGGCCAATGCCGATCCGGAAACCCGCGTGATCATCTTCACCGGCGCCGGTCGCGCATTTTGTGCCGGCGATGATCTGAAAGAGCGGCGCCATCCAGCCACAGCCGAGGAGGCGCAACAATCGATCGAGGAAATTCAACGCGTCACCCATGAAATTTTTACCGGCGATAAGTTTGTCGTCGGGGCGATCAACGGGTGGGCCGTCGGCGGTGGATTCGAGTGGGCGATCAACTGCGACCTGCCGATCTGGGCGGAGAGCGCGAGAGGTTTCTTCCCCGAGATGTATTGGGGCGCCTTTGTGACCGGAGGCGTTACCGCGATTTTACCGCGCATTGTAGGTCTGACGCGGGCAAAGGAAATGATCCTGCTGGGAGACAAATATACCGCGCGTGAGCTGTTAGAAGCTGGCCTGGCGTGGCGCGTCGTCGCCGACGATCAACTGCTCGACGAGGCACGCGCGGTTGCCGCGAGAATTGCCGCGCTGCCCCAACGGTCCGTCATCGATCTAAAACGCGTGATGAATAAGGCGGCGTTCAGCGACGTCCAAACCGCGCAGACGCTCGAAACCGAAGCGACCGTGCGGGCATTTCTGGATCCCGAGACAACGGAGCGAATCGCCGGATTTGAGAAATGATGCGGCAAAGATGAACTCGATTCCCACCATTCCCGAAAAACTCATTCTAGCTCAAAGGAATATTGCACCATGACCATAGGCAATGAGATGCGACTATCTCTGGTCCAAATGAACAGCAGCCCGGATCGCGACGCGAATGTCGAGAAAGCCCTCGCCTATATCGATCAGGCGGTCGACAGCTATCAATCCAATTTGGTGGTCATACCGGAATTTTTTAATCATCCCTATGCGTTCAGTACCCGCGACCATGAAAATTTTAAGTTCGCCGAGCCACAGTCGGGCTACAGCATGTCACGTATGCGCAAGAAGGCACGCGAGCGCAAAATCTATCTAATCGCGACGCTCTTCGAGGAAGAGAGCGCCGGCATCTATTATGATACCGCCTTCGTCATTGACCCGGACGGCGAGATAATCGGCAAATATCGTAAGGTGATGCCGGGGCTCTATCTGAGCCTGGAGCGGATATATTTTCGCTTTGGCTCGCGTTTCAGCGTCTTTCAAGTCGGCGAGTGGAAAGTCGGAATCGTCATTTGCTACGATACATTTTTTCCGGAGCACGCACGCTGTTCGGCCGTCAATGGCGCCGAGCTTATCGTCGTTCCGTTCGCCGCGCCCAAAGTTGGTCCGTGGCGGGAAATGATGATCACACGTGCCTGGGAAAACGCGGTCTACTTCGCGCCGTGCAACAAAGTCGGCCTCGAAAGCGGTTGGCAGTTTGGCGGCATCAGCATGATCATCGACCCTGAAGGGGAAGTCTTGTCTGAAGCTGGCGAACAGCAGGACGAAATTATCAATGCGACGCTAAACCGATCCTTGCTCTTCGAAACGCGCCAAAAGAAGCCCTTTTTTCGTGATCGCCGCCCCGATCTCTACGCGCCTTTGTGCCGCTCGAGCGAAGATATCTCCAGCACCGGATCGTAGAGAAGGATAAGGCGGAACCGGTGGTCAATCGCGTCATCCGGCGGAGCAGGGGACCCACACAACTGGGTCGCGTGGCGGCATCTTCGAACCGTAAGGGCATTCAGTCGGTCGAGATCGGCATCGGAATATTGGAAACTCTCAGTGATTCGATGGTGCCGCTGTCGTTAAAGGACATCGCCGGCAATGTCGGCCTCCCACCAAGCAATGTGCATCGCTACTTGGCCAGCTTCGTGCGCACAAACATGGTCCGCCAGGACATCGAAACCGGTCATTACGACCTCGGCAGTGCGTCCCTTCGCATCGGGCTGTCGGCGCTCAACCGGCTGGACGCGATTGAGCTGGCGTCAATCGGCCTGCGCGAGTTGGTCCGGCAAACCGACATGCACGCAATCCTTTCGATTTGGACCGAGCGCGGCCCGATGATTGTCCGCTGGCAAAAATGCAGCCATCACATCGTCATTTCAGTGGGCGTCGGCTCCTTCATTCCGTTGCTTGCGACATCTTCTGGGCGTGTGTTTTTGGCCCATTTACCGAGGTCAATGTCTAGGCCGTTCTTAACCAAGGAACTCGCCCAAAGCACTGCCAACGGCAAAGGCTCACACAAACGGGAAATCGATGAATTGATCGCGGATGTTCGCGATAGGGGCCACGCATACACAAAGTCGAGATCCATGCCTGGCTTGTCCCAGATTGAGGCCATCGCCGCGCCCGTGCTCGACTCGCAGGGTCAGCTTGCTGCTGTAATTGCACTCTTCGACGCGGTCGGCGTTATCACTAAACAGAATAAACAGGCGACGGAAGCGCTTTCGGAGGTCACCCACAGGATTTCCGCCGAACTTGGATTCTGCCACGAATAAGCGCATCCCGTGACTGGAGAAAACCCGCTTGCGGTTAATTTTGACGTTTGAGGAGCGGGCAAGTTATTGCTCTCAAGCTCGCGGCAATGCGGTGCTTCGGATATAGTATTTTTCATGAAAAAATCTGCTTTGAGAGCATCGCGGTGGCTCGTCATTTGTATTATCGCCGGGCTTATATTTCCCGCCACCGGGTGGAGCGACAAAGGCGATTTGACGAAAGCCCTCAAGCAATCCAAAAAACTACAATCGCAGGGAAAATATGAGGAGGCGGTACCATTTGCTGATCAAGCCCTGTCAATCGCCAAAGGCCTGTTCGGCAGAAAAGACGCAAAGGTCGCCATCCTGCTCGACAATCTTGCGGTGTTGTACGGCTTGCAAAACGAATATTCCGTGGCCGAAAATTATTATGAGCAAGCCCTCGCAATCCGCGAAGAAGCTTTGGGTTCCCAACATCCGGATGTGGCGGCGAGCTTCAACCGACTGGCGGTATTTTACCATAATCAAAAACAATATTTTGCCGCCGAATTCATCTACAAGCGCGCTCTAAGAATCTATGTGGCTGCGTGTTTGACGTCAGCGCCTATGGAACAAACTAGTCGGATTTCATAAGGGAGGGTTTCTGGCTCATCGTAGTGACCGAAGGGAACGAAGATGAGACAGAAATCGCAGACACGCCAGACCGGTG
>Ga0115002_10001300_pt1 | contig 34346 bp, 24 predicted proteins | sample ArcticOcean_MG_C_8_FD_89576 | JGI IMG/M metagenome (GOLD analysis project Ga0115002, IMG submission 89576) | Marine microbial communities from western Arctic Ocean - ArcticOcean_MG_CB11_86 | ecosystem: Environmental > Aquatic > Marine > Oceanic | place: Arctic Ocean: Canada Basin | collected... | reverse complement strand
TTCGTTTTGAAGATGCCAAACCGCTGGCTGTTCACTTTGTTCGGCCTGGGCCACTTGGCCACTCGCGGGGTGCTTTTCCTTTGACGTTGCCCGGACAGATACCGTAAGATGGTATACCTTGCCTACCGGAGGGCTACGACAGCTCTCCGTGATTCGGCGCGCTGAACCGGTTCGACCAGATTGGTCGGACGGCCCGTGTCCTACCGCGATCGATATCGCCCTGCCCCACGGAGACTTGTTCCCATGTCGGCGAAATCCCGCCTTGTCTATCGTACCGCATGCGTCACCGCTGCCATCATTCTGGCAGCAACGGCCCATCCGTTGTTCGCTCAAGCCCCCTCCATCACGTCGATTTCACCGCAGGCTGTTCAGCCCGGTGGAACAATCGACCTGACAATTCGCGGGGGGAACCTTGCTGGCGTGACTAAATTGTGGACCAGCTTTCCGGGCCAGGCCGTGCTCTCGCCCGATGTGAAAGACAACGGCAAGAACGCCGCACAGGTGGTGTACCGCATCACGGTTCCGGCCACTGCGTCCGTCGGATTGCATGCCGTCCGCATCGCAACCCCCAAGGGGATCTCATCGATGAAGCTCGTCGTCATCGACGATCTCAAGTCGGTCGCGCAAGTCAAAACAAACAAAAGCCCACAGGCTGCACAGGCGATTGAAATTCCCTGTGCCGTCGACGGTGTGGTCGATTCGCTCAGTCGCAACTACTACAAGTTCAAGGCGACCGCCGGCCGGAAGATTTCGTTTGAAGTGCTCGCCCGACGGATGGGTTCCGCACTCGACCCCATGATTCGGATTCTCGATTCCGAAGGCCGCGAAATCACCTACAGCGACGACGAACCGGGTCTCGTGGCCGATTCGCAGCTTTGTCACATCTTCAAGTCGGCCGGCGAATATCTCATCGAGGTTCGCGATATCCGCTACCAAGGTGGTGCAACCTACAACTACCGCTTGCGAGTCGGCGACTTTCCCTGTGTGACCGTGCCCTACCCGATGGGAGCAAAACGGGGAACGGAAGTCGCGCTGTCGTTCGCCGGTTCGCATGTCGGCGACGTGGTTCCGACGAAAATCAAAGTTCCGGCCGACGCCAAACTCAATTGGCTCAACGTGGGAGCCAAACGCAAAGGTGGTAAGAGCAGCGGGTTTGCCGCCCTTTCGATCGGCGATGCGGCAGAGGTTGTCGAGAAAGAGCCGAACGGCGAGTTGGCCCAGGCGACGCGAGCGGAACTTGGAGCGGGTCTCAATGGTCGTTTCGATACGCCCGGCGACATCGATCGCTTCGTCTTCGCCGCCAAGAAAGGCCAGAAATTTGCCTTTGCTTCGATCACTCGCAGCCAAGGCGCACCGTCGGACTTGGTTCTGAAACTGACCGACGCCAAAGGCAAGCAACTTGCCACGGCTGATGACACCGGTGCTAATGATGGCATTATCAACTACACCTTCCCAGCCGACGGCGACTACATCCTCGCTGTGGAAGACCTGCACCGTCGCGGCGGAACTGCGTATGCCTATCGCATCGCGGTGGCCGCTCCGGGGGCTGGTTTCGCTTTGTCTGCCGTTGCTGATCGTGCCAACGTGCCGGCGGGCGGGGCGACATCCATCACAGTCAACGTGATTCGCGGAACGTACAAAGGGCCGATTGAAGTCTCGGCCATCAACTTGCCCCCCGGTATCACCAGCGACACGGCCATTGTTCCGACGAACGGAACCAGTGTGATCCTGACGCTTTCCGGGGCACCGAATACGCCCAGCGGTACGATCCACGCGAATTCCATCGTCGGCAAAGCGAAAATCGGCAACGTCGAACAGACCGTCACGGCGGATGTCGACGCAGCCATCATGGCATCGCACAACGCGATGCCCCGTCCCCCACACGTGCTAGCGAGCGCATCAGCGGTCGCCTTGGTACCGGCTGCTCAGATCGCCTTGAAAACCGATACGCGTGAACTCGTGTTTGGTCGCGATCTGAAGGCCACGTTGAAGGTCACCGTCCAGCGACAAGCCGGTTTCGACGAGGCGGTCACACTGGCCGTCACCCCCGCGAAAGGCGGCCTGCCCGCTAACGTCACCGCGGCTGTGAAGCCGATCCCCAAAGGGAAGAACGAGATTGACATCGTTTTTACAGCGACCAGCAAGGCGGCCATTGGTGAATTCACCGCCGTCCTCACCGGAACCATCAAGCAAGGGAAGACGACGGTTGCGCAAGTCGTGCCTGGGATCCGCTTGAAACTTCAAGCTCCACTGAAATTGACGATCGATTCCGGCGACGGAAAGCTCAAAAAAGGGGGACAATTGAAGGTCAAAGTGATCGTCGAGAGAAATCCAGCATTAAAAGCTCCGATTACACTGACTTTTCAGAAATTGCCCAAGGGTGTCACGGCACCCGCCGCAACCATCCCCGCCGACAAAAATGAGGTTGAAATATTGCTCACGGCAAAGGAAGATGCACAAGTCGGCAAGGCGGCTGGTGTTGTGATCGCCGGAGCAGCCACTGTCGGTAAAGCGAAGTTCGCGGCCAACTCGCCGGCTGTCAAGTTGACTGTCGAGTAGCAAGCGGTCGTCTGATACGTTTCGGAAAACAGAAGAGACCAGGAAATTCGCATACGAAAGTCGTTCGGGTAATGAGAACTGGATGCTCGCCCGGGCGTTTCGGTATCCCAAGACGGAGAAAACCTGATGATGTGGCAGAACAGCCCCTCATGGCGACAATTGAACCGTGTCCTCTTCGCTGGACTGGCCTCGGCCGTCCTGCTCGTCCCCAGTTCGATTCACGCCGACGAGACCGTCGTTGGCAAACCGGCCGCTTTGGAAATGCAACCGGCGAAATTCGTGTTGCAAGGCACCCGCGCAACACAGCAGCTTGTCCTCACCGCCAGCTACACAGGCGATGAAGTTCGCGATCTCACGCAGGCCGCGAAGTATACGACGTCAAACCCGAAAGTCGCCCTGGTCAAAGATGCGACCGTCGTTCCGGTCGGGAACGGTTCGGCCATCATCACCGCCACAGTTGGTGGCAAGCAGACGACCGTCGCAGTGACCGTCCAAAACACCGACAAGCACATCCCTGTCAGCTTTAAAAGTCAAACACTTGCCGCGCTGAATAAGGCCGGCTGCAACGCGGGAGCCTGTCACGGCTCGCCGTCGGGCAAGGCGGGTTTCCGCCTGTCACTTCGTGGCTACGATCCGCCGCTGGACATCCTCACGCTGCGAACCGAATTCTTCGGTCGTCGCACCAACGTGATGAACCCAGCCGAAAGTCTGTTACTGAAGAAGCCGCTGATGGAGATCGCTCACGGCGGTGGCAAGAAACTTCGCAAAGGCGGCCCGTCCTACAACGTGCTCTACAACTGGATCTCGGAAGGATTAAGACTCGATAAGCCCGAGGTTCCCGATCTCGTTCGGATCGACATCTTCCCCACCAAACGCGTCTTCCAGCAAGACGGCGGCCAGCAGCAGCTGATCGTCAACGGCGTCTTCAGCGACGGCAGCGTGAAAGATCTCACCGCGTTGACGGTCTTCACCTCGTCGAACGAATCGGTCGGAACGGTTTCCGGAACCGGCCTCGTCGAGAAAACGGGGCGTGGCGAAACGGCCGTTCTGGCCCGCTACCTCGACAAAATGGCCACCAGCCAGGTGACCTTTCTCGAGGACGTGCCCGGCTTCGCCTGGACCAACCCCAAACCGAACAACTTCGTCGACCAACGCGTCTTCGAGAAACTCTTGCAACTGCAAATTCTTCCCTCGGATCTCTGCTCTGATGAAGAATTCGTCCGCCGCGCCTATCTCGATACGACCGGCCGTCTGCCTCGCTCCGACGAAGCGCTCTCCTTCCTTGATGACAAGGCCTCCGACAAGCGAAATCGTTTGATCGACCAGCTTCTGGACAGCCCCGATTTCGGCTCGTTTTGGACACTCAAATGGGGTGACATTCTCCGCTCCAACAGCAAGAAACTCAAAGTCGTTGGCGTCCACAAGTTCCGCCGCTGGATTTACGACAGCGTTCAGAACGACAAGCCGGTCGACCAGTTCGCCCGCGAGTTGCTCGCCGCGCGGGGAAGTGTTTACGAGAACCCGGCCGCCAACTACTGGCGTGCCAGTCGTGATCCGCTCGACGCGACCGAAACCACCGCGCAACTGTTCCTCGGCATTCGCATTCAGTGCGCCAAATGCCACAACCATCCGTTTGAACGTTGGACCCAAGACAACTACTACGGCATCGCCGCAGCGTTCACACGCGTCGGACGCAAGACGACCGCTGACAAAGATGAAGAAGTCATCTTTGTCACCACCAAGGGCGAAACCAAGCAGCCGCGGACCGGCCAAACAATGAAGGTCCACCTGTTGCTCAAAGGCGACGTCGATGTCCCTGTCGATCAGGACCGTCGGGCGGTGTTCGCCAAATGGCTGACGGCTCCGGATAACCCCTTCTTCGCCAAGGCATCGGTCAACCGCATCTGGGGCCATTTGATGGGCCGGGGTATTGTGGAACCAGTCGACGATTTCCGTGATTCCAACCCGCCCTCCAACGCGAAGTTGCTCGATGAACTGGCGCAACAGTTCGTCAAGAACGGCTTCAGCCGCAAGTGGGTGATCCGCACGATTATGCAGAGCAAGATCTATCAGCTCAGTTCGCGGAAGAACAAGTTCAACACCGATGATGAAATTTATAACTCGCACGCAACCACGCGGTTGCTCTCCGCCGAGCAATTGCTCGACGCGATCTGTGAAGTCACCGGTGTCCCCGAGAGTTTCAAAGGATTGCCTGTCGGCACGCGAGCCGTCGAGTTGCCCGATCCGCCGACCAATCATTACTTCCTGAAAATCTTTGGGCAGCCGCAACGCGAAATGGCCTGCCAATGCGAGCGTTCGACCGAGTCGAACTTGTCGCAAGCATTGCAGATGATCAACGGCCCGGTCGTCCACAACAAACTGCGTGGTGGAAGCGGGCGGATCACAAAGATGATTGCCGCCAAAAACTCTGACGAGGAAATCATCGCCTCGCTGTATCTCGCCGCCTTATCGCGAAAGCCCGCCGTTGAAGAATTGACAGCCGCCACACGGCACATTACCACATCGATTGGTGGCGAAACCGATGCGGCCAAGCAAGTGCTCAAACGACGCCAGGCATTGGAAGACGTCGGCTGGGCCGTGTTGAACTCCAAGGAGTTCCTCTTCCAGCATTAATCGATGTGTCGTTCACATTCTCTCAGCCGGGTTTCCACTGGAAGCCCGGCTGTTTTCTTTGATAGACGACGCGGTTCACTGCTTTGAGGATTTCCAGTCGCCCGGTACACTGGCTGACATGTCTGACTCGCATCCGGAAACCTGTCCGTGGATGACACTACGGCCTGGGCAAACTCGCACCCACTTCGCACGGGTTGCCCTGAATCTCCTGTTGGCGTTCGTTGCGTTTGTTGGCGTCTCTCGCTTCTTTGTGCCGTCCTGGACACAGGACGAAGTCCTCGAAGCGAAGCTCGAACATTTCCGACAACACAAGGACGAGTACGACCTGGTCTTCTTCGGATCCAGTCGTGTGTTGCGTGCCTTTGCCCCGAACGAATTCGATGGGGAACTCACCAAACGGAAGCGAGCCGTTCGCTCGTTCAATTTCGGCATCGGCCACATGCGTGCTCACGAAACCGACGCGCTCATCGAACGTGTGCTGGCCTTACATCCTCAGCGATTGAAATGGGTGCTCGTCGAAGTCATGGAATGGACACCCACCATTCTCAATCGTATGCAAAACCACGATCGCACAATCGATTGGCATACCCCCCGCCAAACGATGTCCGCTTGCCGGTCTATTTGGCGCTCGGATCGTCCGTTCGACGCCAAACTGCAATGGATCGGCACGCACTGGGCGCACATGGCGGCAAAGTACACCAGTTACGGCGACGGCTACCGGTGGTTTTCCTCACCGTTTCTCAGTGAGGAACGACACCAGGCTTGGCGGGGTGTCATCGATCGAAGTCGGGGATTTATCTCACTCGACCAGGAACGCGATTGGCGATACGCGGGTCGTCGTCGCGAGTTTATCGAAAAATACTTTGATGTATTCGCCGAGCAAGTACGCCAAATCGACTCGACAAATCGAGAGCCAGGACATCTCGGCCGTTTCAGTCTGGCCGCGCAACGTCATCAACAACAAGCCATTCGCGATGCCGGCGTGCTTCCGATATTCGTCATCCCGAATCTTCGCTGGGGGACGCCCTCATTGAATCGCCTGTTCCAGGACGGCCACCTGGAACACGGCCTCACGTTCAATCACCCCTCGAAATTTCCGAACTTGTATCGCCGCGATCGCTACTTTGATCGCGGTCATCTGAACCGTCGCGGGGCGGGAGAATTTTCGCGACTGCTGGCGAAGCGATTCGATGGCTGGCTAACGGCAAGGCAGCAGTAACCAATGGTCTACTCCGAGCCGAATCTGCTTGTCTTTTCGCAACCGCTGTTCATCGCATTCTTCCTGATCGTCTTCGCGATTCACTGGGGGCTGCGAGGCAGCACGGCTCGCAAGTCGTGGCTGCTGGCTGTCAGCTACTTCTTCTACGCCAGTTGGGATTGGCGATTTCTGGCGTTGATCTGGGTTTCGACATTCGTCGATTACGTCGCCGGCCGAATGATGGCTCGCGCTGCCCCACCGGTCAGCCGTCGCTTTTGGTTAATCGCCAGTCTGGTGACGAATCTTGGAATACTGGGTGTCTTCAAATACTTCGACTTCTTCGCCACATCCGCGGCACGCCTGCTGACGACGATTGGTTTGCCGACTTCCGAACCGACGTTGGCACTCATCCTGCCGGTGGGGATCAGCTTCTACACCTTCCAAACGCTCAGCTACACGATCGACATGTATCGTCGCAAGCTGGCCCCTGTCGATTCACCGCTCGACTTCGCATTGTTTGTCGCATTCTTCCCCCAACTCGTCGCCGGGCCCATCGTGCGGGCCGCCGAGTTCTTGCCACAGCTACGCGAGCCACGCCGGTTTAGCCTAATCGACGTGCGGATGTGTCTCACGTTGTTCCTGTTCGGATTCGTGAAGAAAGCCTGCATTGCCGATCATGTCTCACAGGTTGTCGATGTCGTTTTTGCGCTCCCGGGTGATTTCGACAGCCTCACAATTCACCTGGCCGTACTTTTATATGCCGTGCAGATCTACTGTGATTTCTCAGGCTACACCGATATGGCCATCGGCTGTGCAGGGCTGCTCGGTTATCGCCTGCCGCGAAACTTCGACTTCCCTTATCTGTCCAAAAACATCACCGTCTTCTGGAGCCGATGGCACATTAGCCTGTCGAGTTGGCTGCGCGATTACCTCTATATTCCGCTCGGCGGTAACCGGGGCGGCAAGTGGTTCACCTATCGCAACCTATTGCTAACGATGCTGCTCGGTGGGCTGTGGCATGGAGCCGGTTGGAACTTCGTGTTGTGGGGCGGACTACACGGGCTGGCGCTCGTCGTGCATCGGGAATGGCGTGCGCGAGTTGATCAGAACTCGCCGGTGGTCAAAATTGTCGGTTGGTTCGCGCCGGTGCTCTGCTTCTGGTGGGTCTGTTCGCTGTGGGTCTTTTTCCGTGCGCGCACGTTTGCCAAAGCGATGACGATTTCCAAGTCATGGTGGCTGTTCGACTCCCCCGGCGTGGGCTTTTATCCGGCTTCGTGGTGGCTGCTACTGGGAATTCTTTTCGCCTGTCACATTCTCATGCGGCGCGGCGACCCACAACTGTGGGTGCGCAGCCTTCCCGATTGGCTGTTCGCTTCCCTTTACGGAGCCGCCCTGGCGACCGCCTTTGCGTTCGCCGCGAGAGACGCAGAACCATTCATCTACTTCCAGTTCTGATGGTCTGCGACCTGAGGTCAGCGGCCCGAACTCTTCACCGCCCGATCATTCGTCTTCATCCGGTGGCGGAGCGAATCCGCGACGGAGTGTGTTTTCGGTCACGTTGACAGGAATCACGAATTGCAACAGATAATCCGGTCCCCCCGCCTTCGCCCCGATGCCCGACATCTTGAACCCGCCGAACGGTTGTCGATCGACCAACGCCCCGGTGATGTTGCGGTTGAGATACAGGTTACCAACCTGTAATTCACGACGGACCCGCTGCAAGTTCGCCGGGCTACGGCTAAAAATTCCGCCTGTCAAAGCGTAGTCAGTGGAATTCGCCACGCGGATGGCTTCGTCGAGATTCTCGACCTTAATCACGGCTAACACGGGTCCGAAGATCTCTTCCTGTGCTAAACGCGACTCCGAGTCGACCTCGGCGAAGAGGTGTGGCCCGACGTAGAAGCCTTCGTCTTCGAGGTCTCCCAGCGGGCATTCCAGCACAAGTTCGTTCTCTTCTTTGCCGATCGCAATGTACTCGCGGATGCGATCTCGTGACGCTTCGTCGATGACCGGCCCCACCTTGGTTCCGGGCAGCTCGGCCGGCCCGACTTGATAACTCTTGGTCGCGTTAACGAGCCGTTCCAGGAACGCATCGTAGATCGCTTCCAGCACGATCACCCTTGAGCAGGCCGAGCATTTCTGGCCCGCGTATCCGAAAGCGCTTTGCACCACCCCGAGGACCGCTTCGTCGAGGTCGGCGTCTTCATCAACGATGATTGCGTTCTTGCCGCCCATCTCGGCAATCACCCGTTTAACACTTTCTTGACGTTCATCGGTTTCGGCAGCCGAGCGGTTGATTTCCAGTCCGACGGTTCGCGATCCGGTGAAGGCGATGATGTCGACATCCGGGCTGCCGACCAGTTCCGGACCGATCTCTTCCCCCACGCCGGGCAGGAAGTTGACGACCCCGTCGGGAACGCCCGCCTGCTGAAAGATCTCCATCAGCTTGGCACCGACAACCGACGATTGCTCGGCCGGTTTCATGATGACGGTGTTCCCCGTCACCATCGCGGCGACCGTCATGCCGGTGAGAATGGCCAGGGGGAAGTTCCACGGTGCGATCACCACCGCCACACCGCGCGGGCGGTAGAAATAGCTGTTCTCTTCGCCGGGCAGGTCGCGCTGCCGGGTGACGGCCATCGCACGGGCTTCGACTGCGTAGTACATGCAAAAGTCGATCGCCTCGGCCACATCGGCGTCCGCTTCTGCCCACGGTTTGCCGCATTCATAAACCTGCCAGGCGGCGAGTTCAAAACGGCGGTTCCGCATTTCAGCGGCGACCAATTCGAGATATTCGGATCGATACGAGGGTTCTTCGCGTGACCAACGTAAAAAGGATCGCTTGGCCGCATCGATGGCGTCGACGACGTCGTCGGCCGAGGCGGAGGACACGATTCCCACCACCTGCTCGGTGTGCGACGGGTTGACCGAAATAATCGTTCCGGTTGTTTCACTGGCCTTGCCGTCGATGACCAGCAAGTGCTCCTGCCCTAATTCCGAGGCCACCTCATCGAGAGCCTGTTGCATGGCGTCGCGCGCTTCGGGGCGACTGAAATCGGTGAATGGTTCGTTGGTGAACTCGGGCACTTCATCTTCCTTCGGCGGGGGTGTCTCGGCTCCAACGTCGGCAGGTTTCATCATCAACTCCTCGACGGACACATGCTCGGTAAAACTCTGACGCAGGAACGAATCGTTCGAAGTGTTCTCCAACAGGCGACGCACCAAGTACGCCATTCCCGGAATCGGCTCGCCGAACGGAGTGTAAATCCGCACGCGATGTCCCAACTCGCGAAACATCTCGGCCTGATCGGCTCCCATGCCATGCAGCATCTGGATTTCATAGGAACTGGGATCGATCTCCAGTTTCCGGCCCCACGCAACCGCGTGGGCGAGGCTCCGCAGGTTATGGCTGCCGAACGCGGGACGCAGCCATTCGTGATTCTCCATCAAGAACTGTGTCTGGCGTTCAAAGTTCTCGTCGGACTCCCATTTCTGCCGGTAGACCGGCACCGGCCAACCCATCAACCGCGAGTGGACCGTTTCGTAATCCCAGTAGGCACCCTTCACCAACCGCACCCATACGGGCCGGCCGCGTTTCTTTGCCCAATCGCGCAGGCTGTGCAAGTCGCGTTCGGCATCAGGAAGATAGGCCTGAATCACAACGCCCACATCGCTGAAGTCGCGGAACTCGTCTTCCAGCAATGTCTGCTTGAAGATTTTCAGCGTGAGATCCTTGTATGCGTATTGTTCCATGTCGACGTTGACGAACGCATCGTTCTCGCGCGCTGCACGCAAGAGAGGACGCAGCCTCGACTTCACCCCCTCGGACGTTCCGACCGGGTCGCCCGGATGAAATTGGCTGTACAACGCCGAGAGTTTCAGCGAGACGTTCACGCGTGGCACCGCACCGTGGTCGTCGCGATCGATCTGCACGTTCTCGGGCCAAGCGTTGACCTTCGGAGACAATCCGGCAATCAACTCCAGATACGACTGCTGGTAGGCGTCCGCCTCGGCTTCGCTGATGATCGCCTCGCCCAGCAAATCGAGCGTGAAGCAGAACCCTTGCTTGCGAAGCCGGCCGACCGATTGCAAGACTTCCTCGACGTTCGAGCCGGCGATGAATCGCTCGGCCATGCGGCGGGCGTTGGTGCGGGCGTTGTACGCCAGTGCCCGGCCGAGCACGGAATTGGGCTGTGACGCATCCAACCCCAGCCGAACCGCCCAAGGCAGATGCTCGCGAACTTCCTCGAAATACTCGTGCAAATGCCTCGTGATCGCCTCGTGATCGCGCAGCATCGGCAGCACGTCGACGAAGCGGAACATCTGTACCTTGACCGACTCGTCGGCCATGGCCCACGAGAGAATGCGGTCGTCCCACCACCGCCGCTCGAAAATCGAAGGCGTGCGGCGTTCGAGATGGTCCCACAAGTACCGACCGACCTCCTGCGTCTCGGTTTCCACCGCCGCAACCAGTTTGGCATCTTTCCTGTCAGCCACGCGCGTGGTGTCTCCCTTCGCAACGCAAGACGTATCTCATTTTCGTTCTGTGCGAGAAGTGTAGCGGAGAGGGGGCGGGGAACGCAAAGGGGGGCATTCTCTACTTTGCATTTTCGACGCAAAGTTGCAGAGGATCGCAAAGAAAAGCAGGAAAACAGTTTGTGAAGCCGAAAGACAGAACTCGTCCGTTTCTCTGAGTTCTTTGCGTCGATAGAAAACGGAGTCTAGTGTTGCATTTACATTCTTGAACACAAAATAGATTTTGCTGATCAATGCCCCTCTGTCCGCAGACTCTCGGGTCTTTTCTCTTTGCGCGACTTTGCGTCGAATTCGGACACTGACCTAACAGGGGATGCCCCGGTCACCACGCGACCGTTTGCCCCAACCCGTCCCGAATGGCGTTCGCCACTGCCACGCGGGCCGCTGCCGCGTCCTGAACGGCTACGCCGACCGATTTGAAGAACGTGGTCTCGTCGTCACTCGACCGAGACGTCGCCAGGCGGCGATCTTTCCGGAATGCTGTCCAAGGGCTAGCTATCCAAGGCTGGCCGTCACGTGATCGCGATCGATGTCGCCCGCTTCGAGTGCTTGTATGAGGTCGCCCGCCTCTTCCCAAGCGGATTCGCGTTCATCAACGAACACTGTGGCGCGCGCCACGGTCGCCGTCGGCACCTCGCGAACATGTGGCTGATACGAGCCGACCGCGTTGACATGCACGCCGAGTGAAAGGTCGACGTCGTCATAGATCGGGGTAGGAGACGACGTCGTACAACAAACGATATCGGCACCGCGAATCGCCTCGGCAGCCGACTCGACGGCACGAATCGACGCCGAACACCAATCCCAATCAGACATCTCATCGACACACGCTCGCAGCCGTTCACAATTTCGAGCGTAGACGCACACCTCTTGAATGTCACGCACAGCGCACATCGCGGCCAGATGCGTTCTCGCCTGGGCTCCTGAGCCGAGAATTGCCAATGTGCGACTGTTCGTTCGAGCGAGGAAATCGGTGGCGGCTCCCGAGGCAGCAGCCGTGCGGATCCCGATGAGTGTCGCCCCTTCCAGGATGGCGGTCGGACAACCGGTTTCGGGGTCGAGCACCGTCACGACCGATTGAATCCGAGCCAAATTCCGGTCGGGATTGGGATCGAAGATCGACGCCACCTTGACTATCAATGAGGGAGATTCCGGATCGCGCAGAAAAGCCGGCATGATGAGCGTAACGCCTTCGTGCTCGGGCACTGGAATGTGAATCCGTAGCGGCACGATCGCCTGATCTTGTTCCAGCGCGGCGAAGGCCCGCTTCATCGCGACGATCGCCTCTTGCATGGGCAGCGCGCGGCGAATATCGTCTGCGTTGAGAATCAGCACGTGAGTTGAGTCCCTGCTATGATGTTGCCTCGAATCGATCGACTCCAAGGATAACCATCCCCGATGAAAATCACCCGTGTCCTCGCGCATCAGGTCGACCTGCCGCTGCATGAGGGAAGTTATAAGTGGTCGGGCGGAAAATCGGTCACCGTGTTCGACAGCACGATCGTGCGCGTCGAGACCGACGAGGGACTGGTCGGGCATGGCGAGATCTGTCCGCTGGGACCGTACTATCTCCCCGCGTACGCGGGCGGGGCACGCGCAGGAATTGCAGAGCTGGCTCCGCATTTAATCGGCCAAGACCCGACCGAAACCGGCAAGCTCAACCGCTGGATGGACGCCGCGTTGAAGGGGCATCCGTATGTGAAGTCGGCCATTGATATCGCCTGTTGGGACATCCTCGGGCAAGCGGCCGGCTTGCCGGTTTGCACGTTGCTGGGCGGGCGATACGGCGAGGACTTCGTGCTTTACCGCGCGATCTCGCAGGAATCGCCCGAGCAGATGGCGGGCAAGGTGGGCGGGTATCGAGACGAGGGGTATCGCCGGTTTCAGTTGAAAGTCGGCGGCGATCCGGACACCGATATCGATCGCATTCATGCCGTGGCCGAGAAGCTGGAGCCGGGCGACAAGTTGATTGCCGACGCCAACACCGGTTGGCTGATGCACGAAGCGGCCCGCGTGGTGCGTGGCGTGCGTGATGTCGATGTTTACATCGAACAGCCTTGCGCCAGTTACGAGGAATGTCTTTCGATTCGCCGACGGACCGACCACCCGTTCGTCATGGATGAGTCGATTGATGGCTTGGATGTGTTACTTCGCGGACGTGCGGATCAGGCGATGGATGTGGTCAACATCAAGATCAGCAAGTTCGGCGGGCTGACGAAGGCCAAGCAGGCCCGCGACTTGTGTGTCGACCTGGGTATCGCGATGACGATCGAAGACAGTTGGGGCGGAGATGTGACGACTGCGGCAATTGCACATTTGGCTCACAGCACGCCGACGGAACTTCTTTTCACCTCCACGGATTTCAACAGCTACGTCACCGTCAGCACGGCCGAAGGCGCACCGCAACGAACACACGGCCGCATGGCCGCTTCGACAGCACCCGGCCTGGGAATCACCCCGCGAATCGACGTTCTGGGATCTCCCGTTGTTGATTGTGGATCCTGACACAACGCCAACCAACAACGTATCGAGAAAAGCATGAAACATTCGCATCGAATCGCATCCGTCGGACTGTTGTTCTGGATGACAGTCTCCACCGCATCGGCGGCTGAGAAATGGCCGCTGCGAACGGTCGGCTCGCCTCCGCAAGCAGCCGGCTACAATGCGTTTTACAAGAAGCACGTCGATGCGGACGGTTTTCCCGTTCTCTCTTCGGCCAAGGTGGCAGACGTGGCCTTGTTGGAGGCAGCTTGGGTCATCGATCGCATGCTGGAGACGCGACCCGATATTCGTAAAGCGTTGATTGCCAGCAAGACGCGATTCGTGATCATGGGGGTAAAAGAATTTACCACGCAGATGCCCGAGCACAGCGATCTCACACCGTCGAAATACTGGGACCGCCGCGCACGCGGATTGGGCGCGACCCCGCAAAGGCCAGCCGTCAGTTGTGGTGAGGAAAACCTGCTGCGTTACCCCGGTGACCCTTACATCACAGAGAGCATCATCGTGCATGAGTTCGCGCACGCGATTCATCACATGGGGCTGGCTCACATCGACAAAACGTTCGACCAACGATTGAAACGCATTTACGAAAGTGCGATGAGTAGCGGCTTGTGGAAGGGCAAGTACGCCGCCAACAATCGGGCCGAGTATTGGGCCGAGGGCGTGCAAAGCTATTTCGACACCAACCGCAAACTCGATCACGACCACAATCAGGTCGACACGCGGGAAGAGTTGGTCGAGTACGACCCCGACTTGGCCAAGCTGATCGACGACGTCTTTCGTGGCAGCAAATGGCGATACACGCGCCCGGAGAAACGTCGCAAACTGGCCCATCTGAAGAATTATGACGCGACCCAAGCACCGACGTTCGGTTGGCCGGCCGAGTTACAGAAGTGGTACGACGCGTATCAGGCGAAGAAAAAGGCGAAGGCGAAAACGCGTTAGCGTCCCTTCCTCGCGCTGCGGGCTGGTATTCTCATTACGTCGTGTACTCGGAATTGAGCCGGACGTATTCCGTTGTCAGGTCGCATGTCCAGAAGCGGACCGCCGCGTCGCCTAGGGTGAGATCCAGTTCGATGTGAACATGGCCGGTCCCCATGCTGGTGGAGACGGCCGCCGCGTCGTGCTCGACCGGTGCGCCGGCTTCATAGATGCGAATGTCGTTGATCGATAGCGAAATATCTTCTTCGGTCAACTCGACGCCCGCGTAGCCGACGGCTGAGACAATGCGGCCCCAGTTCGGGTCATTCCCGGTCACGGCCGTTTTGACCAAAGCGCCGTCGGCAACCGTCTTGGCAATTCGGTGGGCCTCTGCGCGTGTTCGCAGGCCGCGAACGTCGATCGTGATGAAATGACTCGCCCCTTCGGCGTCACCAACAATTGCCGTCGCGAGTTCTTCGGTCACTTCGTCGAGCATGCTTTGCAGGGTTTTCTTGGCAGAGTCGGACTGACTCGGCACCACCCCGCTGGCACCGCTGGCCAACAGAAGCACGCTGTCGCTGGTGCTGGTGTGCCCTTCGACGCTGATGCAATTAAAGCTGCGGTCCACGGCGTGACGCAACATCGCGTCGGCATCCTCGGGTGACAAGTCGGCGTCGGTCATCACGACGGCCAGCATGGTCGCCATGTTGGGGCCGATCATCGCTGCCCCCTTGGCGGCTCCCGCCACACGAACCGTCACGCCGTCGATCTCGGCTTCCCGCATGGCCTGCTTGTGATGCGTGTCGGTTGTCATTATGGCGGTCGCGGAGTTCGCGAACGCCTGTGGTGTGTCGTCCAGTTTCGTGGCGGCTTCGGTGATGCCGGCGGTGAGTTTTTCCATCGGCAGGTAATGGCCGATGATTCCTGTCGAGCAGACCAGCACGTCGTCGCTCGTGCAGTCGAGTTGGGCGGCGACGTGCTCCGTCATGAGACGGGCGTCTTCCAAGCCGCGCGGCCCGGTACAGGCGTTGGCGTTACCCGAATTGATCACGATCGCGCGGGCGCGACCGCTGGGCAGGCGTTCTCGTGAAACTTTCACCGGCGCGCCGCAAACCAGGTTCTGTGTGAACACACCAGCTGCAGCGCAGGGCTTGTCGGCAACGAACAAAGCCAAGTCGAGTTTTGTGGGATCGCTCTTGATCCCGCAGGCCAAACCGACCGTACGAAAACCTTGGGGAAGCGGGAGCATGTCGGTCATAGGGTGTCTCTTCCGGGATGATCCGCCGCGAAACTATTCCGTCGGACCGAAAAACGTGTAGTAAGGTTCGCTGTTGATGAGCCGTTGCGTGTACAACGCGGCCTCACGTAAATGATAGTCGCCCCATAGGGCCGATTCGCCGTGAGGGATTGCCGAGCCTGCCGGAACATGATCCCAGACGCGCGGGCGGTGGTAGATCACGTGCAGTAGCAAGCCTTGATGGTTCGCGGCGGTCGACAGATACGGTTCGGCTAGCAACGTTCGCAGCACCGTCAGTCCGGCTTGCCGGTAGCGGATGCCCTGCTCTGTCTCGCCATGGTTTGCCAAGTAATGTCCTAACCGTAACAGCCCTTGTGCCGCGATCGCAGCGGCCGAACTGTCGACCGGTTCGTGGTCACTGAAAGGGTCGGCGGGACGGTCGAGGTAGTCCGCCAGGCGAGTCAGACCCGGAGCACCGGTATCCCAATAGGGAATGCCATCGGTCGGGGTGTGATCGATGTAGAAGTCGCTGGTTGCAATCGCTGTTTCGCGTAGCATCGATTCCAATTCAGCACGACCTCCAAACGGTTCCAATTCTTTGTCGGTACAGACTTCGAGGAACTCCAACTGCTCGGCATACCCGGTGATGATCCAGGCCAGCCCGCGTGTCCAGGTGGTGAAGGGCGAGTAGCCCTGTTGCGTGCTCGCACAGCGATAACGCCCGTCGGTCGTGTTAAAAATGCTCTCGTGGGCAACGCGTCCGCAGAGATCGTACTCGTCACGCCCGCGTCCGAAATAGACGTTGAACTCGGCGGTTGTACGCGCATGTCGAAAGAGCCGGTCCAGCAACGAGACGTGTTCGTCGCTCTCACTAAGCAGGCAATGTCCGAGCCGGTGCGCCAGCGCGAGCGATCGCAGGGAACGAATCGTATCGCTGAACAAGGAATGCGGCCCGTTGAAAGAATGGATGAAGCCGTGTCCGTCTGTTGTCGGCGTCCAGCGTGCCGCCTGCACTGCGCCGGAGGCCTTCAACGCCAGTTCGTGAAAATCGAGTTCACGCTGATCGAACGGGATACGACCTTCGAGGATCAACCGTCGCAAGTTGCCATACGTGCTGACGTTGTTGAAGCCGTGATCGTGAACGCCGATGTGTGTGACATGCGACGCCATCTGGCGGATGGTATTTTCGCGTCCGATGTTGAGAAACTGTTCGTCGTCGGTGGCGTCGAATTGGAGAATGGCTGATCCGAACTGGAAGCCCTGCGTCCATTCAGTCCAGCCCTGCGAGACGTAACGTCCTTCGACAGTGAAGACCGGCGTGCCGCTTTCGCGGGTTGTACTCTCTTCGATCGAGAGGATCTTCGCGGCCGACAGTTCCCACAGGCGTGCGATCGAGTTGGCTAAGTCGGCGAGGGCGAGTGTTTCGTCGATGTCGATCATGTGAGCCAGTCGAGCGGAACGTGTGGAGATTCAAGAATTATGAGCCGTCAGGACTTTTCTTTTCGGGCGCAACGGGTTCGATTTCGATCTTCTTTCCATCCAGTCGTGCCTGAGCCTGTTCGACTTGCGGTGCGAACTCCTTTTCCGTGGCATAGAGTTTGGTGATACTACGCCATTTCTTGTTCGCCGCCAGCACTTCACCAGCTGCGAATAACCGCTCCGCTTCAGCCATGGCCTCGTTGACAATCGCCACGCGATCTCCGGATGACACGCCGACTTTCTCAAGATCGGCCAAATGCTTGTTCGCGAGATTGACATAGGCCCGGTCTTTTTTTCGCTTGCCGAACAATTCCACGATACTCGTGTACTTGTCGTGAGCCGTGACCCGATCACCAAATTGTTCGAACTTGTAGGCCTCGATGAACTGCCGTTCCGCCTCGAACTTCGGCTTGCGACCGTACCTCAAATGAGACAATGCGAATTGCTCGGCTTCATACATCTCGATGCGATCGATATGCACGCGGGCTTTCTTGGCAAATTCGCCGTCGGGATATTTCTTCATCAATGGCTGGAAGTAGACACGACGGGCCTCTTCCCAGTCGACATCCTCTTCCGATTCCATCATCGCCGCCCCGCGCTCGTAAAGCTGGCGTTCGCCCAACGGCCACATGGCCCAGGTGACTCCGCCGACGAGTAACGCCAGGCAGGACGCGAGAAACCAAGTTTGCTCGACTATCGCCCCCTTCGATTTTTTCTTTCGCTTTTTCTTCCGCACTAACTTAGTTAATGCGGGATCCTCAGTTTCAAAGGCGAACGACGTCTGGCCTCCGATCACAGTGTGTGCCGTCACGCTGACATTCTCGGCGACTTTCTTTCGTATTTCCTCCAACGCCACCTGACAGGCGAGTGCATCGAACGGTCGGTCTTGGGGGTCTTTTTCCAGTAGCTTTGCGATGAACGACCCCAGCCACACGGGACAATCGTGGGCGAGGCGGCGCACCTTGGGTGGGTCGGCCTGGATATGCTGATACAGCATCTCCGCCTGTGTCTTCGCTTCAAACGGCGGGCGGCCGGTCAGTAGCTCGAACAACACACAGCCCAGGGCATACAGATCGGTCTTGCCGGAAACGGGCGGCTTGCCCGAGATTTGTTCGGGGGCCATGTACGCATACGTGCCAACGGTTTTCCCGGCCGAGGTGATGGCCGTCGATTCCATATCGCGAGCGATTCCGAAATCACCCAGCTTGACCTCGCCCTTTTTTCCAAAAAACAAGTTGGCCGGTTTCAGGTCGCGGTGAATGACGCCCTGCTGATGGGAGTGTTCCAACGCCTTGCAAATATCGAGACCAACGTCGATCACTCGTTCCCAGGGATAAGGCCCGTTGGCCTTCAGTTCGTCATCCAGCGTGCCGTCGGCCATCAACTCCATCGCGTAGTACCGGCGGTCACCGTGCTTCTCGCCGCCGAAATACCGCATGATATTCGGATGTTTCAGCTTCTTCAAAATCGCCATTTCCCGCTCGAAACGCGAGACGACGTTTTTGTCGGACGAGAACTGCGGCGAGAGCACCTTGAGCGCAACCTGCTGACCGGTCTGCTCGAAGGTCGCCAAATAGACGATCCCCATACCGCCAACGGCGATTTTTTTCTCCAGACGAAATGCACCGATTTTATTGTCGGACATGTGAGTCTTCCGTCGAATTGTAAGGCGTTTCGCGTTCAGCAGGCTTTGACGATGAATTGGTTGATCGAAATCTCACCGACGCGGCCGAGACCGATTTCTGGTTCGGTTTTGCCTTCCGGTTTCATGTTCTCGATCGAATCGGCAAGTGTCTCGTTCAGGATGTGTTCCGTCCATTCGTCGATTGCGAGCCGCAGTTCGGAATCGTCGTCTTCCTCGTCAGTCTTAATCCAGAAAATTTGGATCCGATCTTCGATTTGCAAATCGTTTGACTTGCGCAATTGCTGCACCTGGCGCACGAAGTCATTTCGCATGCCTTCCCGCGCCAGTTCGGGCGTTAACACGGTCGACATGGCGACTTGAATGCCTTGTTCATCGCCACAAACCCACTCGGCGGCCTGTTCGGTGCTCACCAGAACGTCGTCGGGGCCGAGGCTGACCGGTTCGCCGTTGAATTCGACTTCGACCGACTCACCGGAACGCAACGGTGCCAGCACGGCCGCGTCCATTTCGGGCAGTTGCTGACGAATCACACCGAGCAGTTTGCCATATTTCGGGCCGAGAGTTTTCAAGTTGGGCTTATAGGAATAGCTGACCAACTCGTCGAGGTCATCCACAACCGACACAGCCTTCACATTGAGTTCGTCTTTGATGATGTTGGTCAACGATTCCATCGCCGCCTGCTGTAAGTCATCACCACACGCGACACGCAACTCGGCTAACGGCTGTCGCACGCGCTGATTGGAATCCTCACGCAACTTGTGTCCGAGTTTCACAACCAGTTGGGCGATCGCCATTCGCGCGTTGAGATCGGGATCGAGAAGACGTTCGTCCGCCTGCGGATAGTCACAGAGATGCACACTGCTGGCAGCTGACTGCTGACCGCTGACCGCTAAATTCCGATACATCCTCTCCGTCAAGAACGGAATACACGGGGCCAGTAATTTCGTGAGCGTGACGAGCGTTTCGTACAACGTTTGGTACGCGGCCAGTTTGTCCGTGTCGCTGGCGTCTTTGGAACGCCAGAACCGGCGGCGATTGCGGCGAATGTACCAGTTCGACAAATCATCGATGAACTCCGCAGCCGCACGACAGACCTCGGCCGAGTTGAACGCGGCGAATTCGCGATTGGCCGTCTCTGCGAGCGCTTGCAGATTCGAGAGCAGCCAACGATCGATCTCCGGTCGTTCGGCCACGGGGACCGGTTCACTCTGCGGATCGAACTCGTCCAGCCGCGCGTAATTAACGAAGAAGGCATACGAATTCCAAAGCGGAATCAGCACCTGTCGCCGGACTTCGTCTGAGGGTTTGCTGGTGACCTTGCAGATCGGCAACCCTTCACGGGTCTCGCTGATCTCGCCTTCCAATGTTTCCAGAGTGACGTGGTCATCTGGGTGACGCGTGCCGAAACGCAAGTCGGCCGCCGGGTTTTGGGCCAGATACATCCACCGGATTGTATCGACACCAAGTTGCTCGGCCGCTTCCTCGAACCAGATCGCGGTGCCGTCCGTCTTGTGCATCGGTTGGCCCTGCTCGTTGGTCACCAGGCGATGACCGAGCAACGTTTTGAAGGGGCGTTTCTCGACCGGGTCGTCGGTTTCGTCGTAACGCATCATGGTGGCGAGCGACAGCAGTGAATAGAACCAGTTGCGGAACTGGCCGGGGAAACACTCGGTGACGAAATCGGCGGGGAACCACTTGGCCCACTCCTCGCGATTCGTGTTGTAGTGCATCGTCGAGAAGGGCACGATACCCGCGTCCAACCAAGGATTTCCCACATCGAGAATCCTCGACATGATGTTGCCAGTTTTCGGATTGCGGATCTTTACCCCGTCAATCCACGGACGATGCGGCGTATGGCCTTCAAATTCGTCCCAACCTTCAACGGCCCGTTCTTTCAACTCGGCCAACGACCCCATCACTTCAAAGTCGAGTTGTTGCAGCCCGTCCTGTTCGTATTCCTCAACCCAAATCGGCAACGCCAGACCCCAAAAGCGTTTTTTGGAGATCATCCAGTCACGCATGTTGGTCAGCCATTCCGACTCGCGTTCCTGACCGTCGATACTATCCGGCAGCCAGGTGATCTCCCGGGTGACGTCCTTGATTTCCTCTCGCCAATCCATGTTGATGAACCACTCGTCGACCAGTCGGAAGACAAGTTCGTCGCCCGTTCGCCAGCAATGCGGGTAGATGTGCGGATACTTCTCGACGTAAACGAGTAATTGCTTTTCCTTGAGTTTCTCGAAGACAAGATCGGCCGTCTCGGGATCGATCGCTTCGCGGCCGGTGAACTCACCGAAGCCGTCGGTAAACCGCCCGTCATCACCGAGTGGAGCAATGCCGACAAGATGATGCTCGGCACCGAGATGATGGTCGACGTCACCGCAGCCGGGCGCAATATGAACGATGCCGGTTCCTTCACCCGCGACGACGTGCGCGTTGCCGCGCGAATCGCGACCGCCGTCAATCACGCGATGGCAAGACACGCCGGTCTTGCCAGTCAGTGCGGCTTCCACCGGAACGCCACCGGGTGACTGTTGTGCCGACAGTTCATCAAACGGGCCTTCGTAGGCCCAGCCGACCATCTCGGCTCCTTTGACGGTGCCGAGAATCTCAAAGCCGCCCTGCTCTTTGAACACTTGAGAGAGGGTTTTGAGTTTGGGTACGTCCTTCGGCCATGACCATTCGGGTCGACCGAAGCCTTCCTTGAATTCGCGCGCGAGTCGGGCGAAGTCGAGGTTGTCGGCCGCGAAGTAGTAGACGGTGTCGTCGCGTTTGGATTGCAGCCTGACGTAATCGAGATCGGCGTTGACGGCACACGCGACGTTGGATGTTAGCGTCCAGGGGGTGGTCGTCCAGGCGAGCAGGTATTCGTTTTCGCGATCTTTCAATGGCAGTCGCACAAAGACTGATCGGTGCACGCTCAGCCTTCGGCCGTCGGCGACTTCCATCTGGCTGTAAGCACTCCCGCCACGACCCGACCAAGGCATGACGTCGTACCCGCGATAGATCTTGCCTCGGTCGAAACACTTCTTAAGAACGGTCCAGATCGTCTCGTTGTTCTCGGTAGAAAATGTAAAATAGCTCCCGCCCCACTCGGGGTTGCCGAGGCGGGCAACGATCTCGTGCGGGGCATCGGTCACCTGTTCGCCGGAGGCAACCGTCACGGTGACCGGCTCGTCGCTGCCGACGCTTTCCGATAGCGTGTGTAATGTGTTTGGGTCGTCCCAGTCCATCCAGAAACCGAGCCGGATCGACTGCTCGGTTTGCCGGGCGGCGAATCGTAGGACGCGTTTCTTGCATTCGTTGACGAAGCGATCGATGCCGAATTCGTGGACGGCGGTCTTGCTTCCGAGACCGAGTTCTTTCTCGACCTCGACTTCAACCCACAGCCCTTGGCAGTCGAATCCGTTTTGGTAACGGAGTTCGTGGCCCGTCATCGCGAAGAAGCGTTGGTAGGCGTCTTTGTAGGTGCGTCCCCAGGCATGATGCACGCCCATCGGGTTGTTGGCGGTGATGGGGCCGTCGAGAAAACTCCAGATTTTCTCAGGCTCGCCATTTGCACGACGGCGTTCATTTTCACTTTGACGCAACGACCGCAATTCGTCGAAGACGCGGTGATCTTCCCAGAACTTCAAGACGTCCTGTTCACCACGGATAAACTTGGCTTCCGAAACTTTTTCCAACATGACGCGCCGCGATCGAGAGGAAGACGAAAGTCGGCGCACACCCAATCTGCACGGCCGAGAAGTCGCCATTCTAGGAGCATGCCCGGCGATTGGAAAGGTGACCTGACGGGTGCCGCGCCGGAACAAAGAGCGGACGACAGCGATTTCTCACCGCGAATTACAATCCAGAGGACGTCGACAACGGGTCACCGAGATCAGAACTCGTCGTCGCCCTCTCGGAATGCGTCGTCGTCGTCATCATCGTCGTCGTCGTCGTCATCATCGTCGTCGAAGTCGTCATCTTCGTCGTCGAAGTCGTCATCTTCGTCTTCGTCTTCGAGTTCTTCATCATCGAAGTCGTCGTCGTCGTCATCTGCCAACCGAACGTCGGCGAAAGCGATCGCGTTCGGCTCAGATGTCGTCGTCTCGTGATACTTCGAGCCGAGCGTCTCTGAGACGTCTTGCACACTCTTGAATTCCGAACTGGTACTCACTGCAACCATCTGGTCCTACCTCAACTGTTGTCTGCGTGTCACCCGCGCTGGTCTGTTCTTGTTCTTCGCGATGAATTGCCAAGTCGAAGTTCAGACAACCGCACTCCCTCTCGCCAGATAGATAATTAAATTTCTCAATCTTTGTCAAGCGTTGATGGTGCATCCGTCAGATCAATACGATTTCCAGGATGGATCCCAGTGCCGACTTGGTCGCGTTCTGGGGTCAGAATGCCAGGAATTGCCACGCGTAATTCAATAAACATAAGGCAATAAAACTGCCCCACAACCATCGTGCCGACGGTTCGTGCGGGGAAACGGGGGGCTGCCTGTCACGGGTGAGACGCCATGTTCGATACGGAACCTGAACTGCGAACAGCAGCAATACGAACCAGCCCAGTCGATGGGCTGCGAACGATTCGCCCAACCGACCATGCATGAGGTGGATCGTGCTCCGCGTCAATCCGCAGGTCGGGCATTCAAAATTGAACAGGGCACGTGAAAGGCAGACGTGCGGCAACGGATGATCAGGCAGCCAACCGAACGCGATTCGATTGTGGTCAACTGTTTGAAGCATCAGCCCCAACAGAGGAACCGCCAACCCCAGTATCAGGAACGACAAATGTCGTTTTCGTGTCGTGGTTTCCGGGGCTGTCATTTGAGCATTCTGTTCCGCCCAGGAGATGCATGCAAGTCGCCGACTCAATGCCCGATTGACACCTCTTGACTATGGGAATGACAATACAAGTGTCACGTTCAAGAAGGGCCTCAGCGAATTCCAAAGCGATGTCTGCCCCTGGCTGCAATGATCGCAGCGTAGGGGTTTTTTCTTGCGCCCTCCCGTTTTGCGTATCGAAGAGTCGCGAAGCGGCACTCGAGCGATGAAACCGAAAGGAGGCACGTCATGGGTCTTCGACAGAACCTGCAGAACGAGCCGGTGAGTAAGCTCTCCCTGAGGCCGGCCGTCACGTTGCGTGGTGATGTGTTGGCCCGTCATGCGGTCGAGGCAATGTGCGGTGCGCATTTGGGATGTGTGACGGTCGTGGACGACGAAGAGCGTCTCGTAGGGATGTTCACCGAAGGCATGCTTCGACAAAAGCTGGGCCACAGCGCCAGTCTGCTCGACGAACCACTCGAGCAGCTTTGGCGGCCGCCGCGCTGTCGGTGATGGCCGTTAGCGGCTACCGCCATGTTCCCGTCCTGAACCTGCAAGACGATCTTGTGGGCATCGTCAGCCCACAACGGGTGGCGTCATTTCTACAGGAAAACTTCGAGGATGCGTAACACACGGCAAGAGTGTTATTAGTTCTGTTGACGCAAGTTCAGGTCACGATTATTCTCCCGTAACTCGACCGATTCGATCGTGAGTCGGTCTTCGTGTGCTTGAACGGAGTCGTCACGTGAAGGGAACGCGCTGGGCCTTTATTACTTGTGTTCTTCTTGGCATCTGCGGTTGCGCTTCACCCTTGGCCCGTTTCGAGCAGGCACAAGTCTTTCATCCGGTGCAATATCCCGACGGCAATTGGCACCCGACCGGGCTTCGTTTTGAAGACGCCTGGTTCCGGGCCAATGACGATGTGAAGTTGCACGGATGGTTTGTACCTCACGAGAATCCGCGTGCCATCGCACTGTTCGCTCATGGGAATGCGGGGCATGTCGCGCATCGTGCAGAGACCCTTCGCACGCTTCACAATCGTCATGGTTTGGCGGTCCTTTGTTTCGACTATCGAGGGGACGCCCGATGAACGGGGCCTTGTGCAGGACGCGCGTGCCGCACGACGCTGGTTGGCCCAGCGGACAGGCGTGGAAGAACGCGACATTGTTCTCATGGGCCGCTCGCTGGGCGGTGGGGTCGTTGTCGATCTGGCAGCCGAGGATGGTGCCCGCGGCTTGGTGCTCTCCAGCACATTCACATCGCTTCCCGACGTTGGAAAACACCATTTGCCGCTTCTACCGATTGGCTTATTGATGAGCAATCGCTTCAATTCGCTGAAGAAAATCGCAACTTATCCAGGTCCACTGCTGCAAAGTCACGGTGATGCCGACGAGATCATCCCGTTTGAACTCGGTCGCCAATTACACGAGGCAGCCCTAGGGCCGAAACGGATGGTCGTGATTCCCGGGGGGCGACATGACGACTTACAGACCGAGCAATGGCAAAATGCGCTCGATGAATTTATCGACTCGCTACATCCTGTCGTGACAACGGGAGCCGCTCGGCTATAATGTGCCGCGCTACGGGGATTGTTCCCGAGTAGGCTCTCTCGTGTCGAGGTGATGATGGCGAATCAGGCAACCGAGTTGCAGGCGATCCGATACTCTCACACATTCGCGTGGACACATTTGTTCCGCGCGTTTCGTATCGCCATCGATATTCGCAAACTTCTGCTGGCGGCCGTCGCGCTGCTATCCCTGGCGGTTGGAGATCGCTTGCTGTCAAAGTTGCCGTTCGCACCGGAAGCTGCGACGGTCAGTATTTGGCCTTGGGAAGGCACGGTCGGCACGTCACATCCAATCCGTGTGCCCGGCGCGGTTCTGGTTGCCCCTGGGTATTCCGCAGGACGGGTGGCTGAGTACTGGTCGACCGTTTTGCGGCCGGTGACGATCTTCGTACAGCCGGGGCTGATATTGATTCAGCAGGACAATTCCTGGTCGACGGTTGCCTGGGCGTGGACACGATTGTTCTGGGCGTTGGCCGTCTGGGCGGTCTTTGGTGGGGCGATCGTGCGGATGGCGGCGGTTGAGTTTGCTCTCGATCGAAGGATTCGCGTGCGTGCGGCGTTGGAGTTCGCCCTCTCGAAATTTCTGGCGTTCTTCACGGCCCCGCTGTTGCCGGTTGTCGGCATCGGTTTCTTCTGGTCACTTGGTCTTCTGGGCGGACTGGTGGGCTGGATTCCGGGTGTTGGTGAGCCGATCGTCGGGGTATTCTGGTTCTTCGCGTTACTGTTCGGCTTCGTGATGGCCTTGATTCTGATCGGGTTGACGGTCGGTTGGCCGTTGATGCACGCGACCATCGGCACCGAAGCCACCGATTCCTTCGACGGGTTCCAGCGGTCGTTCAGCTACGTGTTCGGCAAGCCTTGGCATTATCTGTTCTACGTGTTGATCGCCGTCGTGTACGGGATGGCGGTTGTGTTTTTCGTCGATCTCGTTACGTCGCTGACGGTTCACCTGGCCGGCAGGAGCGTTGCCTCGGGACTGGGCCAGAACGCGACAGATGTGATGATTCAATCGGGGCCGTCACTTGTCGGAGGGAGCGACTTGTTGCAATCGCGCGTCGTCGACGATGTCTCGCTGGGATCGCGTCTGGCCGGTGGATGGCTGCACGTTGTCGCGGCGATCTTGACCGGCTTCGTCTACAGTTATTTCTGGACGGCCACGACAATCATCTACTTCCTGCTTCGTAAGGCAGACGATGCAACGGAACTGGACGAAGTCTTCCTGGCGGACGAACCCGAGCCGGACGACTTGCTGCCCCTTGTTACGAGCGACGAAACACCGCCTGTGACGATCGACGATTCGACCCCCGAAACAACTTCAAACCCGGACACATCATCCGCCCCGTAACCGGGGCGGCTCGCTAGGCCTGCGGGCGGATCAATTCCTGCCACAACGCGCGATAGTACCGCATCACACGAAGTGTGTCGGTCGTGGCGGGGCTTTCCGACAGGCAGTATCCTTTGAATCCGCTCTTGCGTAACAGCGTGAACAGCTCGCGATAGGGATACCGCTCGTCGAACAGGTCGTGGATATGCACGACATCCCCGAGTTTCGATTTCAGTAGCTCGAAGTTCTCTTTGATCGACCCGTTGAGCGTCTCGCCGGGGTTCGAGTTCCAGCAAACGGTGACGTTGGGATGGTCGGCGATGTCCATGATTTTTTTGATCACCTGCGGATCCTGCGTACCTCGACCATGCACCTCGACTCGCAATTGCTGATCGTACTCGGCGGCGAATTTTCCACATTCGTTGAGTGAGACGCCGATTTGCTCGATCGTTTTCTCCCGGTCGATCCCTTTGACGAACCCGTTGGGGCGTACTTTCACGCCGGACGCACCGACCTCGTGTGAGAGGACGACGAATTTCTTCGTCAATTCGATATTCTGTTTGACGACACCATGATCAGCACTGTGATATTCGCAGGCTGAACCAAGCCCTACACAAACGACTTCGCTGTCGGCGAAACGCTTGCGGACCTCTTGCCGTTGGGCCTTGGTGAGCGTGACCTCGACACCATGCTTGTGCGTGCTCCGCAGTTCGACTCCGCCGAACCCGGTGTCTTCACAGTTCTTGATGAGCGTGGGTAAGTTCCACTGCGCACCCCACAGGTAAGTCACGAGGCCGAGTTTCATGGGACAATTCTCACTGGAGAGGCCATCGGAATCTGACGAGCCGGCTCGTCAGGGCATGCTCACGTGCTGATAGAATAGCACGGGCGCGCAGAGAAATCCCAGTCGATCGTGGGGGAGAGGCGATCGAGCCGTGTTGGCTCTACCAGCGGACCAACGAGGTTCCCCAGGTGAGACCGGCTCCGAAGCCGCTCATGAGGACGACATCGCCGCGATTAATACGGCCAGCCTGATAGGCCTCAGACATGGCCAGCGGGATCGAGGCAGCCGAGGTGTTCCCGTAGACCTGAAGGTTGTTGTAAACTTTCTCGGGCGGAATTCCCAACTGCTGCATGGCGTAATCGATGATGCGGATATTGGCCTGATGAATGAGGAACAGTCCGACATCATGCACCGACATGCCGGTTTTTTCGAGCATGAGTTCGATGGTATCGGTCAACGCCTGCACGGCCCACTTGAAAACGGAACGACCGTCCATTTTCAGGAAATGGTCGCCCGCGTCGATGTTCTCGGGGGTGGCCGGGTTCAAGGCACCGCCAGCCGGCATGTTGAGCATCTTTCCGCCGCTGCCGTCGGCTCCCATTTGGTAGCACATCAACCCTTGATGCGGCTCGCCACGGGCCAGCAAGACGGCTCCGGCTGCGTCACCGAATAAGGGGGCGGTTCGTTGGTCTTTCTTGTCGACGATGCGGCTCATCGTGTCGGCCCCGATGACCAACGCCAGCTTGCTATTCCCGGTCGCGACGTATTGCGACCCGGTGACTAGCGAATACATGAACCCCGAGCAGGCCGCTTGCAAATCGACTGCGGGGGCGTCGAGACCCAACCGGTCTTGCACGAGGCAGGCTGTCGACGGGCAACTGAAATCGGGAGTGAAGGTACCCACAAGGACCAAGTCGATATCTGCAGGATCGACACGGGCGGCTCGAATCGCCTTCTTGGCCGCCTCGACAGCCAGATCGCTGGTGGCGTGCTCGGGTAAGGCGTGACGCCGCTGGGTGATACCGGTTCGCTGTTCGATCCAACCCGGCTCGAAACCGTAGGTCTCTTCGAGCTGCTGGTTCGTCACGATGTTGTCGGGCGCGTACGCCCCACACGAGACGATTTGGACGCCCAGCAGCGAATTGGTTCTACGACTACGTCGGAACAATTTGCCGGTACTCTTCCTGCCGACCGTCTTCGTCGCGGTCTGGACGGCCGTCGCTCCAGCGGCGACCGAATCCGTTCCTTGGGAGTCGACTTGGAAATGTGGAGATTGACTATGCATAAACTCTACAGCCTTGTAGAGAGACGATCCAGCCGTAGGAAACCAAAACCAAAGGCCAGCCGTTTTCCCAGCCACGAACTCATTTCGTGGTCCGCGACACCCCTCCTCAGAGACACTGTGAGGGTGAATCACAACCGGGATCCCGAGGAATCTCGAGCTTCGCGGAGAAGTATAACGGTTCCCATCTTGAGAAACTAGCGTGATTTGTGTCGAAAACCCCGAGATCCTCCCGATTTTATCACTCTGCCCGTAAGGGGCGACTCCGCCTTCCGGATCCAACGCGATATTCGCCAACCTTTGCGAATTCTTATGTCATTCGCTCTGATATAGTCGACTATCGGCGTTTACGCTGTCAACTCTTTCTTCCCATTCAGACAGATCATGTGCCTGCTCACTGCCATCCACCAAACATTGCCAGGCTGCCCACCCCTGTTGTTCGGAAATCGGGACGAGCAACGCAGCCGGACGTCGCTGTCCCCGCAAATTGCGACAGATGAGCGGTCTGGAGTCCAATGGCTCGCTGGAACGGACGCCAAAGCCAGCGGAACCTGGCTTGGTATCAACGAATATGGATTGGTTGTCGCCGTCACGAATCGACCGGAATTTCACTCCTCACGGCCCTCACGATCTCGCGGATTGCTCTGCCGAGACTTGTTGGCGTGCGAAGCAGTGGGCGAAGCTGTCACCGAGGCGGAACGGCAACTTCGATCTGAGACATATTCCGGATGTAATTTGCTGCTCTTCTCGGGAGAAGCCGCTGCCGTGATCGAGGTGGGTGACGGGTTCTTCGTCGACGAGCTTCCACCAGGGATTCACATCTTTGGCAACGGCCCGCCGAATGACGCAGGTGATGCGAGGATTCGCCGAGTTCGCGACGAACTCGCCCCCCTATCTGTCGATGTCCCTCTCGACCATTGGCTGAACGAAGCCCGAAATCTCTGTGGATTGCACGATCGTGATGCGAACAAGTCGGTCTGTCGCCACGGAGTCGAGTGGGGCACGGTCTCCTCGACAATCATCGCGGTGACGTCGAATATCAAGAATGCACGCTATCTCTACAGCGACGGACTTCCCTGCGAGACGCCGTTCGACGATCATTCGCCCGCACTCCGTACTCTGCTGGCCCGCTAAACCACTGCTTCCCTGAAAGACCGATGCCCACTCATCGCATGCACCTCAAAGGCCCTTGGCAGTGCGAATGGCTGTCGCCGGCCGACGTTTCTGTGGCGTCCATCGAGCGCGTCAAAATGCCGATCGATTGGCGTTCCGTATTCGGAGAGCAGGCGGGGCGTGCGCGGTTACGCCGGAAGTTTCACAAGCCGACGAACCTGGATGCAGACGAGAGAGTGTTCATCGTATTCGACGGCATCGGTGGGCGGGGCGAAGTTCGGCTCGGGGACCAAGTTCTCGGACAGGTCGACGAAACCGTATCGACGGCTTCCTTCGAGATCACCGCCGCCTTGCAGCCAGCCAATGAGTTACTCGTGGACCTGGAATTCGATCCGAGCCGGCATCTTGAGATGGCGGGCGGACTGTGGGGGCCGGTTGCGATCGAGATTCGGACAGCCGAGGAATCGCAACCCGAATCCTAGCCCGACGCATCAGCGAGGGACGCTCTGGGTCGTCGAGCGTCTTCTCTGCGTCCCTTGCTGACGCATCGGGTTCCTATGCGGGAAGGGTGATCAGGCGACGTTGCGGGTTGGTGCGACTTCGCTGACCGTGAAGCCGATTTCGGCGGTCGCTTCCTCGGTGGCTTCCCCGCTGCGGCGGGCTTCGATGCGAATGCCGTAGGCCTGTCGGGCAGCGATTTTCAGCCGCACATCGGCTCCGTCGAGGATTTTACATTCCACTTCTGGGATAGTCGCCAACGCGGGTTGGATCGGCAGGTGCGCCACGGCGTGCGTTTGCCCGCCGGAAAACCGGATGGTCAGTCCGCCCTCGATGAACTCACATCCATCGGGAGAAAGGCCGCGCGTCATCCACTGGGACACGTTGCGATCGGATTCCACACGGTGGGCTTGCACCTCGGGAAGGGCCAGCGACATCGGTTCGGCGTTCAAAAGCTCTTCATTGAGCATTTCGTCGGTTTGCAAGAGTCTGGCTTCGAGGGCCGTGTCGACTTCAAGATCCGCCGCTTCCAGTGGTGATGACTCGTTTGATTCGATGGGTGTAATAGATCTTTCCGGTGCTGCATTTCGCTGATCTGCTTTGAGTTGCGTTGCGTGGAGTTGAGTTGTCACTTCGCCGTCTGCGACGCTGCTTAACAGCAGGGCGATCCCACTGAGCGCGAACAGGCCGACCAGATACCACGACGCGACCGTTGCTCCTACGGGGAGTAACGGGAGAGCGATCACAAACGGCGGCACGAGCGTGGCGAATACGGCCAGACCATCGGCTGCGACGCCGTTACGGAATCGTCCGCTGATCAGGAACGCGGAAGCCGCGAATAGCATCGCGACGGTGGCCGCCGCACAGGCGATCGAACCGTTGGTCGGCGATGTGAACTCACCAGTCAAACGGCGCGAAAGAAGCACGACGGCGATGATGATTTGGCCCGACCAAATGGCGCAGGCCGTCGCCAGTGCGTTGCTACGCGAGACTGCTGCTGACTGCACCGCTACTGACTGCACTGGGGCTGACTGCGGCATGGCGGGACTCCTTCCCTTGCCGGGTATTCCATTGGTCGTGTTCGCAATGGGCGTCGGACTTAGCTCACAGCAAATTCTGGTTGAGGGATGTCGGCTCCCAAGCCGGCTGCTTCCCGCAAATCGCCGGCACGCTTCGTCGACTCCCAGGTGAATTCCGGCTCGGTTCGGCCAAAGTGTCCACCACAGGCTGTCTTGCGGAAGATGGGCCGACGGAGGTCCAAATACTCAATGATCCCCTTGGGTGTCAACGGGAACATCTCGCGGGCCAATTCGCCCAGTTTGTCTTCACAGGCCTCGTTTGTGCCGTTGGTTTCGACGAGCACACTGACAGGGTCGGCCACGCCGATCGCGTAGGCGAGTTGCACCTCGCATTCCTTTGCCAGCCCGGCCGCGACGATATTCTTCGCCACATGCCGCGCCATGTAGGCAGCCGAACGGTCGACTTTTGTGGCGTCTTTCCCGCTGAATGCTCCGCCACCATGCCGTCCCCAGCCACCGTAAGTATCGACGATGATCTTCCGGCCCGTTAGCCCCGTGTCACCGTGTGGTCCGCCAACCACGAACCGACCTGTAGGATTGATGTGGTAGGCCGTTTTGTCCGAGAGCAGACTTTCGGGCACCGATTTGGCGATAACTTCTGGGATGATGTAATCGCGAATCGCGTCTTGTTCGACACTGGCGCTATGCTGAGTCGAGACGACGACTGCCGAAATTCCGACCGGCGTGCGGCCGTCATATTCCACCGTCACTTGGCTTTTGCTGTCGGGCCGTAGCCAGTCGACGTCGCCTCGCAAGCGAACTTCTGCCAGCAAATTGATGATGCGGTGCGACAAGGCGATCGGAACCGGCATGTACTCCGGCGTTTGATCGCAGGCGTAACCGAACATCAAGCCCTGGTCGCCTGCCCCGTCGCGATCAACCCCTTGTGCGATGTCGCCGCTTTGCGAATGCAACGCCAGAAACACGCGGCAACTATCAGCGTCGAATCCGATGTCGTTGTCGGTGTAGCCGATCTCTCGAATGACGTTGCGGGTGACGGCCGCGTGGTCGATGTCGGCTTGGGTTGTGATTTCGCCCGAAAGCACCACAAGGTCGGTGGTGCAGAGCGTTTCGCACGCCACGCGCGACATCGGGTCTTGAGCCAGCAAAGCGTCAAGAATTCCGTCGGATACTTGGTCGGATACTTTATCCGGGTGGCCCATACTGACCGATTCACTCGTGAAGAAACTATTCGCCATACCAGATACTCCGGCCTCTATCAGAGAAACGTCGAGATGTTCAATTCAAACAAGAGCGTACAGAACATGAGTCCGTCGAACAGGATTTGTCGCAGAACTCAAGTTCACCCGACGCGTAAGCGAGGGACGCAGGACAATCAAGCCTACTCCCTGCGTCCCTCGCTTACGCATCGGGTTGTGATTCAGACTCTGGCGGCGTTTTCCGACAAAGCCTAGCGGATTCTAGACTGCCGTTCGATTCGTCACAACTGACTCGCGTCGGAACGAAATCGAAAGATCGAGCGATTGTCGGATATCAGGCGGCCTTTCGCCGCGGCATGTGGGGAGCGACGGGGAGAGTCTCGAGGATCAGATCGACCGTTCGTTCGGTCGCCCCTTGCTGGGCCAGTACGAGTCGTTGTGCGATTTGCCCCTGCTCTCTCGCGACGGCCGGATCGTCGAGCAGCACCCCGATCCTCTTCGTGAGTGCGTCAGCATCAGCCACGACACACGCTGCCTGACCCGTCAGCAACAGGTCCACCACATCGCGGAAATTCCATGTATTCGGGCCGAACAGCACGGCTGCTCCGTAGGCGGCCGGTTCGATCATGTTCTGACCGCCACGGCTCGTGAGACTTCCCCCCACAAAGGCAATGTCAGCCAGGCCCCAACAGGCACCGAGTTCGCCGAGGGTATCCAGCAGTAACACGGGAGGGAGTTGCGTTGTGTCGTCCCCGCTTGGCATTTCGTTAGAGCTGGCACTGCGACGGATAAGTGGCAGGCCACGTTTTGTTATCAGCGACGCGACGTCTTCAAAGCGCTCTTTGTGACGGGGGACGAGAATGAGACGTAAGTCGGGATGGGCTTTCCTCGCGGTCTGCCAAGCGTCGAGGGCGAATTGTTCTTCGGGAGCCTGCGTGCTTCCCGCAATGAATACCGGGTCGCCGGCTTGTAGGCCGAATGCTTCGCGGAGTTCTTTTGTTCGGGGATTCTCAGGATTGGTTTCGATGCGATCGAATTTGATCGAGCCGGTGACTGTGACCGACTTAGGGGCTGCCCCGAGAGCCAGTAGTCGCTCGGCATAGATTCCGTTTTGGGTACCCAGATGACAAAAACGTCGGAGCAAATTTCGCATCAACGGTTTGATACGGCGATATCCTCGAAAACTGTTCTCGCTGATCCGCCCGTTCGCCAGCACAAGCGGTATGTCTTTTCGCGAGGCGGCCAGGATGAAGTTGGGCCACAATTCGAGTTCGACCAGCACGACTGCCGAGGGGCGAATGCGATCGAGTGCCCGTTTCACCGCCCAAGAGAAATCGAGCGGGAAGTAGCACACGAGATGCTCTGGGAACTTCTCTTTCGCCACCGCAAATCCGGTGCTCGTTGTCGTGGTGACGACGATTTCGATCTCGGGGCATTTTTCCTTTAGCTCATCAATCAGCGTGCGCAGTTGGAGCACCTCGCCCACGCTGACGGCATGCAGCCAGACACATTCCCGCGACGGATCAACACGGCGCGGCAACCGGCCGAAGAGTTTCTCAGGCCAGCCCGCGCGGTATTTCCCGTGTACGATTTGCCGATACACAATGATCGGCGAGACCGCCGCGAGTAGCAGCAGGTAGGCGATGTTCAATATCCAGGGCAACAAGGGCATCCATTCCCAGTTGGTGGTGTTAACGAATCGGGCGGGATCTTTTTGGAGATCCACTTGGGTGGGGTCCACTTGGCGATCGGCGGTTGGAAAGGAGCAGGTAGGCGATAATCCCTACGATAATCAACTCAGTCGCTGTCGGTGTTCCAATCCACATGACATACTCCACTACCCACTAGCCGTTCAGGCAGATGTCCCATGACATTTCTTGTATTTCTTCCCACTCCCACAGGGGCAAGGATCGTTCCGGCCGACTTTGGGGGTGACGTTGCGAATCGGTTCGACGGCAGTCGAATCTCCACCGGGTTCCGACTCGCCGTCTGATTCCTCGGTGCCGTAGTCGGCCTC
>Ga0115002_10001299_pt1 | contig 34358 bp, 24 predicted proteins | sample ArcticOcean_MG_C_8_FD_89576 | JGI IMG/M metagenome (GOLD analysis project Ga0115002, IMG submission 89576) | Marine microbial communities from western Arctic Ocean - ArcticOcean_MG_CB11_86 | ecosystem: Environmental > Aquatic > Marine > Oceanic | place: Arctic Ocean: Canada Basin | collected... | reverse complement strand
CATTGCCCGCTTTTTTCCTCGCAGCTTTAGCACCCCTCGGGGCGGAGTCTGCCTTGGGCCGTGGGCTGGAAGGCCGAAGCTGGGTGGGCGTCTTGCCGTAGACCTGTCGCACATGGTCATTGAAGCGCCGAACGCTGCCGTACCCCGCCGCCATCGCCACAGACGTCACCGTGAGGGCCGTTTCGTCCAGCAGCTTTTTGGCAAATTGCAGGCGTCGGGTCTGCGCAACGGCGATGGGCGACGCACCCAGGTGCCGGTCAAACAAGCGCGACAGATGACGGGCCGTGACGCCCAACCGGCCTGCTAATTCCCCGACCGACCTGCCGTCGAGCGCCCCTTCATTGATTAGCCGAAGCCCCCGCGACACAGTCGTCGACGTGCCCTGCCACACTGGCGTACCGGGTGCCGTTTCCGGCCGGCAGCGCAAACAAGGGCGAAAGCCAGCAGCACCCGCGGCCGCGGCCGTGTCAAAGAACCTCACATTCTCCGCTCGCGGCAGCCGCACCGGGCAAACTGGCCGGCAGTAGATGCCGGTCGTGCGCACGCCGACAAAGAATTGCCCGTCAAAACGCGCGTCTCGGGCGACTCGCGCGCGCTCGCACAACGCCTCATCAAGCTCTGCCACGAGCACTCCGATTCCATGCAGGTCCGGCCATGCTAGAGGACATCCAGCACACCGGCCAGCCAGAATCGAACCTCGTCACCCATTCATTCGACGTACTCCCCGATGGGCAAGCCAACGGGTATCATGGTGCCTGCTACGAGAACGGCCCTCCCTTCTATTCATGCCGGGTAGCGCGGACTCCGTTCGCGCCAGGGGTCAACAGTTCCCGCCTACGACCCTGAACGCTTAACCAGGAAAAAGTGCAGAAAAAGCGCACTTTTTCTGCAACCTGCCAGAGGGAGTCCGGATGTCTGCGCCCATTGACCTCGGCCGCGTCGTCTCCCCCGAGGCCGCCATTGCCGCGAAGCGCGAACTCTTTCAGGAACAGTTCTTCACACTCGTCTGGCAGTTGCCGCAACCATGGTCGAAGGTTCTCGAAATTAGCCTGAGCGCGCTTGCGCGGGTCGACACCAGCGGTCAGATCTCGGCTGTCATCACAGACGATAGTTCGGCGCTCGTACGCACTATCAACGACGTCGGCGACATCCCAAGCGATCTACTCGGCGGGGTGAGCACGCGGCTCGATCTGCCAGTGCACCACCTGAAGGACCCGCTTGCATTGGGTGAAGTTCATGTCGCCAAACCCTGGGGCCGCGAGCGCTGGTTCACCGGCATCGAAGCGCGCGGCGTCTGCGACGTGGCTGGAACGCCATTGCCCTGGCTGCTGTCTTTCGCGCCACGGGCACTCGGGTCAGCGCCGGACCCGGCACCTATTCTGCTCAAGATGCTCGAACCGCATGCCCACGCAACGCTTGGTGACCTGTACTTCGAGGCGCATGAGGAAAAGGCAGAGGTCTATGTCGTGACGGGCGTCGCGCCCTGCTGGCCGGATGGCAAGGGCGAGGTGCGACTCGGCTTTGATCCCGAACGCGTGGCCACAGCCGGCAGCCCTGATGAGTTTCGACGCGCATATCTCCAGGCGGTTGTCGCCTATCAGCGGGTGCGGGACACGATCGATGAGCAGATCGACGCCCGCAGATCATCAGAGCAGATCGGGTCTGGCATCGAGCTCCCGCCATCGACCATCGAGAACTGGCTGCGCGAACTGCCACAGCAACTGCTCGAGGACGAAGAATCAGCCCGGCACACGATGGAAGCCTTCTCACATCGCCACACGCTGGAGGTCGGTGACACCGTGACCGTGCCGCCGCTCGTTCCTCACGCGCTGCAGCATGGGGTCAGCGTCGTTGAGTTCCAGAGTCCGCATTACGAGCGCTACATCCTGTCATTCAACCAGCAGGTATTGACCCAGGTGGGCTGGGACACAGAACGTGCAATCGACCGGATACGCCTCGATACGCCAGCGCAAAGGACAGCCGTCATCCAGGACGAATGGGGCGTGCGGATCGACGAGATCGCAAACTTTGAGCACTTCCACGTCCATCGGGTCACACTCGCGAAGGACGCCTGGCTAACGCTGGATTACCCGCACTACTATCTCGCGATGGGCGTCGAAGGCGACATCACATTGGGGCAGGGACACCTTCTGCCCGAATGCGCACGCTGGGTACCGGCTTGCTGCCCGGCATTGACGCTCGTCGGCAATACCGGGAAGAACACCGCTCTAATCGCGATTCCACATTAGCGCGACGGCTTTTTTATACGAGAGGGGCTACGTCCCCTCTCGCGCTCTCCCCCACCGGACTAGTCCGGTGGCGCTCAGGGCTGTCTCGACGAGAAAGGACTGTGGCCCCCTTTCTACAACCCTTCAGCGACCGGCGACTTTTCAGCAACTGGCGGCTCAGGACGGCAGAAGATCACTGACCGCGTCGCGCTCCTCGCGCAACTCGGTTTCTGTCGTCGTCATGCGTTCCTGGCTAAAGGCAGAGATCTCAAGACCTTTGACGATCGACCACTCGCCACCCTCACAGGTGCACGGAAACGAGTAGATCAACCCCGCCTCAACCCCATAACTGCCGTCGGCATAGACACCCATGCTCACCACAGTGCCGTTCGTGCCGGCGGCCCAATCGCGCATGTGTTCAGTCGCCGCGTTGGCGGCCGACGCTGCGCTCGAAAGGCCACGGGCCTGAATGATCGCTGCGCCGCGCTGTTGCACCGTGGGAATGAACTCATCGGTAATCCACGTCCGGTCAACCTTGTCGATCGCCGCTTGGCCCGCAACGGTCGCGTGATGAATGTCCGGATACTGGGTGGCCGAGTGATTTCCCCAGATCGCAAGGCCTGTCACGTCCGTCGTGTGCACGCCAACTTTCTGAGCCAGCTGTGCGACCGCTCGATTGTGGTCGAGCCGGGTCATCGCCGTGAACTGAGATGACGGAATACCAGGAGCGTTACGTTGCGCAATCAGGCAGTTCGTATTCGCGGGATTGCCCACAACCAGAATTCTCACGCCCGGCGCGGCGTTGTCATTGAGCGACTTGCCCTGCACCGAGAAGATCGCTGCGTTGGCCTTGAGTAGATCTTTGCGCTCCATGCCCGGACCCCGGGGTCGCGAACCGACCAAAAGGGCGTAGTCGACACCCTTGAACGCGACATCCGGTTGGTCGCTGGTCACGATGCCAGCGACCAACGGAAATGCGCAGTCGTCCAGTTCCATGACGACACCCGACAAGGCTTCCATGGCGGGTGGAATCTCCAGCAACTGCAGGATGACGGGTTGATCCGGGCCCAGCATCTGGCCGGACGCGATCCTGAACAGGAGTGAATAACTGATCTGGCCCGCTGCGCCTGTGACAGCAACCCTTACCGGATCTTTCATGAGGGTGGTTCCTTTATAGCCTACCCGGTGAGCCAGGTAGTGGTGTGGTCTGGGGATATTTCGAGGGCGCCGATTATAGCAGCGCCCGCCGGGCGGCGGGACCTAGGCGCTGCCGCGACACCGTCTCTCATCTGCACGCAGTCGATGAGAATCGCCAACGTCGGCAAACCTCGCCGCGCGAGCGGCCCCACCCCGTCGACCCGGTGACTGCCAGCACCGGGGGCCAACCTACATTCATGCGAATTCATTTATCTTTATTAATCAATAAGATACAAGTCAGCACGACGTCCAGATTCCTTGACTTATACATCGCGGATGGTATTGTGTGCGGCCCGCTGGGGCATCGACCGAAAACGCAGACAACTGCGTCCGGATGCCGAGAGCGGCAAGACTCGAGTCCTCAGGGCAGACCATTTTCAAGATGACTGAAAACAACATCAACCCAACCCCGAAGCGACCTGGCCAGATTGGCCTCTATCACCCCGAATTCGAGAAGGACGCCTGTGGCGTTGGCTTCGTCGCCAACATCAAAGGCACGGCAAGCCATCAGATTCTGCTCGACGCTCACCAGATCAACTCCCACATGGATCACCGTGGTGGCTGCGGCTTCGAGGAGAATACCGGTGACGGTGCCGGCATTCTGACCGCCCTCCCTGATAAATTCCTACGTCAGGTAGCGGCAGCCCGCGGCTTTGAGCTTCCTCCCCGCGGTCGGTACGCCGTCGGTAACATCTTTCTACCGACATCTCGTGACGAACGGACGCTGTGCAAGGACACGATCGAGCGCACCATCCGGGACGTCGGGCTGGTGTGTCTGGGTTGGCGTGACGTTCCCACCGATGCCGAGGGCGCGGATGTTGGGCCGGCTGCGCTCGCCGCCAAGCCGCACATCGAACAACTCTTCGTCAGCGCCGGCACTATTGACGGCAGCTTCGACCGCGCCTTGTATACCGCGCGCAAGCGATTCACGAACGAACTGCGCGGCGGCGAACTGCTAAGCAATCCGGAGATGTTGTACGCCTGCAGCTTGTCGAGCACCATCATCGTCTACAAGGGCATGCTGACACCGGGCCAACTGTTTCCGTTTTTTACAGATCTCAAAGATTGCGATTTCGAGAGCCATCTCGCAATGGTGCACTCCCGATTCAGCACGAACACGTTCCCCTCATGGGATCGCGCGCAGCCCAACCGCTTCATGAGCCACAACGGCGAAATCAACACGCTGCGCGGCAACGTCAACCTCATGCGGGCGCGCGAGGGCCAGGTTGCAACGGACGTCTTTGAGGACGTGAATCAACTCTTCCCAATCGTCGAACCCGATTGCTCGGACTCCGGAACCTTTGACAACGTCCTTGAGTTCTTGCTCCTGTCCGGTCGCACCCTGCAGGAAGCCATCATGATGATGATTCCTGAGGCGTGGCAGGCCAATCCCGCCATGGACCCCGCGAAACGCGCATTCTATGAGTACCACTCAGCGCTAATGGAGCCCTGGGACGGCCCCGCATCCATCGCCTTCACGGACGGCAAATACATCGGCGCTGTGCTCGATCGCAATGGCCTGCGACCGTCGCGCTACTACATCACGCACGACGACAAGGTCATCATGGCGTCCGAAGTGGGCGTACTCGCGGTCGACCCGGCCAACGTCAAGGAAAAAGGGCGCTTGCAGCCAGGCCGCATGCTACTGATCGACTTCGAGCAGGGCCGCATGGTGCCTGACAGCGAACTCAAATCTGAGTTCGCCAACGAGCGGCCGTACCAGCAATGGCTGGACACGTCAAAGGTCAGGCTGGGCGATATACCTTCTATTGACCCCCCGGCGTTCGAACCGACGAACCTGACCCAGCGCATGCAAGCATTCGGTTACACCGTCGAGACGATGCAATTCATGCTGCTGCCCCTCGTTACGGAAGCACGGGATCCACTCGGCTCAATGGGCAACGATGCGGCCCTCGCATGCCTCTCGGACAAGTCCCGGCTGATCTACGACTACTTCAAACAGTTGTTTGCGCAGGTGACGAATCCGGCCATTGATTCGATTCGCGAAGAAGTGGTCATGTCGCTCGAGTGTTTCATCGGACCTGAGCGCAACCTGCTGGAAACAACCGCGGCACACGCCCACAGGCTCTCGATTCCACATCCGATACTGTCCAACGACGAGCTTGCCTCGCTCGCGGGCATGGACCACCGCGGCTGGCGGACACGGACGATCGACACCACGTTCGTCGCCGATGGCAACAAGAGCGATCTGCTCGCAGCGCTCGACCGCATCTGCACGGAAGCCGCCGACGCAATTTCCTGCGGCTATTCGCTCATCTTGCTCTCGGACCGCAACGCCAGCGCCGAGCGCATGCCGATCAGCCCGCTTGTCGTTTGCGGCGCCGTTCACCATCACCTGGTCGCGAGGCAAGAACGGACCCAGATAGGGATCATTGTCGAGACCGGTGAAGCACGCGAAGTGCACCATCATTGTCTGCTTACCGGCTTTGGGGCTGACGCAATCAACCCTTATCTCGCATTCGACGCGTTATGGCAGGCTCGTCTTGACGGCCTTTTGCCCACTGACGAGTTTGCAACGCCGGACGCTATCGTCGATGCCTACCGCAAGGGTGTCGCCAAGGGCATTCTGAAGGTCATGGCCAAGATGGGCATATCGACCCTGCAATCGTACAAGGGGGCACAAATCTTTGAGGCGGTCGGCCTCGCCTCTGACGTCATTGACCGTTGCTTTGCCGGCACCGCGAGCCGGGTCGAAGGCGTCGACTTTGAGGTACTACTCACAGAGATGAGCAAGCGTCAGCAGCTCGCCTATCCGCCGCGACAGAATAATGTGATCGCAGTGCTGCCGAACCCCGGTGATTTCCACTGGCGCCACGGCGGTGACACCCACATGTGGGACCCGGCATCGATTGCCAATCTGCAAACGGCCGCGCGCACGAATAGTCAGGACGCGTATTGGGCGTTTTCAAAACACGTCAACGAAGAGACGACGCGCGCAGCCACCTTTCGCGGACTCCTCGATTTCAAGGCGGATATCCAATCGGTGCCAATCGAAGAGGTTGAACCCGCCGCGAACATCGTAAAACGGTTCTGCACCGGCGCGATGAGCTTCGGCTCAATCTCGGCCGAGAGCCACGAGACCCTGGCGATAGCGATGAACGAACTGGGCGGCAAGTCGAACACCGGCGAAGGCGGCGAGGACCCGGCCCGATTTACCCCGGACGCCGACGGCAAGTCCCGCCGTTCGGCGATCAAGCAGGTCGCATCAGGGCGCTTTGGCGTCACCATCTGGTATCTCGCGAACGCCGATGAGTTGCAGATCAAGATTGCCCAGGGCGCCAAGCCTGGTGAAGGCGGTGAACTGCCCGGACCGAAAGTTGATGACCACATCGCCCGGATTCGCCATTCGACACCAGGCGTGGGTCTCATCAGCCCGCCCCCACACCACGACATCTACTCAATCGAAGATATTGCCCAGCTCATTCATGATCTGAAGAACAGCAATCCATCGGCGCGGATTAGCGTCAAGCTGGTTTCCGAGATCGGTATCGGCACCATCGCCGCTGGTGTTACCAAGGCCAAGACTGATCATCTCGTCATCGCAGGCCATGACGGTGGCACGGGGGCTAGTCCGCTGACATCCATCAAGCACGCCGGCCTGCCCTGGGAACTGGGTATCGCCGAGACGCACCAGACCCTAGTCATGAACAACCTGCGGTCCCGGGTCTACTTGCAGACCGACGGCCAACTCAAGACCGGACGAGACGTTGCCATTGCGACGCTGCTCGGTGCAGAAGAGTTTGGCTTTGCGACCGCGCCGCTCATTACGCTCGGCTGCATCATGATGCGCAAGTGTCACCTCAACACCTGTCCGGTCGGAATCGCAACCCAGGACAAGGAACTGCGCAAGCGTTTCGCCGGCAAGCCCGAACACGTGGTGAACTACCTCTTCATGGTCGCCGAAGAGATGCGCCTCATCATGGCGCGCCTCGGCTTCCGCAAGGTGACCGACATGATCGGCCACGTAGAGGTGCTGGAAACGCGTCGCGCCATCGAACATTGGAAGATGCGCGGACTGGACCTGACCGCCCTCCTGACGCCCGCGCACCGGGTCTTTGAGAACACCGAAGTGTATCGAATCCACGACCAGAAACACGGCCTCGAGACCGCGCTCGACCAGGAGCTGATTCGGTCCGCTCGAAACGCGATCAATAGCGGTCAACCTGTAACGATCGAACGCAACATCGTCAACACCAATCGAGTGGTCGGCACCATGCTGTCACACGAAGTCGCCAAGCGGTGGGGCGCCGACCTGTTGCCTGACGACACCATAACGCTCAAGTTCAACGGCTCAGCCGGTCAGAGCCTGGGCGCATGGCTCGCGAAGGGCGTGACGATTCAGGTCGAGGGCGATGCCAATGACTACGTCGGCAAGGGACTATCGGGTGGCAAGCTAATTATCTTCCCGCCCAGGGAGAGCACGTTCGCGGCCGAAGACAATGTCCTGGTCGGCAACGTCGTACTCTACGGCGCGACCTCCGGGGAAGCATACTTTCGCGGGATCGCGGCCGAGCGTTTCGCGGTCCGCAACAGCGGCGCCCGGACCGTCGTCGAGGGTATCGGCGACCACGGCTGTGAATACATGACCGGCGGCCGGGTCGTTGTTCTCGGTAAGACGGGCCGCAACTTCGGTGCCGGCATGAGTGGCGGCATCGCCTATGTGCTGGATCGGGACGGCGACTTCCCGGAGAAATGCAACACCGGCACACTCCTCCTGGAGCGGATCGAAGCGGATGCAGACATCGTGGAGCTGAAGGAACTAATCGTGAACCATCAGCACTACACCGGGTCTGCAATCGCTGCGCGCGTGCTCGCGGAGTTCGACGCGCATCTGCCTCGCTTCGTTAAAGTGATGCCGACAGACTACAAGCGTGTGTTGGAGGAGACAGCAGACCGCATTGCCACCGCCGCGAGCTAAGTGATGCCGGACCGTCATTCGCCAATGCGGGTTGGCCGATGCGCTTGCAAATTGGCGGCGGATTCACCAGGCAACTGGCATGCCGATAACCAGTCGGTCCGCTCATCGCCCAACCTGGAGTTCCCGAGCACGGGCGGGACATTAACCGACGACGAGACGGAGGTTCGTACTCTTGGGTAAGACAACGGGATTCATGGAATTCGAGCGGGAGCAAGCACCCTATCGGGACCCGATCGAGCGCGTGCTCGACTTTAAAGAAATCTACACACCTCACGACACAAAACAGCTAGAGGTACAGGGCGCCCGGTGCATGGACTGTGGGGTACCATTTTGCCAGTCCGAAGCCTACGCCGCGCCTGACACGGGCTGTCCGATCTACAACCTCATCCCCGAGTGGAACGATCTGGTGTATCACGGCCGCTGGAAAGATGCGCTCGACCGTTTGCACAAGACCAACAACTTTCCCGAGTTCACAGGTCGGGTTTGTCCCGCCCCGTGCGAGGGCGCGTGTGTACTCGGCATCACCAGCCCACCCGTCACGATCAAGAACATCGAGTGTGCAATCGTCGACCGCGGCTTTGCCGAGGGCTGGATCGCTCCGGAGCCACCCACGAGTCGTACCGGAAAGCACATTGTGATTGTCGGTTCCGGGCCCTCAGGGCTCGCCGCAGCAGCCCAGTTGAATTCGGCTGGGCACTCCGTGACCGTATACGAACGCGAGGACCGCATCGGTGGATTGCTGATGTATGGCATTCCGAACATGAAGCTCGACAAGGCCGTCGTTGATCGGCGCGTCGACATTCTTCGGCAAGAAGGCGTGCACTTCGAGACGAACGCCGATGTCGGTCGCAATGTCAGCGTAGATCAACTCGTGACGGACAACGACGCCGTGCTCCTGACGACAGGCGCGACCGCCGCTCGTGACCTGCCAATCGCTGGCCGCGAGGGTGGCGGTGTGCATCTTGCGATGGACTTCCTGCGGCCGAATACGAGATCGCTGCTGGACTCAAAGCTCACCGACAATCAGTACCTCTCGGCCAGGGACAAAGACGTCATCGTCATCGGTGGTGGTGACACGGGTACCGACTGCATCGGAACATCCATTCGGCATGGCTGCAAGTCCCTGGTCAACTTTGAGATCATGCCCCCGTCACCGGACGAACGCGGCCCCAACAATCCGTGGCCGCTTTGGCCGCGCACCTACAAGGTTGACTACGGCCACGCCGAGGCTGCAGCAAAGTTCGGTGACGATCCACGCAGCTACTCGATCAGCAGCAAAGAGTTTCTGCGCGACGACGCCGGCAACCTGACCGGCATATCGACAGTGAATGTGGATCACCAGCTCAAGGACGTGCCGGGGACCGAAAAGGTCTGGCCAGCGCAACTCGTGCTGCTGTCCATGGGTTTTCTGGGCCCGGAGCATTATGTGAGCGAGCCGCTTGGCTTCGAGTTGGATGCCCGCAGCAATTACCTCGCCGACAGAAAGACCTACAAAACGACCCACGACAAGGTCTGGGCCGCCGGCGATTGCCGCTTTGGCCAGTCCATCGTGGTGCGAGCCATCAACGAGGGACGCGAAGCGGCCCGCGAGATCGACCGATCACTCATGGGCGACACGCAGCTCCTGTAAAGATCGCCTTCAAGGCAGTTGATCGCTGGGCGCGATGAGAAACTCACCGTTCCGACCCGTCACGTAGAGTCGCGCACAAACGCGAGGTGAATCCGGAACGCAAACAACGCTTGCCAGAGGCGCTGTTCGTGGCAGACATGAATCCTTCCAGTCCGCGGACTTCCATTCAGGCTGTTAGCCAGTCAATCCGTGTCCAGTCTGCATTTTCCTTCCTGCATTCCTTGCTGCAATCAGACAAGCGAGCGAGCTAGTAGGTACAGAGGAACGTCGTTCCTGACTCGGATTTCGATGCATTCGCGATAACCTTCACCTCGATGCCCGCACCACCCGTAATCGGGTTGGATGCCGGTCCGATGTCAATGAGCTGCCGGTCAAATCGAGTACCGTTGGCAACTGTGAACGCCGGTGAATTGGTGATCTCACAGCCGTTTGTGCCTGAGGTAAAAGACACCGTAGACCCGACCGGCATCCCCTGATTGTGTCTATCTGATATCTCGGACCATACGCTGCCCGCGCCAATCAGGTCATCGATATCACCAGAGGTCGGTGGCACATCTGTATCAGCCCAACCGATATTGAAGTCGGTATCAACGGGCACAAGCCCACCATGGTTATAGACAACCAAACCTACCCTCTCAACGCGAAGTTCGCCCGGAAAGAACATATCGGTCGTTGCGATCACGCGACTAACATATTCACCCGAACCCACATCCCGAATCCCAACTTCCGAGAAACTGCCAGCAAGCCCGATTTGGATGGAGCGCCGGATGTTGACCAGTTCACGCGTGCAGTAACGGTGAGCGCCCTCAACACACGGCACGGTGACATTGTCACAAGCAAGCGGTTCGTCACTGACATCCTTCGGACACAAGGTACCGTTGTAGATGCCGTTACCCGCATCAAATTTGTTATTAAGTTCGGTCTCACCTGGGCCCGCAATTTCGGGGTCGATGCCGAAGTCGATGAACGTCTCTTCATCGCCCCCGACCTGATAACAGGTATCGGGTACTTCACTCGGATTCGTTATCGGCGAAGCGGGGCCATAGCATTTGCGGCGAAGTGGCACGGCCGATTCATCGCCGTTGTCTCTGGAGTCGTCTGATGCTGGATCACCATTGCCGAACACACCATCTTCATTGATGTCCAGAAACGCTTCAGGCAAGTCGACAAAGGGTTCACCGAAGTCGTAGGTCCCGTTGCCGTTGCTATCGACGAAGCTCTCTTCCCCCAGGGCAAAAGCCATGACGGTGGCGCGGCCGCCTTCCAGTTGCCCCGCCCCGCCCGGGTACCCGGCAATTGAGTCCGACGCCGGTCGCGAGGGTGAAATACAGGGCCCAAAGTTCGGACGGAATGGCGCTGTGGCTCGCCCTGGATTCGAAATATCATGATTGCTCGTACTGTCAGCATCTTCGTCGAGATACTTGCGCTGATAGCTAATACGTAACCTTGCATCAACGATACACACGGGATCACCCGCTGTGCACTGGATGCCGTACAGCCCGCCTCCTCCGAATGCCGCCGGGTCAACGATGTCGACGCCTAAACCTAGCGGGTCACTTGTTACAACGCGGGCATCCCCATAACCACCCACCAGGCCCAGCTGAGCTTCGGATTCGACCCGGAAGATTCCATTTGTTGTCGACGCTGAGTAGAAGAAGTTCGCCGGGTTGTCTTCGACGACGTATTCAGTGAAGCCGTAGCCAGCCGCGTCAATGACAACTTCCTCATCGATGATCATCGGATTCGGACAGTCCTGCGGATCTGTGTCGTTCAGGTCCTTAGGTACGATGTTGGGGTCCGTTGGACCGCGGGGTTCGGTACCAATCAAATCGACCCCACACGAACCGCTCGTCGTCACACAGGATGGTCCAATCGACCCAAGTTCGGTACGGAAGGTTACCGCGGTGCCATCAGGCACAGGGTTATTGAACGCGTCAGACATGCGGGCGGTCAGCCGAGTGGTTTCACCCTCTCGGTTGAGACCTTCGATCGCAAGAATCGTTGCGGCAATCGCCATACTGTTTTGGTCAGGTACACCTGTGTTGACCGACAGCAGTCCGGATAGCGTCACCAATGTCTTGTCTTTGTCACCACTGTTGTCCGAATCGACGGCGAGGCTGGCACGTACCCGGACTGAGGTAGGTACAAAACCGGCATTGACAAACGCTACTGCTTTGCCGTCGTCGTCCGTCAGATCGGTAAACTTCTCAAGCGTCAGACCACCCACGTTCGAGGTCAACTCGAAGGTCACTTCCTCGTCAGGAACCGGATCGCCAAAAACGTCAAGCAATTGGAAGACCACCTGCGCACTGCTGATGCCGCCTGACTCCTTGATCTGAATGTTCTGCAGGCTCGGGTCTCCGGGGTCAACCACGACCGAGTCAAACTTGATCGACCCGATAATGGGCTCGAAGATATCGATGCTGCCCACAGCCGTCTCACCGCTGCTGGTTTCTGTCGCTGTGATCTCGTCCTCAACGCAACCACTGGCCTCGAAGGTCGCTTCAATAGCACCGCTCGCATCAGACTCCGCCGTGGGCGACACGGACGCGAGGGGCAAGCCCGTTACCGGGTCATTCTGCGATGAGCAGATGCTGGCAAACGTGATATCAATATTATTCTGAGGAATCCCCGCGATGTCCGTCACAAGAAGGCCAATTGATGCGGTGCCCCCCGCAGAGATCGGACTGTCGCTAATAAACAACTTGCCAGCTTCAAAGGTTGCGGCGCCGGTACAATCGAAGGGCAGAGGCGCCCCTGTGACCGCGTCGACGTTGCCTTCACAGATTCCGATCTGCAAGCCCGCGATGCCAACATCAAACAGGAGCGATGACGCCGTCGATCCCACGAGAACCGAGAGTTTGCCCTGTCCGACGGTCGGGCCAGCAGTCAGGTCAACCAGTATGTTGCCGTTGGCGTCAGACACCGCCGTCACATGTTCTGCCGGCGCGCTACCACTGACGCTGACCAGGGTGTCAAGCGTGGAGGAGATGGTCGCGGTGCGAAGCGGCAGCCCGCTCGATCCGTCGGTGATCCGAATCGTGACTCCCGCCGGTTGCGACGTGGTGATGATGTTGTTACCAGTAGAGGGGTCTTCCGGTGTCGCATCGCTGAACAACAGGAAATCGATCGCAATCGGCGTGTCGCCGGCGTTGCCATCGGTTTCAAACGTCAATGAGTCACTTCCAAAAAGCTGATTGTCGATCAGGATCGTCACGTCAGCCCTTCCCGCTCCCGGCACCGAACCCGCGCTCAGGCGAGCGGTCGCAAGCCCCGATGGGTCTGTCAGAGCGCGCCCATTGCCCGGGAACAGATCCCCAATGTCGGCGCTAAACTGGACGATGATGTTCTCCTGCGGGACGGGTGACTCGGACAGGTCAGTGACCGTTGCAACGAGCATACCGGTGACGCCTTCGGTCAGCTTGTCCACCTCAACCGTTGGGTTCGCGACATCGACCAGCTTCAGCGAGACCACCAGGTTACTGGTGCCTTCCCCCTCAAACGGGCCATCACCTGCCGAAGAAAATGTAATCTCCTCATCTGCATCGTTGCCTATCTCCTCACCATCGACCAGCGTCAGCGCATTGATAGCACCAAAGCCAACTACCGTACCTGGAAGAATGGTTGTGGTTGCCTGACCACTCTCATTGGTAATGTGTTGGGTTCGCGTCAACTCGCCAGAAGACCCTGACAAGGTGAACTGCACAATGGCACCGTGTTTGAACACGCCGCGCTCATCTATCACGGTCGCGACGACTGTCTGGGCCGCGCCGGCCTGACTGACGTGGGCCGTACGTGATGTTGTACCATCGATTTCAAGCCCCAGCGTCGCAGCCGAATCGCCTGCCGTGATGAACGACACGCTGTCCGCATTCAGTGTTTCATTGCCGACGGTCACAGTGGCCGCGAAGGTGCCACTCCCGGCGTTGGTTCCAGCCAGCAACTGGGTCGTTGCGACGCCGCCAGCGGTAAACTGGGTTGCGGATTCAAGAACACCCCGCGTCGCCGTAAAGAGGACAAGTGCCTCTTCTCCAGCTTCGAGGCCCGTTACTGTCAGGGTTGCGGTGCCTTCGGCATCGCGGGTAATTGTGCTGGGCGACAGCGTCAGATCAAGCGTATATTGGGCGGAGCCCACCGCAGAACCTTTGCCGTCAGTCGAAAAAGCAATTTCATTGCTACTAAAATTCGTGGCATCAACGCGCGCGTTGGCGCTGACCAGGCCGGCACCCTCGACGGTCCCTGAACCCAGCGAGACAGAGGCAACACCATCGGTATTCGTAACCGCAGAGCCATCGCTCGGCGTCAGCTGACCTTTGGTCGACGAGAACGTAATGAGCACGCCGTCCAGGGCCTTGCCATCGCCGTCCTCAAGGTGAGCACGGAGGAAGGCCGCATCCTGACCGTTGACCTCGGACACATTGCTTTCAAGGTTAGCGAGATCCGACAACAAGAGAATAGCCAGAACCGGATCGACCTCGACCGGCGTAATGACCGTCTGCACCGGCTGTGACAGTGGATTGTCGGCACCGTCGCCGCCGCCACATCCCATGAGGAAGGCGCTTGCCAACGCAGCAAACATCCATTTGGCGAGAGTCCCTCGATTCATTCCTCGTTCCTCCACGGCGCTCACCTACGTCAAAAATCCGGCAAATGATTCTCGAACATTAAAAGAAGCGCCTCAAATTTTCAATTTAAATCATGCTCTTATCATGATTTGTTACACCACAACCTGAACAATGTGCAGTAAGCCAAGAGAACGGGTCCAAAAGCACTGACGGACGTGTGCAGAAGCCGCACAGTAATCCGAACCAGGCGTCCACCCGGCAGCGCATTATGCCCGGCAGCCCTCGGTAGTAGTCGCCCGGTCGGACCATTGGTGCGCTTGCCAGCACCGGAGGTCGTCGAATCACTCATCCGCACTCGCAGAGACCTTCGCCCGCAGCGAGCGTCTCACCAAGCAGTGCATCCGGGACCCCGGCGGTCACCACTGCGTCACCGATATCCCGCATCAGAATCAGGCGCAGGCCGTCATCCGATACCTTCTTGTCCAACAGCATCAGGCGATGGAACTCGGACGCGCCTAACGCTGGCGGCGGCGCAATGGGCAGACCGGCACGCGCGACCAGGTCTTTCACACACTTCGCGTCGGACGCGGACAAGTGCCCACATCGCATCGACAGGTCCGCCGCCATCACGAGGCCGGTCCCGACCGCTTCCCCGTGCAGCCATGTGCCGTAACCCATCGCCGTTTCAATCGCATGACCGAACGTGTGGCCGAGATTCAGCAACACACGCTCGCCTTGTTCCCGCTCGTCCGCAGCAACAACGCCCGCCTTGATCTCGCAACTCCGGTGGATCGCCGCTGCCAACGCTTGCGACTCCCCCGCACGGAGTGCCGCAAGACTTCGGTCAACCGAGTCAAAGTAAGCCCGATCGGCCAGCGCGCCGTGTTTGATCACCTCGGCAAGTCCGGCACTCAGTTCTCGGGCTGGCAGTGTCTTCAGCGTCTCGGTATCAATGATGACGCCCCGAGGCTGATAAAACGCGCCTATCATGTTCTTGCCCTGCGGGTGATTGACCGCGGTCTTGCCGCCGACCGATGAGTCCACCTGTGCGAGCAACGTCGTCGGCACCTGAATATAGTCAACGCCGCGCTGATAGGTCGCTGCGACGAAACCGGTCGTGTCGCCAACCACGCCACCCCCGAGCGCGACCAGAGTCGTTGCGCGATTGTGTTTCATCTCGAGCAGACGCGTGTAAACGGTCTCAGCGGTGGCAAGGGTCTTATGAGACTCACCATCAGGCAAGACAATGTCATCAACCTCATACTGCGCGAGCGTCGCACGCAGTCGATCGAGGTAAAGCGGCGCGATGGTCTCGTTTGTCGCAATCAACACGCGCCGTCCGCGAATGAGCGACGCAAAGAGTTGAGTGTCGTCAAGCAATCCCCATCGATGTGAATCTGGTAGGCGTTGACCCCCAGGTCTAGATCAACGGTTGGCATCAGGTACAGACCTCGAAATATTCGTTCTCTCGCAGCTTGCGAAGGATTTCAGCGGCTACTTTTCGGCTGCTGTCGGACCCCACGATCACTTTGAGATCAGCGACCGACTGGTAGATGGGCTCCCGGACCCGGCGCAACTCCCGCAGAATCTGCTCCTGGTCGCCGCCTTGCAGAAGCGGCCGCTTCTTGTCCCTGGAAGTGCGTTTCAGTTGCAGCTCAACGCTTGTATCAAGATAGACGACCGTGCCCCGCCGGCTGAGGCATCGTCGATTCTCATCGCGCAACACAGCCCCGCCGCCCGTCGCCAGGAGTACGTCTGGCGCGAGCGTCAAATCGTCGATGACTTTGGCTTCACGCTCTCTGAAGCCCTGCTCACCCTCGACGTCAAAGATCCAGGGAATGTCCGCACCTGTTCGTTTTTCGATCTCGTGGTCAGAGTCGCGAAATCGCAGATTGAGATCCCGGGCGAGCATTCGCCCGACCGTCGTCTTGCCAACACCCATCGGACCAACCAGAAAGATACTTTTCGATTGCGGCGCGTTCAGCATGTGAGCATTACCGGGCACGTTCGCGCGCCGGATCCTAGCGGCTGGTTACCGACTCCCGGATCAAACGGGGCGTAATGAAGATCAGCAGTTCCTGTTTGTCATCCGACTGGGTTGAACGTCGAAAGAACCGCCCGAGGTACGGCAGGTCGCCCAGGAAAGGTGTCTTGGTGGTCGACTCCGTGTTTTGCGTGGTAAAGATGCCCCCCAGGACAATCGTTTCGCCGTTGTCGACCAACACCTGGGTCTGTATTGAGTTGGTATTGATACTTGGAACACCGTTGAACACCGCACCGACCGTGTCTTGCTTGACCGTCAGATCCATGATGATGCGATCATCCGGTGTGATCCGTGGCGTCACCTCCATGTTCAGGACCGCCGGCTTGAACGCGACGGAGGTCGCCCCGCTGCTCGATGCCTCCTGATACGGTATCTCGACACCCGACTGAATCGTCGCTTGCTGCTTGTCCGAGGTGATGACCTTTGGGCGCGCTATCACTTCAGCACTACCTTCATTCTCGAGTGCCGAGAGTTCAAGCTCAAGCAGGTACTTTTCTTCAACGAGGCCAATCGCAAACGAGGTCGCGTCTGCAGCGCCGATGCCCAGATCCAGCACCAGGTTGTCGGGACCGGAGGTGACTACCTGACCGGCATTAACCGCTCCGCCGGTCAGGCCGGTACGGATCTCGTTCAACGTGAGGAGTGAACTGCCGACCTGACTTGACACCGTGTCTCCGACATAGCTGCCGAATCCGAGGCCACCCCAGCGGATGCCCATGGACTCACTGAAGTTGGAGCTCGCGGTTACGATGCGCGCCTCGATCAACACTTGTCGAACGGGCACATCGAGTTTTTCAAGCACCTGGCGGAATTCGTTAATCTTTTCGGTTGTCTCCGTCAGAATGATCGAGTTCGTGCGTTCATCAACAATGACGCTACCGCGTCCCGACAGCACCCCCTGGCCATCACCACTTGACTGGAAGAGGCCGAATATCTCTGTGGCAGAGGCGTATCGAACCTCGATAAATTCAGTACGCAGCGGGGCCAGCTCAGATATCTGCTGGCGGTTCTCGAGGTCCATCTTCTCGCGATTCGCGATCTCGGCGGCCGGCGCGATCATGAGCACATTGCCCGCCTCGCGCTTGTCCAGACCCTTGGTCCTCATGATGATGTCGAGCGCCTGATCCCAGGGGACATTCTTGAGATGGAGCGTGATGCGACCCGACACCGAGTCATTCAATACCAGATTCAGATCAGTAAAGTCGGCGATCAGATGCAGCACAGATCTGATCTCGACGTCCTGAAAGTTGAGCGACAGCTTCTCGCCGCGAAATCTGAACGCCATCTCACGATTCGCGTCGAGCTCCGCTGACGTCAACGGTTTCACTTCAAGGGTGAAGACGTTGTCTGCCTGGTAAGCGAGGTAGTCGAAGTCGCCCGTGGGCTCAATAATAAGGACGGTGTCGTTGGCTTCCGAAATCGCATCGACCATGAGGATCGGCGTCGCGAAGTCCGACACATCCAGTCGACGTTGCAATTCCTGTGGGATGAACGCACCCGAGAAAGACACGCGAATGTTGCCACCCTCGCTTGACACATCAACGCCGATTCCAGGATCGGACAACGTAACGATGACCCGGCCTTCGCCCTGTTCACCGCGCCTGAAATCGATGGCCTGTACAACCGGCACGTCGCTCGCCACTTCCAGCCGCGACGGTGTCTGGCTCGTCACGATGTCTGGTTGCACCTCTTCGGTGAACTGCGCGAGGTCCTCCTTGCCAACGAGGACATAAATTGATTGGCCGTCAACCCGGGTCGAGTAGCCAACAAGCTCCGTCATCGACACGATCACCCGGGTGCGGCCGTCCGATTCAATTACGGTGACGCTACGCGCGTTGCCCGAACCGAGCGGATGATATTTGGAATCAAGTCCGCTGCTGACGTCGTTCAGGTCGAGGGCGATTCGGGCTGGTTGCTCGATGGTGTAACCGGTCGGCGCGGGCGGCGCGCCATCGAAGTCCATTCGAATCTCTATCTTGTCTCCGGGCAGCGACGAGAACTCAATGGACTCAAGTGTGACCGCAGCAGTTGCGCTGAATGCACCGAGCAATCCCGCGGTGCCCAGCCACAGGCACACTTGCTTCTTCGCAAGCTGCAAGAACCGGGTGGAGAACCTTGTCGTTGTTCGGTTTGTCATGACTTCCGTTCCGTTCTGAACTGTTCCGTTCTCGACTTTTGTTCACTCATAGCGCTTCTCTGGCCCCGGCTGTCTTTAGGCTCAAGGCTGTCTTTAGGCTCAAGGCTGTCTTTACGCTCAAGGCTGCTACTCACCACCCTTCAGTTCGATCGAGTGAGGCCGACGGAGCCAGCCTCCCTGCCCGTCGCTCACAATTTCGGTGATATCCAAACGGGCATCACTAATACTCTCAACCAGGCCCCAGTTGGCACCCATGTAATCTCCCACCTGAACCCTGTGCACAATCCCCTCGCCATCGTTCACCAGCGCAAACATTGTGTTCTCGCGACTCAGCGTTCCTACCATTGAAAGCGATGCCAGATTGAACCGTTCCAGAAACTGTTTGACGTGATCTTTGGGCGGCTTGATGCCAACGTTGTCTCGTTGCTCCTGCGACTTCGGTGGAATGATCACTGGCGGTTCAAAGGGGCTTCTGCGATCCGCCGCGCCGTACGAATAGGGCTGGTATGGCTCGAACTCAGGCAATGGCGCGATCTGGCCCGTGGGCCGGGCGTTGACCTCATCCATGAAGGTCCGGATGTCTGAAAATCGGCTGCTGTCGCTGCAACCCGCGACGATGAGGAGTGCCGCGACAGCGAGCAACCGCTGAATTCGTGTGGGGAAGGAAAGATTGTCCATATTACTGCCCGCCATGCGCCGGTTAGCCCTCATCTTCTTTATATCGGTACGTACGCGCCTGAATCTGCATCGTCAGCAGACCACCGGGGCGCTCGGCGTCCGGCTCCAGGATCCGGGCCTGCCGCCCGCGTTTGCCACGTGCCGGCAAAATACTGAAATTGTGCAACGTGACAATTCGCGAGAGATTCGCGACTCCGCTGACAAAAGCCCCAAGGCCGTGATAGCTGCCCGTCACGACGATCTGGATGGGCTTTTCAATGTAGAACTCGTGCGTTCTCTCCGGCTGCAAGTCAATGCTTGAGAACGACAGCCCGCTATCGTGGCCGAGTTTCGTAACGTCCTCGATCAGGCCCGGGATCTCGGTGTCGCTTGGCAACTGCCGCAGGATTGCCTCAAACGACGCTTCCATCTCCTTTTGCTGTTGACGATAGGCCTCGAGATGTACCGCTTGCTCAGCCTTGCTCTCAAAATCCTGCCGGAGAGTGACTTCCTCCGCCTCGGATTTCTGGAGCGCATCACGCAAGTCGTTGACGTAAAGGACGGTGCCGCCAACCAGAATCAAGACAAAGAAGAGCGCCAGCGCCCCGGTCTTGATCAGAAGCGGCAACGCACCAATATTGTTGAGATCAATCTCATTGATGTCAAAGCCTTGCAGGCTCGCTTTGAGTTCCTGGAAGTCCATTATTCGACCACCTGTTGCGGTGTCGTTTGCGTCACGGTCATCACAAACGACGCGGCCTGCGGACCTAGCGTCGCGTCCGCTTTTATCGCCGTGACATTGGCTCCCGCGAACCACTCAGAGTCATTGAAGTTGCGCAGTTGCGATGAAATTTTGTTGTTCGTTTCCGCGACGCCCGCGATCTCCATCGCCCGCCCTTTCATCGACAGGCTGCTGAAAAACACCTTGTCCGCCAGTTTCTGCGCCAGTTCATCAAACACCCGAACGATGATCGGCCGGTTGCCCTGAAGCTGCTGGATCACCTGCATGCGGGCGAGCAACTCGTTCTTCTTGGTCTGTAGTTGTTGGATCTCCGAGATGCGCTCCTGCAGGATCGCGATCTCGCTCGTCAGGTACTGATTGCGGGCTTTTTGCGTTGATATCTTGGTATTGAAGAACTGACCCACGGCAAAGAGGATAATTGCAGCAAGCACCACCACGCCGCCCGCCATCCGGTAGAACTCTTGCTTCTGGTCCTCCCGCCGCTCGTCACGCCAGGGCAGCAGGTTGATTTTGATGTCGGCCATCAGTCAAAACTCCGCATTGCCAGTCCGCAGGCGATCATCATCGACGGCGCATCATTTGCCAGCATCTCTTCGTTCACGCGGGCTGACATCGTCATCTCTGCAAACGGGTTGGCGATTGTTGTCTGCGTGCCCAACTTGGCCGCGACCATCTCGGCCAGACCTTCTGTCGACGACGTGCCGCCCGCAAGTATGATGTGGTCAACGTCATCGTAGGCAGCTTGTGAAAAGTAGAACTGCAGCAGTCGTGTCACCTGTTGCACGACCATCTCTTTGAAGGGCTGCAACACCTCGGCTTCATAGTCGTCCGGCAGACCGCCCTGCTTCTTGGCCAATCCAGCCTCTTCAACGCTCAGTCTGTAGTGGCGCTGAATGTCTTCGGTGAGTTGCTTGCCGCCAAACAACTGGTCACGTGTATAGGGCGAACTGTCAGGTGTCAGCACGATGAGCGTGGTCGTTGTCGCACCGATGTCAACGATCGCTATGACCTGGTCTTCGTTCGCGCTTATCTGCCGTGCGATGAGATCAAAGGAGCGCTGCATGCAATGCGCCTCTACGTCCACCACTTTGGCCTTGAGACCGCCTAGCTCCACGGCGGCCTCCCGCATTTCGACGGTTTCCCGTCGACACGCAGCAATCAGAACCTCAACCTGCTCTTCACTTCGGGGCGACGGCCCCTGGACCTCGAAGTCGACGGCACATTCATCGAGTGGATAGGGGATATAGGTATCTGCCTCCACTCGCAGTTGTCGTTCCATCTCGTCTTCTGTGTACTCCGCCGACATCTCGATCACTTTCGTAATAACCGTCGACCCGGCAACGGCGACTGCCGCCTGTTTAACCTTGGTCTTGGACCGCGCGACCACCCGGGCAATCGCTTCACCGACCCCCTCAACGTCGGTGATGCTCTTGTCGACCACCGCCCCCTCGGGCAGGGTGTCCACGGAATAACTCTCGACGCGATAGCTTTCGCCGGACCGGCTGAGTTCCAGCAACTTGACTGTGGTTGAGCTGATATCCAGCCCAAGCACGGTATTCGGTCCTTTTTTGAGAAATGACAGCACGCTTTTCGTTCCTGGGTTAATTCCTGACTGTTCGCTGCGCGACGCGCGAACCTTCTGCTACTCCGGGTTTACGGCAGTACTCGAACCACCTCACGGCCCTGCTCCCCTGGGCCTGCTGGCCCCGCTTCTCGCTTGCTTCTCAGTTGCTCTGATCAGTGACCGACCTTGTCCGACGATGTTGACGCTCGCCAAACTGGCGTCAGGCGACGCTCGTCAGCGCTGGTTGTGCTGCTGAGCGGCTCTTCCAATTACCAGCGATAAATTACCATATTTTATAATTATATCCAGTACTTACAGTCGTTTTATGCGCCACTACATTAAATAATACTCTTAACCTGATCGCAAACCCCACCTCGTATCTCGTGACGACTGGCAACAGCAACTATCGCCGCGCTCGCTCCAGAATATTGCACTCCTGACTTTGGACTCCTTTCATCGGACTCCTCTCATTAGAGTATGGGCTTTGGACTCCCGACTTTGGAAAGGGGCACGCATTATAGTCCCGGGATTCATCGCCAAGAACTACATTGGGCGGATCGTTGTCCCTATAATCACCCTCCAATCATTCAGGTTGACTGCCAAACAATGCGCCGGCTCGCCAAATTCTTATCCTGGACCGGTCTCGCAATGGTCTCGGGCTCGTTTCTGGCTATGTCAGCGGCATTCCTCTACCTCAACCCGCAGGTGCCCGATGCCAAGACGTTTACTGACGTCACGCTACGCGCGCCGCTTCGCATCTATTCAGCGGATGGCAAGCTGATTCAGGAGTTTGGAGAGCGCCTCACCCCGGTCACGTTTGACGACATTCCCCCTCTCTTTGTGCGCGCCCTCCTGGACACCGAAGACAAGCGCTTCTTCGAACACGCCGGCATCGATCTGATCACGGTGGTCAACGCAACCGTGCAGTGGGTCAGGAACCGTGGCGCGATCCAGAGCGGCGCCAGCACCATCACCATGCAGCTCGTCAAGAACATTTCCGGCTCTTCAGAGCAGCTCCTCATTCGCAAATTCAAGGAAATGCTCCTTGCACTCAAGATGGAGAGCGAACTGTCAAAAGAGGAGATTCTTGCCCTCTACCTGAACGTCGTGCCATTTGGAAAACATGCATACGGTCTGCATGCAGCATCAAACACCTACTACGGCGTGGACCCCGGCGAACTCGACCTGGCGCAACTCGCCATGATGGCCGGAACGATCAAGAAACCCGAAGGCGGCAACCCCATCAACGGGCCGGACTACGCGCTCACTCGCCGCAACCTCGTATTGCAGCGAATGCTCGAGCAGGGGTCCATCGACCGGCCGGCGTATGCGCTTGCCCGCGAGCGTCCGATCACCGCGTCCGTTCATTCGCGGCCCATCGAACTGTCCGCCCCGTACGCCGGTGAGATGGTGCGCCAGCACCTGCTCGCAGAATACGGGGCAAGTGCCTACCGGCGCGGACTCAATGTGTACACGACGCTCGATGCCAACAAACAAAGCCTTGCCCAGTCGGCACTCGTCAAAAAACTCAACGAATACGATCGGCGCCACGGCTATCGTGGTCCTGAATACCGCCGCCTTGACGGCACAGACGAATTCCTGAGCGCGCCGGAATACGGCTACCCGGCCAACTGGATCAAGACCCTGGACAACGCGCAAATCTATGGTGACCAGCATCCCGCCATTGTCATCAACGTCAGCGATGAGGATGCGGAACTGCTGATGCAGGATCTTAGCCGGATCACGATTCCGCTTGCGCACATGACCTGGGCCCGCGCCTATCGCTCCGTTGACACGCGGGGCCCTAGACCGAAAAAGCCCGCGGACGTGCTTGGCGCTGGCGACTTCGTCCGCGCAAGCGCGCGCGAAGACGGCTGGCACCTTGGCCAGGTTCCAGCGATCCAGGGGGCGCTCGTGGCACTCGACCCGTCAAATGGCGCAATCGTAGCGCTGGCGGGCGGGTACGACTTCAACGCACGTCAGTTCAACCATGCGATTCAAGCCGCGAGGCAACCGGGTTCGAACTTCAAACCTTTCTTTTACGCAGGCGCGCTGGAAAACGGCTTGACGGCAGCCTCTATTTTCAACGATGCGCCCGTTGTCCTCGACGGCGGCGAATTGGAAGAGAAGTATCGGCCGAAGAATTCTGGCGACAAATTCTTCGGTAACGTTCGATTGCGCGAGGCCCTCTACCGCTCGATCAACCTTGTCTCACTTCGCGTTATTCTTGATTTTGGCCCTCGAAAGGCCATCAATTATGTCAGTCGCTTTGGCTTTGACACGGATAATTTTCCTGCCAACGTTCAGCTCGCATTCGGTGGCGGCACTATCGCGCTGACACCGCTCGATATCGCGACGGGCTATGCTGCCTTCGCGAACGGCGGCTACAAAGTTGAGCCGTACATGGTTGACCGGATAGAGGAAATGGATGGGGAGATACTGTACCGGGCAACGCCGCCAACCGTGTGCACCAGGCCCTGCAAGAGTCGTGACAAAAGCGAGAATCCCGCCGCGCTGCAAATCGTCGAACCACGGGTCGCGTTCCTGATCAACAGCATGCTGCGAGATGTCATCCAGCGCGGCACCGGCACCAAAGCACGCCGCGCGCTCAAGCGGGGCGACCTGATGGGCAAGACCGGCACCACTAACGACGCAGACATCTGGTTCTCAGGCTATACCCACGATCTCGTCGCCACCGCGTGGGCCGGATTCGGCGACAATAGTTCCGTCGGAAGCCGCGAATGGGGATCGACCACGCCCATCGAAACGTGGATCGAATTCATGGCCGACGCTCTGCCCGACGAAGCAGACTCAAGCAAGATCGCTTTGCCTGACGGCCTCGTCAACGTCCGCATCGACCCGACCACCGGCCTGCGCGCGCGTGCCGGCACCCCGGAGGCAATCTTCGAATTCTTCAGAGAAGAGCTGGCGCCGAAAGCCGGATCCACGGTCGTCACCGATGCCGGCGAACAGTCTTTGCAGCAGATCTTCTGATGACCACCGCGCAACGCTTTGGTGGTAGAGCCCTCAGCGAGATGAGAGCCTTCAGCGGGTTCAGAGCCTTCAGCCAAAAGAGAGCCTTCAGCGGGATAAGACGCCCGGCTAACTATCGATGCATCAAAGTGCCCGCGAGCGCGGACACGAGCACATGCTCAGGCTTTCTTGCCGCGGCTGCCGAAACGCTTGTTGAATCGATCGATGCGTCCAGCCGTGTCGAGGATCTTCTGCTTTCCGGTGTAGAACGGGTGACACTTGGAACAGACTTCCAGGTGAATGTTCTCGCACTTCGTCGAGCGGGTGGAGATCACATTGCCACAACTGCACGTTGCGGTGATCTCTTCGTACTGTGGGTGAATATCTGGCTTCATCGGCAGCAGTTCAGGGTGGCTGGGAAGGTCGCGCATCTTACCAGACCGTGGACGAATCACAACTTGCGATGTCGCGCCAAGGCTCGTGGGACGAGGGTGGCACCTCGCGTCTGCGTGCGCCGGTCACGCGGGTTTTCGGCAGCGTACCCAGGGCCGTCCCGCTGAGTCGGCAGACCGATGCATTCCCGCTGCCGGACGCCCGCTACGTCGAGGTTGCCGTCCCGGTACCGTTGCGCCAAACGTTCTTCTACCGCATCGACGAGCACGCGTCCGTCATGGCCGGGTGCCGGGTCCGAATTCCGTTTGGCAACCGGCAACTAATCGGCATCGTTCTGGGCGACGCGACCCCGGATGACGTCGAAACCAGCGGCTTTGACCGGTCACGCGCCAAGTCGGTGGACACGGTCCTCGACGACCTGCCGGTTCTTGGCGATACATTACTCGCGCTCTGCCGATGGCTGTCGACGTACTATCACCATCCCATCGGCGAGGTGCTCGACACCGCCCTCACGGTGGCGTTGCGAAGGGGGCTGCCTTTCACCGAAACACTCAACGTCGCGGTCCTCACCCAGGCAGGCAAGGACACCGACCCCGAAACATTCACCCGGGCACCATCTCAGCGCGCGATCCTTCGGCACCTGCAGCAAGTGGGCACGTTGCCGGCCCAGACCTCGCGCACGGCCCTCAAATCTCTCACCGCGCGCGGATTGATCGAAACCGAGGTCAGGAAACGGATCCACACGCCGTACCAGCCGTCCGAACCACTGCTGCGCGAGGACTCGCTCGCCCTGAACGACGATCAGCAGATGGCCCTCGACCGGATCACCACAGCCGGCACCTATCTGCTGTACGGCGTGACCGGCAGCGGCAAGACCGAAGTCTACCTGCAACTGGTCGAGCGCTGCCTGCGACGCGGCTTGCAGGCGTTGATCCTGATTCCGGAGATCAGCCTGACACCGCAGACGACCCGCCGATTCACAGAACGCTTCAACGTTCCGGTAGAAATACTGCATTCCCGACAGAGCGATCCGCAACGGCTGGATGCGTCTCGCCGCCTCGCCGCCGGCGCATCACCCATCGTCCTCGGCACCCGCTCGGCCATCTTCTCACCGCTCAGGAAGCCCGGCATCTACATCGTCGACGAGGAACACGACGGCTCTTACAAACAGCAGGACGGCTTGCGCTACTCCGCGCGCGACCTCGCGGTACTGCGCGGTGACATGGACGGCGTCCCCGTTGTTCTCGGGTCGGCAACGCCGTCGCTGGAGAGCTTCCAAAACTCGGTGCGCGGTCGCTATCAACTGCTGTCGTTACCGCAGCGTGCCGGTCCTGCGAGCCTGCCGCGGTATCAGATTATTGACATCAGCAACGCTCGACTCACCGAGGGCATATCCGGGCCCCTCACAAATACGATCAAGTCGCACCTCACTGCAGGCAGTCAGGTCCTCACCTTCATCAATCGACGAGGATTTGCGCCAGTTCTGTTTTGTGGCGAATGTCGGTGGATGGCAAGTTGCAGCCACTGCGACACGCGTTTCACGGTGCATCAGACCGAGCGCAAACTGGTATGCCATCACTGCGGCGCGGAGCAACCCGTCCCGCAGACGTGCCCTGAGTGCTCTCAATTCGGCCTCGTTCCCATGGGTATCGGCACCGAACGCTTCGAGCAACACCTGGCCGCGTCTTTCCCTGGCACGCGGGTGATACGTATTGACCGGGACACCACCCGGCGCAAGTTCGCCTTGCAACAGATGCTCGCCGATATCGACAGTGGCGAACCGGCCATCCTCGTCGGGACCCAGATGCTGGCCAAGGGCCACCACTTCCCCAACGTTACGTTAGTGGCGATTCTTGACGCAGACGGCGGCTTTTTCAGTGCGGACTTCAAAGCCATCGAACGCATGGGTCAGCTCATCCTGCAGGTGGGCGGCCGCGCGGGTCGGGAGGAGAGACTGGGAACGGTTGCCCTGCAGACCCGATTCCCCGACGATGAGCGCCTCGCCACGCTAATCCAGCACGGTTACGCCGCGTTCGCGCGGGATGTGCTGGCGGAACGCCAGCGCCACGAACTGCCACCCTTTGCGTTTCATGCGTTGTTGCGCGCCGACGCGACCGACCCTGCGGCTCCCACCGAGTTTCTCGGTCAGATCGCCGACGAACTGGCCACCATTCCCGCCGCAAAGGCCGGCGACGCCGCAGTGCTGGGACCAATCCCGGCGTTGATGGAGAAACGCGCGGATCGCTTCCGGGCACAACTGCTGCTGCGATCGAGCCGACGAGCCACGCTTCGCCCGCTCGTGGCCGCCGCCGTACAAGTCGCAGAGGCCCTGCCCCGGTCCCGCAACGTGCGATGGTCACTCGATGTCGATCCGCTCGACGAGATGTGACCTAACAGACGAGATGTGACCAATTTTCAGCGACCAGACGGAGGGTGCTAAAGGTGCCGTCCGGTCACTTTTTCTTGAGCATGCACCCGACACGGCGACGGCTAGCGGTACCAACCCCCATGCTACAATCGCGGCCTCTGATGACCTCGACCGTCATCGCCGCGGCGGCACAGGCACGCCGCGCTGCAACTGCCGATCGGGGCTGCTCAAGGAAGGGTCGCCTAAAGTACGGCCGGCGGTTGAAAGCATTACAATGCCAGCGCCGGGCCTCACTGCACGGCACCATATCGACAGCGTAACTGCGTAGGCTTCATGCCGAACACAATGGCTTCTGTACAAACACCCGAAACGGGTTCCGGCCGCATCGCCTGGTTCACCGCGGGCGTGCTAACGGGCGTCCTCGCCTCGTTTCTGGTCTACCTCACCATCGTGGTCCCGGACGACAGCGCGCTCGCCCCCATCGCGCCAACCGCGACGGTCGAAGACAAAGCGGTCGAGGAAACGCACTACACCTTCTACGAGATCTTTCCGGAGTCTGAAGTACCCATCATCGAGGAATATCTAAATGATGAAAGGGTGCGGCTGCCGGAACGCTCAGCCTATCTGCTGCAAGCAGGGTCGTTTCGGAACCCCGCGGACGCCGACAATCTGCGCGCTCGCCTGCTTCTGCTGGGACTGCCGGTCTTCGCGCGGGACATCAGCGTCGAGGGGCGGACATGGACGCGTGTACTCGTTGGCCCACTGACCTCAGCGGTCGACCTGAACCGCGCGCAGGACATGCTCGCAGAGGCAAGCATCGAGTCCCTCAGGCTTCGAGTGACCCCCTGAACCAGCCGGGTCACCGGCGGCGGGTCAGGCCGTTTCTGCGGTAGCGCACAGCGTACGCTCTTGAAAAGCGCCCCCCGGGGCCCAATCTATGCGGTTTGGCCGCGCAAGAAACGAGACATTCCATGCAACTTGAAGGCACTACCATTCTCTCGGTCAGGCGCGGCAACAGTGTCGTGATTGGGGGCGACGGCCAGGTTTCTCTGGGCAACACCGTCATGAAAGGCAATGCACGCAAGGTCAGACGCCTTTACAAAGACCAGATCATCGCCGGTTTCGCCGGCGGCACGGCCGATGCGTTCACCCTGTTCGAACGGTTCGAGGGTCAACTGGAACGACACCAGGGCCATCTGGTGCGAGCGGCGGTCGAACTCGCCAAGGACTGGCGAACGGATCGGGCTCTGCGTCGTCTCGAAGCCATGCTCGCGGTTGCCGATGCCGAGGCGTCTCTGATCATCACGGGCACAGGCGACGTGATCGAACCTGAGGATGGCATCATGGCCATCGGCTCGGGCGGACCGTATGCCCAATCCGCCGCACAAGCGCTACTGCACGAATCGGAGCTGCCAGCGCGCGACATCGTCGAGAAGTCCCTCGCCATCGCTGCAGACATTTGCGTTTTTACCAACCACAACCGAACGATTGAAGAGATCACCTACTGATGTCCACCATGACGCCTCGCGAGATCGTTCACGAACTCGACAAGCACATCATTGGCCAGGCGGATGCCAAACGCTCCGTCGCGATTGCGCTGCGCAATCGCTGGCGACGCCTGCAGCTGAACCCTCATCTCCGGGCTGAGATCTCGCCGAAGAACATTCTCATGATCGGCCCAACCGGTGTTGGCAAGACCGAGATCGCCCGGCGACTCGCTCGCCTCGCCGGCGCGCCCTTCATCAAGGTGGAGGCGACCAAGTTCACCGAGGTCGGCTATGTCGGCCGCGACGTCGAGTCGATCATCCGGGACCTGACCGACGCCGCCATCAACATGCTGCGCGACGACCGTGTCAAGTCGGTCAAGCCCCGCGCCAAAGACGCGGCGGAAGACCGGATACTGGACGCGCTCCTGCCCTCCGCCCGCGGCGACGACGATGACGAGCCACGGGACAGCAACACACGGCAGATCTTCCGCAAGAAACTGCGCGAGGGCCAGCTTGACGACAAGGAAATCGAAATCGACGTCGTGCAGCCGTCAGTCGGCGTTGAGATCATGGCGCCCCCAGGCATGGAGGAGATGACGAGCCAGTTGCAGAATATGTTCTCGAACATGAATCCCGAACTCGCCAAGCCACGCAAGCTGAAAGTTCGAGACGCAATGAAACGAATCATCGACGAAGAGGCTGGCAAGCTCATCAACGAAGAGGAGTTGAAGGCCGAGGCTGTAACCGCGGTCGAGCAAACCGGCATTGTCTTCCTGGACGAAATGGACAAGGTGGCGAGGAGACAGGAGACAGGCGGCGCGGATGTATCCCGCGAAGGCGTGCAGAGGGATCTTTTGCCACTCATCGAAGGCAGCACCATCTCAACCAAGTACGGCATGATCCGCACCGATCACATTCTCTTCATTGCCGCTGGCGCATTCCACCTTAGCAAGCCATCGGACCTCATCCCGGAGCTGCAGGGTCGCTTGCCAATTCGCGTTGAGCTGCGAGCGCTGGAGGTAGCAGACTTCATCCGTATCCTCACGGAACCAGACGCATCGCTCACCGAGCAATACCAGGCGCTGATGTCGACTGAAGACGTGAAACTGGCGTTCACCGAGGATGGCATCCTCCGGATCGCGGAAGTCGCCTGGCAAGTGAATGAGAGCACAGAGAACATCGGCGCGCGCCGCTTGCATACAGTGCTGGAACGACTGCTGGAGGACGTCTCTTTCGACGCAGGCGATCAGGCAGGTGAACTGACTGTGTCGATCGACGCGGCCTACGTCAACGACCACCTCGCATCCCTCGCGCGGGACGAAGACCTGAGTCGCTACATCCTCTGACCCTGTTCCGGCCGCCGCGTAATGGCCTTCTTACCGACCTTCCCATCGGCGCGGGAAGGTGGCGCCGACAACCTTCTACCGACAACCTGCCGCAAAAGGGGACCGACACCGAATGACACCGACCGACATCGTCCTGCACCGCCAATCCGGCGACCTCGAAGTCGCATGGGCCGACGGCACCCAATTCTCGCTGCCCAGTGAACTTCTCCGAGTGAGGTCACCGTCAGCCGAAGTTCAGGGCCACTCTCCAGACCAGGCCGTGCTGCAGACCGGTAAACGGTCGGTACGAATCACAGCGGTTGAGCCCCAGGGCAACTACGCCATTCGCATCGTCTTCTCGGACGGTCACGACACGGGAATTTTCACGTGGACCTACCTGCACCACCTGGGCACACACCTCGATGCGGTTTGGCAGGAGTATCTGGATGCGCTCGCCGCCGCAGGTGCAAGCCGCGATCCGGTCGTGATCGCAAGCTCCAGATAACGGCCACGCATTGCTGCCCGCCAAGAAACGGTAAGATTGTCATACACACCGCGGCGCGACCGAGTCGATGACTGAGAAAACATCAGACAAGACGACCCACTTCGGATTCACGGAAGTACCCATCGGCGAGAAAGCTAGGCGCGTCGGCGATGTCTTTCGATCGGTGGCGTCCCGATACGACCTGATGAACGACGTGATGTCGGTTGGCAGCCATCGCCTGCTCAAACGCATCACGCTCGAGTCGGCTGCCATTCGTCCAGGCCACATGGTGCTCGATTTAGCAGGCGGAACGGGCGACGTTGCTGCATTGCTAGTTCCTCTCGTGGGGGCCGGCGGTCAGGTCGTTCTCGCTGACATCAACGGCGCCATGCTCGAGACCGGACGCGACCGACTGCTCGACCGCGGCATCGCCAGCATCGACTATCTGCAAGCCGATGCCGAGAGCCTGCCCCTTCCAGACGATACCTTCGATCGCATCACACTCTGCTTCGGCCTGCGGAACGTCACCCGCAAAGAAGTTGCGCTCACCGAGGCGCATCGGGTCCTCGCCCCCGGCGGCCGCCTGGTGGTGCTGGAGTTCTCGAAACCACGCAACAGACTGCTTCGGCGCGCCTACGATAGCCTCCGCAGCACCTGGCCGCACATCGGTCGAGTCCTTGCAGGCGACGAGGACAGCTACCGTTATCTTAATGAATCCATCGATATGCATCCCGGCCAGGAAGAACTGCTCGGGATGTTTGAAGACGCCGGGCTCACGCGTTGTCGATACCAGAATCTGCTTGATGGGGTCGCCGCCGTGCACATCGGCGAGAAGGCGTGATCCGGGCTCTCCGCATTCTCTGGGCTCTGGCCCGACATCGTCTGGACCGGCTGATTCCGCCACAAATCGCGCTGCCGCTCTGGGCGCGTTTCCTCCGCGGCTGTCTGCGGCTAATTCCTGTACCTGTGAACCCACCCGCCGCCTCCCTGCGGCTCGCGCTCGAACAACTGGGGCCGGTGTTCGTCAAACTCGGTCAAATTCTGTCGACCCGCAGGGATCTCTTCGAAACGTCGACGGCGGACGAATTGCAGAAACTCCAGGATCAGGTGCCACCCTTTGCGATCGCCGACGCGCGGCGCATCATCGAAGCCGGCACAGGTATGACGATCGAGACCGCCTTCAAAACCTTCGATGACGTGCCACTCGCCTCCGCATCTGTCGCGCAGGTGCACACCGCCACTTTGCACGATGGCAGCGAGGCCGTCGTTAAAGTCATCAGGCCGGGTATCGAGACCGTGATCCAGGCAGATTTGCGCCTGATGTTCCAACTTGCAAGGGCGATCGAGACCATCCTCCCGGCCTCGCGGCGCTTCCACCCGACAGACATCGTCCGCGACTACGAGCACACGATCCTCGGTGAACTGGACCTCACCCTCGAGGCTGCCAACACCGCACGCCTGCGGGACAACTGGGCTGGATCGCACATGCTCTACGTGCCAGCGGTGCACTGGGATCTGTCGAGTCGTCAGGTGCTGGTGATGGAACGGATCTACGGCCAGACCGTCGCCAACCTCGACGCGATCCAGGGTGTTGGCACAGACATGCGCCAGCTCGCCCATCTGGGCGTTGAAATCTTCTTCACCCAGGTCTTTGACCACAATTTTTTCCACGCCGACATGCACCCCGGCAACGTCTTCGTTGACATCACTGACCCGGCGAATCCGACCTATATCGCGCTCGACTGCGCAATTATCGGATCGCTCACCGAGCGCGACAAAGACTACCTGGCGCGCAATCTGCTCGCCTTTTTCAACCGCGACTACGCAGAAGTCGCTTCGCTCCACGTTGCAAGCGGCTGGGTTCCCGCAGAAACCGACCTGATCGAGTTCGAGGCGATCATCCGCAGCGTGTGCGAACCGGTGTTCCAGCGCCCGATCCGCGAGATCTCGTTCGGCAAGGTCCTGCTCAGCCTGTTCCAGACCGCGCGCAGATTCGACATGGAGGTGCAGCCACAACTCGTGCTGCTCCAGAAAACGCTCCTCAACATTGAGGGCATGGGTCGGCAGATTTACCCGGACCTCGATCTTTGGGAGACCGCAGCACCCTTCATGGAACGATGGATGGCAAAGCGCGTCGGACCCGTGAATGCCTGGCGCACGTTCAGCGACGATCTCCCCAAATGGCTGCCGCTCGTCCCACAACTGCCGGCGCTGGCTTTTGCGGCGCTCACGCGACTCGGCGAACTCGGGAACTATCAGGCCGAACAGGCGGCGATGCTGCGTTCGCTGACTGAAGACATGAACCGGCAACGACAGCGCACCCGCTATGCGCGCCTCGGGGGCGGTGCGATGACGATCGCGCTTGCGGGAGTGGTAAGTGTGGCGTCACTCGGTGCAGGCGGCGAAATCCTACTCGGCAGCTCCGTCCTCGGGGGCATCGGCGTCTACTGGCTGTATTTGAAGCCATAGTGCGAGCTAGTTCTTGTCCCAAAATTCTCATCCTGACAATTGTTGGGAGTCGGTTTGCAAACAAACCTCGCATGATCTTGCAGAAAAGAGGCCCACGGAAAATGGCGGCGCATCCCTGCACCGTACGCCAGTGCCCGCCCCAGAACAGAGTTCTGGGACAGGAACGAGCTAAGCACAAACGCGTCAAATGCCCGTCGCCGTCATGTAACCTGCCGCGCGCGCCCCAGGCCTGGTAACCCGTCTTTCGACAGTCTTCTGAAAAAGGGCCCTGTGCTAAGATGCCAGACATCCGGGAACTGACCCGAGTCAACCTCACCGAGAAAATCATGTCATTTGGAATCACTGAACTGATTGTCATCCTGGCCATTGTCCTCTTGCTCTTTGGCACCAAGAAGCTGAGCAATATGGGCAACGATCTGGGTTCTGCCATCAAGGGTTTCCGCAAGGCAATAGACACGGAACCCTCGCGGATCAAGTCGGACGCTGACGCCACGACTGCGGCCAACGCCAACCAGACCGTCAACGCCGAGAAGTAACCGCCCGCCATGTTCGACATCGGCTTTCCCGAGCTGATGCTGGTCAGTGTTGTCGCACTCCTGGTCATCGGCCCGGAGAAACTGCCTGGCAGCATCCGCACACTGACACTCTGGATCGGCCGTATCCGGCGTTCCTTCAACAACATCAAGGCTGAAGTTGAACGCGAGATCGGTGCCGACGAAATCCGTCAGCAACTCCACAACGAATCGATCATGCAAGCGCTCAATGACACCCGCGATGATCTGCAGGGCGTGATCAACGATGGACGAGCGCAGATTAACGATCCGCTTGGCATTCGGGCACAGGCCGGACCATCGCTCGATGGCGCGATAGACGACGAAAGCATCGCGGTCGAGAACCTCGCACGCGGGCAGGACGCCCGAGACCCAAAGGCGCACGAAGAGTCGACCGGTTCAGACAGCAGCCAGCAGACGCCCGCGACAAACACCGATGCCGTAATCCCTGAACTCGAAGCGACGAGCACACAACAGGACGAGGCGCCGGGGGAGACAGCCTTGAGCGATAAACAGCCCTGAGCCATAAACAGCCCTGAGCCATAAACAGCCCTGAGCCATAAACAGCCCTGAGCCATAAACAGCCCTGAGCCATAAACAGCCCT